>ENA-UOOK01001082-UOOK01001082.1-fermentation-metagenome-genome-assembly--contig:-NODE-1082-length-36368-cov-3.922645_pt1 | contig 36368 bp, 51 predicted proteins | sample MGYA00245777_ERZ724023 | MGnify/ENA primary metagenome ERZ724023 (study PRJEB28704, sample SAMN03018312) | fermentation metagenome | biome: anthropogenic terrestrial biome; feature: soil; material...
TATACACCGACATTCATCGGTGTAAGGGTAAACGGGAAGGGGTTGCAGCAGCAGTTTTACTGGCGGCCCGGAGCATTCACGAACCCCTCGCAGTTCTTGCAGGAGATCCTGAAAGCATCCGGAACGGGGTTGAATAAAAACAATTGATCCACCCGTCTATCTCTATTCTTCTAGGTCTATCTCTGCATTAAAGACAAGGTCGATCGTTTTCCCCACCATGAATCCGCCGTCCTCTATCCCGACATTCCACGTTATCCCGAAATCCTCACGATCGATGGATGCCGTCGCACGAAACCCGAAGGTCGTGTATGTCTGTTTCAACTCATCATCGTAGAATTTGGAGGGCCCGATGAAGTGCGTCCTGAATACGACGGAACGCGTGATCCCATGAATTGTCAGGTCCCCGGTTATGATGATATTGTTAAGCGCAATAATTTTAATGGGGGCACTCTTCACTTGAGAGAAGAGTATCTCCATACCTTACTCACTCTTCGGCGTAAAAGGAATTCCCGTCACCCTGCGTTTAAGAGTGTCCCCTTGCATTATACACCAGGGACACTAATTATATTTGGATGGGGATTTTGTACCATTACATTTTTATAATCCCCAGTTTTTCTTTCATCTTTTTTCTCATCTCTTTTACCAAATATAATCTTTAAAACTTCACCTATTTCTTCAACAGGAATAACATCAATACCTATATTATTATATAAATCTTGCCAATTGTCTTTTGGAATAAGTACTTTCTTTATACCTGCTAATTTGGCAGCTTCTACTTTTGCAACTACACCACCTACAGGTTTAATCTTTCCTCTTATAGATAATTCTCCTGTCATTGCAATATCTCCATCAACGGGAATATTTTTAATAGCAGAATATATCGCAATTGCAATTGCTACGCCTGCGGAAGGTCCATCAATTGGGATACCACCAGGAAAATTCATATGAATGTCATATTCTTTACAGTCTACATTTAAAAAACGTTTTAAAACTGTTAATGTGTTTTCTACCGAAGACTTCGCAGAGCTTGTCATTTTAAGTTTATGACCTCTGCCTTCCATTTCCTCTTCTTCAACAATACCAGTTACCTTTATCGTGCCCTTGCCACTCACTGCCTTTATTGCAGAAACTTCAATATCAATAACCATACCTGTGGAATTTCCAAAAACCGCTAAACCATTTATGCAGCCTATTTGTTGTGCAGCACAAACTTTCTTATCAATTCTTGGATTATATCTTCCAAATTCCACTACCCATTCTATATCTTTTATTAGAATACAATTTCTATTTTCTATAAGTGCTATTCCACCTGCCATTTGAATGATATTTACGGCATCCCTTCCATTTTGAGCATATTTTGATATAGTTTCACTAACACCTGGTTCTATTCTAAAACCACCTTTTATAGCTGCATTTTTAGCTATAGTTTCAATTTCGCCAGGATATAATGGCCTGAAAAAAATTTCTATACACCTGGACCTTAATGCCGGTGGGATATCATCAGCCGTCCTTGTGGTGGCACCTACGAGTCTAAAATCAGCTGGAAGTCCTTTTTGAAATATTTCATGTATGTGCGAAGGAACGTTTAAATCTTCTGTATTGTAATATGAACTTTCAAGAAATACTTTCCTATCTTCTAAAACTTTTAAAAGCTTATTCATTTGAACAGGATGTAGCTCTCCAATTTCATCAATAAATAGAATACCTCCATGAGCTTTAGTTACCGCTCCAGGTTTAGGTTGAGGTATTCCAGCAACTCCATAAGCACCTGCCCCCTGATAAATAGGGTCGTGAACAGAACCAATGAGTGGATCAGCAATGCCTCTTTCATCAAACCTTAAAGTGGTTGCATCAATCTCTATAAATTTGGCAGTTCCTCTGAAAGGTGATATAGCTACTTGCTTTGCCTCTTCCAACACAACTCTTGCTGCAGCAGTTTTCCCAACTCCTGGAGGTCCATAGATAATGACATGTTGTGGATTAGGTCCGCAAAGAGCTGCTCTTAAAGCTTTAAGCCCCTGTTCTTGACCAACTATATCACTTAGAGTAGAAGGTCTGGTTTTTTCTGATAAAGGTTCCGTTAATTTTATCTCTCTTAGCTGTCTCAGCTTTTCAATTTCCTTTTTAGATTCTTTATCTATTGCAGATTTGCTAATCTTCTGGGATTTTAAAAGATTTAAAAAGTACAATCCAATTATTACAGAAAATAAAAACTGGATTATAAAAAAAGTATTTGTAAGCATATGTTTTCCTCCAAAATTTTATCCATGGATACCTGTTTCCAATTAAATGAATTTTTACAATAATCATAGTATTAACTAATTAGAAAAATTTATCCTATTTCATATGCTAAAAAATTTCAAAAGACCTTAACCATAAGGTTAAGGTCTTTTTGCTATTTACCAATTATTTACCAACTATATTCAAGATACTGACTCTCCTCTTTTTAAACGAGGTTTTTTTGAACCAGATTTTTTTATTGGTTTTTTACTTTCATTAATTATCAGCTCAGGTTTCAAATTATTATCTACTGTTTCCTTAGTTACAACACACTTTTCAATGTTACTTTCAGACGGAATATCATACATTACATCAAGCATAAGCTCTTCTAAAATTGCTCTTAAACCTCTTGCGCCAGTATTTCTTGCTAGAGCCTTTTCAGCTACGCTATCTAGAGCTTCGTCAGTGAACTCAAGTAAAGTCTCATCCATCTCAAATAGCTTTTGATATTGCTTAATTAATGCATTTTTAGGTTCAGTTAATATTTTTATCAAGGCTTCTTTATCAAGAGAATTTAATGTAACAACTATCGGAATTCTTCCTACAAGTTCAGGTATCAAACCGTATTTAAGCAAGTCCTGCGGTAATATGTTACTTAAGATTTCACCAACTTTTTTCTCTTTTACACCTTCAATTTTAGCACCAAACCCCATAGTTTTCTTTCCAGTCCTATCTTGAATTATCTTGTCAATTCCTTCAAATGCTCCACCACAAATAAACAGGATGTTGGTGGTATCTATCTGTAAGAATTCCTGATGAGGATGTTTTCTGCCACCTTGTGGTGGTACAGATGCTACCGTCCCTTCAAGTATTTTAAGCAACGCTTGTTGGACACCTTCTCCACTTACATCTCTTGTAATAGATGGATTATCAGATTTCCTGGCAATTTTATCTATTTCGTCAATGTAAATTATTCCCTTTTCAGCTCTTTCTATATCATAATCAGAAGCCTGAATTAGCTTTAAAAGTATATTTTCTACATCTTCTCCTACATACCCTGCTTCAGTTAAAGAAGTGGCATCGGCAATTGCAAATGGCACATTTAAGATTTTAGCAAGGGTTTGTGCAAGTAAAGTTTTACCAGAACCAGTAGGTCCCAGCATAACGATATTACTCTTTTGAAGCTCTATATCTCCAGGTTTTATTTCTGTATAAACTCTTTTATAGTGATTATATACTGCAACTGAAAGAGTTTTCTTAGCTTTCTCCTGACCAATAACAAACTGATCCAGAAATTCCTTTATTTCTCTTGGCTTAGGTACTCTGTCATACTCTGTATCGACTCCTGTTTCTTCAAACTCTTCATCTATTATTTCAGAACACAATTCAATACATTCATCACAAATATAAACCCCTGGTCCTGCTACAAGTCTCTTGACCTGTTCCTGAGACTTTCCACAAAAAGAGCATTTTAATTGTTTCTTTTCATCATATCTCGCCATCACTTCACCCCATTCATTTCCTTCTTTGCATAACCTGATCAACCAATCCGTAAGCTTGAGCTTCCTCTGCAGACATGAAGAAGTCTCTTTCTACATCACGCTCGATTTTCTCCAAAGGTTGACCGGTTTTTTCACTAAGTATTACATTCAGCTTATCTTTAGTCTTCATTAACCATTCAGTATGAATTCTTATGTCAGTAGCCTGACCTCTTACTCCCCCTAATGGTTGATGAATCATTACTTCACTATTCGGTAGGGCAAATCTTTTACCTTTCGCACCTGATGCGAGAAGAAAAGCGCCCATACTAGCTGCCATACCAACGCAAATGGTCTGTACATCTGGTTTAACATATTGCATTGTATCATATATAGCAAAGCCTGATGTAACTGATCCTCCAGGACTATTTATATAAAGCTGGATATCTTTATCAGGATCATCTGCTTCAAGGAAAAGCATTTGAGCCACTACCAAGCTTGCAGTTACATCATTTACTTCATCACTTAATAGAATAATTCTATCCTTAAGAAGCCTTGAAAATATATCATATGACCTCTCTCCACGATTTGTTTGCTCAACAACTATTGGAACAAGACTCATCTCCAATACCTCCTTATAATTTTATCATTTTCAATTTACCACATTCTTTATCACATTTATATTCGTAATTTTTACCATCTGTTTATCTTTTCCCTTTTTATTATCAAATAAACTTAATTATTTGATTTTTATATTGAAATCAATATTAATCATTCAAATCAATATAGGTTATGGGAAATTAAGCTAATATTGCCTCATTCACAATTAACTCTATTGTTTTTCTAACCAATATATTATTCTTAATATATTCTATATCATCTTCTGTCAATTGTTTCATAAATTCTTCTTGATTTTTATTAGCATTTTCAGCAAACTTCTTTATTTCTTCATCAAATTCACTTTCTTCAACTTCCATACCTTCAATTTCCTTAATTTTTTCTAAAACTAATTGCGTCTTTACTTCATTACGTGCTCTTTCAGAAAATTGTTTTTTAAACTCATCTATTTTCTGACCAGATGCTGTAACATATTTTTCAAGATCCATTCCTTGATAACGAAGCCTTAAATCAATGTCATAAAGGATATCATTAATTCTTGCATCTATCATTACTTCAGGTATATCAACTTCAGAACTTTCAACGATACTGTTAATTAATTTGTCTTCCAATTCATTTTTACTTTTTTGTTCTTCTCTTTCAGTAATTTTCTCTCTTAAGCTAGCTTTGTATTCATCAAGTGATGCAAATTCACTAACATCCTGAGCAAACTCATCATCAATAACAGGAAGCTCTTTAACTTTTATTTCATTTACAGTTACTTTAAATACTGCAGGTTTCCCAGATAACTTGTCGCTTCCATATCCTTCCGGGAAGGTAACATTTACATCAATTTCCTTATTTTTCTCAACGCCTATAAGTTGTTCCTCAAATCCTGGAATAAATTGACCTGACCCTATAACAAGGTTGTGATTTTTACCTTCTCCTCCTTCAAAAGCTTCACCATCTACAAAACCTTTAAAATCAATAATGGCTGTATCTCCTTCTTGTACAGGCCTGTCTTCAACATTTACAAGTCTGGAGTTTTTTTCTGCCGCTTCCTTCAATTCTTTCTCAACATCATCATCTGTAACAACAACAACTTTTTTCTCAGTCTCTATACCTTTATATTTTCCAAGCTCAACCTCTGGTTTTACAGTAACTTCAGCTGTAAAAATAAGACTTTGTCCATTACCTATTTGTGTTACATCAATCTTTGGTCTGTCTACAGGGTATATATCATGTTCTTTAACAGCCTGATCATATTCTTCAGTATAAACATAGTTGAATGCATCATCATATAGAACTTGTTCACCATAATATCTCTCTACAATGTTTCGTGGAGCTTTTCCTTTTCTAAAACCAGGTATATTAAAATTTTTAGCATTCTTTCTGTAGGATTTTTCCATACCCTCATTAAACTTCTCTGCGTCAACCTCAATTTCTAGTTTGACAGTATTTTTTCCGATTTTTTCCATACTAGACTTCATGAAATATTATCCTCCTGTTATTTCAGTTATTTCTACATTCTTCTGTTCTTTGCTTTTTTACTATTTTACACATTTTAAGCTCCATTCCTGCTACGTGCGAAATGAATTCGCCCTTGCAGGAACAAAACTTTTATAAAAAAGTTTTTATGGGCTTAATTTCATTTCAGCCGCGCGTGCAATTTATTTTTTGTGTGCAAAAAATATGCACATGCGCATTAGTTTTTCAGAAATTTTAATTTCTTTCAAACTAATACCATTTGTATATATTTTAACTGCATATACTATTAGATAAGCAGCAACGTCCTAAGCCTAAATTTCTAATTTCCAGCCTCTTGCTTCCAACCTTTTGCTTCCAACTTCTAAAACATAAATATAAGGAGTTAAATAGTCAATACCAGAAGCATATTTGAGTTTTTTACATGTTATAAGCTTCCAGAAGATGCTAGTTAATCCCCTTCTAATAGTTTAAAGTATTATTTAACTTTTATATTATAACATATTGCTCAATCAATGCAAATAAAAAGAGAAAATATTTTATGAAATTATTATTGGCTTAAAATTTAAATGATCGGCAGCTACTAATATATATTTTATTCCTTCCAGTTCTCCAATAATTGCGTTTTTTGCCCCCTCACCATGCAAGTGACCATAGATACACATTTTTACTTTATACTTTTGCATTAAATCTACAAACCCTGAGGTCTCCGTTTTCGAATTAAATGGCATATAATGAAGTGCAACTATAATTTCTCTTTCTCCATTCTCAGGAATAGTTTTAATATAACTATTAAGAGAAAGCTCAAGCCGTTGCACTTCTCTGGCATAGATTTTTTCATCATCTTCTTTAAAATCATCATCTCCAGGGCATTTCCAACCTCTTGTTCCGCATATTGCAAATTTCTCTGTTATAAAACAATTATTATGTAAGAAATTTATAGTTTTAAAATTGTTTTCTGCTAGGTAGGCTTCTAATTTTCTTGCCGTTGTCCACCAATAATCATGATTACCCTTTAGAATGATTTTTTTACCTGGTAGATTCTCAATATATTTAAAATCTTTATATGCTTCGTTAAGATAAGTAGCCCAAGAAATATCTCCCGGAACGATAATAAAATCTTCATTGCTTACCGATTCTTTCCATAAAACTTGTGTTTTTTCCATATAATCTTGCCACTTATTCCCAAATATGTCCATTGGCTTATCTACACCTAATGCCAAATGAAGATCTGATATTGCATATACTGCCATATGTCAAATTCTCTCCTTATTAAAAAAGTCATATATACTTAACGCCACAGCTTTACTTATTCCTTTCACCTGCATAAGCTCATCAACTTGGGCTGCTTTAATCTTTTCTATAGATTTAAAATATTTAATTAAATCCTTTTTTCTTTTACTTCCTACTCCTGGAACTTCATCTATAACTGACTTAGAGTATCTTTTACTTCTCAGCTTTTTATTATACTGCAAAGCAAATCTATGAGCTTCATCTTGGATCTTGGTTATAAACTTCAAGAGTGATGGATAGGTTTGTAAATCAAATTCCTCTTTTAATGATACCAACCCTCTAGTCCTATGCTTATCATCTTTTACCATGCCGAATATTGGTATCTCTAAATTGTAATGTTTTAATACTTCCATCCCGGCATTAACATGACCTAGCCCTCCATCTACAAGTATTAGATCCGGATATTGGGAATAAGTATCCTTAGTGCTTTGCCTAAACCTTCTAAATAACATTTCCTGCATTGCCGCATAATCATCAGGTTGACTTAAAGTATTAATTTTATATTTACGGTATTGAGAAGATGAAGGCTCACCATCAGCAAATACGACCATAGAACCTGTTATATCAGTCCCTCCAGTATTGGATATGTCATATGCTTCGATTCTATGAGGATATTTCTCAATACCTGTTAATTTCATTATTTGTTCAATTACATATAAATTTTGTTGTTTCTTTTCTTCGTCTAATTGAGAATAGTTATCTAAAGAAGTTTCGGCATTTTGAGAAATCATTTTTATCAATTTTAGTTTCTCACCTTTTTTAGGTATTTTAATTTTAACTTTTGAACCTTTTTTTTCTTCTAACCATTCACTTATTAGATCTTTTTCTTCTATATCTATTTGAATAAGAATATTTTCCGGGATATATTCAGCAGAACTATAAAATTGTTTTATAAAAGATGCAATTACTTCTTTATCATCTTCCATATTCTCTTCCATATTATTTAGTATGAAATTTTCTCTACCAATGAGTTTACCACAGCGAATAAAAAATATCTGTATACAAGCATTACCGTCTTTTATCGCATATGCTATTGCATCTTCATCATCTAAGGCAGTAGATACAACCTTTTGTTCTTGAAACATGTTTTTTATACTACTAATCTTATCTCGTAATGTTGCAGCTTTTTCATATTCCATCTCTTGGGAAGCAATTAACATTTCCTTTTGGAGCTTTTCTAGTAATTCATTCTCTTTGCCTGATAAAAAGTTACAGATATCCTTGATAATCTCTTTATATTGCTCACTTGATACCCATCCCTGACAAGGAGCCATGCATTTGTTTATGTAATAGTTTAGGCAAGGTCTCTCTCTAGCATTTTTATACTGTTTTTTACAATTCTTTATCAGAAAAGTTTTATTTAGAAAATTAAGGGTTTCCCTAACAGCAAAGACATTTGTGTACGGACCAAAGTATTTAGCTCCATCTTTAGTGACTTTTCTTGTCATAAACACTCTTGGGTATTCTTCATCCACTGTTACTTTTATATAGGGATATGTTTTATCATCTTTCAGCAAAATATTATACTTTGGTTTATATCTTTTTATAAGATTACATTCCAGAATAAGTGCTTCCTTTTCAGAGCTAGTGATTATATACTCAAAAGTTTTAATTTGTGGCACCATAACTCTGACTTTTTGATTTTGTCCTGACAAAGACTGAAAGTATTGTCTTACTCTGTTTTTTAGATTTACGGCTTTTCCTACATAAATAACTTCATCCTGTTGATTCTTCATAATATAAACGCCCGGTTGCTCGGGCATTTTTTTTATTTCCTCAGTTATTACAAATATTGGTAAGTTAACATTATCATTCATAGGCGAGTTAATACTATCATTCCTCCCTCAAGTCAGAAACCAAGTACTCTTCAAGATCATTTGCTGCTTTTTCTGCATCTTCTCCTTCAGCTGTAAGTGTTATAACATCTCCTTCCCCTATTCCAAGAGATAAAAGACCTAAAAGGCTTTTTGCATTTGCTTTACGTTCATCTTTTTCAACCCATATGCTGGATTTATATTTTGAGGCTTTATGAATAAACACAGCAGCCATCTTAGATTGCAGCCCATATTTATTATTTATTGTTACCTTTTTCATATGCATTAAAGTTTCCTCCTAATAATGTACCAAATTTAATATCAATATTAATGTAATATAAATATAACACAAGTATAACATAAATATAATATCTATTATTATATAATAACAGATGAAAAATTGTAAGTGGTACATATATATTTGATGCACTTAATTCAAGTAAAAAAATATTGAGAAGGAACGAATGTACCCTTAATTATTTTCTATTTTCAATTATCATTACCGTAAGTTGCTTTGAACTTACACTAATTTTAAGCATTATTGGGTATTTTCTATTATTGATAAACTTAAAATCAATAGATCCATAGGATACAGCAGCATCTTCACCTTCAGACACATATGTTACATCAGAAGAATGAGCGTGCCTCTCTGTTACTTTTAACCCACCTTCCTCCACAGCATTAAAGATGGTCGTAGAAAGCTGGCATACTCCTCCACCCACTCCATTTGCTTTTTTAGGTCCCTCTTCTGTTTTTATAATAATAGGAGCATATTCATATCCTTTTCCTTCAGTTCTATTTCCCACCACTTTATTAAAAGAAAATTCCTCTTTTGGTGCTAAAATTATATTATTTATTTTATCAATTGCTAATTCTATATTCTTTACTCTAGATTCACTATTATCAACAATTGGTGTAGTACATTTTGCTATTTCTACTATTTCATTTTTTAATGAATCTTTTGTTATTTCCGGAGCAATTTCCTGCACCATTAATTTAACATCTTCACCTTCATCAGCATCTAAAACTTGTTGCAATGTTTCTTGTACCTTTACTTTTGTTCCCATCTTACCAGATGTTATTGTCCATGTAGTAGCATCGAACTTAGCATTTTCTGATTTTTTCTCCATGCTAGATGCTTTTTGATTAATTATTTTTAATACTTCTTCTTTACTTAATCCTCCTACCTTGGTACCTTGTAAAGTTACGTTCTGTTTTACCCTATTTTCATTTTCTTCTTGCAATTTCTTTTCCATCTCTAATCTTTGTTTTTCCTTTAATTCCAACTCTTGTTGTATTTTTAGTTTTGATTCCTCTTCTTCTCTTTTAACACTTTTTCCACATGCTACAAGAGTATATAACATTAATGCTAATAATAAAACACTTATGATAAATGTACGCTTATGTGGCATAACTATGCCTTTTTTAAAATTATTATCCATATTAGCCCTCCATGTACCAAATTGAGCCAAACGAATTGTATTATTTGGCACACAAAATATTGGAATATTTTTTGTTTAGATTATAGAAATTATAACTTCAGCTATTCCTTTAGTATGGATAATATAAAATCATTTATTCTGGTACATTTTTGAGTTTGCAATGGAATTAATTTACATTTAAATCATTTTTCCACATGATTATAGCATCCTCACCATTATCTGCATAATAGCTTTTTCTAACCCCTTCTGCTTTAAATCCATATTTAAAATAAAGAGTTTTAGCAGCTATATTGCTTTCTCTTACTTCTAATGTAAGTTTTTCTATTCCATTTTTTCTAGAAATTTCTATTAACTTTTCCAAAAGCATAGTCCCTACCCCAGTTTTTCTAAATTCTGGGTGCACGGCAATATTAGTTATATGACCTTCATCAAATATTTGCCACATTCCTGCATAACCTATAACTCTGCTATCTACTATTGCAGATACATATTTTGAAAACTTATTGCTTTTCAACTCCTGAATAAAAGCATTTTTAGACCAAGGTATCGTAAAACATAGTTTCTCAACTAACATTATATCATCAATATGCTCAGGAGTTGTCTCTGTAATTATAACATTATTTAACATAATATATCCATAAGTTAGGGGACACTCTTCTCTCTAGGATTAGGTATTCCTTTTACATTGAAGAGTGTTCCCTTCCCATATATAACCTTTCTGCTTGAGATTTTCTAAGATAAAAAGGCAACAATTTATCAGGTTCATCTGATTTATTTAATTCATTAAATTCTCTCATGGCAATTTCTGCTAACGAAGATGCTTTCTGTAGCAAAAGATTATTAGGTGGAAATAGGCACCTACCCTTAAGCTCTCTTGAAAGTTCATCTTTATGCACATTGACTCCGTCCCCTAATATAAACACATTTCTATCAGTTTCTTTGATCATTTTTATTAATTCACCTATATCTATTCCCATATAATCCGTTAATCTCTCCTGTTTTCCCTCCTTCCATTGGTACAGGGCGCTATACACTTGGTTATTTCTTGCATCTATAATAGGACATATAACAGCATCACAAAATGGAATATTAAAAGCAAGAACATCAAGAGTTATGACTCCTTTCACAGGCCTATTTAGAGCATAAGCCATAGCTTTTATACTGGTTACTCCAATTCTTAATCCTGTAAAAGAACCAGGACCAATAGTGGTAGCAAAAAGGTCTATATCTTCAAGCTTCATTTCCATATTTTTTAATACTTCGTGTATCATCGGTATAAGTTTCTGGGAATGAGTTTTCTTGTGATTTAAAAGATATTCACATAATAAATTTGTATCTTCCATAATAGCTACTGAAGCTACAACCGTCGATGTATCTACTGCTAATATCTTCAATTAATTACCACCTGCTTCCCTTTACTTTTAATTATGTTTAAAAACGTTTTTTCAATATCCTGAGAAGTATCTTGTACCTGTTGCTTATTCTGTTCACTATATATGTTTTGTTTAAAATCTATATTAATTAATCTACTATTTACTGTATCTTCTTCATATTTAGGTAACTTATCAATAAATATCCAAATAATATTTGATGGTAAAATATCCTTTATCAAATCTGCCCATTCAATTAACACTATTCCATCTCCAAATAGATATTCTTCAAATCCAATATCATACATTTCGTCTACATCAGAAATTCTATATACATCAAAATGGTATACAGGTATATCACCTTTATATTCATTTATAAGGGTAAATGTGGGGCTGGTTGCAGGCTCAACTACACCATGTGCTGATGTAATCCCCTTTATAAATACCGTTTTACCTACACCTAGTCCACCAGTAAAGCATACAATATCACCTTTTTTCAACACTCTCCCCAGATAAAATCCAATCTCTTCTGTTTCCTTATCCGATGTCGTTAGTAACTTTATCAAAATATACTACCTCACCATTTATAATCGTATACATTACTTTTGTCTTAATATCAAAAGGATGTCCATTATATATTACAATATCAGCATCTTTGCCGCTTTCAAGGCTTCCTACTCTTGCATCAATGCCAGTTATTTGTGCTGCATTAATAGTTATTGCTTTTAATGCCTCCTCTTCTTTCATGCCTTCCCTTACAGCCATAGCTGCACATAACCACAGGTTCTGGATAGGTATAACAGGATGATCTGTCATTATTGCAACTTTAATTCCCGCTTTAGACAATATACCTGCAGTTTTTACACTCAAGTTTCTAAGCTCAACTTTGGATCTGTCTGTCAAGAAAGGGCCAACTATAGCAGGTACACCTTCTTCTAATAATATTTCAGATATTAGGTGTCCTTCTGTGCAATGCTCTATTGTTACATTAACATCAAATTCTTTGGCTATTCTTATGGCAGTGAGAATATCATCTGCTCTATGAGCATGGGCTTTTAATGGAATCTCTTTATTCAATACTTTTACAAGAACATCCATTTTCATATCATATTTAACTTTATTATTATTTTCAGCATCCTTGCTTTTATCATTGCTGTTATTAGAATCACTTGACATCTCTTTTGCTTTTTCCTGATTAATACTTTCTTCCATTGATTTTTTATAGTCTTGTGCTTTTCTTAAATTTTCTCTAAGAATAGCTGCTGTAGCCATTCTAGTGGTAGGCATCTGTTTCTTTTCATTATAAACTGATTTTGGATTTTCACCAAAAGCAACCTTTACTGCTACAGGTTCTTTAACAATCATATCTTCTACTCTTTTGCCAAAAGTTTTAAGAGCAGCAAACTGACCTCCTATTACATTAGCACTTCCAGGTCCTGTTACAACAGTAGTAACCCCATTTTCTCTTGCTTCTACAAAGGATCTGTCCATATGATAAACACCATCAATAGCACGTAATTGTGGAGTCACGGGATCCGTTGCTTCGTTTCCATCTGCTCCTTCAAAACCAATTGAATCTTCCCACATTCCTACATGACAGTGTGCGTCAATGAAACCTGGCAAAACATACTTTCCTTCGGCATCAATGATATTACTGTAATTAATATTTTCATTGCTATTATTTTCATTGCTATTATTATTATTATTAATATGTTCAATATAATGCTTACTTTTTAAATAATTGTCACCCTCACCAACTTCTATAATTTTACCATTATCAATTATTATATATCCATTTTCATAATTAGTTTCTGACATAGTGAATATTTTACCATTTTTTATTAGTAACATAACATTTCCTCCTCTGCAAATCATAATAGGGACCGGTTAATAATACCCGCCCCCATTATTATCAGGGGACACTTCTCTCTCAAGTGAATGGTATTCCTTTTACGTTGAGAAGTGTCCCCACCTTTAATTTAGAAAAATTATCTCTTTGAGAATTGTGGTGCTTTTCTTGCTTTTTTCAAACCATATTTCTTTCTTTCTTTCATTCTTGGATCTCTTGTTAAATATCCGGCTTTCTTCAGAGTTACTCTGAATTCTTCATCAGCTTCAAGTAACGCTCTTGCTATACCATGTCTTATAGCTCCTGCTTGCCCTGTAAAACCACCCCCGCTAACCTTGCACAGAACATCAAACTTTCCAACAGTATCTGTTATTACTAACGGCTGCTTTACTATAACTTTTAAAGTCTCAAGTCCAAAATACTCTTCAATACTTCTTTCGTTTATTAATACCTTACCATCTCCAGGTATTAGCCTTACTCTTGCTATAGATTTTTTTCTTCTACCAGTCCCATAATATTGCACGCTATTCATTTAACACCAGCGCCTCCCTTCACGTTAAATACTTAATTCAAGATTTTCGGGTTTTTGAGCCTGGTGACCATGTTCAGTTCCCCTGTAAACCTTAAGTTTCTTCGACATTGCCCTACCTAAGCTATTCTTTGGTAACATACCTTTAATAGCTAGTTCAATTGCTCTTTCGGGATTTTTTTGCAATAAATCCCTATACTTTACTTGTTTCAATCCTCCAGGATGCCCTGAATGATGCCTGTAGTACTTTTGGTCAAGCTTATTCCCTGTTAAGACAATCTTTTCAGCATTTATTACAATTACATAATCCCCTACATCCGTGTGTGGAGTATATTCGGGTTTATTTTTACCCCTGAGGATTTTCGCCACTTCACTTGCCAGTCTTCCTAATGGCTTGCCTTGTGCGTCTACAACATACCAAGACCTATTTACTTCTGCTGGCTTAGCCATATATGTTTTCATTAAATTACAAACCTCCTTAAACTACCTCTCTTTTGTTTTAAGTAATATATATCTAATTTTTTTTTGCATCTGAATTATATTTAATTCAATTTTAAATCATTTTTCATAACACTATAACATTGTAATATAGGTATACACTACCTGTCAAGTATAAAATGCGAACAATTTAATTTATCTCGTATTTTCTCCCTAATATAACAATAGCATCTCATTATCTTTCATATAATCGTTCTTGAAAAATAATAAATGGGGACACTCCTCGCTCATGCAAAAAATATTTTTTTACGTTGAGGAGTGTCCCCATTTATTATAATTAGTATTCTACCCTTACAAGGTATAATCCCCATGGTGGCAATGTCTTTCCAGCTTTTTCTCTTTTGCGACACTCAATGATATTCTTAATATCTCCAGTTTGGAGTTTCCCAATGCCAACATCAACTAAAGTGCCTGCAATAATTCTGACCATATTATAAAGGAATCCATCACCTGTTATTTCTATCTCAATTAATTTGTCTTTTTTATCTACTGTAATATCTTTAATTGTTCTAACTGTAGTTTTTACACAGCTGCCTTTTGCCATGAAGCTACTAAAATCGTGTGTTCCAATAAAATATGATGCTGCTAGTTTAATGGCGTTCAAATCAAGTTTATATGGGATATGGTATACCCTCTTCCTAAGCAAAGCTGATGGTAATGGCCAATTATATATCAAGTATCTGTATGTTTTAGTTTTTGCAGAGAACCTCGCATGAAAATCAATGTCGACTTCTTCAGATTCTTTTATTACTATATCTTCAGGTAATTTACTATTTAATGCAAGGTAAAACCTTTCAGCTGGTATGTTGCACTGAGTATGAAAATTTGCTATTTGTCCATAAGCATGGACACCAGCATCAGTCCTACCTGAACCCGTAAGGTTTACCTCCTCACAAGTTAAATTCTTAATACCTTTTTTTATTATATCCTGTATTCCATTTCCATTTTTCTGACTTTGCCAACCATTATAGTTTGTGCCATCATATTCAATTGTGAGTTTTATATTTCGCATTATTCTTTCCCAAGCATCGCAGCTCCAATGATACCTGCGTCATTACCCATCATTGCGACTTTAATCTGTGTCTGTTCAACGTCTTTGCTGTATACATCATTTGCTATAAGCTCTCTTAAGGGTTTTAATAAAAACTCCCCTTCTTTGCAGACTCCACCACCGATAACAAGTATCTCAGGAGTAAATATATTTATCAAATCAATTAAACCTTCTGCAACGTACTTAATATATTTTTCTACTACCTCTACTCCTGTTTTGTCGCCCTTTCTTGCTGCGTCAAAAGCAGTTTTTGCATTTATTTGGGTTAGTTCACCTTTAACTAGCTCGTTTATAAAAGAGTCAGGGTTTTCTTTTGCAGCTTGCTGGGTTTGCTCAATTAAAGCTGTAGCTGAACCATAAGCCTCCCAACATCCTTTTCGTCCACAAGTACATAGTTTACCTTCAGATTCTATTACTAAGTGTCCAACTTCGGCAGCAGCTCCATTAAAGCCAGGATATACTTTGCCATCAAATACTATTCCACCACCAATACCTGTTCCAAGGGTAATAGTAATAGAATTCTGAACACCTTTTGCTGCACCTGCTACGCTTTCAGCTAAAGCTGCACAATTCGCATCATTATCAATAAGAATCGGTAGATGGATATACTTCTGCATCTCTGCTCTCATTGGCACATTTTTAAATTTCAAATTATTAGCATATACCAAAATTCCATTCTTGTTATCAGGAGTACCAGGTGCACCTATTCCTATGCTTTTAACTTCATTAATATCAATACCTGCATCCTTTATCAGTTTTAAAGACAGCATCGCCATGTCCTTAATTATTTCCGGGTACTCTCTTTCTTTTAAAGTAGGGACACTATCCTTTAAAACTATTTTACCTTCATCATTGACAAGCCCTGCAGCAATATTTGTTCCTCCAAGATCAATTCCAATATAATACATCCATTTTCTCCTTTCTAAGGTAAGGAGACACTTCCCTTTTGCGCTGAGTAATGTCTCCTCTTTATTAAGTATATTGTAAGTATAATAAAGCAGATGCTAGAGCTAGCACTACTGCCGCTATTTTATAATCTATAGAAGTAATTTTCAACTGTTTCATTCTTGTTCTTCCTTCACTTCCCCTATAGCATCTTGCTTCCATTGCAATAGCCATTTCGTCCGCCCGCCTGAAAGCACTAATAAACAGAGGTACTAGAACAGGTATAAAGCTTTTTGCTCTTTGCAGAATATTGCCTGTATCAAAATCTGCTCCTCTTGAAGCCTGAGCTTTCATTATCTTTTCAGTTTCGTCAAGCAAGGTAGGAATAAACCTTAGAGAAATTGTCATCATCATGGCAATTTCATGTACAGGCACCCCTACTAGTTTCATAGGACTCATCAAACTTTCAATAGCGTCTGCAAGTAATATAGGTGTCGTTGTCAATGTTAACAACGATGTAGTTATTACCAGAAGTGATAATCTTAATGCAAGCTTAATAGATACATCAATTCCTTCAATTGTTATTTTTACAATTCCATATTCAAATATAGGTGTTCCTTTAATAGTAAATATATTTACTATTATTGTAAATATTACTATAACTGCGATTGGCTTTAACCCTTTTAAAGTATATTTAATTGGTATTTCAGACACTATAATGCTAAGTGCTGTAAATAAAAATAAAATCAAAAAACCAATATAATTATTAATAAGGAATATTAATATCATATTGATTATAGAAAGTACTATTTTAACCCTTGGGTCAGACCTGTGTAGAGGTGATTTGCCAGGTATATATTGTCCAAGTGTAATATCTTTAATCATGTGCATCACCCATTAAATATCTCAATATCTCTTTCTTTGCTTCATCTACTGTAAATATATCATCCCTTAATCCAGATATTTCCTTTTTTAACCTTTTCATAAGGTAGGTAATTTGTGGTGCCGAGAGCCCAATGCTTTCAAGTGCAGAGACATCATTAAATATTTCTGAAGTGTTTCCATCCATTACAATTTTTCCACTGCTCATTACTATAACCCTGTTTACGATTTTTGCTACTTCCTCCATGTTGTGAGAAACGATAATTACTGTAATTTTTTCTTCTTTATAAAGCTTTTGCAAAAAACCAAATATCTCATTTCTTCCTTTCGGATCAAGTCCGGCAGCAGGCTCATCAAGTACAAGTATTGAAGGCTGCATTACTAGTACACCAGCTATAGCTACTCTTCGTTTTTGTCCACCTGAAAGCTCAAATGGAGACTTTTCTAATACATTTTCTTCTAATCCTACTATTTCGATTACATTTCTCACTTTTTTATCAATTTCTGATGCATTTTGGCCTAATTGTTTTAAACCGAATGCGACATCTTTATACACTGTCTCTTCAAATAATTGATGTTCAGGATATTGAAACACAAGCCCTACCTTTTTTCTTAACTCTTTTAGACTCTTACCTGATGTATTAATTCCTTCAACCACTACTTTTCCTGAAGTAGGTTTAAGTATCCCATTAAAATGTTGTATAAGTGTAGATTTGCCTGAACCTGTATGCCCAATTATTCCAACAAACTCTCCTTGATTAATAGTTAAATTAATATTTTCCAAAGCTTCCTTTTCCAAAGGACTTCCCTTCATATATATATAAGATAAGTTATCAATAATAATTGACATTATGCTATTCTTCCTTGTTTTATTATGATCATCAGTTGCTGCCTCCATGAAATTTAGCTTTTTCAATTAGCATAGGTGTTAGAATATCAAAAGCTTCATCTATTGTTAGAATACCTTTTGGAAGTTTGTATCCATGCTTCTCTAATTCACTAAATAATTCTGTTACTTGTGGGACATCCAGCCCAAGCTTTTTAATCTTTTTCACATTCGAAAATATTTCTTTAGGTGTGCCATCAACTTCAATTATTCCTTCATTAATTACTATGACTCTGTCAGCCATAAAAGCTTCATCCATATTATGCGTTATGTGAACTATGGTTATTTTCTCTTCCTTATTTAGCTTTTTCAAGGTATTCATTACTTCTTTGCGTCCTATCGGATCAAGCATTGAAGTTGCTTCGTCAAGTACTATACATTCTGGTCTCATTGTAAGTATTCCTGCTATAGCTACCCTTTGCTTTTGTCCTCCTGAAAGAAGATGAGGAGCACTATCATTATATTCTTTTAATCCCACCATTTCCAGTGCCTCCTTTACTCGTCTTACTATTTGTAAAGGTGGTACGCCTAAATTTTCAGGACCAAATGCGACGTCCTCTTCTACTGTAGTACCAATAATTTGATTATCAGGATTTTGAAAAACCATCCCTACAGTTCTTCTTATATCCCATGTATTATCCTGATTCTTTGTGTCTTTCCCATTTACTAAAACTGAACCTTCTGATGGCAGTATCAAAGCATTTATTAGTTTTGCCAAAGTTGATTTTCCAGATCCATTTCTTCCCAACACAGCAACAAAGCTACCCTTTTCAATTAATATATTAATATCTGAAAGGGCTTCAATACCATTCTCAGTTTCGTCTGATCTATATGTATGACTTACATTTTTAATTTCAATAATATTTTTGTTCATTGTATTCCTTATATGGTGTAGCAGAGGGACGTTTTGTTTGCCACATCTTTTGACACACATTAAAGGATGTGGCAAACAAAACGTCCCCTTGCCACACCCTTGTCTTTTTACTAGTCGACCAATTCAAGAATAACTCTTTCTGCAGCGTCTCCTCTTCTTGGTCCAAGTTTATAGATTCTTGTGTATCCACCATTACGTTCCTTATATTTTGGAGCTATTTCATCAAATAGCTTATCCACAACATTTATTTTGTTACCTTCTTTGTCTTTAATTCTATAAACCCACTTCATTGTTTGTCTTCTTGCGTGAAGTCTTGAAGGATTATCAACTGAAACCATATCAGTTTTTTCTTCTCTTTCTACAACTTCATACTTATTATTATTCTTAGATGTAGCCGATTTTGTAATTTTTCTACCTGCACTATCTAATCTGGCTGCACTTACTTTCACTTGCCTTGATGTGAATTTATCTGATTCTCTTACAGCACGAGCTATTAAACTCTCTGTAATGTTTTTTACTTCTTTCGCTCTTGCTTCTGTTGTCTCTATTTTACCATTAGCTAAGAGAGTAGTAACTAAACCTTTGAGTATTGCTACTCTTTGGTCAGTTGGACGTCCCAATTTTCTTTGTTGCGGCATTATTATAACCTCCCTGCTTTATTCTTCACTTTTCGTTAAAGAAAGCCCTAATCCATTTAATTTCTGAAGAACTTCCTCAAGAGATTTTCTTCCAAGGTTTCTGACCTTCATCATATCTTCTTCTGTCCTGTTTATCAGATCTTCTACTGTATTAATGCCTGCTCTTTTTAAACAGTTATATGACCTTACAGATAAGTCAAGCTCTTCTATAGTCATTTCTAGAACCTTTTCTTTTTTAGTCTCTTCCTTTTCAACCATAATCTCTGTGTGTTTTGCCTGTTCTGATAAATCTATAAATAGACTTAAATGCTCGCTTAATATTTTTGCTCCAAAACTTATGGCTTCATCCGGCTCTATTGTTCCATTTGTTTTTACCTCAAAGACAAGTTTATCAAAATCTGTCTCCTGACCTACACGTGTATTTTCTACTAAATAATTAACTTTTTTCACAGGTGTATAAATGGAATCAATAGGTATAATACCAATTGGTTGCCCAGATAGTTTATTCTTTTCTGCAACTACATATCCACGACCTCTATTAAGAACCATTTCCATATAAAATCTACTATCACCGTTTAATGTAGCAATATGCAAATCAGGATTAAATATCTCAACATCAGCATCTGCTTTAATATCAGCTGCTGTAATGGGTCCTTCACCTTCTGCATCAATATAGACTACTTTCGGTCCATCACTATGAAGTTTTACAGCCAATTCCTTAACATTCAAAATTATTTCTGTCACATCTTCAACTACACCTGGTACATGAGAAAACTCATGCAGAACACCATCAATTTTTATAGAAGTAACTGCAGCACCAGGTAATGAAGAAAGAAGCACACGTCGGAGTGAATTTCCCAAGGTTATTCCATAACCTCTTTCTAAAGGTTCTATTGCAAATTTGCCATAGGAATTATCTTCACTTAGTTCATCACACTCAATTTTTGGTTTTTCTATTTCAAGCACCTAAAACCCTCCCTTGTAACTCTTTTATTAATGAGGGCAACTCATTTATAAATACTTATTGTAATTGATCTTTGCTAAAGATACCTCTCATTATAATCATCTATTACATATTATAACCATATTTTAACATGGTTTATATCAAAATAGAATAATTTTTACTTAGAATATAACTCTACAATAAGGTATTCTTTAACAGGCAGGTCAATTTCTTCTCTTGTCGGAAGTGTAACTACTCTTCCACTCAAATTATTAATATCAGCTTCTAACCAACCAGGAACAACTTTACTACCTGTACTCTCAATAATACTTTTCATTTTTTCAGAGTTTCTAATGTCTTCAGCAACAGCAATAACATCACCCGGAGCTACCAAATAGGAAGGTATGTTAACCTTCTTGCCATTTACAGTGAAATGGTCGTGTTTTACTAGTTGCCTAGATTCAGGTCTTGAAGTTGCAAGTCCTAACCTATATACTACATTATCTAAGCGGCTTTCTAATATTTTAAGGAGATTTTCACCTGTAACACCTTTCATATTATTTGCCATTTCAAAATATTTCCTAAATTGTTTTTCAAGTACTCCATAAAACCTACGAGCTTTTTGTTTTTCTCTTAATTGCATACCGTATTCAGAAACTTTCTTCCTTTGCTGTCCATGTTGGCCAGGAGCATAAGCTCTCCTACCAACAGCACACTTATCGGTGTAACATCTTTCACCTTTAAGGAATAATTTTTCACCTTCTCTACGGCACAACTTACAAGATGGACCAGTATATCTTGCCATCTGGATTAGCACCTCCAATACTTATCTGCTTCAAACTATAATTAATAATAATAATCTTGCTTACCTTTACTTTCACTATACTCTTCTTCTTTTAGGTGGTCTGCATCCATTATGTGGAATTGGTGTAACATCCTTTATAAGACTTACCTCAAGACCTGCAGCTTGAAGAGCTCTTATAGCTGCTTCTCTTCCTGAACCAGGGCCTTTAACATAAACTTCAACAGTTTTCATACCATGTTCCATAGCTGCTTTTGCGGCAGTTTCAGCTGCCATCTGAGCTGCAAATGGAGTGCTCTTTTTCGAGCCTCTAAAACCCAATCCACCTGAACTTGACCATGAAATTGCATTACCCACTGTGTCAGTTATTGTTACAATTGTATTATTAAAGGTGGACCTAATATGTGCAGCACCACGCTCTATATTTTTACGCTCTTTTCTTTTTCTGGTTATCTTTTTTCCAGCAGTTTTAGTTGCCATTCAGACTCTTACCTCCTCTTTATTACTTTTTCCTCTGGGCACCAACTGTTCTACTTGGTCCTTTACGTGTCCTAGCATTAGTTTTTGTTCTTTGTCCTCTTACTGGAAGACCTTGTCTATGTCTTCTACCCCTATAACAACCGATTTCTACAAGTCTTTTGACATTAAGAGAAACTTCTCTTCTCAAATCGCCTTCTACCTTAAGCTCTTTTTCAATTATTTCCCTAAGTCTGCTTATTTCATCATCAGTAAGGTTTTTAATTCTTGTTTCAGGATTTACTCCTGTTTTTTCTAATATTTGTTTTGAACTAGCTCTACCAATACCAAATATATATGTTAGTCCTATCTCTACCCTTTTTTCTCTGGGTAAGTCAACACCGGCAATACGTGCCATTGATTTCTACACCTCCATCAATGCAAATGATATAGAATATATTTTATTTTGCTATTTTTTTATATTAATTTATATGAACATCACAGATCATGATTACTCATGCAGCCGCACCTGTATGTTTTTGTCAATTAAGCTCAAGCTAACCTTGTTTCTGCTTGTGTTTAGGATTTTCGCAGATTACCCTTACTTTGCCTTTTCTTTTGATTATCTTGCATTTTTCACACATAGTTTTTATTGATGGTCTTACTTTCACAGTTATTCCTCCTTAATAGTTATTTTGCTCTCCATACGATTCTTCCACGTGATAGATCATAAGGAGATAACTCAAGGTTTACCTTATCCCCAGGTAATATGCGTATAAAATTCATCCTTAACTTACCTGATATATGAGCTAATACCTTGTGTCCATTCTCTAGTTCAACTAAAAACATTGCATTGGGCAATGCTTCTACTACCTTACCATCAACTTCTATTACGCCTTCCTTAGACAAAATCCAAACCCTCCTTGTCTTCTTTAGAGTTTTCTATTTTTGGAGTATAAAGCTCAATCTCTTTTCTTATTTCAGAGCTAGATACCCTTATATTATTTTCAAGCTTTTCCTTTAAAGAGTTGATAACAACTCCACAAGATTCAATGTGCTTAACTTTTTTCTTCTTAGGTTTTTCAATTTTTCTAAGGTCGCCATCAGAAATCAGTATATACTTTTCGTCAATAACTTTAACTACTAAAAATTTTCTGCCAGCATCCCTACCTGCTATTGAATGCACTAATTCTCCAAGGGAATAATCCATTACTGTTCACCTCTATTTGCTTGGGCAAGATTTTTTAATTCTTGTTTACCAGGCAAATAATTATATACCATTATTCGTTTATGGTCAATATCTTTGGTTGACCATCAGTAATTACTATAGTGTTTTCGTAATGAGCTGACAGACTTCCATCAGCAGTTACTACTGTCCATTTGTTATCAAGGACCTTGACCTGGTAATCGCCTTCATTAACCATTGGTTCAATTGCTAAGGTCATTCCTTTTTGCAGTCTTGACCCTCTTTCTCTTGTTCGGTAATTTGGTACCTGAGGAGCCTCATGCATTTCTTTTCCTATTCCATGCCCGACATATTCCCGTACTACTGAATATTTGTGTTTTTCAACATATTTTTGTATCGCAGAAGAAATATCTACTATTCGATTTCCTTCTATTGCACATTTTATCCCTTCAAAAAAGCTATCCTTGGTTACTTGTATAAGTTTCTCAGCTTTTTCGGATACTTTTCCTACAGCATATGTCCTTGCGGCATCTCCATGGTATCCATTAAAGAAAACTCCAATATCAATACTAATAATATCTCCATTATTTAATTTTCTTAACCCAGGTATACCATGGACGACCTCATTGTTAACTGATGTACATATACTTGCAGGAAAATTAACTGCTCCAGGCGATCCCCTATATCCCTTAAAGGATGGTGTTGCTCCTTTAGACCTTATATATTCTTCCACCATTCTATCAAGGTCAATAGTTGTTACTCCTGAGGATATTGCCTCTCTAATTTTTTCTAAAGCAATAGCAGTTATTTCACCCGCTTTTCTCATTATATCAATTTCATGTTGCGATTTAATAACAATCATTTACTCTACACCCAGTGCTTTCATAACTTCTTTAGTAGTATCTTCAATTTCTTCCTGGCCTAGAGCTGTAACAAGTTTCCCTTGATTTTCATAGTACTTGATTAATGGTTCTGTTTGATCATGATATGTTTTGAGTCTGTTCAATACAGTCTTTTCGCTATCATCATCACGTTGAATCACTTCAGAGCCACATTCATTACATATTCCTTCCTTTGAAGGAGGATTATATATTGTATGATAACTTTTTCCGCACATCTGGCATACTCTTCTTCCAGACAGTCTTTGTACTAATTTGTCATCGCGTACATAAATATTTAATACATAATCCAAGCTAATGCCTAATTGAATAAGCACTTTATCAAGGAATTCTGCTTGTGGTATTGTTCTAGGAAAGCCATCAAGAATAAAACCATCACTGCAATCTTTTTCTAATAGCCTATCCTTTACAATACCTACAGTAATTTCGTCAGGAACAAGTAATCCCTTATCCATATAATCTTTTGCTTTTATTCCTAATTCTGTTCCATTTTTTATATTGCTTCTAAACATGTCTCCGGTAGAGATATGTGGTATTTCAAACCTGCTTGTAAGTATATCGGCTTGTGTACCCTTACCTGCACCCGGAGCACCTAATAAAACTAGTCTCATAGTTCCCTCTATCCCCCCTGAACTTACTTATTCAAGATTATTCAAGGAATCCTTTATAGTTCCTCATTAGCATTTGCGACTCTATCTGTTTAATAGTATCCATTGCAACACCAACTAGAATCAGCATTGCTGTACCACTGAACCATATTCCCTGTACTTTAAATACAACCCCTAAAAGATTTGGTAATAAAGTTATTGCTGCAAGGAATATTGCTCCAAACCATGTAATTCTGTTTAATACTTTCGAAATATAATCTGAAGTTGGTTTTCCCGGTCTTATTCCAGGGATAAATCCACCATTTTTCTTCATATTATTTGCTATTTCAATTGGGTTAAACTGAATTATTGTATAGAAAAATGTAAAGAATATTATCAATAATGCATACATAATTGCATATGGTATTCCCTGTTGTGCATTTTTAATCCATAAAACAATTCTACTTGTTGAATTTGGTGCTACAAGACCTATTATTGTTGACGGAAACGCCATTATAGACATTGCGAATATTATTGGTATAACTCCCGCTAAATTAACCTTAATAGGTAAATGTGTATTTTGCCCACCATATACTTTACGTCCAACAACTCTTTTTGCATATTGTATTGGAATTCTTCTTTCAGCTTCCTGAACCCAAATTACAGCTCCCATAACAAAAATAAATATAGCTAAAATAACTATAATAGCGAGTATACTGATCAAGCCTGTTCCAAAAGCTTTTCCTATATAAAGTCTTACAAGGCTAATTACAGCTTGTGGACCTCTAGAAACTATTCCTGCAAATATCAACATAGATATACCATTGCCAATTCCATATTCAGTTATCTGTTCACCAAGCCACATTAAGAATGCAGTACCTGCGGTAAAGGTCAAAGTAATTGTCATGAAGCTTAATACAGGACTTCCTGGAGTAACAGCACTTCTCATTCCAAGGTAAAGGGCTGTAGCTTGCAAAAAACCTAATCCTACTGTTCCATACCTTGTATATTGAGCAAGTATTTTTCTTCCTTCCTCGCCTTCTTTAGCAAGCTTTTCCAACCTTGGTATTGCTATTGTAAGCAATTGAATAATAATAGAAGAGTTAATATATGGGGTTATGCTCATAGCAAATATTGTTACATTAGAAAATGCTCCACCTGCGATAATATCTAAAAACCCAAAAAGCTGTCCACCTGCGCCTATGAGGCTTCTGAACTTTTCTGCATTTATCCACGGTACTGGGATAAATGAACCTACTCTGAATACTATTAGCATTAAAATGGTAAATATTATCCTTTTTCGTAAATCCTTTATATTCCAGGCGTTTTTTAATGTTTGAAGCATTCCACCCATATTATACCACCTCTACCTTTCCTCCTGCAGCTTCTATCTTTTCAGCTGCTGACTTAGTAAATCTTGCAGCCTGAACTGTTAATTTCTTTGTCAATTCTCCATTACCAAGTATTACTATGCCATCTTTAAGTTCCTTAATTATTCCACTTTGATTTAACAATTCCCAATTTACTAAAGTATTATCTTCAAATCTATTCAAATCGGATAATTTTACTTCAGAGTAATTTGTAGCAAAATCTTTATTGTTAAACCCTCTTTTAGGCACTCTTCTATAAAGAGGCATTTGACCACCTTCAAAACCGACTCTTACTCCTCCGCCAGATCTTGCTTTCTGACCTTTATGACCTCTTCCGCCAGTTTTTCCATTACCTGAACCAGGACCTCTACCTCTTCTGTTGGGAAGCTTTTTTGAACCAGGAACAGGTTTCAACTCATCTAATCTCACGTGATTTACCTCCTTCAAGTTTCTTCCACACTAACAAGATGTTCAACTTTCTTTATCATACCCCTAATTGAAGGAGTATCTTCATGCTCTACTATGCTTCCAATTTTTCTTAAACCAAGTGCTTTTGCTGTAGCTACCTGATCTTTTTTTGCACTACATGTACTTTTCTTTAATGTTATTTTTAACATTGCCACTAAAGCTCCCTCCTAGCCAAGTATCTCTTCTAAAGTCTTACCACGGAGTTTTGCTACTTCTTCTACCGTTTTCAACTGAGAAAGACCATAAATTGTTGCTCTTACCATATTTGTTGGATTGTTAGATCCTAAGGATTTTGTCCTTATGTCTCTAATTCCTGCTAATTCGAGAACGGCTCTTACTGGTCCACCAGCAATAACTCCAGTACCTGCACTAGCAGATTTTAATAGAACTTTTCCAGCTCCATATATGCCGATGATTTCATGAGGTATTGTGGTTTCAACTAAAGATACTTTTATTAAGTTTTTCTTTGCGTCTTCAATCCCTTTTCTTATGGCGTCTGGAATTTCTGCTGCTTTACCTAAGCCAGCTCCTACATGACCATTTTCATCTCCGACAACTACTAATGCAGTAAAGCGGAAATTTCTTCCACCTTTTACAACCTTGGCAACACGACTTATATTAACAACTTTCTCTTTAAGCTCTAAAGCATTTGGATCAATTCGCTGCAATTTACTTCCCTCCTTCTAGAATTCTAACCCGGCTTCTCTTGCTGCATCAGCAAGTTCTTTTACCCTTCCGTGATAGAGATATCCTCCACGATCAAATACAACCAGCTTTATTCCTTTTTCAATGGCTTTTTCTCCAATAAGCTTACCCACTTCTTTTGCAGCTTCCTTATTGCCTCCGTTGCCAACTTTACCCTTTAACAATGGATCAACTGTGGATGCCGATACAATAGTATTTCCAATAGAATCATCAATAATTTGCGCATATATATTATTTAGGCTTCTAAATACATTTAACCTTGGTCTTTCAGCCGTTCCAACAACCCTTTTTCTTACTCTCAAATGTTTTTTCAGCCTGTCTTTGTTTTTAACTGATTTCCTTATCATTTACTTCCAACTCCCTTCTAGCAATCTTTAAGCCTTATTACCTTGCTCCTGCTTTACCTACTTTAGTTTTTACGATTTCAGTCTCGTACTTAATACCTTTTATATCATTATTCGAAAGATAAGCTGAAGGCACTCTTTTGCTTCTTATTTTTGCTGCACATTCGCCAACTACTTGCTTATCGCATCCTTTTACAACAAGTTTATTTGGTGCAGGAACATCAATAGTAATACCTTCTGGCTCTTCAATCTCTACAGGATGAGAATACCCTATGTTTAATGTTACCTTCTTACCTTGTTTTTGCGCTCTGTATCCAACACCTTTAATATCCAACGCTTTCTGGAAACCTTGAGTAACTCCAATAACCATATTGTTAACAAGGGTTCTTGTTAAACCATGCAAAGCTTTATGCTGCTTATTATCTGAAGGTCTTTTTACGATTATATTGTTTTGTTCTTGTTCTATTATCATATCTTTATGAAGTTCTTTTGTCAAAGTACCTTTCGGACCTTTTACTGTAACAATATTAGAATTAATTGTTATGTTAACATCCTTTGGTACTGCTATTGGCATTTTCCCTATTCTTGACATGTTTTCCTCCTGCTCTTAATATTATGAGTGAAATTTTCACTCTTTTCAGAATTATATTTTTCTATATGTTTTATTCGTTTTACCATACAAAAGCTAATACTTCTCCACCTACACCCTTTTCTCTTGCAACCTTATCAGTTAACAAACCTTTTGATGTAGATATTATTGCAATACCTAATCCCCCTAAAACTTTTGGCATCTCATCTTTTTCTGCGTATACCCTTAGTCCTGGTTTACTTATTCTCTTTATGCCGGTTATTATGCATTTCTTATTTGCTGAGTATTTCAAAGTTACTCTTATTATTCCTTGTTTTCCATCTTCAATATTTTGAATATTTCTTATATATCCTTCATCAAGTAATATTTTTGCTATGTCCTTCTTAATATTAGAAGCTGGTATATCTACTGTTTCATGCTTTGCTGTACCAGCATTTCTAATTCTTGTTAACATATCGGCGATAGCATCAGTTATCTGCATATGCCCTACCTCCTTTTCCAAAGATTCCTCTACCAGCTTGCCTTTTTAACACCGGGTATCTGTCCTTTATAAGCAAGTTCTCTAAAACATAAACGACATACACCATATTTTCTTATATAAGCATGTGGCCTTCCGCATAATTTACATCTATTGTATGCTCTTGTGCTAAACTTAGGCTCTCTGCTTTGTTTTATTTTAATAGATTTTTTCGCCACGCGTAAATCCCTCCTTGTTAACTATGACTAAACGGCATTCCCAACTGTCCTAAAAGTTCTTTTGCTTCTTCATCTGTTACTGCCGTTGTCACAAAAGTTACATCCATTCCCCTGACCTTATCAATTTCATCATATACTATTTCCGGGAAAATTAATTGTTCTTTTATTCCAAGTGAGTAATTTCCTCTGCCATCAAATGAATTTGCAGGTACTCCCCTAAAGTCTCTAACACGTGGTAATGCTATATTAAATAGTTTATCAACAAATTCATACATTCTTTGACCACGAAGAGTGACTTTGCATCCAATATTCATTCCTTCTCTTACTTTAAATGCTGCTACAGATTTTTTAGCTTTGGTTATTATTGGTTTTTGTCCCACTATTGTTGTTAAGTCCCCAACTGCTATATCAATAGCCTTAGGATTTTCCTTTGCTTCACCAATACCCATATTTATAACAACTTTTTCCAATTTAGGAATTTGCATAGGATTTTTATATTTAAACTTTGTTTGTAAACTAGGAACAACTTCATTTACATACTTTTCTTTTAGTCTGTTCATTCTTTAACCTCCTTTCAAGTATGCTTTAATCTTTATCAGCTTCTTTTATTACATCAATTACTTCCTTGCATTTTTTGCATACTCTTGATTTTTGTCCATTATCCATAACATCCTTAGCTACTTTTGTTGGTTTGTTGCACCTTGGGCATATCAACATTACATTTGAACTATTGATAGCACCTTCTTTTTCAACAATACCACCCTGTTGATAATTGTTTTTCGGTTTTTGATGTTTTTTAACTAGATTTACACCTTCAACAACAACCTTTTGTTCTTTTGGTAATACTTTTAATACTTTTGCCTTTTTATCTCTATTTTTACCTGAAAGAACTAGTACCATATCACCAGTCTTAACATGTACTTTCTTAGTCAATTGTGCCGCCTCCTTCTTTATAAAACTTCCGGTGCGAGAGATAATATCTTCATATAATCTTTGTCCCTTAATTCTCTAGCTACTGGACCAAAGATACGGGTTCCCCTTGGATTTTTATCATCTCTAATTAAAACAGCTGCATTTTCATCAAATTTTATATATGAACCATCAGATCTTTTAACACCTTTTTTTGATCTTACTATTACACATTTCACTACTTCACCTTTTTTTACAACTCCGCCTGGCGTTGCATTTTTAACCGAAGCTACAACTATGTCTCCAATATTTGCATACTTTCTCTTAGAACCGCCAAGTACCTTGATACACATCATTTCTTTTGCTCCAGTGTTGTCAGCCGACTTAAGCATTGTCTGAGTTTGTATCATTCCTAACTCCTCCTTCCCTAGTCCTCTGAATTTTATCTCTATAAATAATTATTACAGCTAATATAAGCATTATTTAGCTTTTTCTACTATTTCAACTACTCGCCAATTTTTATCCTTGCTTATTGGACGTGTCTCCATAACTCGAACTTTATCGCCCTCTTTGCATTCATTGTTTTCATCATGTGCTTTAAGCTTATAAGTTCTTCTAAGAATTTTTTTGTACAATGGATGCTTTTTGCTTGTCTCAATTGCCACTACTACTGTTTTATCCATCTTATCGCTTATAATTTTACCTACACGAGTTTTCCTTCGTGCTCTATCATCTATTTGTAATGACATTTAAAGTTGCCTCCTCTCATTAATTACGTTTAGTTTAGCCAACTCATTTCCATTTTAGTTTATGAAAGAATCGAACTACTTCGCTATTTTTATTTCCTTTAATTCTCTTTCCCTCATAACTGTCTTCACTCTGGCTATAGATTTTTTTACTTCTTTTAGCCTCATGGAGTTATCAAGTTGATTAGTAGCATGCTGAAAACGTAATTTAAATAATTCGGATTTTAATTCCTGGAACTCTTGATTAAGTTCCTGTTGTGTTTTTTCTCTTAATTCATTAGCTTTCATTTGCTTCACCACCTATTTCCTGACCACGGACTACAAATTTACATTTAATCGGAAGTTTATGAGCAGCAAGTCTTAGTGCTTCACGAGCTTCTTCTTCCGATACACCCGCAATCTCAAATAATATTCTTCCGGGTTTTACCACTGCTACCCAGTGTTCTGGTGAACCTTTACCGCTACCCATACGGGTTTCAGCAGGTTTCTGAGTTACAGGTTTGTGAGGAAATATTTTTATCCAAACCTGACCTCCTCTTTTAATAAAACGAGTCATCGCTACTCTGGCGGCTTCAATTTGGTTACTGGTTATCCATGCTGGTTCTAAAGCCTTAATTCCAAATTCACCATGGCTTATGGCGCTGCCTCTAATAGCATTACCCTTCATTCTGCCACGCTGTACTTTTCTATATTTGACTCTCTTTGGCATTAACATTATTGTTCTCCTCCTTCAACTTTCTTAACTTTCTTTGCAGGAAGAACTTCTCCTTTATAGATCCATACCTTTACGCCAATTTTACCGTAAGTAGTATTTGCTTCAGCGAAACCATAATCTATATCAGCTCTTAATGTTTGCAGAGGTATTGTACCTTCATGATAATGTTCTCTTCTAGCTATTTCAGCACCACCAAGTCTTCCACCAACAGCTGTCTTAATTCCTTTAGCTCCAACTTTCATTGTTCTTGACATGGCTTGTTTCATAGCACGTCTGAAAGATATTCTTTTTTCTAACTGAGAAGCAATATTTTCTGCTACTAATTGTGCATCAAGTTCAGGTGTTTTAATCTCCGAAATATTTATGAGAACGCCCTTATTAGTCATTTTTTCTAGTTGCTTTCTCAATTCTTCAATTCCTGCACCACCCTTGCCTATAACCAAACCTGGCTTTGCAGTATTAACATTTATTCTGATCTTATTCGCAAATCTTTCTATTTCAATTCTAGATATTCCTGAAATAAAAAGTTTTTTCTTTAAATATGCCCTAAGTTTAAAATCCTCTACAAGAAATTCACTAAAATTCTTTTTTCCTGCATACCATTTTGTATCCCAATCTTTTATGATTCCTATTCTTAATCCATGGGGATTTACTTTTTGTCCCATTATCCAACCTCCTTTGCCGTTATTTCTTTTCTTTTAAAACTAAAGTAATATGGCTGGTTCTTTTCCTAATTTTAAATGCACTACCACGTGCTCTTGGCCTAACTCTTTTCAATGTAGGACCTTGGTTTGCATAAGCCTCAGCTACATACAAACTATCTCTATCAAGTTGATTGTTATTTACTGCATTTGCTTCAGCAGATGCCAATAATTTTATCAGAATTTCTGATGCGGCCTTAGGTGTATGTTTTAATATCCCATAAGCTTCATCAATGCCTTTTCCTCTAATAATATCAAAAACAATTTTTACCTTTCTAGAGGACATTCTAGCATAGCTAAGTGTAGCTCTTCCTTCATCCTTACCAATACCAAGAACCTTGCGTTCCTTTTTTGTTAACAAAGCAGGTTTCTTAGACTTGCTATGTGTCTTACTATATATCTCCAAAAGTTTATCTTTATTCTTTAAAAGTTCATCTTTTGACATAACTTTCTTTTCCAAGCGGGATTCCTCCTTTCCAAATCATTTACTTATTATTTAAGGGCTGTTGATTTTTCGGTATGACTCCCGTGTCCCCTAAATGTTCTGGTAGGTGCAAATTCACCCAACTTATGTCCAACCATCTCTTCAGTTAAATATATTGGCACATGTTTCCTGCCATCATAAACAGCTATTGTATGACCTACCATCTGAGGAAATATTGTGGATGATCTTGACCATGTTTTTGCTACTTTTTTTTCATTTTTTACATTCATTTCTTCAATTTTTTTTAGAAGCTTGGGATCTACAAATGGTCCCTTTTTAAGTGATCTACCCATTTTCTAGATTCAGTCCTCCTTTCTTTTCATACATTTATTAATCTCTCTTCTTAACTATATATTTACTAGATTTTTTATTTTTCTGCCTTGTTTTATAACCTAAAGTTGGCTTACCCCAAGGTGTTACCGGAGAAGGTCTTCCTATAGGTGATCTACCTTCACCACCTCCATGAGGATGGTCTACAGGATTCATAACAGATCCTCTTACAGTAGGTCTTACACCTTTCCAACGTGTTCTACCTGCTTTTCCTGATCTAATATTCTCAAATTCTATATTTCCAACTTGTCCTATTGTAGCTTTGCATAATATGCTTACCATTCTTACTTCACCTGATGGTAAACGAACTTGTGCATAATTTCCTTCCTTTGCCATTAATTGAGCAAAAGTTCCTGCTGACCTAACAATTTGACCTCCTTTACCTGGTTTTAATTCAATATTATGAATTAAACTACCTAAAGGAATATTTGCCAATTGAAGAGCATTTCCAGGTTTAATATCTGCATTACTTCCTGACTGAATAACATCCCCAACATTTAATCCTATTGGAGCTAACACATATCTTTTTTCACCATCAAGATAATGTAATAAAGCAATATTAGCTGATCTATTAGGATCATATTCAATAGATACTACCTTTGCTTCTATATCATCTTTATCTCTTTTAAAATCAATAATCCTATATTTTTGTTTTGTTCCGCCACCTCTATGACGTACAGTTATTCTTCCATTTGCATTTCTTCCACCTTTTCTGCTTTGAGCCGACAGAAGAGATTTTTCAGGACTATCTGCAGTAATTTCCTCAAAGGTCGAAACTGTCATATTTCTTCTTCCAGGAGAGGTGGGATTATATTTTTTTAATGCCATTTTTCTCTCACTCCTTCAAACGACTTAAGTGAACTTCTCTTTATCTTACTTTATCTTACTTTATCTTACTTTGTTTTACTTTGTTTTACTACTGAAACTTACTATAGCGCTATAAGCTTATTGTATTGCTCCAAATTCATCAATACTATCTTTATATTTCTTATTACCTGAAACAACTTTACCACCCTTTGTAAGATAAATTTCTGCTTTGGGATCGGTATCAATTTTAACTATAGCTTTTTTCCAATCGGATCGTTTTCCTTCATGAACACCTAATCTCTTAAATTTCCCTTTATAGTTCAATGTATTAACTGCCAATACTTTTACATTAAAGAGCTTCTCTACAGCTTTTTTTATTTCTGTCTTATTCGCTTTTGAGCTTACTATAAAGGTGTACTTTCCTTCGGCTACTTGAAGATTACTTTTTTCAGTAACATGAGGTCTTACAATAATATCTTCAAAATATTTCATTATGCGTACACCTCCTCAACTTTTTCTACCGCATCCTTTGTTATAATAAATTTATCGTATTTTAATATATCATAAACATTTATTGTATTATAAAATGCAGTTTTTACATTTGGTATGTTACTTGTTGATCTTTCAATATTTTCATTTTTACAACTTAATACTATCAAGGCACTTGAATTTATATTCAAATTGCTTAATACATTTACCATTTGTTTTGTCTTAATTTGTTCAAAGTTCAAATTATCAAGTACAATAATATTTTCTGTAGATACCTTTGACGATAAAGCACTTTTAAGGGCAAGTCTTCTTACCTTCTTTGGTAATTTATAGCTATAGCTTCTAGGTTTTGGCCCTAATGCAATTCCACCTTTTATCCATTGTACCGATCTTATGCTACCTTGTCTTGCTCTGCCTGTTCCTTTTTGTCTCCAAGGCCTTCTTCCGCCGCCTCTTACTTCACTTATGGTTTTAGTAGATTGAGTTCCCTGTCTCTTATTAGCTAATTGGTTTACGACAGCCATATGAAGGATATCGGAATTTACTTCAACTCCAAATATTTCATCGTTAAGTTCTATTTCTCCTACTTTCTGTCCACTGATATTTAGAACATCTATTTTAGGCATCTTATTTCCTCCCTTCTCGGATTATCTTCTGCCAGCCTTGACAGTTTCTTTTATTATAAGCAATCCGCCTTTAGGTCCTGGTACAGAACCTTTTATTAATAGCAGGTTTCTTTCAGAATCAATTTTAACTATATCCAGGTTTTGAACTGTCACCTTAACTGTCCCCATATGTCCAGGAAGTTTTTTCCCTTTATATACTCTACCTGGGCTTGTGCCAGCTCCCATTGATCCTGGTCTTCTGTGGTACATTGAACCGTGAGTTTCTTTTCCACGTGCAACATTATGTCTTTTTATTACACCTTGAAAGCCTTTACCTTTTGTAATACCTGTAACATCAATACAGTTTCCTGCTTCAAACATATCAGTTACTTTTATTTCTTGACCATTTTCATATTTGCTGATATCTTGTGTTCTAAACTCTTTTAAATATTTCCTTGGGCTGATTTTAAATTTTAAAAATTCACCGCGGCTTGGCTTATTTGATCTCTTTTCAGTTATATCTTCAAATCCAAGTTTTAAAGAACTATAACCATCATTTTCTTCAGTTTTCTTTTGCACTACCGTACATGGACCTGCTTTTACTACTGTAACTGGAATACATAATCCTTCTTCATCGAATAACTGAGTCATTCCTACTTTTTTTCCAATTATAAACTTCTTCATGTGCTTTCCCTCCAGTGGTTATTGGTTCATAATATTTTCTTTTCTTTAAAATATTATGAACATGACCATATTTTAGCTTCAACTACATAATTCATAACACTTTTTTTATAACGAATAGGAAAGTTCGGATTTCCTTAATATATACTTTCCGTAAATGAGTTTCAAAAAAGTCTTCCTAACGCTTTTACTAGCAGAAATACCCTAGCATTAAATCAGTAAAGCTGACTTTTTTATAACTTAATCTCTATATCCACACCAGCTGGTAAATCCAGTCTCATTAGTGCATCAACAGTTTTAGGTGTAGGCTGGAGAATATCTATTAGTCTTTTATGAGTTCTCATTTCAAACTGCTCACGTGCATCCTTATACTTATGTGGTGCTCTTAGTATTGTAGTAATCTCTTTTTCAGTTGGTAACGGTACTGGACCGGAAACATTGGCACCTGTTCTTTTTGCAGTTTCTACTATTTTCTCCGCCGATTGGTCTAAAAGCTGGTGATCGAAAGCTTTTAACCTTATTCTTATTTTCTGTTTGTTTGCCATAGCTAAACCTCCTTATTCTGTTCGGTACAACAATTGTTATACTGTACACTATGCCGGGTGTTTCCTTTTGAGAAATTTTAAAACCCAGGTCAAATAACTTAGGCTTTTACCCTGAGTTATCCTGGGCAATACTGCAACACATTAAGCATGCTTCTAAAACATTTCAACATGTACAGTGACTTGTCGCCCGGTTTCTAGAATCGGACATTCTCAATGGAAACTACCTGATACATATCAGCAACCTTCCATATCATCGTATGCCTCGTCACAACATTCAATATTCTACTACATATTGAGGGAAATATCAAGATGTATTTTAAATATTTTTAAAATATTTTTAAAGGTGTTGTTAAGCATGGGGGGTGACATGGGGACGGGGTTGCTGTCACGTTTTAATACAATATATTGTGACATCAACCCCGTCCCCATGTCACCCCCATTTGTTGTTAATGTTCAAAAAACATTAATCAAGACCACCCGCTTAGCGGGTGGTTTGCTCTAGCCCTATAAGGGCATAGTA
>ENA-UOOK01001083-UOOK01001083.1-fermentation-metagenome-genome-assembly--contig:-NODE-1083-length-36362-cov-30.053130_pt1 | contig 36362 bp, 34 predicted proteins | sample MGYA00245777_ERZ724023 | MGnify/ENA primary metagenome ERZ724023 (study PRJEB28704, sample SAMN03018312) | fermentation metagenome | biome: anthropogenic terrestrial biome; feature: soil...
AATTATAATAGCCTAGCCTATATAATTATATTGCAATAAGACATTTTATTCAACAATTATCTTCAATTCTTCTTCAATCGCTAAATGATAGGAGAAAAATACTTATGAACAGTAAAGATGCCTATATAATTCAGCTTGAAAATACAATAAGGAACTTTGAACAGCAGGTAAGCAAATCAGTCGTTCATGGTGAGCAGGAAAAACTGACTGTTTAGTGATGCACTTAAGAGAATAGATGCTAGTGCTATTATTTACAGTATTGTTGAAACAACAAAGGCCAACAACCTGAAATGTATATACATACCTTAACTATCACTGTTGTATATGCCGGGCATGAACTATATAAATTATCCGGAAGTCATGGAAGATATGATACCATGCCATGATCCAAACGGTTACAGCACGAATGCAAAAATGAATTATTAGCTTGGCATTATTCATTATGAACTGTCAGGCTGATTTTGTATAGGCACTTTGTTATTAGGTTGAATAATTTCAGGCATTTTTTCACTTAATATTTCATATATAAAGTATATTTCCGCTTGTGGAAGGCTAACACTATAGAGCTTCTCAATGGTACTAAAGCTTTTCTTTACAAGTTCAATAAACTGTTTATGATTTTTTTCAAAATTGGATAAGTCTTCTTTGTCATATCTGTCTATTAAGTTCTTTGTAACAAGTCTTTCGATCAGGCAACTTAAGTGAACATAAAGACATACTTTAACATCATCTGTAAATTTAATCCCCATTCCATACTGTAGACTTTCCATTGCCATTTCTATCTGATCTACTATTTTATTGGGATTTATTATAGTTATATAATTTAGTACACTTTCAAGTGAAAAATTTTTTATAATAGACTGTTTAATATATGATAAATCGGCATCAGGAGCAAGAATATGAAGTATTTTGGTAAACCTTTTTTCTTCCTTACCAAGTATGATATCATCAAGCGATAAAAATGGGATTTCATTTATTTCAGGACACTTAGTCCCAATTATTGCGATAACATTAAAATCTTTAAAAATATTATCATCATATCCATTATTTTTAAGTCTCGTATAATCATATGCTGTTATTTGCACAGAATCTTTCCAATCTCCAAGGCTCTTCAATATAAGATCCTTTATCCTAATAGCAGTTCCTATACCTGTAAGGCAGGTAGTAATTAATATATTTTTTTTACGTCCTTCAGGTTTTAAAAGTTTATATTTGGTTTTATTATGTTTCACAACATCATCGACAATTTGCTCTACAGCCAAACCTTTAATTATACCATTTCCCGTGCTGATTGCTATTTGAGTTGTAATATTATTAATTATGCCTATTACTCCTTTTGTCAAATTGTTAATTCCCTTATATATCTCTTCAAGAGAACCCATATCTACAAGTATTATAAGCCCTTCAGTTGTATCAACCTCCTTCAAATAACCACTAAGTTTATTTATTATTTCATTTGTACTTGTCTCAAGAGGCATATCAAAAGATTCAAACACGTTCTCACCCAAAAGTTTATTCGCAACATTTGCAATACTGCTTGCCGTAGCAAATCCGTGAGCAATTATAACAGCTTTTATCCTATTAGAATGATTCATCCTACTTACCCCTGCCAAATAGAGCATTATAATACTCATTTGTGTTACACCAATATATATATCTAAATTCTCTTTTAAAAATTCACCTATCTTTTTTGCAATATTACACTCTTTTGGAATAATTAATTTTAGATTATTTAACTGCTGATAAAACTTCATATCATATTTGTTAAGATCTATAAAATAACTATATTCAAGCGACTTGTTTATAAAACATGCAATTTTATACCCTATATTATTGTAATACCTGATATCATATTTATTTTGAAGAGTTTTAAATATATCGTTGATACAATTGAAGATAGCATTAAACCTATTTATAATAATGTCATCATTACTTGATGAGTACATATTCAGAACCAATTTATCAAAATAGTCATCAACCTTTTCGGATGCTTTGTATATTATATCATTATTAACCTTACTTTTCTCATCTTGCCCAATCATTCCAAGAATTGAATCATAAAATGATTTATGTATAACATTTTCCTGAACATTTGCAAGTAGCAAATGTTCAGGAGGCTGATTACTATTATATTTTATAATCAAATCATTTAAAAATGTATTTCTCTGATTACCATTCTTCTCATTAATTTTGCTTAATGTAACATCCTTTATAATATAACCAGGGATAGTTTCCATATCTATATTTATCGCATTTTCTTTTAGATCTTTATCACATATTTTATTAAAAGCGCTTGCACAAATAATTTTAATAGTACTTTTAAGTTGACCTATGTTAGCCTTGAAATCGTAATCAGTTAAGACTTTCAGCACTTTTTTACTTATTATTAGGTTATAACCTATCTGTCTTGCTTCCTCAAGGAAAAAGTGATATATAAGATTAAATCTTTCATTTAAGCTTCTCTCATTTAAAGGAGGAAGCTTTATTATGATAGGAATCCTTCTTTTAAAAGTATCTATCAAAACTGTATCCGTATTTTCGGTAGTTGCAAATAATAACCTTGTATTTGCCTTACGCCATTCTTTACTTTCACCTATTCTCCTAAATATACCTTTGTCCATAAATAGGAATAATTTTTCTTGTCCCTCTGGCGGGAGTCGGTGTACTTCATCCAGAAAAAGATATCCTCCATTTGATTCCTCTATAATACCGTTTGAATCTTTCTCAGCACCTGTAAATGCACCTTTTATATACCCAAAAAGATTTGCAGACAAAAGTTCAGGATTATTTGCATAATCTGCACAATTCAAAATATTGAAAGGGGCATTCGAGTTTATTATTCCATTTTCTTTTGCAAACTCATATATAAGCTGTGCAAGATAACTTTTCCCTGTGCCTGTTGGGCCAGTTATTAGCATAGGAATCCCATTAGGTGGGTACCTTACAGCTGCTTTGCATTGTTCAATTTGATTTTTAAGACTGCCATCATACCCCACTAATTTACAAAACGTATTTGCCTCTGAACCTTTTTTATTTCCCCCATTTATATAACTATTTAGTTCTTTAAAACTTTCAAAACTCATATTATCAAAAAATTGTACTCCTGCCCTATTTTCAATTATTCCTTTATCCAAAAAATAGACAGGCCTCGTATTTATTTTTATAATCTTATTCTCTTTATAAAGGACATTTAATAAGTTACTTGCTAAAGATCTATTTAGTCCAAGATTCAAACATATCTTTTCAGTTGTTAAATTTGCAAAGTCCTCTTCATCTATTATTTTATACTCTTTAGTACGTTCTTTCACATAGTGATATAATTTCTCCTTATTAGTCATATATATCCCTCTCAAACAATTGGTTGGTAGTATAAAGTTAACACCACTATTTTTATCAAAGTCTTTTATCTTCAATGGTTACAAAGTTTTTTAAGATAAAAAAACAATGACACCCCCTATTTTCCGTTATAATTGAAATCTAAAATCACCCTGTAAACCCAATATAGCAATCACCCAATTTAAGCTGCATCCTTGGCAGGTAATGTAATGTTTGCTATCCTATTATCTCTGCAACTTATCATTCCTTTAGCTCTAAAAATTAATGTATCTCAGGTTATAAAGTAGGAACAAATTTCTTCAATCTGCACTTGGTATCATAATTCTGAACTTACCCCCTTGATACTCCGTTTTGTAAATTTAATTTTATCATCACTAAAAATTTAAAATGGTGTATTCTCATTTCTCTAAAGTAAATGATATTTACTTCTTTGATATTGCTAACAATATTCATTTTGGAAAAGTTATATCAACATCCCCCCAAACTTTCGCTATGTGTCACCCCAAAGACTTACAACGTTTGGGTACTATCAGACTATTGCCGAAGAGAAAAGTAGGTCAATTAACCTAATATATTCAAAGTTTCTTATTATATTGCTGGTAATCCATTGAGTAATACGTTTGATAAGACATACATCCTTAATAGAGAAATTTGCTGTTGATGGATTGCCTAAATATCTCTCAAAAAATACTTGTTCTCTTAAGATGTAATTTAAAACTTTATAAAAAAGTATCATATAATCTTGGAGTATTCACCAAACCCCTACTACTGTACCCTATATTACCTTTATGTAGTTATTGTTACATAGCACAATAAATCATGCTGAAAAAATCACAATATAATAACAATCAAAACATATAAAACTCTAAATAAAAGCAGCAGATTAAATAAATGGCTACAATTTATAGTCAAATTCTTTAATGCATTTTTTTATTCCCTCTTCTGTAGTGGCAAATTCAATGCCGCATTTTTTAAGTTTTGTATTTTTCATCCTCAAATCCCTATTATGTTCCCTGTATCTTTCCTTATCCTTGATTATGAGATCACCTATACGATTTTCTAGTCCCATTTCTTTAAGAACTATGCAAGCAATATCATAAGTACTAAGATTGTTTTCACTCCCTGTATTATACGTACCATATGGTATATCAAAAGTTTTATTAATTGCAGTTATAAGATCATACACATAAGTCATACCTCTATATTCATTTAATGGGAATTTAACTCTCTCATTTTTTAAAAGAGCAATCATTACATTCCATATTATATTTGAATTAATCTTTCCAAACCTTTCAGGAAACCCAAATAACCACGTAAGCCTAAGTATCCATACATTATCAATTATTTTTTTAATTTCTGTTTCTGCCTCAAGTTTTGTCTTCCCATATTGTGTATTTGGATTTGGGCAATCTTCCTCATAATACGGCCCAGGATTTTTGTTTCCATTATATACCTGCTCAGTGCTTAAAAAAATCATTTTTGCTCCTATAACACTACAACCCTTTGCAACATTTTTTGAACCCGTTATATTAACATACTCACTAATTGAAGGATTATCTTCACAATCTTTCGTTGCTGTCATTGCTGCAGTATGGATAACTATATCCGGATTACATTCTTTTATTATTTCTACAGTATTTTTTTCATTTGTTACATCAAGTTGCTTTTTTGTTAGGGGAATTATATCATACTTATTTTTATAATACTCATAAAACCTACTCGCAAAAAATCCATTAGCTCCTGTAATTAATATTTTCCTCAAAGTATCATCTCCAAAGGTTTTTAAACTTCAATTCAGTAAGTAATTAAAAAAGGTTTGCTTGCTAAATCTAGATCCTAACAAGTTACAATTATTGACCCCAAATCTTGATACGCTAATGTAAAAATTAAATTTTATCCATGAAGCATTACTTTGCCTGATATATACCATGAATCTAAAAGCAAGCAAGTTCTTTCAGTAACTGGCATAATCCCACGGATAAGATCTATTTCAAATTCTTGTTTATTTTAAAATAATTGATAGTCTTCTTGCCAAAGAATTTTTTTGAAATAAAGTTTATAATTTGGGGGACAGAGAACACTCCGATATTTTATAATGAGATGTAACAGCACAATGAACCCACATTGGCCTACTACCATCGGCGTAAGAGTTGTGAAATTCAAGGCCTTCAATGTTTATTGTAGATGTATCTTTTTACTCAAAGTATCATCTATAATTAGAAAGCCTACAGATTCCTTACTCACATTCATTTTAAATTCCTTTATCATGTGATTAATTCCTGTACAGTACATCCTAAAACTATATAATATACTTCCATATCTACTATATTTAGTATACGTTGATGATTTTATTAATTAGGCTGTTGTTTAGGTGATTATTATCAACAGCCTATATTTAAGGAATCACATATATTCTTTTATTTTGCTGCATCAAGAACAGCCTTCATTTGATCTTCAATACTTCCTCCAGGAACCATTTTACATTTTACAATCGCTCCTCCTATAGTAAATCCCCATACATTAAGAGCTTTCAGATATTTAATTTTTTCGAAGTTGTCAATGGCTCCAGCACATATAAGAGGTATATTTATCTCTTTCTGTACTGCCTTAACAAGTTCTTCTGCATTCCCCTGGTATCTATATGCAAGAAGATTGAACCCATCCATTCCTAATGCTTCCTTCTCTTTTGCCTCGGCTACTATTTCCTCTATTGTACCACTAAGCACTGCAGGATGGCCTGTTACCTTACCTATATATGGAAAATACTTTATATTGGAATTTAATAATTTCTTTTGAAGCTTGGTGCCTCCAATAGCATAATCAACACCAAGTTTCAAAGCTGTTTCTACAGACCTTTCCATAGCTTCATCTGAAAGACTCACAATTTCAAGTACTGCTTTATGCCCATCTTTCTGTATCTTTTTTGTGAGACTAAGAAGTTCTTCAAATGGAAGACCTATATCCTTAAATCCTATATATTCTACTCCACTATCTTTTACTTTTTCATAAACCTCGTGTGCATTCTCGATTGTAACATCATTATATGTAAGCATAAATATAAAATTCATAACTATTATCTCCTTTCAGAATTTTCTCATAGCTTATCAAGTAATTCATTAGGATATCTTAATATTTTTTCTGAGGGAAATTTATTCTTTATACTCCGATTTTGATTTCCCCATACAGCAAGGAGGCTACAAACTCCTGCGTTTTTTGCACAATCCATGTCGGTCAATGAATCCCCTACATATATAATATTTTCCTTTTTTACTCCAAATCTGTTCATAACAAGATATAATGGATCTGGATTAGGTTTAGGCATCTTTACATCTTCGAGACATATTACATATTCAAAATAATTGAATAGATTAAGACTTTTATCAATTATCTCAAACTCTGCTCGAGTTTCTGATGTAACAAGTGCGAGATTTAATTTACTTCTTTTTATTTCTAAAATCATTTCTAAAACTCCAGGAAAAAAATTTGCATTTTCAAGTTCCTCTTTAAGGTATACAAAAAACTCTTCATAAAGCTCATCCTTATTTCCCCACTTCAGAGAAGAAAAGAAATCAATGTTTGACATGTACTTAAACTTATCTATATCTTCCTTCTGAAGGCATGGATATGGTGGAGAAGGTAATGTTCGCTTTAATGCTGCAATACCTTCTTCAATGGTATCCACCAGTGTACCATCAATATCAAATACTACCGTATTATACTTTTGTTCCATAAAATATGCTTTTAATATGCTTCATTTAAGAAGTCATATTTATGAGGTTGTGAAATAAATGAGGTATAAAGAGGACCGTCGTTAGGGAGAGATACTTCCCATGGCAGTGTTTCTGCAGTACAATACAGCATTTCTTTTATTGGCGGATAGTTCTCATTCCATTCAAATCTTGGAGACCCACATCTATCTTTGAATACATAGATTGGTGCACCATGTTTTTCTTTAAGTAAACTGTAATCTCCTGCAGAACCTAATGAAATAATATCACCAAATATAAATGGCTCTACCCCTGAATTGATTGTAAGATGATAATATTCCTTGGGTATTATGAATTTGTCTCCTACTTTGGCATCAACTATAACTATCCTACATCCATTTTCTTCAAGTGTGAATAGCAGAAAATATCCATGACCATGCAGCACTTCAAAGCTTTCCATCATTCCTTTTTCATGATCTGCTTTTGCATAGTGAATATGCCCATGTGTTTTTATATATTCATCCTCAATAGTATCTGGAAGAATTATAGTATATTCATACCTTAGGTTATGTTTTTTAAATAATTCAGCATGTTCTTTTAAGCATACTCCATTATACATATAGTATAGTGGGCGGTCAGTAAAGCCCTTTCCAAGGTTCCCAAAAAGGTCATTCATAACTGAGAGCATTCTTACTCCAGATTCGTCTATTAATATATCTTCGTGGGGTATCAGTTTCCCTGTATTTACATCATAATCTATTGGGAGCATTGATTTTTTATATAAATTAATAGTTGACACTTTTATCACCTTTCTTTATTTAATATGCCAGTCCTTCCCATGAACGTTTTTCCAAGCGTGCTTCCCTTTCTGAAAGTTTCTTTGAAAACTCCATCCTTACCTTTGCATTATACAATGCACTATCTTTATCTCTATTATTGCTGCTGAACATTACAGAAGGCGTTTGTCCACTTTTTACAAGTTCAGCTATAGCTTCCACCATTACAGCATTTACTAATAGACATCCCATTATGGTTGAAGTTGCCCCGACCTTCGATGGGACTCCTTCAATTGTTATTGCAGCATCTCCAGGTTCACCGCAGTTATCCAACACTACATCCACTATCTCAAATAATTTCTTGCCTGAAACATGTCTTGATGGTGTGGCCTTTGAATGTTTAACACTTGTTACTGCAACAGTTTTTACACCCATCTTCTTTGCTATTAATGCCATTTCAATTGGCACGGAGTTAATTCCTGAATTAGAAGCAATAATGAGCAAATCCCCTTTTTCTATAGGCGTATTTTTAAGATATATTTGAGCAAGACCTGTTAGTCTTTCCATATATGTTGCTTTAGTATCATTTTCATGTACCATGAGTTCCGGTTCAAGTATGGGCCTGACTTCCATAAGCCCTCCAGCTCTACCGAATACTTCTTCCGCGATCATATGCGAATGGCCTGTACCAAAGCAAAATATCATTCCGTTACTTTGTATGGTTTCAACTATCATTTTTGAAACCTTTTTAATACTTTCCATCTGCGTACTTTTAGCTTCTTTAAATAATTCTTCAACAACATTAAAATATTCTTCTGCTGGCATATAAGTCACCTCCATGGATTAAGGGGAGATTCCCCTTAATCATTTATTATGCTTACGAATTGCTTCTACAAAACGACTTGTTATAATCTGAGGCGCTGTAATTGCAGAACCTATTACTATAGCATAGGCACCACAATCAAATGCTTTAATTGCATCCTCTCTTGTCCAAATACGTCCCTCACAAATAGTTGGTATTTTCACAGTCTTGGTAAGATCTTCAACTAGTTTAAAATCAGGCCCGTCATTATTTGATACTGTATATTGAGTATATCCAGACATTGTTGTGGAAACTAAATCTGCTCCTGCTTTCTCTGCCAGAATCCCCTCTTTCAAATTTGAGATATCCGCCATTACAAAGGTTCCAAGTTGCTCCTTTATTACATGAATTAAATCACGTCCGTAGGATCCATCTGGTAAAGGTCTATTAGTGCAATCAAGAGCTATAATCTCGGCTCCCTCATTTGCAATAACCCGCGCACTATCAATGTTTGGAGTTATGTATACTTCAGAACCTGGTACACTTATTTTATATATGCCAATTATTGGTATAGGCACTGCTCTTCTAATCGCCCTCACATCATTTGGTCCATTGGCACGAATCCCTACTGCGCCTGACTCATAAGCAGCTACCGCCATTCTCTCCATATAATTTGAGCCAAAAAGAGGTTCTCCTGTATATGCCTGGCAGGAAACGATAAGTCCGCCTTTTAATTTATCTATTAAATTCAACTATAAACATCCCTTTCTTCTATGCGAGAAATCCGGTAAATGTTGCAACAAACGCAAAAATAAAAATTCCCAAAAGAATATAATTGATTTTAACATTCTTCTTCAAAAGCCATGCAACTAACATAGTTAACGCAAGTGGCATTATTCCTGGTAAAATATTGTCCAGAACTTGCTGCAACTCTATAGCATTTTTAGGATCTTGACCTACTGCTATTTTAATAGGTGTATACATTGTTATCCAGTTAGCAACCAATGCCCCGAGAACAACAAGCCCTATTACTCCTGCGGCTTTTGTAATTTTATTTAATGCATTCGATTCTTTTTTTATATCTTTTACTATTCCAGCTCCAGTTTTATAACCGTAAAATGTTCCCCAGTACCTAAATGAAAGTTGTATCGCATTCCAAGTTACTAAAAAGAAAATTGGCCCTAAAATACTCCCCTGCAAAGCAAGCCCTGCACCTATTGCCTCGAGTATTGCACGAATTGTTCCATCAAATAATCCATCTCCGATCCCAGCAAATGGTCCCATTAATGCAACCTTTACTCCATTTATTGTCTCGGTCATATCATGTCCATTAGCATTTGCTTCTTCCAGTGCTGCTGTAACTCCTAATATTGGATTAGAGAAGTAAGGGTTGGTATTAAACATACACATATGTCTTTTTAAAGCATCTGACATTTCTTCTTTAGTTTTATATAAACGGCGAAGTACAGGAAGTATTGCATACGTAAACCCCATAGATTGGAAACGTTCATAATTTATAGTTGACATTATAAATAAAGAACGCCACCATACTTTAACTAAATCTTTTTTAGTAACCTTTTTTTCTGCTGATTCATGTGATAATTCCATTTTACATTTCTCCTTTCTATATAATTAATTTGAAGCTGATACTGGTTCTTGGTTATTCACTATGAAGACTTGGATGGATTTCCATTATCAAAAATTTGAACATATAAAAGTGCAGCACCAAGCCCAAATAGTGCAGCTGCAATTAAATTCAGCTTTAAGAAGGCTGCACCAGTAAAACCAATTATAAAGAACGGAATAAGTTTCTTATCATACATCATATTAAACAGCATTCCAAATCCGAGCGCAGGAAGCATTCCACCTGCTACTTTCAAAGCAACCATTACCTTATTTGGTATAGCAGCTACCATTGACTTTACTGCACCTGCGCCAAAAAATACTGCTAAAAATGCAGGAATAGCTCCAACTAAAAAATAAACGAAGGTCCCAAAATAAGTCATCCTCTCAATAGCTGTATCATTACCTTCCTTAGCCGCTTTATCTCCACGATGCATTAAACCAATAAATAATGTCCATACTGCCATTGATAAGAAACTTGCTAAAATTGCTACTGGTACAGCCAATGTACTGGCTGCTTTAGGGTCCATACCTGACATAATAGCTAAAGCTGTAGCAATTCCACACCCCGCAGTTGCATCAGGAGGAATAGCAGCACCAACATATATAACTCCCACATACATTAGTTCAACTGAACCTCCTACCAAAAGGCCTGTCTCAACATCACCAAGGACTAATCCAACAAGGAAACCAACAACGAGAGGCCTTTCTGTCATAAGTTGCCCCCATCCATAGATGTCCATTTCACAAAGGCCAGTAACTATGGCAACAAGTAGCGCCTTAATGAATAAACTCATTTTGTAATACTCCTTTCTATTAATTATTGGATTTTTAGTAAATGATACACGTCTTCTTTAACATCTTGTGCCGCCATCTGATAATATAAACTTACACCACTTTCCTTTAATTTCTTTATAGAATTTACATCATGTTCATCAGCAAAAAGAGCTTTAGCATACTGCCTTTTGCCCGGTTCATGATACATACCTCCTATATTGATCTCCTTAATATGAACTCCATTCTCAATAAGACCAAGTGCGTCATCAACTGTCTTTAGCACTATTATTGTATTTTCTGATAATCTTCTGTTAATAATTGCTTCTGCAGTGTCCTTTATAGATAGAATTAACAAATCTACATTCTGAGGTTTTGCAAATTCTAACAAAGTCTTCTGAAACTCGTCCTTTGCCACACTATCATTTGTTACCACTATCTGTTCAGGGTGAAATGTCTTCGTAAAAGATACAATAACCTGTCCATGAATTAATCTACCATCAACTCTATACAACATTGCTTCCATACTGCTTCCCTCCCTTCGTTGTAAATTTATATAAATGTACCATCAGTGACGGCACTATCTATATAGTGTTTTTTAATCTGATCTATTCTTTTAAATTTTTAATCCACTTCTTTATATAATATTAAAATAAACTGTTATTGAAACTTGCATATAAAGCAGGCAGCATTTTTTCGCATATTCATTTTCACTTTATTGTAGATAAATTTGATTTTAGATTAATAATTCCATCCTTCCCTGCTTTCTCGCAGATTTCAGCTGTTTCTTCTGCTGTTCTATTTACCCTTTCAAATATCGCTTCTAAAAGCATAGCAAGATTTAAACCTGTTACAATAGATACCCTTTTATTATTTGCATACTTTCTAATTGCTTGATTTGTCGGGGTACCCCCAATTATATCTGTTAGAATAAGAACCTCGTCTTCTTCTTTAATAGATGATATTATTTTTTGGAGTTCCATTCCAAACATCTCTGCTCCCATACTTGGCATTAATGATATAGTTGATATATTTTTCTGCTTTCCACATATAAGCTCTGCTCCTGATAAAATACCTTGTGCTACAGTCCCATGAGCTGCTAAAATTAAATGAACCATATATTTTTACCCCTTCAATAAAAATAGAGAATGATTTACATCTTTAGTTAATAGGTATATTTTTTTATATTCTTTAAAATAAGGTAGATAGTCATTATGTCTTTCTATTTCAGGATTAAATCTATATTTTATAGATATAAGTTTGTCTGCTGCTTCCTGTATGGATGAATAAACCCCTATTCCAGTACCTGCAAGTATTGCCGCTGCAAGGCAACCAGCTTCGGTAACTTCAGGCCGTAAAACCAGCTTATTTAACATATCTGACTTTAGTTGGAGCCAAAAATTAGATTTCGCTCCTCCTCCTACCGCCCTTATTTCATTTATTTCATATCCTGTTTCTTTCTCAATATTCTCGATATTCTGCCAAAGTTCAAACGTAATTCCCTCAAGAAGCCCTAGTATAAACTCGCTTTTTTTAGTTGTTATTTTAAGCCCTAATATAGCTCCCAATGAATTAGGATCCTTATATGGAGGACCACTCCCAGCAAAGTGTGGGAGTACCAAAAGACCTGATGGTATTTTAGGTAAGTCCTTTAATATTATGTCGTAAGCATCCAAACTGCCTTTTTCCGCTTGAAGCTTCTCCATCTCACCAAAGGTATCTCTATACCATTTCAGTATTTGTCCTCCTCCTACATTAGTGGAAGAGCAGGTATACATATCCGGGACCACATGTATATTCCATGCATAATTGTTTTTCAGCATTTCATCTGATGTCACAGGTTTATCAAGTGCTATACTCATGGATTCCATGGTGCCTGTTCCAACAACCGCAGTTCCAGGTCTCATAACACCTGCACCCAATGCTGCACATGCCTGATCAAATCCTCCTGCAACAACACTTACTTTTTCTTTAAGTCCCAGCTCACTCCCAATTTTTTTATTTACATATCCTACACATGTCCCTGAGGGTACTACTTTAGCAAGTTTATTTTTATTAACGCCCGCAGCATTAAGTATATCTTCAGACCATTCTTTATTACGTATATCAAATGCCATGAATCTTGCTGCTACTGAATAGTCCGTAACGGGTTCAATTCCAAGCTTATAGTATATAAAATCTTCCCATCCTAAAAAGTATCTTGCCTTTCTGTATATATCCGGCTTATTCCTTTTAATCCACATTATGCGGTTTATACCATACTTGGGATGGGTAGGAAGGCCGGTTATACTGTAAAGTGTTTTTCTTGTGAAAATACTTTCGAGATATTCTATCTCTTCCTTTCCCCTAATATCCTGGGACATAATTGTAGGATAAAGTACTTCACCATTTTCACCTATAGGCACGAATTCATCCCCTGACACACTAACTGAAAGAGCTTTTATAGGATCTTTTCCTATTTCTTCATATTTATTAATATGTCTTATTATTTCCTTTACACTTTCCCATACTATATCCCCATGAAGTTCATACCACCCCGATTGTGGGCTGCTAAGCCTATACTCCCTGTAATACCTGCCTAATATTTGCCCATTCTCCGAAAATGCCATCCCTTTGCATCCAGTTGTTCCTACATCAATTCCAAGAAGACTCATGCATATTACTCCTTACTTACTAAGTTCACTACTTCTAAATATATCCATCAAATATTGTACTTCCGCTGATACTCCAGCTTTTGCAGGCACCATTAAATCAGGGAATCTGGGCGTAGACGTTTCTAAAGCTTTTTTAATCGCAAATGTTCCGGCATTTGCAACTCTCGTAAATATACTTATCTTACTTATTCCAAGCTCTATTGCTTTTCTGTAATCATCATCCTTTACCCCAGATCCACCATGTAGTGAAATATAGGCCTTGGTCTCATTCTTTATAGCTTTCAACAAATCAAAATTAAGTGTTGTACTTCCATCTTTTCGTCCATGCATAGTACCTATTGCCACAGCCAGATTATCAATACCTGTCCTATTTACAAAGTCAGCAACAAGCTCAGGTTTAGTGAGTTTATCGTGCTCATATCTTTTTTTATCCTCTTCTCCGACTGTTCCAATCCTACCAAGAGGTGCTTCAACACTTAATCCTTTTTCATGTGCTGCCTCTACTATTTCTCTTGTCTCTTCCACCTTCTGCTCATAAGGAATATCATATCCATCATACATTACTGAACTAAATCCCAACCCTATAGCCTTCTTTACCATTGCTATAGTCTTTCCATGATCAAACTGAGCAGCCACTTCAACCTTTGATTTTTCCGCTAGATTCTGTATTGCATAGGCCATTACTTCAAGATCTCCATATTTTATATGGCTTTCAGCATATGCAATTATCACTGGTGAATTCTTAGCTTCTGCTGCATTCATTACTCCCTGTAGTGAATCAAGATTAAACACATTAAATGAACCAATTGCCACTCCTTTTTCTGATGCTCTCTTAAGTAGACTCTGCATAGTTACATATGACATCTTTATCTCTCCTATCCCTTTATTTTGTTTTACTTTGTTTTCATATACTTTAAGAGCAAGAATTATGCCAAATAGTGTTATACCATCTTACATTCTCATTTATCTGATATATCCTATGATGTATCATAACAGTATAGTGTAATGTAGTAACACTAAAAAATTTAAACAAATTTATAAAAAGCCGAATGAAAACCATAAATGTTAAGCAATAACTTTAATTTGTAATTTAGGAATATAGACATATATGACAAATGAGTATAATCGTAGCAACAATTAATAAAAGTGGTTTTCATTGTTTTTGTAGATAGATGATATCGTACAAGTACTAAAATATGATAGCTCAAATAGGAAAAAGCAAAAATTAACGGATGAATAGGTTGCAGGGATAAAGGCACATGCTGAACAGAAAAATGAGGAAACAATTGATAAGGTTAATAAAGCAATAGACAAATTGAAACGTACAAGGAAAAAGATTAATTTTGAAATTGTTGCAAAGGAAGTAGAAGTATCGAGTGCAACTTTATACAATAATGCAGAGTTAAAAGAGCGAATACTTAGTCTTAGAGTAGTATTAAAATCAAGTCCTCTGGATGATGTAGTGACAGTTAAAAATGATAAGATGCAATAGGAAGAAAAGATAATTACCCTGTGTAAAAGGGTAAAACGGTTAGAAGAGGATAAAAAGAAATTAATTATTCAGTTAATCCAAATGGAAGAACTTAGGAAAGAAAACGATAGGCTAAAAAATCAACTGACAAGGATATCAAGATGAGAGGAGGACATAGTAGACAACATTTTATGTATAAACATTGGCAAATGCTGCATTTATGCTATTTATATACTTGCTAAACAGTCTACTACTAAAAATAATTTGGGATTAAAGTTATTAAACGTAACACATTCGGGCTTAGAAATTTTAATAGATTTAGATCTTGCATACTTTATATAATGGACAAAAATCAAATAGGTTAGAATGTATGAAACACAGTTTCATTACATCCTAACCTATAAAGAATTTCTGCCAACTATTCTATCAGTTGTTTAATAATAATCGGTTTATTTACTTTCCATTTTCGTCTTACCCAAATAATTGACAGAAAGCCTATAACTTCCACATTCTTACTAAATGCAGGCTAAGTTTTAAATCTCTTTTGCAATGAGACAAAGGTTTAAAACAATCATTTTTTAAGCAATAAAATCTTTAATACCAGTTGATATAATACTTATAACTTATCATAATCTAAATGGAATATATAACATCTATCAAAATGGGTAAGAGTCATGCTATTTTATAGGGCGAACTTGAGAATACCCATCCCAAGCAAACAACGCCTCTTCTGCCTCATCCCCATATACCTGTTCCACTGAACAGATATAGAAATAATGATCACCCACTTCTACTGTTTCAGTGAGCCGAAGTTTAATGGCAACACGAGTATGTTTCGGTATTTTTATAACACTATCTGGATACACCTTCAATTCAATGTTAAACTTCTTCGACTTATTCGTGTCACGCCCCGTTGTACTACCACACGATATGACTGCTGCTGCCATATCTTTTCCTGGCATAGCAAGAATTGCCTCATTATTTCTTCGCACCATTTCCCCACTAAAAGACGTCTTTGCCATTGCAAAACCTACAATACCCGGATTAAAAGACAGATATGTCCACCATGAAACCGTTGCAAGGTTCGTGTTTCCTTCTGGGGTCTCAGTACAAACCACTGTAAGTGGATTTGGAGATGTTAATTTACTTGCCTGCCCAATCGTTATTTTCTTCATGATTCCTCATCCCTTTCTGATATGTTATTATTAGCTAGTAGGTTTCCCCAACCCATACGTTTCTATAATCTATAGAACAATTATAACGCTTACTACCCATCAGTCAGAAAAAGATATATAAAATCAGTGCACCATTTTTGATTTATCTCTTCTGCTGAGAATTCTTGATTAATGAGATTTGGGAAGACCTTATGCGCTTCACCCTTATCATGGTAGTAGATCTTCTTACGAACAATTGGATATAAGTGAAGTTCTTTATTTATGTATTTATGAACTGTAGGATCACTTAGAATGATTTTTTTACATACTAAAAATATACGCATTGGAATATATTGAACCGATATGTAAAAGTCATCTGATTCCAAAGGTTTTAGAATATCCCTGCATAAACCAATAAGCCTCTAATCGTTTTCCTTTTGCAGTTCTGCTAATTCTTTGCGCAGGCGAAGGTTCTCCTCCATATAATCATAATCTTCCTTGGCTTCATTATTTGTTTGGCGTTCTTCACGGGACTGATTAACCCAATGTAGGATAGTCTCTAGATATACTATACTTTTTAGATAGGCTGACCAAAGTATGTCCTTCTTCTAAATGGAGGTGTAACAATTTTCTTCTTAAATTCTTCTTCATAGTGTTGCTTTATAATATTAACCCCTCATCTATAAGATTATTTTTTATCAGACTAATATAAAATATTTATATTATATCACATCATTATATACTTTTCAAGATTGTTTTTTTATCAGAAATTTCGCGCTGTGAGCAGATTTAATTCACCGCTGCGATAAGAAAAATAAAAAGGAAGTTTAAAAACTTCCTTTTTATTATTCAACTGGTTCTGATTCAGCTGTGTTCTTTACTTTTTCATATTCTGTCAATATTGCTGATTGAATTTTTTCTCTAGTTTCAGTGTTTATTGGATGAGCAATGTCTTTAAATTCGCCATCTGGAGTTTTCCTGCTTGGCATAGCAATAAAAAGACCATTTTGTCCATCAATAACTTTAATATCGTGTACTACAAATTCATTGTCAAATGTTACTGAAACAATTGCTTTCATTTTTCCTTCGTTTGCTATTTTTCTAACTCTTACATCTGTGATTTGCATAGTTTCACCACCTTCCAAGTTGCTTGTATTAGTATTCTCCAAATAAATTGGATTTCCTGCTTTTTATATTCAAAATTTTGAAATATTTTTTAAAATCAACTTGTTATATGCAATATTTCCTAAATTAATGATGTAATTTCTCAGTATAATACTTTGATGGATAAATTAGTATCTCTTGTTTTTCTTCATCCACTGATTTAAGTTCCATAAGTGCAAAATATTCTTTGACTTTTTTTGATTCTGTATAACTTTCAACTGCAACACCAATTCCAACACACTCACAGCTGAATTCTTTCATCAATTCATAAATACCATAGGACGTACCCCCTGCTTTCATGAAATCATCAATGAAAATATATTTGCTTTCAGGTTTTACTGACCTTTTAGACAGGCTCATAGTTCTTATTCTCTTTGACGAACCTGTAACATAGTTTATGCTTACTGTTGAGCCTTCAGTAACTCTGCTGTCTGTTCTTACAATTATAAGTGGAATACCAAGAGCCCTCGCAGTCATAATTGCAATTGGAATTCCTTTTGTTTCTACAGTTACAACATAGTCAGGTTTTTTATTTTGAAACCTTTGAGCAAATATAATCCCCATCTTGCTTACAATATCCGGTGAATATATTATGTCATTCATATATATAAATCCACCCGGAATAATCCTATCAGGGCTTTGGAGCATTTTACACAAACCTTCAATAAATTTTATTTCATCTTCATCAGCCATGCCAGGAATGAACTTTACACCCCCTGCAGCTCCAGAAATAGTTTCTACAGTCCCACACTTTATCTCTTCTACAAGTTTTTTCATAATTACTACATCCTCACTAAGTGTAGAACGAGCTACATCAAATTTTTCGGAAAAATAACCCAAGCTGTAAATTTTATTTGGATTATCCGAAAGTATTTTAAGTATGGCTGCTACCCTTTCTTTTCTATGTAAACGTTCCAATTTATCACATCCTATTCATTCTTTCATATTTTTTCACATTTTTATAATTTTATACATACTCTTGTTTTTTTTGATATAGCGAACATTTTTTGTTTTTTTAACCTTAACTTTTATTCTATAGCAATATTGCATCTATTTCAATGACTAACAAACAAACAATTCTTCTGCAATTCATAATTTAGATTTAATTCACCGCTGCGATAAGAAATATATTCCATTCATTTTCCCGTTTGCAAAGATGTTCTAAGGATTAAAATATCAGATGAGATATAGGATCATAGTAGTTGTAATACAATGATATGGTGGATAGTGAGGAAGCCGTAATAAATCTTATATAGAAGCGTAGTAGCTGTAATACCCCGCGTTAACGCGGGGTATTACAGCTACTATCCATTATCGGATAAGGTGATTCTTAGACTCAGGTAGAGTTTTCTTATAAGGAATACTTCTCCACCTGAGTCTTAGAAGAGCCGATCCAGGGGCGTAGCATCCGTTATTCCCTGCATTAAGCAGGGGATTACGGATGGTAGCCATCGGATAGATTTAATTTTTTCAATTTATCAAAATCCATAGGTTTGTAAAAATAAAATCCTTGTCCATCATCGCATCCCATATGCTTAAGTATCTCATATTGCATGGAATTTTCTATACCCTCAGCTAATACCCTTTTGTGTAATTTATGTGTAGTGGTAATTATTCCTTCAACTACTGTCAATTTTGTATTATTATTCTCAATATCATCTATAAATGCTCTATCTATTTTAACCAAATCTATCGGCATGCTGCACAAATAATTTAATGAAGAATATCCCTTCCCAAAATCATCCAATGCAATTTGTATCCCTAATTTTTTTAATTCTATTAATACCTTTAAAGTTTCATCAAAAAACTTAATTAAACTTCTTTCAGTAATTTCTATAATTATTCTATTGGGATTAATATCATTTTCTATAATCAATTTTTTAATAAACTCAATTATTTCTTCATGGCATAGTTCATTGCTGGATAAATTAATACTTATTTTAAACTGATTGCCAAACAATTTACCTAATCTTTTTATATCATTAAATGCCATCCTTATTACTTCATAACCAATTTTAATTATAATTTCATGCTGCTCCGCAAAAGGAATGAATTGATCAGGATATACAAAACCCCTTTTACCACTATTCCATCTAATTAAAGCTTCGGCCCCTATTATTTTTTTATTTGAAAGACTAACCTGAGGCTGATAATACAGCAAAAACTCTTTATTATGCAATGCAACCGTTAAGTCATTTTCTAACTTTCCAGCCTTTTCATCTGTTTTTCTTAATAAATTAGGCGGGCTTTTCACTTTTATCCCCCTCTTACATAGAGTGATTCTAAAACTTAGATAAAGCCTTAGAAGAGCCGATCCAGGGGCGTAGCATCCGTTTGGATATTACGGATGCTAGCCATTATAATATTATTACATTTTAAAGTTTAAATTTATCTGCTTTATTCATCATTTCTTTTGTCATACTGCTTAATTTTTGAGCTGTTGAAGCCACTTCCTCGGAAGATGCATTCATTTCTTCTGATGAGGCTGATATCTCTTCTGAAGATGCTGAAACCTCCTGTGATACTGCAGATGCACTTTGAATTTCTTCTGCTATCTCATTTTGCTTTTCTCCTGAAGTTTCTGCTGAAGCACTTACTGATTCTATAAGAGGCAAAATCTCACTTATCAATTTATTTATACCTTCAAAAACGTCAATAGTATTTTTTATTATATTCTGCTGTTCATCCAATTCCTTATCCATGTAGTCAGTACTTTCAAGCATTGCTTTAGAAGAAGCAGATATGGAGGACACTATACCATTTATTCCGTTGGAAGATTCTTTTACTTGCTCTGCAAGTTTTTTAATTTCATCAGCAACTACTGCAAATCCCCTCCCTGCTTCTCCTGCTCTTGCAGCCTCAATAGCAGCATTAAGTGCAAGTAGATTTGTTTGATCTGCTATACTGTTTATAAAATTTGACATTTCATATATCTTATCGATATTTGTACCCAAGTTATTAATTTTCTCCTTATATTCCTCAAAGGATGATTCAATTTTTTGAACAGAATCCATAACTTCTTCCATGTTTTTATTGCTGCTTATAGATACTTTATTTATTTCTTTAGTATTTCCCTCCATGGTTTGAACAGAACTTATAGCTTCTTTTAACTGCGTATTAAAATCGTTTGATAAATTATTGATTTTTGAAAGGGTTTCTGACTGGCTCACTGTGCCTTGTGATACTTCCTGTATTGCACTTGCAACCTGGTTTGAAGAAGCTGACATTTCTTCAGAAACAGAAGCTAAGTTTTCAGATAGAGTATCAATGTCTGTTGAATTATTTTTCAATGAAGTAAGCATATCACTTATGTTATTCTGCATTTTTTTCATGGCCCTTACCATAGCTCCAATTTCGTCCTTCATATTTAAATCTTTATCATTATAAACTTTATTGCTAAAATCTCCAGTTGCAAAGACTTCTAACCTTTCAGAGGTTTTCTTAATATTTTTTGAAATACCATTTGATATATAGTATATTACTAATAAGCCAAAAATAATAAATATAGAAGCTGCAAAAATAACCGTAGACTTCTGCTTATTAAGATTTTCATATACCTCGCTCTTATCCATGTTAATAGATATAGACCATTTAGCCCCTTCTACAGGTGCATATCCAATACATTTCTTTGAACCTTTATAGCTATATTCGCCAAAACCGCTTTCACCTTTTATCATTTTTTTATGTATATTCGCAAGCTCGATGAGATCCTTATCGGTTTTTGAACTTTCTATAGCACTATACATTTCATTAATCAATTGCTTATCTGTATCGGCAATAGTAATGCCCGTGCTGTTTACCACACTAGCCTTACCGGTTTTCCCATAAGTAATATCACTTACTATATTGCTAATCTCATTGCCATCTCTTATAGCAAGTAATGCGCCTACTACAGAATTACCATTTTTTATAGGTACAGTAAAAGCCATAATTAAAGGTTCATCTTTACTTACTATAGGATCAGAAACATACCTTTGTCCCGCTAATGCAGCTTTGACATAATCTTTTTTTGATAGGTTAGCTGTTTTTCCAGTAGTATAATGTGCATAACCATTTTTATCAACTATAGCCATTTTATAATTTCCTTTTTTGTTCACCTCATTTTTTAATACATTAGTTTTTTCCTCCATAGGAACGGACATATCACTAATTGTCTTTTGTTCTGCTAACATCTCTAAAGAATTCAAATATCCATTAATTCTGCTCCCTAAAATTAGTGAAGCCTGCTTTGCTGTTTGGGGAAGCTGGTATTCAATTTCCCTATTCATTGCTTTTACAGAAGAAGCATAGGATATAGCTCCTACCCCAATACTTAAAATAACAAGAACGGACCCAAAATAAACAAGTAGCTTTGTTTTAATACTTTTCATTCGTTATTTCCTCCCTGTGTAGTAGAAATTTAGTTGTTTTTTGTTGTATTTTGTAAAATAGTTTTTATATTCTTACATGATATACATATATTATCGTCTTTTAATTAATATTATTTAGAAAATCAAAAAATATTTATGTATATATATTTTTTTTATTTTAAAATTAAATATACAGTAATTACAAAATAATTTTATATATTGTATTATGTTATGACAATTTAGTTTATAATTTAATATAATAAATATTTGTTTTTAGGAGTTGTTGATAATGTTTGATATTTTTAATGATAAGAATAAGATTGTTCATTTTATTGGAATTGGAGGCATAAGCATGAGCGGCCTTGCAGAAATACTAATAGACTATGGCTATAGTGTTTCTGGTTCTGATAGAGCTCCATCTAAGCTTACAAAAAAGCTTGAAAGTATGGGAGCTGAAATTTATATAGGGCAAAAAAAAGAAAACGTCCATGGAAAGGATATTGTGGTTTATACCGCTGCAATAAAGCAGGATAATCCTGAACTTAAAGAAGCAAGATCCCTTAACATTCCTACAATGGACAGAGCAGAATTTTTAGGGCTTATTATGAAAAAATTTAAAAATGCTATAGCAGTTTCAGGAACTCATGGCAAAACCACTGCAACTTCAATGATTTCCCTTATTATGCTTAAGGCCAACCTTGATCCAACAATTTTAGTAGGCGGCGAGCTTGATGCTATTGGCGGAAATGTACGCTCAGGTAAGAGTTCTTATTTTTTAACTGAAGCCTGTGAATATGCAGGGAGCTTTTTAAAATTCTTTCCTTACATAGGAATAATATTAAATATTGATGCAGATCACCTTGACTATTATAAAGATATTGATGATATACAAAATGCATTTTTAAACTTTGGAAAGCTTATCCCAGAAAACGGGACTATGATTGGCTGTGCTGATGATGATAGAGTTCTATCTATAATGAAAAGTTTAAAGTGTAATAAAATTGGATATGGATTAAATAGAGGAGATTATACAGCTAAAAATATAACTTATAATAATGATGGTTATCCATCTTTTGATGTATATAATGGCAGTAACTTTATTGATCATTTCAGTTTAAATGTACCTGGACAGCATAATGTACTCAATGCTCTGTCCTCTATATGCTGCGGTCTCACCTTGGGTGTTGACATAAATGTAATAAAGGCAGCTCTTTTTGAATTTAAAGGTGCTCACAGAAGATTTGAAAAAAAAGGTGTTGCCTTTGGTGCCGAAGTAATAGATGATTATGCACATCACCCTACAGCAATAAAGGCTTCCATAAAAGCAATATTAAACTGCCCTCACAAAAAAATTTATTTGGTATTTCAACCTCATACTTATTCGAGAACAAAATCGCTCTTTGATGAGTTTTCAAAGGCATTTAATGGAGTAGATGAACTCCTTATGCTGGATATATATGCCGCAAGGGAAATTGATGATGGAAGCATAAACAGCAAAATGCTCTGTGATGCTGTTTCCAGAAATGGTGTAAACACAAAATATATGCCTTCATTTGAAGCTGCTTGTGACTATCTTAAATCCCATGTTAATAAAGGAGATTTAGTAATAACCATGGGGGCAGGGGACGTATATAAGGTAGGAGATATGCTTTTGAAAAAATAAACATCTGAATGTAGGGAACGATCTTGACCGTTCCGCTGCAGGATAATCTAAATTTAGGAGATATTTTAAAAAAATTTAAGATGCCCATTAAGTTAACAAAAGATGTACGCATCCTTTGTTAACTTTTTTTATTTAGTAAAAGCTTCTTGTATGTTAGATTAAATTTTAACCTTTTCACCTTTTTTAAGGGTAACTTTTTTATCTTTATGATAAAATGTTAATTTCTCCCCATTTAGCAGCTCATATTCAGTATATTTTTTATAAACAGCAATTTTAATTTTACAGTCTCCAAATTTTATTTTAAAAGAATAGGATTTCCAACCATTAGGTAGATAAGGATTAAATTTTATAATTTTCTTATCCGTCCTTAATCCCCCGAAGCCAAAAATTAGGCACATCCATGTTCCACCCATACAAGCCATATGTGCTCCGTAATCTGAATTTCCTTGCAAATTATCAAGATCCATTCTTGCTGTCCTTAAAAAATAATCATACGCCTTATCATAATACCCTATATAACAAGACATTATACTGTGAATACAGGATGATAAAGAGGAGTCATGGGTTGTAATCTTTTCATAATAATCAAAATCTCTTTTTATATCTTCATTATCAAATTCATTCCATAATAAAAATTCTGCTAAAAGAACATCTGCCTGCTTTAATACTTGGTGCCTATATATAACAAGGGGATGATAATGAAGCAAAAGAGGATAATTCTCCTTTGGTGTTTCCTTAAAATTCCACGGTTTTTTATTAAAAAAGCTATCGTCCTGTGGATGCATTTTTAACTTGTCTTCATAAGGAATATACATATTTTTATAAGCTTTTTCCCACATAAGTACTTCATTAAAGCTAAGGCTTATATTTGAGCAAATTTCTTCAAGCTGGCTTCTATACTTCTTATTTAAAAATTCATAAACTTCAAAAGCAAATTTTAAATGCATTCTTGCCATTGAGTTAGTATATAAATTGTTATTCACAATAGCTGTATATTCATCAGGGCCAGTTACCCCATTTATGCAAAATTTATTATCCAAATTAGGATTAAAAAAGCCAATATCCATCCATACCCTAACAGTTTCAAAAATCATTTCAGCTCCATATTTAATAAGAAAATCTATATCATCTGTACATTCCACATATTTTTTTATAGCATATGCAATATCTGCATTTATATGATACTGTGCTGTTCCTGCAGGATAATAGGCAGAACATTCTTCTCCATCTATAGTCCTCCATGGGAAAAGAGCTCCTTTTTTATGAGACATTTCTCTTGCCCTTTCCCTTGCCTTATCTAAAGTATTGTATCTATACATTAAAAGGCTTTTACCTATATCAGGATTAGTATAAAGAAAAAATGGAAAAATAAATATCTCCGTATCCCAAAAATAATGTCCACCATATCCTTCTCCTGTAAGACCTTTGGCAGAAATACTTGTTAATCCATCTCTTCCGCATGATTGAAGAAGGTGAAAAATATTAAATCTCATGCCCTGAAGTATTTCTTCATCCCCATCTATTTCAACATCACTGTTTTCCCAAAATTCATATAGAAACTTGTACTGTTCATTAAGCAAACTTTCAAATCCGACATCCTTTGCTTTTATTAGAGATTCTTCAGTCACTTTCCTTAATTCCTTATAAGGTGGATATTCTTTAGAAGTAAAATAGCTTATATATTTGTTTAAAACTATTTTTTCATTCTTTTTAGCATCTATAGTATACTCAACACTTACCCTTTTTTCTTCAATAATATTTTTTAAACTGTATGAATTACTAACCTTCAGCTGGTTTTCCATTCCACACATGAGATAAAATTCTGTACCTTTTGTTCTTTGGAAAACCAGCCCAAAGCTTCCGCTGCATTCTTTATCTAAAACATCTAAAATATTTCCTTTAAGTGCAGCTCCTATTCTTGGATCTTTACTTTCTTCTAAATTTTTTACATCCCCATCAAGAGACGATACTATTTTTATTTCCCCATCAAAATTTAAAGGAGTAACTTCATAATCAATAGCAGCAATATTTTTATTTACTAAGGAAACTAGTCTAATAATACTGATCATTATTTTTTTCCCGCTGCAGCTTTCCCAAACCATTTCTCTTTTTAGTATCCCATTTTTCATATCAAGAGTTCTTTTATAATCATGGAGTGTTCCACTAAAAAGGCTAAACTCTTCACCACAAATATAAAGCTTTATTATCTTTCCATTTGTTACATTAAGCATGATTTCATTATATTTTGCATACCCATAAGCAATTTCTCCATAAGTTATAGGCTCTTTTTCAAAGAATCCATTAATATACGTCCCATCAAAGGATGTATTTAAGGGACCATTATATCCCTCTTCAAAACTTCCCCTCATTCCTATATATCCATTACCAAGTGAAAAAACTGTTTCGTTCACACTGTTAGTACTAGTATCAAAATTATTTTCAACTATTTCCCATGAATTTATAGGATATATATCTTTTGCTCTCATATTGAATTCCCCTTTATAATAAAAAATTGAATTTGGATCTTTATTTTATTAACCTTTTACAGCACCTGATGTAAGACCTGATACAATTCTCTTTTGAAATATTAAAACCATTATAATAAGCGGCACTGTAACAACTACAGTAGCTGCAGCCACTTCTCCCCATGGGATAGTATACTGTCCTTCAAACATTGAAATTGCAACAGGAACTGTTTTCCTTATATCCTTTGTATTTATAGTTAAAGCAAATAAATATTCATTCCATGCACCTATAAAAACAAGTATTGCAGTTGTAAAAGTTCCAGGGGCAGTAAGGGGAAGTATTACCTTACTAAATGCTTGAAATGGAGATGCCCCATCTATTTTAGCTGCTTCCTCAAGTTCAAAAGGAATCTCTTTAAAAAAAGTAGTTAAATTCCATATAGCAAGAGGAAGAGCAAAAGCTGTATATGGAATTATAAGACCAGCATAAGTATCTCTAAGCCCTGCTTTTCTCATAAACATGTAAATTGGTGATAATGTAGCAATCTGCGGAAACATTGATACCGCAAGTACGAGGCCTAAAACTATAGATTTGCCTTTAAATTTTAATCTTGCAATAGCATAAGCTGCTATAGAACCAAATACTATTGCAACTAAAGTTGTAAGAGCAGCTATTACAAAACTGTTTTTTAAAAAAATCCCAAAAGGCCTTTGGGTAAATACACGGACGTATGAATCTGCCGTAATTTGCTTTGGCCAAAATCTAAAAGAACTAAATATTTCATCAGGAGTTTTAATTGAAGTTACTATCTCCCAATAAAATGGAAAAATTATTATAATTAGATATATAGCTATAAATATATAAAAACCTATTTGCGATTTTTTATTCTCCATTTACTTACCTCCTAACGCTTTCCCGTTATATCTGTATCAAGAATTTTGATGTACGCTATGCTGATTAAAGCCACACAAATAAATACAATAACTGATAAAGTTGAACCTCTTCCAAATTCCATTTGTGCAAACATTGTTTTATATGCATAAGTTGAAATAGTTTCTGTACCTTTCCCTCCACCTGTAAGAACAAATACTAAATCAAACATTCTAAAAGCATCAAGAGTTCTAAACAAAAGAGAAACCAAAATAGTTGGTTTTAAAAGTGGAAGAGTAATTTTGAAAAATTGCTGGGGTTTTGTTGCCCCATCAACCGCTGAAGCTTCATAAAGTGTAGTATCTATACTTTGAAGTCCTGCAAGAAGCATAAGTGCCATATATGGTGTAGTCTTCCATACATCTATAGATATTATTGAAAATGCAGCCCCAGAATGAGTGGATAAAAACCAGCCTGCATCATTTACTAAATGAAACTTCTGGAGTAAATGAGCTACAATTCCAAACTGTCCATCAAGGAGAAACTTCCACATCTTAGCAGATACAACTGTAGGTATTGCCCATGGAATTAGAATTGCTGCTCTAACAACCCCTCTTCCTTTAAATGTTTTATTCATTATCATAGCAACAAGAATTCCAAGAGTAAGCTCAATAGCAACAGAAATAAGCGTAAAATAAAAGGTGTTTCCTAAAGAAGACCAAAAACTCTTATCCTTAGCATAATATTTATAGTTGCCAAATCCTACAAAATTAGGTTTTATAATAGAATCCCTAAGCTCTTCCGAAAGCCCTGCCGCCTTCTCAATATCTTTTTTCCCATCCCCCTCTATAGTTAAAGAGGATAGGCTATTCATAATATCACTATAAGTTTGAATAGCATTCTCTGCAGTTGACTTACTAATTTTTGCAAATTTTAGTTTGTCATTTTCTACAGGTTGAAATTTAAATACTATTTCTCTTACTTTCTTTTCTTTGCTTGCTACCTCTTTTTCACTTAAAATAGTATTGCTTATATCTAAAAACTTCTTATTTGCTTCCATTACTTTATCCTTAGTTTCGCCTGTAGTTTCACTAACTGCCCTTTTTAAAGCTCCTGATACAAGGTCATAGTTATTAAAATATCTTTCAAGATCAATTTTATAATTAAGATGAGTAGAATCTTTTGTTGGATGATTTAAACGAAGATCAAAAAGACTGTACCAGAAGGATTTAAATACCGGATAAAGCGCAACTACTACAATAATGATAATTGAAGGTGCAATCATAAGATAAGCCCTTCTCTGTTCACTTAAAGTATTTTTCTTTTTATTTTTATATTTTACCTCATTTTTAACCTCCAATTCTGCTTTCATATTTACCACCCCCATATGTTTAGAGCCATTAAGCAAAATACTTAATGGCCCTAAATTTAAGATCCAATGCTATTTAGCTTCATTAACTGCTTGTTTCATTCTCGAATCCATATTCTTAACTGTTGCATTAACATCCTGCTGTCCTAATAAATATTTTGATATTTCTTCTTGCATTATATTTGAAAGCTTTGGATAAATTGGTGATACTGGTCTTGGCACTGCTGCTGAAAGTCCTGCCACAAAGTTTTTATCAGCAAACAATGGGTTTTTCTTAACTTCTTCATCTTCATATAATGAAGTCAGTGTAGGAGCACTTCCTCCTACAGTTGCAGTAATCTTTTGTCCTTCTGGTCCACACATAAATTTTACAAACTCCCAAGCTTCTTCAGGATGCTTTGAATACTTGTTAATCATTGTAACCCAGCCGCCAAGTGTTGCAGAAGCTCTTACACTCCCCTTTGGAAGAGGTGCAACTGCTGCCTTATCAACAATCTTTGACTGAGAAGCATCTTGTGCCATTGCCCATTGATATGGCCAATTTCTTATAAATGCTGATTTCCCCTCAATGAATGCTGTGCATGATTCTGGCTCTGTAAAAGTTGTTATGTTATTTGGAACAAATTTTGAAGTGAATATCTTCTTCATCATTTCAAGTCCTTTTCTTGTTCCATCTGAATCAATTGTAATATTTCCATCTCCGTCTACAACCTGTCCGCCATAGGCTGAAATAAATTCATTAGCATTGCATACAAGCCCTTCATACTGCTTTGCTTGTCCTACATATCCAAACTCAGTCTTACCCTTGGTTGCAGCTGCTGCGTTGTATAAATCTTCCCATGTTTCTGGGGCTTTATCTATAATATCTTTTCTATAAAATAACATTCCTGCATCTATAAACTTTGGCATTCCCCAAAGCTGCCCTTTAAATGTGAGTGATTTTATTGGCCCATCCATATAATCTTTTAAATTAATTCCATCTCTTTCAACAAACTTATCAAGCGGAAGTACATATCCGGCCTGAGCAAATTCTGCCGGCCAAATAACATCAGCATCAAAAACATCATAGTCTGTTCCTTTTGCTTGAAATACTGTAACATACTGATCATGAGATTGACCTGTATCAGATGGCATTTCTACATATTCAACCTCAATTTTTCCCTTATGTAGTTCATTAAATTTTTCAACTATCTTTTGATTTGCACCTGTAGTGTCCTTCCCTCTTGCATAAACAATCTTAACAGGTTCCTCTTCTTTTTTTTGCCCCTGGCTTGCAGTTTCGTCTTCCTTTTTTCCACAGCCACTAAAAAGTGATAGTGCTAAGATAAAGCATAATACCATTGAAAAAAATTTTTTACCTTTCATTTAAAGAACCTCCTTAAATATTAATTAGGAAATCGCTTACCTGTAACTTAATATTACTACTATTAAGTAAATTCTGTCAATAATGTTTTATGGTAAAATTAAGACTTTATTCATGTAAATATTAAGTTTAGTGCAAAAAATAAAGCCTAACAGCCATATTGCTTCCTTTTATAACATTTTCGGAAATTTTTAATCATTATTTGATATATAATTATGCACTTTTTAGTATATTATAGGTTTTTATCCGATAGCATAGCAGCCGTAATACTTTGCTTAAAGCAAAGTATTACGGCTGCTATGCCCATAAATCAATACTTCTAAGGCTTAGTTGAAAATATGAAAGCAGTTTCCTATACTGAGCTATTCTATTCTCCTTGTGCTTTCTCTTACTGCTATACCACCTTTTACAATAATATCATCTTCTCTAAATCCCTCATTTATTGCTTTTATTATTGTTTTTGATGCCATCTCCCCTATATCATATATAGGCTGATGAACAGTAGTAAGCCTTGGTCTAAAATTTTGAGAATAAGCAACGTCATCAAAACCCATAACAGAAATATCCTTTGGAATTTTAAGCCCAATATCCTGTATATACGCCATTACTCCATATGCCATCTCATCATTTACTGCAAATATTGCTGTTATATCTTTATTAAACATAAGAAGTTTTTCTGCTCCATTATAACCGCCTTTAAAAGTAAAATCTCCCTCACAAATTAAATTTTGTCTTATAGGTATACCATACTCTTTAAGAGCTTTTTTATATCCATCCATTCTTTGAATTCCTGAAGCATCATCATCAAAATAACCACTTATAAAAGCAATATTTCTATGACCAAGCTTTATTAAATATTTAGTTGCTTCATAGCTTTCCTTTGTATTATCAACTCTTATACTTATGGTATTTCTGCATTTTCTATTTAAAGATACAAATGGAATAGAGGCCCTGTCTATTATTTTATAAATAGGATCTCTTACATATCTGTAAGCCGTAAATATTATTCCATCTACCCCCTTTTCAAGGAGGAGGTTAAAGCACTCTACTTCTCTATTTTCATTAGTTGAAGAACTGCTTAAAATAATATTATAATTATAGAAATGCGCCATAGAATCTATGCCCTTTATTAACTCGCTAAAATACATATTTGATATATCCGGTATAATAACCCCAAGTAAGTTACTTCTTTTAACTACTAAGCTTCTTGCTGCTGCATTTCTTTTAAATCCTGTTTTTTCTATTGCATCAAGAACTCTTTTAGTCACTTCCTCACTTACAGGTTTAGTTCCATTTATAACTCTTGAAACTGTTGCAGGAGATACCCCTGCAATTTTAGCCACATCTTTTATAGTCATATCCATAAGCATACCCCCTAAAGCAATTATAGGAAATCGCTTTCTTAATGTCAATTATATTTATTCTAAGTTCAAATTATATATTTATATTTAAGCACTTAGTTAGGAACTTAACGTGAAAATGAATGTGATGTGACTTGAACCTGCGATGTTTGATATACCTGTCCCATAGTATTCTACATCAAAAAATCCAATTAAAAGAAGAAAAAAATATTAAGCAGTTATCAGCTAAAATTAGTTATAAATTAAACCTCTTAAAAAAAACTGGGGTATTAATGGGGTGTTTCAAAAAGTAAAGCGGATTTGTGAAATTGCAAATCCACTTATATCAATGGTCGGGGCAACAGGGCTTGAACCTGCGGCCTCATGGTCCCGAACCATGCGCGCTCCCATCTGCGCTATGCCCCGACATATTCTCTTATTATACAATTTAAATATAGCTTTTTCAAGATAGAGAGCCTTTAAGGAATTAAAACTTTTCAGCCCTTAATTGGAAAAAATAAATTAGGCCTTTTTTAATCTTTCAATCTAAATTAGTCTTATAAATTAAAGAATCCAATTTAAGTATATAAAGTCTAATTTAGTCTTAAAATTGGCCATAAAACTTTTCAGATACTTTTTGAGGTTATGTGATTCTCAGGCTCATAATTCTTAGATTCAGGTAAAGTTTGCTTGAAAAATATATCATAAAAGCTCATCCAAATGGATGAGCTTTTACACTGGTCGGGGTGACAGGGTTTGAACCTGCGACCTCATGGTCCCAAACCACGCGCGCTCCCATCTGCGCCACACCCCGATACCGACATTGTTTATTATATAATATTCCAAAGCATTTTGCAATAGTAAATTATAAAATCTATATATTGAAAAATAGTAATTTAATTGAAAAACTAAATTCCACCCCTGTGAGATTCGATGTGGAATTTAGTTTTTCAATTAATAAAAATAAACAAAGGAGATGTATTGAGAATATTGAAAATACTTGATACAATAAGTATAAGCGTAATATACTATTTGAATATTTTCCTATGAGTTTAATTTGAAAATTAAGGGAAGTATTATTGGGTTATTATATTTCAAACGGCAATACTTCATTAGATGATGCAGAACTGAGAGATAATTATCATGAATATGATGTTTTTAAGATATATTATCAAGGAATAATAGAGAGTTTTGCAAATCCATGCAATAAACAATATATTGATAGTGTACCTAAAGGTATGAAAAAGAAATATAGTGTAACAGTAAAAGTGTCCGCATGGATAAGTAAATAATAATGAAGTAAACTCTTAAACGCTTTATAATTGTTATTTTAAAGGGCTTAAGAGATAAAACTATTAAGGGAGTTAGAAAAATGTCAAGGAAAGCATTAAAGGTAGCACTTAGTATATTTATAATAGGATTAATTTTTTTATTTTCATTTACATTAAGCTCAAAAAATTCATTTACAAAAATAAGTGAACCTATAAATGAAGAATATGATGGGAAAAAAGAAGTATTACTGGGTTATTATATTTTAAAGAATAATGCCTTATTAAGTAATGCAAAATTTAGAAATAATTATAGTGAATATGATGTTCTTAAGGTATATGATCAAGGAATAATAGAGAGTTTTGCAAATCCATGCAATAAGCAATATATTGATAGTGTATCTAAAGGTATGGAAAAGAAACAAAGTCCAAAAGTAAAAGCCACTGTTTATGCAAATTTAAATTTTAGTTACCCCGATGGTTCTTTACCAGCGGTAAAATCTGCATTTGATTTAAATAGAAGTGGAGCAAAAACAATTATGCATGAAGTTGCGGTATACCCTCCTGATGATGATTCGCCATACAATATAAGAGCCTTTTATTACTATCATGCAAATCACATTCACCAAATAAAAATTATTAAAGAACATTGTTCAAATTGTGATGAAGTAATATCAACAGAGACTTTTTATAGTAAGGCTGGAGAACCAGTAATTAAACTTGTAAATGAATTAACTAATTAACTGCATATTAAAAAAAGTGTCAATTTAAATTGGCACTTTATTTTTTTGTGCACCAAGCATGGCGTATAACTTGATGGTGAAAGTCCATTATGGGTGCTGCAGTTGCCAATCATTAACCAAACGCGGGGATGCCCTCTGTGAGAAGAAATCTGAAGGAAACGGCATATTAAATCTAAATTGCGAATCGCAATTACCAAGTCTATATATTGAAAAATAGCTGGATTATCTCCAGCTATTTTTCCTTCTTTTTATCTCCTGCACCCCTTCTTGGAACACAAGATAATATAAAACCTATTACAAAGGATTGAACTAATGCTGCAATTACATTTAAGTATCTTTCAAGCCTTAACGCATAGACAATTAATGCAGTTATCCCAGTAACTGCTAAAGCGATTATAAATATATAGATAACAAATTTGGCAAATGAGCTTATATATTTTTCCCATATCTTGTGTCTTTTATCTCCAGGAATAATAAAAGAAAAAAAAGCAAAACTTATAAAAACTACTGCAACTTCTGCAAGTATAAGCTTTAAAAAATTAGGCATACAATTATCACACTCTCATTCTTATATATTTTGATGCTTTAGTGCTGTGTTTTTAAAATTTGTATAAATATTTTCGCTATTAGTTTCTACAATTTTATTAAATTTAATGTATAGCTGTGATAATTGTATCCAAAACTGTTATGCAAACAAAAAGTAAGTAAAATGAACTATAAATAATACTCCATTATTATATCTTCACCAGCCTTTACATCCTTGTTTATGACTGGCTCTATATTTTTAATCTTATCCATATTAGTTATCAAAACAGGGGTTATAAGAGAATATCCTTTTGATAAAATAAAATCCCTGTCAAGTTTGATTACTGGTGTACCTGCTTTTACAAAATCGCCCTGCTTACACAGCCTCTCAAAACCAGCTCCATCAAGCTTAACTGTATCAATACCTATATGAACCATAAGTTCAACTCCATCTTTTAAAGTCATCCCAAAAGCATGATTTGTTTTAAAAATTAAAGTTAAAGTCCCATCTGATGGAGCAGTTATAATACTTCCAACAGTATCAATTGCAAGTCCGTCTCCAACCATTTTTTCTGCAAAGACTTTATCGGGGACTTGTGATAGCTCTACGGTTTTCCCATCTACTGGAGCTATTATACTCTTTTTCTTTTTTAGTAATTCAAACATTCCATTTTCCTCCTAATTTAGTTGTAAAAGTATATTTCCCCCTCTTATTTTTATAGAATCCCAGACCATAATAATTTCATACAAAAAAGGCATGAGGTTTAAATCTCATGCCTGATTTAACAGTTACACGAATTGTTTTTAGTATAAATCTATAGAATAGAAATGTCAATAATATTGAATTACAAGGCTATGTAAAAAAAGTTATATTAATTGAAATAGTAAATTTAAATAATCCTGCTTGAAGCTTTAAATCAAATAGAAAATAACTTATAATGTAAATATAAGTTTTCTTAAATTTCAGCTTATATCTATATTTTTTTTAAACAAACTTTATCTGAAGCTAAAAATCACCTGATTGGGGGAATAATAATGGTAAAAGATAAAAGAAATTATATTAGAAAAAAAGCAAAAATCGAAATATTGTATCCCACTTTAATATATGGGGAAGACAAAAAATTAATTATAAAACCAGATTCATTATATACTATTGATATTTCTGAAACGGGAATGGCATTTGTATCAAGGTTTTATATACCCAAAAGCAGTTTTCTTTCTTTTTATTTAAGGCTTGGGGATGAAATTCCATTCCAAGTTTTAACTAATATTATTTGGAACAAAATTGAAAATGGGAAATTTTTATGCGGGGGAGAATTTGTAGGGCTTTCTATGGATAACATAAATACAATCAGAAATTTTATGAAATAATTCTTAGAAAACATCTGCAATTTGTAATTTGCATTTTAAAAGGAGGAAGCAATGGCAAAAATAATACTTAAAGATAACAGAATCTCAAAAGCGGAGCTTGGTCATCCCTGGGTCTACAGAAATGAAATACAAAAATATGAAGGAGCGATAAAGCCTGGGGATATTATCAGTGTATATAACAGCAGAGGTAAATTTATTGGTAAAGGCTATATAAACCCTCAGTCGAAAATCACTGTAAGAATACTAACAAGGGATGAAAATGAGGAAATCAATGAAGACTTTTTTAGAAGAAAAATAACTGCTGCATGGGAATATAGAAAAAAATTAATAGAAACCACCTGCTGTAGGGTTGTATTCGGTGAGGCAGATTTTATTCCTGCACTAATAGTTGATAAATATAGCGATTATCTTGTTGTGCAAACCCTGTCCCTTGGTATAGATATATGGAAGGATACCATCGTAAAAATATTAAAAGAAATATTTAATCCTAAAGGTATTTATGAAAGAAATGATGTAAAGGTAAGAGAACTTGAGGGTCTTCCTCTTCAAAAAGGATTTTTAACTGAACCTTTTAATACCATAATTGAAACACAAGAAAATGGAGTAAAATTTTATGTTGATTTAGAAAATGGTCAAAAAACAGGTTACTTTCTTGATCAAAAAGAAAACCGTGCATCTATAAAGAATATAGTAAAAAATGCAGATGTTTTAGATTGCTTCTGCCATACAGGATCATTTTCGCTGCATGCTGCACACTATGGTGCAAAAAGTGTTCTTGGAATAGATATTTCAGAAACAGCAATTGAAATGGCAAGAAAGAATTCAGCCTTAAATGGCTTTGAATCTATCTGCAGCTTTGAAAAGGCTAATGCCTTTGACATATTAAGACCTTGGGCAGATGAAGGAAAACAATTTGATGTGGTTATTCTTGATCCTCCTGCATTTACAAAAAGCCATCAAGCAGTAGAAGGGGCCTCTAGGGGTTATAAGGAGATAAACTTAAGAGCTATGAAAATTGTAAAACCTGGTGGGTTCTTAGTTACCTGCTCATGTTCTCATTTTATGCTTCCTGACCTTTTTACGCAGGTTATTGCAGATGCAGCCCATGATGCAGGCAAAACCCTGCGTCAAGTAGAATTCAGAACCCAATCAAAGGATCATCCAGTACTTATAAACTCAGAAGAATCTCTATATCTTAAATTTATTATATATCAGGTTATATAATAAGGATCTATCACAAAATTTCATGATTATGAAAAGGTAGGGAGCGGTCTTGACCGTTCCGCCCCCTAAATTTTGATTGCTCTGTAAATGCCATAGAATGAGATTGTTATTGGATGTTGGCACCTTCCCTACAGTTGTCTGACATTTTTTGCCTTAGAGTTTCTTTGTAAACAGAAAAGTGAAATGGTCTATGGCCTATTTAATCCTTCCACTTTTGTATTCTGGAACCAAATCCGAAATATCCTCTTTAAAACAATATTTCAAATCCTCCCCTAATCCTAAAGATAAAAGATATTTATAATGGTAAGCATTTTTAACAAGAGAAATTATATCATCCTTATGATCATTAT
>ENA-UOOK01001085-UOOK01001085.1-fermentation-metagenome-genome-assembly--contig:-NODE-1085-length-36337-cov-11.092884_pt1 | contig 36337 bp, 26 predicted proteins | sample MGYA00245777_ERZ724023 | MGnify/ENA primary metagenome ERZ724023 (study PRJEB28704, sample SAMN03018312) | fermentation metagenome | biome: anthropogenic terrestrial biome; feature: soil...
TTTTTAGTCCTATTTAATATTAGAGCTGAAATAATTTTTAAGTCCGTCTATTATTGAATCTACTATCTTATTTTGATAATCATCTGTAAGTAAAAGTTTCTCTTCATTTCCATTAGATAAAAAACCACATTCAATTATTATTGCGGGCATCTTTGTCTGATTCAATACGATCAGATCTTCTCTTTCTATTATCCCCTTATCAGTTGCACCTGTTCCGTTAACTAATGAATTCATCATAATCTGTGCGAATTCATTGTTGTTTAAATCGCCTATGGTACTTTCTCTATCCGGATAATATAATACCTGAATTCCATCTACAGAACTGTTATCTTCCATGGAATTGCCATGAATACTAATAAATACCCTTGCTCTTTTTTGATTTGCTATCTCGGCCCTTAAAAGATTGTCTACCGATTCATCATTATCTCTGGTCGAAATTACCTTATATCCATTTGATTTCAGCTCTTTCTTTAGTTTTTTAGTAATCTCCAGGTTAATGTCTTTTTCATGACTTCCGCTAAACCCGATAGTCCCCGGGTCTTTGCCCCCATGCCCCGGATCAATTACAATTACATTTTCCGAGGATTTAAAAGGCATTTCTCTTACAATAAACAATACGACTAAAATTATCAATAAAACTAATAATAATCGTCTAACTTTTTTAAACAATATCTGTTCCCCCTTATGTTGATAAAAATCACATAACCTCGCAAGCTATATTTTATGCGATTTCTTCCTCATATTTATTATACATCTTTGAAATATTTTCATTTAATCCCGCCTTTGAACATATTCCTATATTAAATTATACCATTGATTTAACCAATAAATATTAAAGAATCATCTAAGATTGATGGTTTAATTTATCCACCCAGTGTAAATTTTTAGTAGAGATAGCCGATATAGGTAATGGGTATAATGAAGGTCGAGCTATGAAATTTAAAAAGGAGATATTTGCTATGAACAATTCCAATAATTATTCAAAAGCTATTGATGATTCAAGCCCTCAACCTATAGATGCCATAATAAAAGTCTTTATATCAAATAACAGACTAGAAGCATATATAAACATTGCACCTCCTAAAAACGGTGGAAAGCCTCCCAGTATTCAAGCCTTGATGACAGCACTTTCCAACAAAAATGTGACATTCGGTGTAATAGAGAAGATACTGGATAATATCAGTAAATCACCTATATATGACAAAAATATCATAGTGGCACGCGGAGTTAGACCGGTTAACGGAATAAATGGGAGCTATGAAATTCTTTTCAAAATAATAAGGGATTTGAAACCTAAAGAAAGGGAAGACGGTACTGTAGATTTTCACGATTTAGAAATTGTTGAAAACGTTAAACAAGGTCAAACTCTATGTAATATAACATTGCCTACAGAAGGTACCGACGGAATTTCTGTAACAAACGAAAGAATTTCATGTATTAAGGGTAAACCAGTGCCTTCATTATTGGGTAAAAACACGAAACTAAACCAAGATGGAACTGCAATCATTTCGAAAATTGATGGACAAGTTAATTATAATTACGGGAAAATTAATGTAAACGAAACATTATTCATTAAAGAAAATGTGGATATTTCAACAGGAAATATAAAAGTCGCAGGTAACATTATCGTAAGCGGTGCAGTTCATCCGGGATTTATCGTAGAGGCTACCGGAAACATCGAAGTACGTGGCGGGGTTAGTTCAGCAACACTTATATCAGGAGGAAATATTATTCTACGAAGTGGAGCAATCGGAAGCAATCTGAATTGTGAAGGAGATTTAACCAGCAGATTTATCGAAAACAGCAGAGTTTTTGTCAAAGGAAATATAAAAACCGATTATATTATGAATAGCAATATCAAATGCGGAAAAACCCTCCAAACTACCAGCTCTATATCCAAAATTGTTGGCGGAACATATTTAGTGGGTGAAAATATAGAAGCACGTATTATAGGATCCGCAGCCGGCGTAAACACCCATCTTGAGATTGGAACCGATTCAACAATAATTAAAAGACAGCAAGAACTGATTAAGGAGCTTCCCCAATCGGAGTCCAAAGCTCACAGTCTTGAATCTTTAATTTCTTTGTTACGTCAATATGAAACAGCCAATCGCTTAACGCCTGAAAAAAAGAAGACGCTACACGATGCAGTCTACAGCTATCAAGAAATCGCTAGGTCAATTGAAAATGGGAAAAAAGAATTGGCACAAATAACGGAATTAATAAACACAAAGGGATATGGACGAGTTGTTTGTTCAGATACCATACATCCCGGAACAACCGTAAAAATAGGTCCATTCCAAATGAAGGTTGATGAACCTTTGGCAGGTAGATCCCTTTATTATTCGGAAGATGGTATTTGTGTTGGCATGCTTTAATGAAAATTTATATTAGCCTTAAAAAGAGCTTTCAATTCATCGAGATGTTTCTCAGCTTGATCTATTGAAAGTTTTTTTATTTCCCCTTCTACTTCTACTAATCACAATATGAGCAAAAAGCACCTTTTATATATTGCAAAATGAAGTATAATATTAACTATATGAGAAATAAATGCATTTAGAAAGGAACAGAATGAGAAAATTATTAATCTATTTAGAAGGCTACAAAAAAGAAGCAATTTTAGCTCCCTTATTTAAAATGCTTGAAGCGACTTTTGAATTATTTACTCCAATTATAATGAAATTAATTATTGATGTGGGAATTAATGATGGAGATAATGCTTATATTATAAAAATGTGTGCTGTTATGATAACATTCGGAATAATAGGTTTAGTATGCTCTATTACAGCTCAATACTATTCAGCCAAAGCTTCGGTTGGCTTTTCAACTATAATAAGGCAGAAATTATTTGACCATATTCAGTCATTGGGATTTTCGGAGATGGATAAGATAGGAACATCTACAATGATAACAAGACTAACAAGCGATATAAATCAAGTCCAATCCGGTGTCAATTTGGTGCTAAGATTGTTTATGCGTTCACCTTTTATCGTTATAGGTTCGATGATTATGGCCTTTACAATTGATACAAAGTCGGCAATTATTTTTCTTATTGCAATCCCGCTCATTTCATTAATAATATTTGGAGTTATGCTTATAAGTATCCCTTTATATAAAAAAGTTCAGGCAGCTCTTGATGATGTTCTCAATAGTACTAGAGAAAACCTTATAGGAGCTCGTGTCATTCGTGCTTTTCATAAAGAGGAAGAAGAAATACAAAATTTTAACAAAAACAGTGAACATCTTAAAAAACTGCAAATATTTGCAGGAAAAATCCTTGCCTTTATGAACCCGGCTACCTATATAATAGTAAATGCAGCAATTATTATTTTACTCTACACCGGAGCAATAAAGGTTAATATAGGTCTTTTAACAACAGGAGAAGTAATAGCGCTGGTGAGTTATATGTCTCAAATATTAATCGAACTTATTAAGCTGGCAAACTTGATAATTTCCGTAACAAAGGCTGTAGCCAGCGGAAACCGCATACAAAGTATACTTGAAATTAAGTCAAAGATGGATAAGAACAGTAATAATAAAAAAGAATTTTCTTCTATTCAGGATAATTCTAAGAAATCTTTTATTGAATTTAAAAACGTGTCTTTAAAATATTATGATGAAGGAGAAGATGCTTTATCAAATATTAACCTCAAAGTAGAAAAAGGTGAAACAATAGGCATTATAGGAGGAACCGGCTCCGGAAAATCTTCATTAGTAAATCTCATTCCAAGATTTTATGATGTTACAGAAGGAGATTTATTGATAAATGGTCAAAGTGTTAAGGAATATAACATTGACGAGCTGAGGAAAAATATAGGGATTGTAATGCAGAAAGCCGTATTGTTTAAAGGAAGTATAAAAGATAATTTGTACTGGGGTAAAAAAGATGCCTCCATTGAAGATATTGAAGAAGCATTGTACATCTCCCAGGCAAAAGAATTTGTTGAGAAAAAAGATAAGGGAATAAACAGCTTTATCGAGCAAGGCGGGAAAAATTTATCGGGCGGACAAAAACAAAGATTGACAATAGCCAGAGCATTGATTAAAAAACCTGAAATCCTAATATTAGATGATAGTGCATCGGCTTTGGATTTTACAACTGATGCCAAGCTGAGAGCCGCTATTAAAAATATGAAAGATAAACCTACCGTATTCATAGTCTCTCAAAGAACCTCTGCAATAAGGCAAGCCGATAAAATAGTTGTTTTGGATAATGGCAAGATAACCGCAATTGGAACTCATGAAGAGCTATTGGGAAAATGTGCAATATATAATGAGATATACTATTCTCAATATACTAAAGTAGAAAATGAAATAAGGTGAATAAATTGGACAAAGTTATAGAATTGAAAAATCAAAAAACAACCTTAATTAAAGTGTTAATATATGTAAAAAAATATTGGATTTACATATTTTTATCCATAATATCTGCAGGAATATCCGTAGCCTCATCTCTTTATATACTTACCCTTATCGGCAAAGCTATTGATTGCATTGCAGGTGTAAATAATGTTGATATAAATGGACTTACATCAGTTTTAATCTCCATAGGAATATTTATTGGTACTACTGCCATATTTCAATGGATTATGAATGTTTACAATAATAGGATCGTTTATAATGTGATAAGTGACATAAGAAAAGAAGCCTTTGAGAAAATTGAAACTCTGCCGCTCAAATACGTTGATAGCCATTCTTACGGGGAGATAGTCAGTAGGGTTATAGCAGATGTGGATCAATTTGCCGATGGGCTTTTGATGGGGTTTACTCAATTCTTCACCGGTGTTATCACTATATTAGGTACTCTTATATTTATGTTTAAAGAAAGTGTTCCTATAGCTTTTGTAGTAGTATGTTTGACTCCAATATCCATATTTGCAGCAAGTTTTATCGCAAAAAAAACCTATAGCATGTTTAAACTTCAATCAGAAATAAGAGGTGAACAAACTGCTTTTATTGATGAAATGATAGGAAATCAGAAGGTCGTTCAGGCATTTAGTCATGAAGCTGAATCTTCAAAGGATTTTGAGGAAATAAATTTAAGATTGGAGAAAGCTTCTCTGAATGCTGTATTTTTTTCATCTATAACCAATCCGTCTACCAGGTTTATAAATGGGTTAGTTTACACAGGAGTTGGAATATTTGGAGCATTATCCGTAATTAACGGTAATTTAACTGTAGGAGTCCTAACTAGCTTTTTAAATTATGCAAATCAATATACCAAGCCTTTTAATGAAATTTCGGGAGTTGTTACTGAACTTCAAAACTCATTAGCTTGTGCTCAGCGTATATTTGAGTTAATAGAAGAAAAAAGTGAAGTCCCTGATTCGCCTGACGCTAAAGAATTAAATAATATAAAAGGCGAAGTTGTTTTAAAACATGTTGATTTTTCATATAATCCAAACAAAAAGTTTATTGAAGATTTAAATATCTCAGTAAAACCAGGTCAAAGAATTGCCATTGTAGGCCCAACCGGATGCGGAAAAACAACAATCATCAACCTATTAATGCGATTTTATGAAGTTGACAATGGCTGTATATCAATAGATGGACATGATATTTACGAAATAAAGAGAAAAAGTTTAAGAACTAACTATGGGATGGTATTACAAGATACTTGGCTCAAATCAGGAACAATACGTGATAATCTGATAATGGGTAAACCGGATGCTACTGAGGAAGAGATAATAAATGCGGCTAAACTAGCTCATGTTCACAATGTGATTAAAAGAATGCCTCAAGGTTATGATGCCATCATTTCAGATGATGGCGAAAGCCTATCGCAAGGTGAGAAGCAGCTATTATGCATAGCCAGAGTTATGCTGTGTTTGCCACCAATTCTAATTCTAGATGAAGCTACTTCTTCAATAGATACAAGAACAGAGATAAAAATACAGAGAGCCTTTGAAACCATGATGAAAGGCAGAACCTCTTTTATAATTGCTCATCGCTTATCAACTATAAAAGATGCGGACTTGATACTTGTTATGAGAGACGGAAAAATCATTGAACAAGGTACACATAATGGGCTTCTTGAGAAGAAGGGTTTTTATTATGATCTTTACAACAGTCAATTTGACTATTCTTCTTGATAAGGAGTGATACGCATAATAAATAAAACCTTTCAAAATAAAAATAACAACTCATGTGCTAATATGCTGTTTTTTAAGAAATCGGTTTCTTTTTACTCATTTCTTACTTCTTTTACTTAATACATATTTTTCACTATATGCAATACTTAAAATTTTAAGAAATGTACTCAATATCATAGAACAATTTTTACCATCTTCCATATTTCTATTGTTTTTTGTTGTAATTATTGGAACCTCATCAGTTATAATAACTTTAAGGTCTACTAACCTTTTATCCTTTGAATTAATTCTCTCCGCAATATCAATCCCTATTATATTTGAGTGCATACTGCTATACCCTTCAACAGTAAAAATATTAATTTGTATTCTTAAACTATGTGGTTTTGTAGAATAAGATTGAATCCAATCACTTCTTCTGTATTCAACATATTTACCTGCTAAAAGCATTTTATACTGAAAATCAAAAATGGATGCTTGAACTTCTTTATTACATATTAAATAAATAGCTTCAGCATTATTAATTTCGTCAATTATTTCACTTATGCAGTTTGCGTCTATTTCTTCTTTAAAAGTAGATAAAATATTAATTTGTTTTTCTATTACTCTGTTTATAATTTTTTGCTCTGACATTAAATGGCTATAATAAACATTATGATCTGAAGACATAAGCAACTCTGAAGGATTTTGATTAAATGAACTTTTAAATAAGGAATAATTACTAAAGCCCAGTTTTCTACAAAAACGGCTTAATGAAGCAGTACTCGTGTAACACTTATCTGCCATTTGTTCTATTGATAATTTGCCAATAGCCCCAATATTTTTCAATAAACCCATTGCTATAGAATATTCAGTATCACCACTAGAATTATTATTAACAATATTTAATAATTTATAAAGAACTTCTTCCACAATTAACCTCCATATAATTTAGCATTTTAAATGTTCCAAAATATAACATTCTTTTGTAATTATGGATCTATATCATTACTTTAGAGAAAAATTTAGGTTTATTTTAAAATCATCATCTCCTTGAGTTTACATTTTATTTTCTAATTCTAATTGATTACCTCAAGTTTTATAGTATTACCAGACCTTTTCTTAATCAATTTCTTACTGATGTTTGAGTTATACTATATTTACATGCTACCTAATTAACTAATTACCCTAACAATACTAGTTTTGTTATCATTGTTTTAAAATCATCTATAAAAGTTCTCCTGTCAGACATCCTGTGGCCATTATTCTATTATTCAGTAGTATGTTAAAAATCTAATTTAGTTTCAGTACTTATATATTAACATCACCATATTATATTTACAATAAAAACCATAAGAAAAAGTTTTCCTTATGGTTTTTAATTTTCTAAAATGTATTTAAACTATAGATTTTTTATAGCCGGTTTTAAAATCTACTTCTGTAGCAACCTTGCCTTTATTAATGTAATCCGTATAGTTTTTTATACATAATTCAATAATTTTTGTATTTGTGCTTTTAGGCTCTCCACCATTATTATGAGGTGTAATAATAAGATTATCCAAATCCCATAAAGGACTATCAACTGGAAGTGGCTCTTCTGGGAAAACATCTAATCCTGCACCTGCTATTCTTTTGGTCTTTAAAGCTTCATATAAAGCCTCCATTTCAATAGCATTTCCTCTTCCCACATTTATTACTATTGCACTTTTCTTCATTAATGCAATTCTGTCTTTGTTGATTATATTGGTAGTAGCTGGTGTATTAGGAAGTGAAAGAGCTATTACATCAGCACGAGGTATTAAACTATCAAGTGAATCATTCGTATATTGTTCATCAATATATTCCGGTTTTGTACCCATAGTCCTTCTTACACTGATAGTTTTTGCTCCCAGATTATGCATTTTTTTTGCAAATGAACCACCTATATCTCCAGGTCCCAAAATCAAAACTGTGCTTTCTCTTACCAATCTACTATTACCTGCATCTTGCCATAAATGCTTGCTTTGATTATCTCTATATATATGTAAATTTCTAAACAAAGCAAGTACTAATGAAATCATATACTCTGAAATCCCCTGACCATAAGCCCCTGTTGCATTTGCTAAAATAACATCTTTATTTAAAATACCCTCCTTGACATATGATTCTGATCCTGCGCTTGAAAGCTGAAGGAATTCAAGTGCCTCACTTCCTCTTACCCTATCTTTGGAAGGGTTTCCAATAATTATATTTGCTTCCTGAACAATTTCCCTTGTTACTGTAGAAAGTGATTTATGAAAATTATACTTATAATTCGGAGCGACTGCAATTACTCTTTCTTTTTGTTCTTTATTTATATCCAATATAACTAATACTTTTTTCCTTTCTTCCATTATTTTATGTTCTTCCTTTCTTCATAGTTTATCTTATCCTAAGAATCCTATTGCCCCTAAAACAAACCCTGTAATTAATACATATAGTGTTGCTTTCAGCATCGCATTCTTAGCTCCACTTGTATAATATTTATATAGAGATAAAATTAGAACCAATGGAAGAATTCCAGGTGCCAACATGTCAAATATGCTTTGAAGAGCAATTGAGCTTGATCTTGTTGCAATTGTCAAAGCAACAGGCATTGATATGCTTGAGAAACATAAGCATCCAACCATAAACATCCCTAGGACAGAGAAGAATGATAATACAGTCTGCATTTTTCCGCCTTGAAGTAATTTTACCGCTGCACTTGACCCCATTTTATAACCTGCCCTATATGAAAAATAGCTTTCAATAAACATTACTGAAATTAACATACAAGCAACAAAAGCAAACGGAGCCCATACTTTCCCTTGAGCTGCTATATTTGCAAATGTCAATAATATTAAAGGTTGAACAGCACCATTAATAATAGACTCATGAATACCTGCAAGTGTGCCCATTAATCCAACCTTAACAGTTCTTATAGCATCTCTTGTAATCGGCAAACCCTGAGCTCTTTGTTCTTCCATTGATAGAACAATCCCTGTAATAATAGATCCTATTGATGCACATGTATTGTAGAATTCAGCATGCTGCACCAAAGAGGCCTTCATTTCTTCAGGGTCATCTTTATAAATTTTCTTCATAGCCGGAGCCATTGCCATACAGAAACCTACTCCTTGTTGTTTATCAAAACTATTACAAATTTCAACAAATAACAACCATCTTACTAAGGTCATGTTCAGGTCTTTCCTAGATAATAATCTTTTTGGTGGTTCAATTTCTTGAAGTTCTTCCTCGAAAGCTTCCTCTTCTTCTTTACTCTTATTTGTAAAAATTATATATAAGTAGCTTATTGCAAGAGCAATATATACTTTTGGCATTATTCCTAATGACGTATATCCTGATAATAAAAACCCTCCAATGAAAAATGGAATTAGGTCAAGCCGCCCGATCATGACAATTATCATTGCAAATCCAATAGCAGGAAGCATTCCACCTGCAACTGTCAAAGCATTTGTCAACCATTCAGGCAATAAATTCATTAAATTACCGATTACTGTAGTCCCATAATACGTAGCTATAAACATCGGAACACCAAATAATATTGCTTTTAATATCATTGTATATCCCAATCCAACCTTATAAATGCCTTTGACATTGCCTTCAGCAGCATATTTGTCAACCAGCTTCCCAAAGTAACCATGAATTATTCTCTTAATAATATCCAATTGAGCAAATAATAGTCCAACCGCAACTGCGATTGAAATTGCAAGACCGGGTTCAATCCCAGATAGTATTACAACAGCACTTCCCAATAAACCCGCTGCTCCTTCATCATTGGGAATAACCCCTCCTGCTCCTGACTGTCCTGCATAAATTAACTGAATTACACCGCCTGCTATAACTCCGGTTACTACATCTCCTAAAATCAATCCTGACCAAAATCCACAAGTAATAGCTCTGCCAAACATCCACCAACTGAAATAATTTGATAATTCAACTTTATTTAACCAATAAATTATAGTTATAAATAATGCCTGTAAAAAAGTCATTTTATCCCTCCTTGATTAAATTTATTTAATTTTAATTAAAATAATTCTTAATCTAGTAGCAGTTCATTTATATTCACTATACCTTCATTTCCAATCTTTTTAAGCTCTTTTAATAGTCCGTTGCCTTTATACATCCCTCTCAAAGAAATAGCTTCTACTAAAATAGGCATATTTACACCTGTTAAAGCTAAACAAGTTGCCTCATTTTTCTTCATATGAACAACTAATTGATTACATGGAGTGCCTCCAAATAAATCCAGTAATACTATTGAACTCTTAGGAAAAGCATTTAATGCTTTTATAAATTCATCATGATAATATTCAGGTGCATCATTTTCATCTAGAGAAAATGCTGCCAGATTTTCAACCTTTAAACATAGCATTTCAACTGACTCAACTAAACTTATAGCTAAGGGGCCATGTGTTAATATAATTATACCTGGTACATGTGGGTTTATGTTTTGTTCATCAAATATTTTGCGCATACAATTTTACCCCCTTATATGTCTTGCAAATCGATAGTAACTCTATAAGAATCAGGAATAGAAGCAGCTTCAAATGCGTCGTTAATGTTTTTTAACGGGAAAGCCTTTCCTTCCAAAGCATAACTCATATTAATCATCTTATAGCTTAGCAATCTGCTTGCTATCAGGTAATCATAATCATTGGCTTCATAGGAACCGATTATTTCTATTTTTCGGTAATGCATCTCATTAGGATCAATTTCCAACTCAGGTTTTGGATATCCTGCAGGAAATACCATAAATCTTCCTCTAAAATGTTTAAGCATTTCCATGCCCTGCTTATAGGCAATAGTATTTCCTACTGCGGCAATAACAACATCTGCTCCCTTACCATTGGTTAACCTTTTTACTTCTTCTACAGGATCTGTCTTTCTTGAATGAATCACTTCCGCAAATCCCATTTTTTTTGCCGTTTCAACTTTCTTATCTGAAATATCACTAATTATTACTCTTGCACCAAAAGCGTGAGCAACTTGAGCATTTACGATTCCCATTGTACCTGCACCGATAATCACAACATCCTCAGTAGGTTTAATTTTAGCTCTAAACGCACATTCAACTGCTGTGGAAACAGGTTCCAGAAAGCCTGCTTCCTCTGCAGGGATATCTTTGGAAACTTTAACCGCTTCTTTCGCAGAAAGAATTTTGTAATTTGCAAAAGCTTTTCCACCTTTAAATTCTATTGCGTATCTCGTAGAAACAGAATCCTTGTTTATACACTCATTAGGGAAACCTTCTCTACATGGAATGCAATACCCGCACCCCTTATACCCTCCAGAAACTCTGTCCCCTATTTGAAGATTATCCCCGACATCTGAACCTTTTTCTATTATTATACCTGAATATTCATGCCCATCAGCTTTTGGAAACCCATAGTGATTTCTTAAACCCATCCAATGTTGATAATCGGTAGTACATAGGTTAATTTTTTCCATTTTCAGCAATATTTCATCAGGTGCTAATTCAGGAAGTACTACTTTATGCAATTCAGTTTTATGCATATCCATTATTGCCCCAAAAACGATTTCCTTACCCGCCATTTTTTTGCCTCCTTATTCTTTTTCTGTAAATTATGCGTTATTGGATGATCCCAATAGATCCATATAGAATTTAATCTTTGATTTATATCCTTCAAATGCAACTTTAACAGCTTTGCTAAAATCATATTCATTTCCCAAATCAAATTTTCTTAACTCATTCATTCCGGCTGTTACTAAATCTGTATATAAATTCACCTTGTTGATTCCACTTCTTGCAGCCTTGCTAAGATTTACATCACCCGTACCCGAACCACCATGCATTACCAAGGGTATATCTACTGCATTTCTAATTTCTTCAAGACGTTCAAAATCTATATGAGGTGTGCCTATATATGGCCCGTGTGCTGTTCCTACTGCAACCGCCAAGCAGTCAACACCTGTGAATTCAACGTATTTAATAGCTTCCTCCGGCCGTGTTAAATTGGCTTTCCCATCTACAGCATAATTTGTTCCTCTTCCTACATGTCCAAGTTCTGCTTCGACACTTACACCAACTGCATGAGCTGCATCAACTACTTGCTTAACCTTTTCAACATTTTCTTCAAACGGACAACTACTACAATCTATCATCACTGATGTGTATCCTGCTTTAATTGCTATCATTGCTTGTTTAAATGTTTTACCATGATCTAAATTTATAGCAACAGGTACCTTAGCCGCTTTTGCCATAGGAATTGCATAAAGCATTTGTTCATACATGATTTGAGGAGCTTTATCTCCTTTGCTTTCTTCATAAGAGCCATCTAAAATTACAGGACTGTCACATTCTTCTCCTGCTTCTATGGCAGCTCTAATTGAAAATTCATCCCAAACATTTGGAGCTGGTATGGCATAATTTTTTTTCTTTGCTTCTATAAGCATTTCTCCCATTGTAATTAACATAAAATTTCCTCCTTTTGATTTGTTTTGTAAACCAATAATAGCATAATTTATATTTAATGTACCTATCGCATATTGAAACCTTTTACACTTTCCAAGTTAATTTTCAAAAGATGAAAATATATTAAAAAAATGGAAATCAGCATTTATATTTGTTTTTCTATATTAAAAAAAACACCATTTTTGGTGTTTTTATCATAACTTTTATTTTATTACACATTAGGAAAAAACTTATCTTTAATTGAAGACCAATCTTTTTTACTTGTATCAGGAGTAACCTGAAAAGAAATATCAAGTCCTATTTTATGTAATTCTTCTAGCATCTTAGCATCGCTTTCGTCTAAATTAATATTTCCGGTCACTGGAATTCTACCTTCGCCTCCACCTATTCCCCCTAGTTGCAATTTGTCAAACTCAAATCCCTTTTTATATGCCTCATACATAACAGGAACATTCTTAAATAAGACAAAAACCGGTCCTAATGACCCAAATTTGTTTTCTTTCCATTTTTTTGCAGCATCATCTGTTGTGAAAATTTCTAGCTTTATTTTTGGCGGAGACGCTAATTTAAATACTTGAAACATAAATTTGTCATTAGCTATTTCATCATCAACGATAATAATTTTTTTAGACGGAAACATTTTTGTCCACATTATAAGTACCTGCCCATGGATTAATCTACTATCAATACGAACTAATGATAAATCGGCCATAATTTATATTCTCCTTTTACAATTTATTTGACGATAATTTTGATTCCAAGATACAAGTTATCTTTTTCAATTAGTATTATAACACAAGAATTTGTAAAAACGATTGCAAGATATGTTATAATTTTTAATAAGGTAAAATCTTTTCAATTTTTGAAAATATAGTACTATTCATTAGAGACTCAATGTCTTTAGGAATGGCACAAATTTTCCGATAACAAATCTATATTGTTATAGTAACTGTAAACACTTACGATAATATTCAATCGAATACTGGCTTTTTTTGATATGGCATAAGCTATTATTTGCTTATTTTGTTACTCCTATTGACTTAATTTTATCCAAGTCATTCTATCATTTTCATTGTGTAAAACCAATACAATGTTAAATAGAAAAAACAATATGTAACTGTATTGTAATATTAATATAACTTATTTGAAACTATTTTCAATCAACTGGCTGATATACTTAATTTAGAATAATTAATATTATGAAAATAGAGGAGATCATTATATTGAACACTTTACACAATCGTCGCTACATAACTGGATTAGATGGACTTCGTGCCTTTGCAATTTTATCTGTGATTTTTTATCACTTCACATTCAATTGGGCTAAAGGCGGCTTTTTAGGAGTTGATGTATTTTTTGTCTTATCCGGTTATTTAGTTACCTCTAAAATCTTGTTAACACAAGACAATTTTAAGATAAAAGCTTTTTGGAAGAATCGCTTTTTAAGAATATTCCCATCTGTTTTTTTAATGACTATAGTCATTGTATTATGGATAGCTTTTTTAAACCATAATCTTTCGACAAATCTCTTGGGAGATATTATCTCTTCTATTACATATACTGCTAACTGGCGGTTTGTTTTTCACAAAGTTTCTTACTTTGATAGCTTCAGTTCACCATCCCCTTTTAAACATATGTGGTTTTTGGCAGCCCAGGAACAATTCTATATTTTATGGCCACTTATACTTATAATAGGGCTTAAGGCAACTAAAAATACTCATAAACTTTCACGTTTAGTTTTTAATGGAGCTTTGATTTCAGCAGCTTTAATGTGTATGATTTATAATCCGAGCACAGATCCAAGCCGTGTATATTATGGTACAGATACTCGTGCCTTTGAATTATTGATAGGAAGTTTTTTGGCAATTGTCCTAGCAGATACAAAATTTCTGTCTGGGAAAATTTCTATAAAGCAAAAAGATAAGCTAAATCTCGTAAGCATTATCTCTTTTTCTATCTTCATATTTAGCGTTGTGTTTATGGATGAATATAATTCATTTTTATATAGAGGTGGATTATTTTTATTTAGTTTAAACACAGCATTACTCATAGCATGTGTTTGCCACCCTCAGGGAATTTTGGGCTCATTATTTTCATGGAAACCTCTACGCTGGATTGGGACAAGATCTTATGAAATATACCTATGGCATTATCCTATTATGGTCTTGAGTACCCCTATTTATGAGATAGGCAATCCGTCATACTTACGTGTCTTAATTCAATTGATTATTACATGTATTGTCGCGGAATTTTCATATCGCTTCATAGAACTGCCAATACGAAGATATGATCTATGGAAATATTGGAATCACTTAGACTCAGCAAAAATAGCTGCAGCTATATTGTCACTTTTAGTGATTATATGCCTTGTAGTAGGTACTATTAATACACCAAAAATAAAACCAATAAATGTGGAAAAACCAGATCAAAATACTGAGGACAAAAATAATGATAATAGCCTCAATGAAGAGACGAAGGATACTCAAGTGCCTATTGAAGGTGATAAAGAAAATCTGCCTATAGAAAGTAGTGGTTATAAGGATATATTGGCCATCGGAGATTCAATTATATTGGATGTCGCTCCAAGCCTTAATGGAAAATATGAAAATATAACAATTGATGGCGAAATTGGAAGGCAAATGTCTGAAGGAACTACTTTAGCTGGTAAATACACTGAATTTAATGATTCTGATAAAGCAGTTATCATTGAATTAGGATCAAATGGCTACTTTACAAACAAACAAATTGATGGATTGCTTGATTCTTTCTCAAAATCACATATATTTTTGATAAATGTTCGAGTGCCACGATCCTGGGAAAGCAAAGTCAACGAAAGTTTAAGTAAAAAAGCTGAAGAACGAGAAAATATAACACTGATTGACTGGCATTCTATAGCCTCTAAGCATCCCGAATACTTTGAACAAGATGGTGTCCATTTGAACACTGAAGGAGTCAAATCCTTCGAAAATCTTATTAGTGAGAGCTTGAAAATGTGACTAAAAAATGGACACCTTATATAAAAAACTTCTTTGGAATTTATAGATTTATTCTATTGGTTTTAATGGCTCATTCTCCAATATGTCCTCCACTTCTTCATATCCTAATAAGAAGCTGAAATTATATCGTGCAGGTAGTGCAAAGACATATTTATTATTACGGCCAAGTTCTTTTGGTGGAATAGGTGCTGCTCCAACGCCTAGTTTCTCATTTTGAACTAAATTCCATTGATCAATTGTAAATACCATTATTGGTATATCTTGTCGTGGATTTTCTGCAGTCCATTGAGGATATCTTATAGAAATCATAGGACCAATTTCATGATCATCATCTTGTGATTGATTCATATAATTACCTAGCCATTCATCATTTACAATTGTATAACCTTTCCAGCTCTCAGGTAATTTAAATTCAAAATTATATTTACTGTTTATATATACAATTGATTTAGTTCGAATGATCATAGCTCTTAATGAGTTATCCCAATCAACATCATCTCCTAAGGTTTCTGCAATAAAACGACCGGGAACGAATATATCGTCATCCACAATTTTAGGTTTTACATCTAATCTTATCGTCCCTTCCTCTGGCGTTCCCTCTGTATTTTTTATAATCTTTGCAATATCCTTATTAATATCCAATTCAATTGTAGTATTCAAAGTATTGATTTTGAGGATTCCTTTTTTATCATCCCATTCCACCTCAACATCTAACGCATCTGCAACTTCAAAGATGGGCATCAATGTATGACCTTTTTCAATGAATGGTTCTGCCTTTAATTTTATCCATTGATCATCTATTTGAATTGCAACATTTTTATCTTCTTTGGTAATTTGATTTTCGTGATAAGTTATTGGTACTATAGATTTTTCTTTAATAGTTTTTATATCTTCCGCACCAAGCGATGCCGTTGATGCCAATGCTGCAAAACATATACCTAATACAATTATATTTTTAATCTTTGATTTAATCATATAACTTCTCCTCCTCATTTAAATTTGACAAATTCAATAATTTTTACTCTAAAACTAATTCATTTGCTATTATTAGTATATACCCGCCTTTGAGTTTGATTTGTTACAATATAGTTAAATAAAGGTTACAAAAATTAGAAATTATTCGCATTTTACATAATAAAGGTATGCTATACCAAAGACTTCAAATGTTTACAAATAATTTAAACAATAGTATAATTAGATAAGTTAAATATCTTGAATGCTTTATGAAAGGTTAGATGAAATGATAAAATTAATTGTAGACAGTGCGTGTGATATAAACAGTGAAATAACAGATAATTATGATATTGAGGTAATTCCTCTCAACATTACCATTGACGGTGTTTCGTATTTAGATGGAATCGATATTGATATAGATACTGTTTATAAACATATGAAAAATGGCAAAGTGCCAAAGACTTCACAGGTCTCCTTTGAATCAGTATCCAAAGCTATTGATAAATGCATCTCAAACAATGATGACTTCATTTATCTTGCATTCTCATCTAAATTATCGTGTACATATGATTTTGCCAAAAAAATAATTGATGAGTATAAGAAAAAGTACACAGAGAGAAAGATGGCAATAATTGATTCCAAAGGAGGAGCCGGAGGCAACGGATTAATAGCATTGCAAGCTTTAAAAATGATTAAAAGAAACCTTCCTTTTGAAACAATTGTAAATCAAATTCAATTTATGATCGATCATATAGTCTATTATTTTACAATAACCGATTTGGAATGGCTCTCTAAAGGTGGCAGGATAAATAAGACAATAGGTCATGTAGGAAATGTATTAAACATAAAGCCTTATTTGACCGTAAAAGACGGTAAAATGGTAGTTACGAAAATGATTCACGGGAGCAAAAAAACAATTCAAACCCTAATAAAGGATGTAAAAATAGGAACAGAAAAATTTTCAAATCAAATCATTGCAATTAGCCATGCCGATGACTTAAACGCAGCTTTAAATGTTGAGCAAAAAATAAAGGAAGCGGTAGTTGGTTGTAAGACTACTATTTTTGAAATAAGTGCTGTATTGGGTTCCCATTTGGGAATCGGAGGTGTAGCGGTTTTCTTTCTAAACGAGAAGCCTGAATTCTATGAATGGTAATTTAATTTTATATAGTCTTGCAAATATTTTATGTAATGAATTTTTATCTATCATTTATATAATCATAGTAATCTAAAATATCTTCATAGTTTTCATAATTAAACCTTTTTTCATAATAAAACTCTTCATATAAACCACTATATCCAACGTTTTCATAACCCAGTCTTAAGTAAATATAATCATTATATTTCTTTATCGTATCAATAGATATTGGCGAGTAAGGTATCTGAGAATTTGAACCCTGGTTAGTTCTTTCTTCTTCAAGCCTTATTTCTTCCTGTTTTTGTGTGCATTTTTCATTATTAAACGGTCTATCCAGAAGTTTCATCTATTATCTCCCCTTTAATAACTCCAGCATCTTCTTATTACCATAATTATACCATAATCGTCAAAAAATGTTAAAGGACATCAACCAAAAAATAATCACTGTTATGATTACGAATTCACTTCATGAATAATTAGGCAAGAAAAAAAGCTAACCAACGAATGATTAGCCTTCTTAACACTTGCGATAACACATATGCAATTATAACAGTGAAAACATTAAGAAAATACCGGACATCAAAGACGCTACCAGCGATACAACTGTAATCTGAGTGTTTATTGAAGGTCCTGCGGTATCCTTGAACGGATCTCCGACAGTATCCCCAATGACTGCAGCTTTATGAGCTTCTCCGCCTTTTCCGCCATGATTTCCAGCTTCTACATACTTCTTAGAATTGTCCCATAATCCTCCTGCATTGCTCATAAAGATAGCCAATAAAAGACCGCTTATGATATTACCCGTGAGGAAGCCTCCTATCGCTTTTACTCCACCGATAAACCCTACTAAAAGAGTTGCAACAATTGTCATCAAACCTGCCGGTATCAATTCATGAATTGATCCAGCAGTAGCAAGCTCGATGCAACGATCATATTCCGGTAGTATACCTTCTTTTCCTTCTTTAAGCCCCGGAATCTCACGAAACTGACGATGAATCTCTGAAACCATGCGCTGAGCATTTCGATTTACGCCAAGCATCAGCATAGCACTAAATACGGCAGGAATTGCTGAACCAACAATCATACCGAAGAATACAGCCGGATCCATCACATCAAATCCATTCAGATACTTCTCTCCTACAGCCACAAGACCTTGCTCAACAGCTGCTACGTTTACTTCACTTATAAATGCACCTAAAAGCGCGATTACTGTAAGTCCTGCCGCTCCTATTGCAAAACCTTTTGTTATTGCTTTTACCGTATTTCCTGCACTATCCAGCGAATCTGTAATTTCCAGTACATCATCACCCAAATCTCCCATCTCAGCAAGTCCACGAGCATTATCTACAATAGGACCATAGGCATCATTCGATACAATCATTCCAACTATGGACAGCATTCCTACAGCAGCCATAGATATCCCGAATAAAGCATAATCCATACCAAGCGGTTCACAAAGCTTATATGAAATAAGCGCTGATAAACCAATCCCAACAAGAGCCGGAAGCGTTGAAACAAAACCATAAGACACTCCTGAAAGAATCGTAAATGCAGGTCCTGACTCACTTGCATTGGCAGTTAACTGTACCGGTTTTTTACGATCATCTGTAAAATAGTCACTGGCAATACCAATTACAACTCCTACCAGCAGCCCTACTATACTGGCTCCCCATATACGCCATTCCAACCCAAAAATAGCTGTTGCTACAGCAGTAAGTATTGCAAAAATTCCGGTAGTAACATAAGTACTCGAGTTCAATGCAAATGTTGGATTGTCATTTTTACCCATACGTGCTGTTGCTACACCGATGATAGACGCAAGAAGTCCCAATGCTGCATAACAAAATACCATGGACACGTTTTTTGAACCACCCATTGTCTGGTCCAGTGCGGCACCCATAACAAGTGCTGCTGCCATAGATGCTACATTCGAATCAAATAGATCGGCACCCATACCGGCTACATCTCCAACATTGTCGCCTACATTGTCTGCAATGACTGCCGGATTACGTGGATCATCTTCTGGAATACCCAGCTCGACTTTTCCAACAAGATCAGCAGAAATATCAGCTGTTTTGGTAAAAATACCTCCTCCCGCTTTCGCAAACAATGCTAAGGAACTGGCTCCAAAACTGAATCCCAACAATATTGTTGTATCATCAGTAAGCAAAAATACCAAGGAAACACCTAAGAGAGAAGCACCAACCACAGCCATACCCATGACAGCGCCACCTCTAAATCCGCAAAGAAAAGAATGGCGAATATCTTTTTGTGCTGCTTCTGCAGTTTTCACATTAGCAATGGTAGCTACAGCAATCCCAATCTTGCCGGCAGCTGCAGAAAATATGGCTCCAAGAATGTACGCAATAGCCATTTGAAGATTTAATAAAAAGGAGCCCTTCCAAATAGGAACCGGAATAAATATTAAAATCAGTGCTGCTACTACTCCACAAAATTTGGCAAGTACACGATATTCTTTGTTCAAGAACGTAGCTGCCCCCTGGCTGATATAACTACTCACCTTCAAAATTTGTGAGTTTGAAGAAGGTTGTTTTTTGACCCAGTCATATAGCCAAGCCGCTAGGCAAAATGCCAGTAATGATGTTACGATTGAAATGATAATAAACCCTGTTGACCCCAACAGTAAAATCCCCTTTCTTATTATATTAGAATTATCAGCACATTTGCTGTAATACCCCTGTTTACACACCAATCATTAATAAAGTACAATATTCTGCAAGAGACCATATGAAAAACAAAAAAAGACCGCCCATAAAAATTCGGTACGGTCGCTCTTTTCAGATTCACACAGTATGTTCAGACCTATACCGAAACACATAGCTTTATAATAATTTAACTATCTTCAGTCCCAGTTGCTTACTCCATAAGCAGGTACAAAACAACCCTTCTCATTCGCTTATTTATTAACTAACAATTTCAGCATCAATTATCTTACTTTTTATCCTTATATTAACATTATATAATTCTTTTAATATTCTTTCAACTCTATTTTTAGAAAAGCCAATCAGGCTAATTCCTTCTAATCCTAATTGGCTTCTATTGACCTTATTTATGCCTTCGTTAGTTAAAGATATTTTCCTTCATTAACTCTTTATAAGTTCCTTAAATATTTCTACCGCTTCTTCTATTAAATCATCATCAAAATCATACTCCGCATCGTGTAGCGGAGGTAAATTCTCGCCGTAGCTAATTCGGAACATTGCTCCCTTAGTCAATTTTAACAAATGTCCAAAATCTTCTGAAGTTCTCCGCGGCTCCTCCATATTGATAACAGGTAGATTAAGGGTTTTGCATGCATCAATTACCTTGTCAACACTTTCAGAATGATTTACCGTCTCCGGAAAAGCATCTTGATAATCAAAGGAACATTTTAATCCCCATTTTTCGGCCTCTTTTAAAGATATTTCTTCAAGGTCATGCTGCAATTTATTCATTTCATCTTCGTATTGACCTCTTATAGTTAATCTAAGTTTACCATGACCGGCTGCGGTTCCAAAAGCCAGCTCTCCAATATCTACCTGAATGATTGTACATAGCACCATTCCTTTACTATTTTCAGGTCTAATTAGTTCAGGGATAACGTTTATTATGCTTGCAATAGCAAAAGAAGGATTGATACCTGTTTCAGGCATTCCGGCATGAGCGCTCTTTCCTTCCATGGTGATGGTCATACCCTTTGATGCACAGTGCATTGTACCTTTTTTTACAGCTACAGTATGCTTTGGATATCCACTAGTATTATGGAAGGCATATATTTCTTCAATATTATTTTCAGCAATTAACGGTGCGCACTCTATAGCACCTTGTCCGGTTTCTTCAGCATGCTGAAATAATAAATATATATTTCTATCTGCTCCATATTTTTCAAGTTCCAGTGCTAAGCCTGCCAAAGAAGCCGAATGTCCGTCATGTCCACATTTATGACCTTTACCGGGAATTTTGGATGCATAGGGTAAATCACAGATGTCATCTATGGGGAGAGCATCAAATTCAGCTCTAAAGGCTATGCCCGGATTGTCGTTACCTGCTTCATACACTGCATAAAACCATCTTCCTTTGTCGACTATCTTTAGACTTGTATGCTTTCTTATGAATTCTTTTAAATATTCTCTAGTCCAAATTTCTTCATACGAAAGCTCAGGATGTTCGTGCAATTCATGTCTTAGTTGAATTGCTAGTTCTAAATTATTCTTATCCATTTAACCCATCTCCTTATATATGAAATAGACCCACAATTTAATGCTTTTATTGTATTCATCTGTCCATATAGTTCTCTGATTTGCACTGCATAACAGTTAACTATACTGTACCACTTAGTATTTGTCGTTTCAATACAAAAATAAAAAGACCGATAATCTATCTAGATTATTATCCTTGTATTAATTTGCTCAGTCAACTTAACCCTAACATGCAAAAATTAATCCTTATTCAAATTTTACTATATCTCCATTGATGCTTATTGATTCTATCCTTGTAGTATCGATAGGCTTATCTGTAATTGCTTTAAGATATATTCTTTCATTGTTAGTAAATGAACTTATAAATGTAATTTCATCCATTGTACCATCGCTCATATTTATAAAAATCTTAGGTGCTTGGCTAACATCATATTCTCCTGTTCCTAACAATGTAACCCCTATTTCTGAAGCATATAGGTGATTTAATTGCCATGTCCCAAAGTCTAAATCGCAACTTGCTTTTCTTTCCTGACCTACTGACTGCAATTTAAATTTTGCTTCCCAATTGCCCTTTATTTGCTCACCGCTGGATACAAAATAACCCTTCATAGCAATATCTTCAATATCTATTCCCTCTAGGTCAAAGACATATTCGATGTAATCTCCTCTGTCCATTGTATTACCTAATTCATCTATTCCAAAATGCACTGTCGAAGGTCGGATTTGTAAATCATTACCTTCAGTATCCGTAAAATAAAAATATCCATGATCATCTATACCTTCACCTGTCCATCTAGTCTGAATATGGAGTTTATCGTCAATATATCCTATATTTGAAATATACATAAATTCAATCCTCGGAATCTTGATATTTTTTTGTTCTGCTTTTAATACCTGTATATTTCCCTTACTCTCCCATGAATCAAACATACTGCCGCTTCCCCCGGAAACATGCTCCATATTCAATGCTATGGTTTCTGGATTGTTTCTTGAAATATCTTTCAATACTACTCCCGTTTCTACTCCATCAAAGACAACAGAATCAGACAGTAATGACTTAACCGAAAGCACTAATCTTTTACCGTCTATGTTCTCACCACCATTGGCTTGTATTCTAAATGCAGCTGTTTTAGTTTCCTCATCATAATCTATAATTTGAGAATTGAACAATGCCCCTTCAGATAATGAATAATCATATAAATTAGTATTGGGGCTTAGCCTATCTTGAGTTAAATCCTGTAATGTTAGGTAAATCACTGCCATTTCATCATCGTTATAAGCTGCAACAACTTCCATCTTTATTCCATTTTGTTCACTTTCTGATTCTATAGGCTGAAGCATCGGTACTATTTCAGGATTTAACTTTGATATAATTTTATTGAATTTTGGAATAGTAACTGCTAATACACCAGTAGAAAGCAACATACATATACCGATTATTGTTGCCAGCCTTAAACTTTTCTTACTGTTTCTAGTATAGCTTTTATTTTTTAATTGTTTGTGAACTTCTCCGGATATATCATATTCAGGCGTCTGAATGGTAGAAAGTCTGGATTTGATTATATACTCGCCATAATCATTTTTCATTTCTATTCCTCCAATCTCTTATAGTAAGAATTCTCAACTTCTAATGCTCTTATCAATTTATTTTTTGCACGCTCATATCGCTTTCTTAACGTATTGGCAGGAATCCGATAAATTTCCTCCAATTCCTTATAACTCTTTTCGTCAATAACCCTGCTAAATATTAATGCTCGTTCTGCACCTGTAAGTTTTAAAAGTGCTTCTTTTAAATCTTCGTTTATAAAATTTGCGGATGTATTTGATTGAATACCCTTTGTTTCCGGTACAAAAAATAGAAATTTCCTTTTCCTTAAAATATCCATGCATGTAGTATAAGCAATCCGATATAACCACGCAGACAGACTGCTGCCACTTATAAAACTTGTCCTCTTGTTATATGCTTTAATAAATGTTGTTTGAACTGCATCCTGTGCCTTATGATAGTCACAGAGAATATTATGGCAATATCGCAATAATGGCTGTCCATACAATTCGATTGCACATTCCAGTTCATATTCTCCTCCAGTAGAGAAGGTATTATTTAATGTATCAACATCCATGCCTCCACTCCCTTACATTAATAAAAACTAGTTTTCACTTCTAATACGTAGGAATGATAAGTTTTGTGACTATAAATTTAATTATATCGTATTTTTATCAAAAACAGCGAAACCTTCAAATTCCCATTATTTGAAGGCTCTGTTCATTATAATTAATCTATTAACTTATCTATTTTGCTCTTTGATTCTAATCATTAACAAACAAAACGCTCACAGGCAAGCTTCTTTCCTGTTGCTGTTTTAAAATTATCCTCAATACATTTTCTTATTTTCTGCTGATCTTTTTGTTTATCCATAGCTGTCATATTTTCAAGCAAATCTGCTTCCCATTGTATCTGAAAATCGAGCCCATCAATTTTAGAAGGAGTATGATGATTACCTATAATAAAGCATATCCTATCCACATCCTTGTCGTAGCCTATTTTTTTAAGTATCTTCCGTGCTACTGCCGGTCCTTCCCTTTCTTGATAAACACCATCTATTGAGCCATACTTTTTTTGAGCTTCAACAGCACCAATATCATGCAGTATAGCAACAATACTAATTAACTCTTTATCTTCTTCTGTAATATTCTCGTCATTCATTATTTCTTCCGCATTTTTCAATACCTTAAGAGTATGATCTATTCCAAAGGGAATCGTTTCAAAAACTCTTTTCATCTCTTCAATAATTTTCTCTTTAAACACAATTTTCCTCCATAGATTGTTTGAACATTTATCAACTGATATTAATCTTACTTTGTAGTACAATTCTTTTAACTTCATTGCAAAGTTCTTCAGTCATATCACAGCATTCTTGAAGTGAAACTCCGAGAGTCTCAAAAATCCGATTGACCTTTATTCCATAATTTTCAGGTTTTAACTTGAAAGTATCTATTAGCTTAACTGCTTTCTTTTCATTGATGCAATAAACTTCGTTCGATGCAAACAGTACTTGATTTAGGCACGAAACTATACGAAAGATATGTCCTGCAACATAATATTTATCCTCTGTTCCCGCATTTGACTTGGCAAACATTAAGAAGAAGTCCGCTTCAAACATAAAAAATTCAATAATAGATTTCTTTAGAGCAACAGGATAAATTTCTGCTTGTTTTTTCATTTCATGGAAGCTCTTGTTTTTAACATATAGTTTCTTGCTGATTGCTAATTCTCCTCGATACATGGCACTTATATATCCATGGGAATGACCTGTCTGATAATTTGCAGTTACTATTCCCTTCTCTGTATCTTTAATCACTTGTTCAACGCGTTTAATATCTCGAAGAATTAGGTCTACATGATACCCTTGAATGACTAGCCATCCACCTCCATTTACCCAATTGCCCCATGCTCCGGGAGGCACAACAAGATCCGTTCTATGCTCATCATCCAATTCTGCAGCAAGTTGATTGATAGAGTTTAACTCAAATGTTTCTGGACTGTAGTAGATACCCATATCTATGTCCGAATCATTCGTATGGGTTCCTCTTGCACGCGAACCGCCTAATACAATGGCTTCTATATAAGATAGAGAGGATAATTCCTCCGTCACCAGTTGGATAATATTTTCTACCATGCTAGAGCACTCCTTTGTCAATAACACATCCTAAATCAATATACTCCTTAATAGGATTCATATATAGGTTTCTCTTATTTCCTAAATAATTATTATATATGTATTGAGTATACCCTGTTGTGTTAGAATAATCAAATCTAAACTACACAGCTCATCGTCAACGAGTAAGCAACTAGTCAAAAACCTGCCTTTATAAAAAGACAGGTTTTCTTCTAATTGCTGCTATTTTTCAAGTTTTTCTGCAAAACGGTAAAGTATGACTGCTACTTCTGCTCTCGTGGCATTGCCTGTTGGTTTTAGGCTGCTGCCGGTACCTTGTATCAGTCCTTCGGCATTTGCCCAAGACATGGCATCTTTTGCCCAACTTGATATGCTCTTTGCATCTTCATACCCGGATAAATCAGCCCTTGTTGTTATATCATATCCTTTGTACTTTGCATAATTCATCAGAATTACTGCAAGCTGCTCACGGGTTATAGCATCCTCGGGACCGAATTTACCATTGCCATAACCATTTACAATTTTATTCTCTGATGCCCATGCTGCCGCATTTGCATAGTATTTATCTGATTTAACATCATTAAATTCATTAGCCCCTGCTGATAGTTCTCCTTCTAATCTGTGGAGGATGGTTACTATCATGCCTCTAGTGGTAACCCCATTAGGAGTAAAGGAATTATCGCTTGTTCCCTTCATTAGATCCTTTTCGTATACATATTTTACAGCTTCATAAAACCAGCTGTCTTCTTTTACATCCGCAAATGGATTAATCTGTTCAACCTCCGGTTTAACTTCATTTTTAATTTCATTTTTTACCGGAATAGTAGGCTGTTTAGTAGTTTTGCTATTATCACTTCCTCCGCCTGTGCCTCCTGAACTCCCTGAGCCACCGCTTCCGCCATTATCTCCACCTGATGTCTTAGGTTCAATTTTGATATATTTTTCTGTGAAAGTAGGATTAATTGTTTCTCTTGCATCAGATGAACTAGTGCCTGTTTTAATTGTGTATTTGTAGTTTGAACTAAAAATAGGTTCTTTATTAAAAGCACTTCCATATTTGCTTTGAGCAGTTATAGTACCTCCATTAATAACTATGGCATCACCATATAAACCGTTGGATTGAGTGGAAGACAAATTCAAATTGCCACTATTTATAATCAATGTTCCGCCATCTGATTTAAGGCAGCAAGCCATTCCGCCCCCTTCTTCTTTTATAGTAATATTTCCTGTAGTATCAACTTTTATATCTTTACCAAGTATACCCATTAATTGATCGTAAATAGTCAAATTGCCGTTTCCTTCAATTTTTATATTCTTTCCCGGGGCACATATGCCAAAAGCAATGTTATAATAGTTATCATCCATTTCTTCTATATATTTGTGGAATCCTATGGTGTTATTGCCCACAAGCCTTATGCTTATCTCTTCTCTACTGTATATTCCAAAATATCCAGACTGTTGAAAATCTCCAAAGATTGTAGCTTTATCCAAAGTCAAGGTTCTGGTACTGATATCATAGCTTATATTCCCTCCAATATAGGAACCTACTATATTCCCTTCATTGGCTGAGTCTACCTTCACATCTCCGACTATCAATCCATATACCTTGTCAAATTGGGGTTGAAAATATTCATCATCTAGTGTGAAACTACAAGGCAATTTGATATCAACCTTATCACTAATGAAATTATAGGCACATTTCAATTCACTGAATTTACTCAGCCCTGACAAGTCTAGTCCCTCCAGATTATTCATTTCACAATCAAGCTCCTCCAATTCAGTCAATCCGCTTACATCCAATATCTCTATTTCATTGTTGCTGCAATAAAGATACTTGAGCTTTTTCAAGGCTTTTAAGTCAAGGTCAATCAGCTCATTATATGAACAATTTAATTCAGTAAGATTGACTAGGTAGTCTATTCCTGCAAGATCCTTTATTCCAAGGGCAGAAATGTTTAGATTTTTTATATCCTTTAATTCATTGACATAGATGGGCTCACCATCATCCTTATCCAATATATTCCTTATTTTCTCAAGGAAATTCGGATCCTTAAATTTCGCTGTTACTTCTTCACCCCAATCTACATGCCCTTCTTTTTCATAAAGTTTATCCGTGTCATTCCATGTATATATCCCTACGCTGAGTTTGCTCCTTGATGGAATGTCTTCCTCCGCTACTGTGATAACTCTCTGATCAGTCTTTAAAATGATTCCTCTATCTTTAAATTTTCCATTCCCATTAAACAATGATGACCCAAGCTTTAGGTCAACCTTTCCTCCTTCTATACTGCTATCACCGTCTCCATACCACAAGATGCCTGTACCGCCGGTATTTTCGACAGTAATTGTTGTATTATCATCTAAAAGAACATTCCTCTTGCCGGAGAGTTCAATACCTTTACCGCCGGTATTTTCAATATTTATGGTACTATCTTTAAATTCCCCTCCGTCTTCTGAGAAATAAATACCCGAACCTCTTGAATTTTTTATGTTTATTTCGGAATTGGAAATACTAATTGAGGTATCCACTAATATACCATAGCTATCCTCTTTGTTTTCAATATTAAAGGTACAGTTATCAGCAGTAATACTAGAGTTAATGCCATTCACATAACCACCGCATTTTATATCTGCCTGACAGTTATTCAGTTTTAAATCTCCGCCTTTAATGCCATTGCCATAATAAGCATCCATATCGATATTTAATTCACTATTTTCCATTGATAGGCTGCTGCCGCCTTCCAAAGCGATAATATCAAATGTAATACCCTGTGCCATCTCATTCAATAGACATATAGCAGAATCTTGGACTTCCATTTGTCCATTATTTACCTGTATATTACCATAGTTGCGGGTTTCTAAAACAGCTCCGTCCATAAGCTTTAATGTGCCATTGACCTTAATGGAATTAAAGAGGTAATTATTGCCAACCTCATAATCAACTATAAAAGTGCCGTTCCCTTTAAGAGTTAAAGTTATATCATCTGGTATGGATAATTGAACATCCCCGGTGGACAGGGTTATTCCATCATCTATAATCAGAGTATGACTACCGTCTATTGTAGGCCAATCATTCATGCCAGGATAATAATCATTACTATTTAGTGTAATGTTCCCTGTTACTTTGATTAATTGAGGCTCGGTCTTTCTAAGCTCCGTTACTAATTTTTCTGCTGTATCGACTTCTGTTGCCTTCGGGCCTTCTATATTGATACCGAATTTAGGTATTATAAACTCAGGTATATCTATGCCGTCTATTTTAGCACCGCTGACCTTGATTTGGAGTTCAGTGCTGTTAATATCCTTATCATATATAAGGCTTTTTTTATCTGCCGAAACCCTGCCGGTATTTTCAGGTATAGTGGTCACTGTGGCACCGGTCAAATCCAGAAAATCACTTAAAGCAGCCTTTACCGGTCCCACTACAGGATTATCCGCATTATATACATAAGGATTACCTCCTTCTGTCAGCTTTACATCAATCCGTATAAGACTATCCTCTGTCCAATAGGAGCCTGTGAACTTTGCTCTATGATCGGGATTTGAATAGTAGGCTATCATTGAGTTATTGTTTCTAGAAATATTATTATTAATATCGCCTGACAAACAGTAAAGTCTGCCTCCTGTTGCGTTCCAATGCAGCAAGGTTTCATGTGCGGGCCCTGCTGATATTTTGGCAGTACCTGCGTCTATAATGACAGTAGGGTAATAATCCGCCGTAGCACTTCCGGTGCCGGGATAGCTATATGCAGTTTCTATTGCATAGGAAACATTTTCACCCGGAAATATGGTACCGCCTCTTAGAATTATTGTACCGGACCCTTTAATCGATATAGCCGAACCAGCATTATAAGAGGTCTTATATGTTGCATTCCATATAATTTTTACATCGGAAGCTATGTTCAATACAAGCTGTTCAGTTGCGTTTTCCTTTGTTCCCGTTATTGTAATTATATTGCCCTCCTTTTTGGCATTAAGCCCCGCATTTGCTATAGTCTGTGTCAAGGAATCAAAGGATGGACTGATATCTATATAGGCATATGCTCCATAGCTAATTGTATTAGCTGCAATGGGAGGATTATCCATATCCAGATCTGCCTTGAACCGGTATACCCCTTCTTCATTTGGCTTATAATCATTGTACTGTTTCCATTCCTTCACCGGCCACTCTACGGTACCTTCATCGTATTTAGCTGTTACATATTTTACATTTTCATTGAGATAGGCCATAACCGCCTCTGCATCCTCATAGGTGGGATTATCTGCAAACCCTCCATCTACGTTTACATTCACAAAACCGGTTATAGTTACAAGTGGCTTGGGCTCGACAGTGCTGCCATTTACCGTAACTGTGCCTCCTGTTACCGAGATATTGCCCTCAACTATGCCTTTTACATCTGCAGTACCGGCTGAAACTGTCAGATTACCTCCTCTTCCTGAATATTGATTTATATCTCCGCCAATATACGCTTCTGCGGAGGAATCTATAACTTCAAGGCTTGCTATAACATCGCCATTATCATCATTAGTTTTTCCCGTGGTCAATCGTCCGCCTTTAATGGTAATGACACCTTCCCCGCCCGTTACAGCTCCTGTGCCTTTTCCTGTTGCCTTGACATCCCCGCTTTTTATAGTAAAGCTGTCGCCAAACCTTATCCCCGTACCCATTTTACAGTCAGCTATCAGGGTGCTGCTTTTTACAGTGATATCCATTGCAGAAATACCTGTCCCTCCGCCCCTTGTATCAACAGTAAGGTAACCGTTTATTATGTTTAGAGACCCATTTATAACCCCTATGCCCCTAGAAACATTATCACTGGTCGTAATTACATCTAATTCGGCAATGCCTGACTCGCTGCCGACAACATTCATATCTCCATTATATACATATATACCTTCTTGCGGACAGTTTACGGTCACCTTCCCTCTTTGAATTGTCAGATCAACCTTTGCAAACAATGAATAACCGGTATCGGTGTTGGATATTTTCAATTCATTACTGCCGCAATAGATGGATAAGCTTCCCGCTGTTTGTTGGATATGGCCTGTAACCTCATAGATAGTATTGGCCCCATTTAAATATATGCTTACATCCCCTGAATCTCCGGCTTTGCCAAATAAAATCGGTCCTTCTATATTTCCTGTTATATAAAGGGCGGCATTGTCTGCAGACCAAGTCCAAACAGCATCATTTTGGCCTATTGTCGCATCATAGCTATCATTCCCAATTGTAAACTCTGTAATGCCAACTGAACCTCCCATTGGAGACATGCTGTTCATTATATGGGAGTTCTCCGGTTGCTCGGAATTCTCGGGTTGCTCGAAGCCATTAACTGTAATTGTAATAGCAGGTAAATTAAGACCCTCCGCTAACTTCAATCCATCTTCCAAATCTAATTGAGGAGTAAATATATACTCTCCTTCTGAGTCCCCATCATAATCCGGATCGGATACCCAGCATAATACGGAAATTAATTTGCTCTCCATTATTTGAGTATCCACCTCTTCTACTTCACTATCTTCTTCTGCTATGGACTCTTTGATTATCGTTGCCTCTAATTCTTCGGGAAGATCCAATTCATTTTCCTTTGTACCCAATTCAACTATCTGTAAGGATATTGATGAATCTAGATCATCAAAAGAGATTATCTCTGCACTATTATTTATGTCTTCTTCTGTTTCAGCAAATGCACCTATTGGCAGCATCGTTAAGATAATACATACCGACAAAAGCCGGCTTATGATTTGTTTCCACTTCACTTTTGATTTTTCTTTCAAATTTTTCCCTCCTTAATAGGATTCTCCTAAAGTCATTTTCATTATTTCGTTGTATGCCAGTTCTACCACAGGCAATCCATTTTTACGCCAATATATAAATCCACCATCTGTATCTGCTGTTTCCCATATATTAGAATCCTGCAATGCTCCGAAACGAAAATTCTCAATCCTCTGTTTCATATCAATTGTCACGCAGTTTCCAGTGTCAAATGTAATCTTCAAAACATTGTCCTCCAGCGGCTCAACCTTGGTAATGGGCTTGCCCCTCATAATTTCACCTCCTCCTTAAATACAAAAACGCCACTGTACTTTTTTATTGTACAGCAGCGTTTTATTTTTGTAGTGTGACCTTTTGTCACTATTTTTTAATTTTCAGCAAATTTTCCAATGCCAACCGTTTATTTTTGCCTTGCTCTTCGATACCAAGTTTATCAAAAATTCTGGAAAGATGATTTCGTACAGTTCCTTCTGCAAGGTGAAGCTCCTTCGCAATTTCCATGTTGGTTTTTCTCTTAGACGCCAATATTGCGATTTCAATTTCTCTTTCCGATAATCCATAGTCTTTATATTCTCCAAGGTATTCCCGGCTGATTTTCTGCCTTGAAGCACAGAATTTCTCTGATAAAGCTATAATCTGCCGGATTTCCTTTTCATATATTCCTGAACTTTGAAACTCTTTTAGCATATCCAATATATAATATTCACTTTCTGCAAAAGGCATTATAATCATATCAGGAATTGCTTTATCCAAAGCTAGTATCAATTCCTTCTTTGCTTCTTCTCTTCTATCTATATATTTAAGAGCTGAAGCAATCTGAATATGCAGCCAAATTTCACAGAGTACATTGTTATATATACTATAAAGTTTCTTACATTCTTCTTTTCTTGCCAGAACCTGTGTCCATTCTTCCTGTGCCAGTAATAGCTGATTATAAAATGTATGAAGCATAGGAGTTGCCGGAAACATTACAAGTGCTTCTTTTATCCGCCCTTCTATCATCCATTTAGGCGCTAATTCTGCATGTCCCAGAAGTGCATAAACAAAACCTAAGCACATATCCAATGTATTTAACAGCGTATACTGCTGTTCTTTGTATAACAATTCTCTGCAATCAAGACTAATTCTATTCATCTCATTAAAATTGCCATTAAAAATTGCCATACGTATGGATAAGAAATCGCAGCATAGCATAATGCTGAATTGATTTTTTCTTCTTGCGGCAGATAAAGCCATTTGATTGGAAATATCCGCATCAGTCAACTGTCCCCGTTCATAGAATAAGTCAGCCGAAAAAGTATGCTCCGCACCATTTCCATGTCCATCAGATACTTGATAATAATAGGGCATACACTCCTTCATCTCCAAATTTTCCTCATCCGCTCCTCCTACTATCCTGTGGTACATCATCAGAACAGAGGGAGCTGAAAATGTCCAAGCTCCTTTGGGATCTACACTTAGAGATGTTCGGCTTAGCAATGAACAAGCTCGGCGATGATATTCACTCATTTTAGATATATTGTTATAAGCTAAAAAACTTTCAGAAACCTCTGCATCTCCAAGGAGGTTATCTCGCTCCTTATGTGTTAATGCGGTATCTTCCTTAAGCGACTTGAGCAATAGATTCTTCATCCGTTTAATCTCAGGAATATTGTGAAATGAAAAGCTTTTAAGCATACAAGCAACAAGCGCATAGGGGTGTCTTACCAGAATTTCTTCCGGACAACTTTGAAGCCAGATAAAAAATTCCCCGCTATGTTCAGAATTCAAACTTTTTGCCTTGTCTCTTTCTAAAGTTATAAGTACTCCTTCCCAATCCTGTGCTTTGGAAAAAGCCAGATAGGAATTGATATATTCCCCTTGCTCAAAATGCCATAAGCCGAGTCTTTTGTAGCTCTCTAGCTGATAATTCTCAGGCTTTTCAGCAAATTTCTGTCTTGTACATTGAAGCAGCATATGGTGATATCTATAAATTCCGTTTTCATTCCTTGTAATAAAAGCATTGTTTTTTGAAAGAGTATCAATCAAATTCACTGCATCCTCATTCTGCCACAGGTATACGGCCTGTTTAACAGTAAATTCATCAGCCATGCCAATGAGAATTAAAAATTCCTTCTGCCGCTCCGGCAAGGGTAATAATAAAACTTGATCTATCAGTGTAAATATATCTGAAGAACTTGAAAGCCATCGCCCACTCTGTACATGGGATTTGAAATTCAAATAAATCATTGAAATCCATCCCTCGCTTAAGTCCGCAAGAACCTCCAGCTCATCAGCTTTTGCATCCAGCCGGCAATTGCTTGCATAGGCAGCGACTTCTTTTGATTCCAATCGCAAATCATTTATATCAATTTCGCATAGTAGATTGCCTAAACGCATTCGCTCTTCTTCATTAAAAATTTGATTTCTGGATAAGAGAACTATATGTACACATTCCGGCAAGTTCCGAGATAGAAAGAGAAGCATTGGAGTCAGTGAATTTCGGCTTAGAATATGCAAGTCGTCTATAATAAAGTAAATTGAGGAATCCCTGCTTGATAAAGCTTCAGTTAAAAGCTCAGCAAGCACTGAAACAGCACCTATATCTTGAGGATATCCTAATGATTTTAACTGTTCTGTTAATTGAGGATATCCTCTAAAAGCTTTACAAAACCCATACCAAAAATCTGTAATACTGTCTGTAACTATCATTTGTCTAAGAATAATAGTATTGGAATGATTTTTTAATTCTCTTTTTGCCCACCAGTTTACAGCTGTTGTTTTTCCAAAACCCATGGGGCGATTACAGTTGTAATAGGATGATTGCTGATTTCGTTAAGTCTATACTTTAATCTCTCGGTGATAAAAATATAGTTTAATCTAGGGTAATGAATCATAAGAACCTCCTTTCCATAATGAGCCTCCAATTCCATTTGCATATGCTGTAGGTTAAATTTAAAATTCTAACTTCCCATTAGTCTGATGGCATACTAAGTGTTTTTGTCAGGCATAATTTAGTCTATATAATATACATAGTCTTTCTTTCTGGGAGCAGCCTCAGGTTCCGGTCCATCATTATATCCTAAAATACAGTTACCTATACCTTCATATTCACCTTTGATTCCAAGGCTTCTAAGTATTTCTTTTCCTTCTTCTCTTTCAAAGGTTTGTTTTGCTCTATGAATCCAGCGGCTTCCTATTCCATTGGCATGCGCTGCAAGCATCAAATTCCCCATAACTAGACTTCCATCATAAACATGTGTAGAAATATTTTTATCAGCAAGTACAATCAGCACTACAGGCGCACCATAAAACGGGTCCTCATCAACTCCTGCGATTTCCGCATTAATTTTAGACAGCTTATCTCGCAACTTTTTATTTGTAACAGCAATTATTATCGGTGATTGCTTTCCCATTCCGGATGCAGCATATGTTCCTGCCTTCAAAATCTCATCAATAATTTCTTTTGGAATCATATCCGGCTTATACTTTTTTATGCTTCTTCTAGTTAATATTGTATTCATTGTTTCTGACATTTAAAAATCCTCCTTAAATTATAATTGTCATCAATAATAGTATATAATTCACCTATCAATTTATCAATTGAATTTTCTCAATTTTCTTCTTTGTTACTTTAATTAAGGTAGAACTTTCCTATTCATTGTAACAAAAATAGATGAAAGAAATTAAATTTCCTCATCTATATTGAAAATAATCTTCACTAAATTAAATTGTATATTTAAACTTTTCAGTAATGCTAATGACCTTGCCATCTTTTGCTTCTATAAAGTATGGTAATGTCTGCTCGGAAAGCGGAATATCATTTAATTTCCCTAAATGTTTTAAAAATTCATCTTTTTTGATTGTAGCATAAAGCCTGTTACTTTCTGGTTCATTTACAAAGTAAAGATCCACATCCGTAAATGTATATATGGTTTCATCAGTTAGCTCAAAAGTTGTTCCCCCATTATCCTTATCAATAATTGAATATCCATCTGGGAAATCAGATTCATTTAATTCCAGCTCTTTTACCCTTTCCTGATCATCCCATTCAACTATTTCCACTTCTTTAAAATGCAGAGTATTATCTTCTATTACAATATGCCCTACAAATCCTTCAGGTTGATTTGTTTTTATATTATATTTATCACCATATATATTGTAAAACTCCTTAAAAAGTTTTTTACTGCCAGTTACTTCTGAAATCTCATGTCCCAATGTTGAAATAGTCAAGCTATCAGCAACCTTCCTGTTGATATAAGATGCAGTGATTCTTACGCCATCACTATTTATACTATATTCGGCTTCACTATTTATACCATATTGAATATAATCCAAATTATCAATAAGTGAGAATAAAATCATGGATTGTGGTCTCCAGAGATAGTCTGAACTATTTGACATATACTTTGCTATTATCTCATTATTAGCTTGAAAATTGATTCGTAAGCCAAAAGGTTCCTCCTTAGTAAACAGTTCTATTCCACCAAGAGTTAATTCTTCCGGAAACTCTAAAAGATTAATAATATTACCAACCCTTGAGTTATCTCCTATATAGGTTCCTTTAAGCTTATATAATTCATCCATTTTGCCTGTATCTATATCTTTTTCTTTATTGAATTTATTGTTTTTACTTATAAAAATATCCATGCCTTTTTCTGTTTCTATATGTCCATAAAATACAAAAGGATAATTATCTTTCCCACCACTAAACATAATATTATCTGCTACAATATTTTCTTTACCATTAACTAGTTTTATTAAACTATAATAATCATTACCCTTATATCTAATAAATAATATTTCATTATTAGATATGTCCATAGGCATGAAGTCACAATTACTTCCTTCTGTTATCCTTTTTACTTTAGAACTTTCTAAATCATATTCATAAATACTATATGGCTGGTTTTCCCAGTTATTATAAATTTGATTATAATCAGTTATAGTGCTAGGATTTATAGCCTTCGTAGCAGAATACAATAATTTATTTCCATCTAGGGTAAAACTAGGGGTCATAGCCACTAAATCATTACCTGTAACATTGATAATATCATAGGATTTATCTTTATTGATATTTAATAAGACTACTC
>ENA-UOOK01001086-UOOK01001086.1-fermentation-metagenome-genome-assembly--contig:-NODE-1086-length-36309-cov-3.969410_pt1 | contig 36309 bp, 30 predicted proteins | sample MGYA00245777_ERZ724023 | MGnify/ENA primary metagenome ERZ724023 (study PRJEB28704, sample SAMN03018312) | fermentation metagenome | biome: anthropogenic terrestrial biome; feature: soil; material...
TTTTAAACTGGATGTCATTCATGTGATTCTCCGCTTTCCGGTTAAGTCGACTCTGTTTTTCCTCCGGTACCTGCGGCTCCCGATTCGTCCTTGCCTGAGTCTGTTGCATCTTTGTGCTGGCCAAGGACTTGCACAATGTCAGATATGTCGTATAATTGGTTTCCAATCTGCAGGTAACTGTTTCCGGTTGTGTTGTTGAACGAAACCTTGCCTACGGTGCCGGTGATTTCCTTTTTCTTGCCGCTACTCGAGTCATAAACACTCAAAACAACGTCTTTTCCCACGAGGGAAGCCGCATACTGTTTTGTGGACTGAAGCGTCATGGTATTGATGGCCTGAATCGCGGTGAACAGCGTCATCTCGGTAATATACTGAGAATTGATAAAATTGATATGAACTTTATAATCGTTGTAGGTCCCTGCAATGTAGAGACTTTCCCGAATACTTTTGTAGGCGTCTTGTAAGTCGTATTTCCCAATCAAACCGATATTAACGGTATCCTTGGCACCTTTCATGCGTTGCAGAAAGGCTTTCCATGGTTTCATTTCCGGTGTAGGACCCACAGGTATCCCCATTTTCCTTAGAATGGCTGCATCCAGACCTTGGTTCTGCATGTTCACGGGAACTTCATAGATACTGGGCAGGTCTTCACTTTGAATGACACAGTCCAGATCTACATTACAGAAATTGGAAACTTTCTTCCTGATGTCATCATTCAAATGCTTTTCTGTACGAAGAACAAGAATGTCAGGTTGGATACCTACGCTTTGTAGCTCTTTGACCGAGTTCTGAGTAGGTTTGGTCTTTAATTCATGTGCTGCCTTAAGGTAGGGTATATAGGTAAGATGTATATTGACTGCATTCTTACCCAATTCACGCTTTAATTGACGTATGGCTTCCATATAAGGTGCACTCTCGATATCACCTATTGTTCCACCGATTTCAGTAATGACGAAATCATAATGGTTTTTCTGTCCAAGTAATTTGACATCACGCTTGATCTCGTTGGTAATATGCGGAACCACTTGGATCGTCTTACCCAAATAATCACCCCGCCGTTCTTTATCAATAACTGACTTGTATATACGGCCGGTGGTCATAGAATTAGCCTTGGTCGTATGAATACTTGTAAATCGTTCATAATGACCGAGGTCGAGGTCTGTTTCCATCCCATCTACAGTTACATAACATTCTCCATGCTCGTAGGGATTCAGAGTACCTGGATCAATGTTAATGTACGGATCAAACTTTTGAATGGTGATATCATAACCCCTTGCCTGAAGGAGTTTACCTATTGATGCAGAGATAATTCCTTTCCCGATAGAAGAAACTACTCCACCTGTGACGAATATATATTTTGTTTCAGCCACGATAAAAATATTTAAATTACCTTAGTTATAACTAATCTGCAAAGGTAGTATAAAATAATGAAAGTGCCAACCGTTTTGTGCGATTTCATACAACTGTTCTTTCGTTTTTTCATTTTTATTTTCTACCTTTGCCGCCAACTGAAAGATAAGAAAAAAATGAAATATCGTCTTTTGATCATCTTGCTTCTGAGCTCGGTTCTGGTAGTAAAGGCACAGAGAACCGGTGGAAGATCGGGGAAAAATAATACAAGTGAACCTGAATGGGTTCGAAACTATCTGGATTCTCTGAACACGTATGAGGGGTGGCTGGATACTACTTCTATGGCAGGTGTCCTGGCCAAGGATACCCTGGCGGCCCGTAATCATCTGATGATTCAGAACAAGAGTTTCTGTCTCCTTTCACCGCTTACTTTTTATCATTTTCCAGCCATTCATCTTTTAGGGTTGTATTCTGGTGAGGATTCGGATCATGTCGTGAACCGATTTCTGGATCGGACATTGATGAACGTTTATCTCAATTATCCTCAACTTGTTCAACAAAGTGTGAAAGTGTTGATTGCCAACTCTTCTCATCTTGATCGTCTGGAACCTTCGACTCAACAGATTCATCCTGATTTTGTGGATATCGTATCTCCTAAGGCACAGGAACCTGATGCTGTTCCGATGGATATTCTAGTTAAAAAGCCTAATTTCTGGACATTCCAGGGCGATTATTATCTGCAGTTTATGCAGAACTTTGTTTCTTCCAACTGGTATAAGGGAGGCCAAAGCAATTATTCTACGTTGGGGAATATCGTATTTCAGGCTAATTATGATAATCATCGACGGTTTGTATGGAACCATAAGTTAGAACTGAAGTTGGGATTTCAGAATTCACGTGCTGATAGTATCCATAGCTTGTCCGCGACAGAAAACATGATCAGATATACGGACAAACTGGGATTGCAAGCTACCCAAAAATGGTATTATACTTTTCAGACGATTGCAACAACTCAGTTTACGGATACCTATAAGAGCAATGACCCTACTGTCTATGCCGCATTCATGTCTCCATTTGATATGAACTTCTCAATAGGTATGGACTATAATGTTGATTGGTTTAAGAAGCGACTTACAGGAACGGTACATATGGCTCCTTTGGCACTGAACTGGACGTATGTCAAACTCAAGTCTCTGGCTACCAGATATGGTATTCACGAAGGAAGACGTACCTTGATTGACTATGGTTCTGAGTTTACTTTGGACTTGAACTGGAAAATGTCAGATTTGATAAAATGGACTACCCGGCTATATGGATATACTTCATACAAGCGGACAGAACTGGAATGGGAGAATACCTTTGTCTTCCAATTGAGCAAACTGATATCTTGTAATCTTTTTGTCTTCCCTCGGTTTGATGATGGTGTGAGCCGTGGTATTCATGGGTATTGGCAGTTTAAAGAATATATGAGTGTTGGTTTCTCTTATAGCCTTTAAAAGAATAATAGATCTTATTCTAAGGCCGGCTTGGTGTTGTGCCTGATGATCTGCCGGGTTTATCCGGAGACAGGTCATAACTGACCAACAGAAAAGGGTATATTTTTATTGATAAAAATATACCCTTTTTGAATCGTTGTATTTAATGTTATTTACGGATTCTTCGTCAGAATCGGAAATCTACTTCTACATCTACGACTGAGTAATTGTTCTTCTTCAGACTTCGATCATTGACGAAGGCATATTCGCCGTTAATTTCAAAATTGTGATCGAACTCATAGTCTAATCCTGCTTCATACTGGGTTCTCATTTTGGATGTGTCACCTGTCGGCTGATACATGTCGTAACGGACCTTAGCGTGAAGGCGTTTCTGGATAATCGGGGCAATGACCAGTGCATAAACACCTTGGGCCTGACTTCCGTTATCAGAGATCGTGCAGTCATTGGAAGTGTTGTCATTAGTGTTACTTAAAGCTTTAGCAAAGGCCTGGCCTGTGGAATGGACAAATTCAGAACGTAAAGTCCAGTCGTTAAAGAGATATTCGGCAGAGAAGGCGTATCTGCGCTGTTGCAGACTCCTTACACCGTTGTGGTCAATGGTTTGCCCTTGAGCACTTGTTGTGGTCCAGGTGTCTTTGCGGGCATAGCTGCCTGTCCAGCCAAAAGCTCCCAGACGCATGCCGGGAACTGGCATTACCCAGATACCGCCGATAAGATCTTTTTGTTGGTCAACATCTTTTACATTTATGCCTTGACCGTTGAATACACCTACCTGATAGTGCAACAGATTCCTGCCTTGGGCGTTTTTAAGGAAGTCTCCTTGCATCTGGAGCCCAATATCCCGTCCGTTAGAACTGTGCTCTCCGTTCCGGTCAGAGAATCCTGCCAGTTTCTCGACAGCCTGCCCATAACTCATAAATCCCTGGTCTATAGGGTTCATCGGATTTTCAAAAGTGAATGGTCTTTTGAATTGGCCTATTTTAACACGAAGGAAATCGTATTTCTGCCATTCTGTGTAGAGGTCAACTAATCTTGGTGAACTCCCCAACGTAGAGGTGTTGCCATTGACCTGAAGTTGGATTCTCCAGAAGAAATCATTTTTGATCCGGCCGTCAAGCATGATTCGGCCTAATCTGAGGTTAAACGAATTTGCTTTTGCTCCGTCTTGTCCGCTATACTGATACTGTGTCATTCCATATCCGGATAGTTTGATACTGTTAATCCAGCTGGGTAATTTCGTCTGTGCGTTAGCAGTACAAACGATGGCAGCAGTAAAAGTAAGGAATAGTCCTCTTTTTAAGTTTGTCATAAATGTATAAATGGTTATTGTTAGATTTGAAGACAATGATCAATATTTTCTTTTTTGAAGCAGAACTACATTTTCCACGTGAGGAGTATGTGGAAACATGTCTACCGGCTGAACCTGCATGACTTCATAGGCGGGGTCAAGAACGGACAGGTCGCGGGCCTGGGTAGCCGGATTACAACTGACATAGACAATTCGCTCCGGTTTTGCATTGAGAATAACTTTGATGACATCCGAATGCATACCGGCCCTGGGTGGATCTGTGATGATGACGTCCGGGTGACCTTGTTCCTGAACAAACTGGTCAGTAAGGATATCTTTCATGTCTCCTGCAAAAAAAGTCGTATTGGTAATATTATTGAGATGGCTGTTTACCTTAGCATCTTCTATTGCCTCTGGAACATATTCGATACCGATTACCTGACGGGCTTTCCCAGCTATAAAGTTGGCAATGGTTCCGGTTCCTGTATAGAGATCATAGACGGTTTCCTTTCCTGTCAGACCGGCAAATTCCCTAGCCACGCTATAAAGATGATAGGCTTGTTCCGTATTCGTCTGGTAAAAGCTCTTCGGACCGACCTTGAACTTGAGACCTTCCATCTTTTCGAAGATATGGTCTTTACCTTTGAACACCTGAATGTCGAGGTCACCTATCGTGTCATTGCATTTCTGATTGTTGACGTAAAGGAGAGAGGTGATTTGAGGAAATTGATCAGCAATATGCTGCAGGAGAGCCTTTGCTTTTGATTCATCGTCAGGTTGATCATAGTGAAATTGTATCAATACCATCCATTCACCGGTATTGGAATTACGGAACATGATATTCCTTAACAGACCGTGTTGGGTTCGTACGTCAAAGAATGTCATTCCGGAAGCAAAGGCATAGTCTCGTATTTCATTACGAATCATGTTATGCTGATTATCCATCAGCCAGCATCTTTCGATAGGATAGATTTTATCAAAAGCCCCCGTAATATGAAATCCGATACAATTGTCCTGATTCTTGGAACGCTTGATGGCAAGTGGCGAATTGCCATCGTTGTCATCTTCTTTCGGAAGTTGTTCCAGTTCTTCTTTTGTATACCAGCGTCTGTCGGCACAGCCGAACTCCAGTTTGTTGCGATATTCCTTTATCTTCTCAGAACCAAGTATGGTCCGGAACTCGGGGAGTTTGATCTTTCCTATTTTTGAGAGTTGGTCAAAAACTTGTTGCTGCTTAACCTTTAGTTGTTCTGTATACGGGAGGTTCTGCCATTTACATCCTCCACAGATCCCGAAGTGCTTGCAAAACGGCTTTTCGCGTATGGTGCTATAGTGTATAAATCTGATGATCCTTCCTTCACAAAAACTGTGTTTCTTTCTTGTAATTTGTACGTCTGCTACATCGCCTGGAACGCAAAATGGAACAAAAACCACCTTTTCATTATAATGAAACAAGCATTTACCTTCTGCTGCAACCTTTTCAATGGTAACCTCTTGTAAAAGAGGCAATACCTTCTTCTTTGTCATATTTGAAAGAATTTTGATGCAAAGGTAAGAAATAAACTGCAAATGAGCAAATCAGAATTTAAATATGGAGGTAAAATAAGGTGTCACTTTTTTGGTGACATCCTTTTTATTTTCTACCTTTGCACGACATGTATCGGAATCTTTTGAAATATAAAAGCGCATTACTGATCTTAGCTCTTGTCTTTTTCAGATCGGCTGTTCTGGCACAGGTGAAAGATCCTGTACTACGGAATAAAGCTAATGTAGACAATATCAGATTTGGAATATCGTATCATACAGTACTTCAAGACTTTCAACAACTATGGGGAAGCCCGGAAGCTAAGGATTCGGCCTCAATCTTATATGCAAATAAGATTTTCCAGGGGATGAAATTCGATAGAATTGAACTGGACTTCCAATATGTTGATAGTACGAGCTATTTCAACCAGGCCCGTTTTTACAGGATATGTTCAAGTAAGGTTCAGGCCGTCCGACAGATGAAGATACTGGCTGGTCGGTTGAGTAAGATTTATCCGGTAAGCTATGACGAGGAAGAGGGAGGTACACCTTTTTATAAAGGAGGATGTGCTCCTGTGGGGCTCGATGATTTGTTTACTGTATTCGTGGCTCCCAGGAAAGGACGATGGACTTGCCAACTTCGGTATGGCGCTTTTCACTATGGAGATGCCGGTGTATTGGAATAGCATCGGGAATTTTATTACTTATATCCGGTTCGCATCTGATCAATAGAGATGAATATTTTGAATAAAAACAGGTTGTGAAAATGAAAAAAATACTTTTAATTCTGTTCACAGTGTTGCTTTCACTGAATGCTTCAGCTCAGTCTTTGAGAAGAATGTGGCTGACGATGCCTGATTCCATTATGCCTTACCTGAATGCAAGTTCGCGTCAGGAGTTTGTTGATTTTGCTGATATGAAAGTGAAAGCTGATGTAAAGAACCTTCTTAACGGCAATAATAGAATGGATACGTTGACGAATGATTATCTTCATGTGACGTTGAATCGATCGGCGACTCTGGAAATGAAATTACTTCCTCAACAAAAAGGAGATACTATTCTTTGTTTTGTGAAAACATTTTATGGCCCTTCAAAAGAAAGTGAAGTTCGGTTTTATGATATGTTTTGGCATCTTCTTCCTTCTCAAGGCAAATTGCCGACAGTGACACCTGCAGATTTTATCTCTCGTCCTGATACGATGTCAATCGAACGATTTGATAATTTAAAGGCGATGATAGAACCTTATTTGATTTCTGCAAAACTTTCCCAGAGTGATAATTCCATAGTCCTGAGTTTGGCTGCTCCTCTTGTAGGATCGGAGGATAAAAAAGACATAAATACAATATTTATGCAAAAGAAACTTAATTGGGAGAATGGAAGTTTTAAGTAATATTAAAGTATAGCATTTTTTATACCAAATATTTGGACGTTATAGAATTTGTTGTACTTTTGCACTGTGTTTTTCATGGTATTAGATTATTAAGGTTAATAAAAGATTGGTTGTCGTGAGACAATCAATTTTTTTTTGTCTTTATACCAATAGAAAAATATTCCGCAATTGTCTGAATTTACAGTAAAAGAGGTTTTTTCTTTTAAAAAAAATCTTTTATGATTTAGTCTGTTTTCGATAAAAGTCTTTATCTTTGCAATAATTATTAATTCTACGTCGAAATGAATTTAAAGATACGCTTAGCCGCGATGAATTTCCTGGAGTTTGCTGCCTGGGGAGCATATTTAACTTCAATGGGTACCTACTTAATGAATATCGGTTTAGGCTCTGAAATCGGCTGGTTTTATGCAGTACAGGGAATCGTTTCCATTTTTATGCCGGCACTTATGGGAATCATAGCAGATCGTTGGATACAAGCACAGCGTTTATTAGGCTTTTGTCATCTTTTTTCCGGACTATTCATGTTCGTAGCTGCTTATTATGCTTTGACCCAGCAGGCACATATTCAGTTTGGAATCTTATTCACCTTATACACGATTAGTGTTGCTTTTTATATGCCTACGTTAGCATTAAGCAATTCTGTTGCTTATAATGCTTTGACGAAAGCCGGTATGGATACCGTAAAGGATTTTCCACCTATACGTGTTTTTGGTACGATAGGATTTATATGTATGATGTGGATTGTCGACATTATGGGTTTTCAACCGAATCAAAATCAGTTTATTGTCTCCGGTATTTGCAGCATCATCTTGTTTTTTTATACCTTTACTTTACCGAAATGTGATACTCATGATGATGGTGAGAAAAAGTCAGTAATGGATATTTTCGGATTGCGTGCATTTGCATTGTTCCGTAAGAAAAAAATGGCCATATTTTTCATTTTCTCCATGCTTCTTGGTGTAAGTCTGCAAATTACGAACGGTTTTGCAAATCCTTTTATTACCAGTTTCAAGGATATTCCGGAATACGCGAATACCTTTGGCGTTAACCATGCAAACATCTTGATCTCTCTCTCTCAGATCAGTGAGACCTGTTGTATCCTTCTCATCCCTTTCTTCATGAAACGTTATGGTATTAAGAATGTGATGCTGATAGCCATGTTAGCATGGGTATTCCGCTTTGGCTTGTTTGGCTTCGGTAATCCAGGTACAGGCGTATGGATGTTTGTCCTTTCCATGATTGTATATGGTGTGGCTTTTGATTTCTTTAATATTTCCGGTTCGCTGTTTGTTGATCAGACTACAAATCCGGAACTTCGTTCAAGTGCACAAGGTCTGTTTATGTTGATGACCAATGGTATCGGGGCTACAGTGGGGACGTTATCTGCTCAGGCCATTGTGAATGCCCATACAGTAATGACAAGTGGGACGGCTGTTACTGACTGGAGGTCCTGCTGGTTTATATTCGCCGGTTATGCTTTAGTCGTTGCAGTATCTTTTGCTTTGATATTCCGTCCAAAAAAGGAGGATATAGCGGCATGAACAATAAGGTTCAGGTTCATTTCGGAGGAGTTTCGGAAATTGTAGGATCCAGTGATATCGGACTGTTGAATTTACTGAATGAGGATGAAACGCGTGAACTGGTTGTAACCTGTGACAAGCAGATGATGTATCAGTTTGCTTTGCGTACTCAGCCAGTAGCAGGTGTTGACCGGTTGCTTCCGGAAGTACTTTATGAAGTCATTCGAAATCAGGAAGGGATGCATCTTGAAATAGATATTAATGATATTGTCAGCGGTGAGTATAGTGCAGTGTTGATGAACCAGGACACACTTGAGGAGATTCCCATGCGTGCCAGTGATGCTATCTTGTTGTCTATAATAGGGAAGTTACCTGTTTATGCTGATGCAGAGTTGATGAGACGGCAAGGGGTGGCTTATCATCCCCAGTCTTCCGGGATGTCATTACCTGTCAATATTATCAGTGATCAGATGTTGCAGACTGCATTTGACAAAGCAATAAAGGATGAAAATTATGAACTGGCGTCTTTGTTACGTGATGAGATGAGACGTCGGGGGAATAGGCAACATCCTATGAAGGAACAGAAGTCATGAAGGAAGAACGCTTTTTTTATGTTCCGAATGCCGGTTCTCTGCGAGAGTTACCATTTGATGAAGCTATGCATGCCATGCGTGTGTTGCGTCTGAAAAGTGGTGACGAGATGTTTTTGATGGATGGTGTCGGGAATTTTTATCGAGCACAGATCACATTAGCAGCAACCAGGCGTTGCCTTTATGAAGTAAAAGAAAAACTTCCCCAAAGACATTCTTGGAAAGGACATATACATCTTGCAATCGCTCCTACAAAAGTGATGGACCGTATTGAATGGATGGCAGAAAAAGCCACGGAAGTAGGATTTGATGAACTTTCGTTTCTAAATTGTAGATTCTCTGACAGGAAGGTAATGCGTACGGTACGGTTGGATAAAATTATCATTTCAGCTATGAAACAGAGTCGGAAACCATGGAAGCCCATTCTGAATCAGATCGTTCGTTTTCAGGATTTTGTTTCTACTCCACGGAATGGACGTAAGTTTATTTGTCATTGTTATCCGGAAATTCCCCAGAAAGATTTTTATACAGAACTACAGCGTTCTGTTTGTGGAACGGGAGATACTGATATTACTGTAATGATAGGACCGGAAGGTGATTTCTCCATAGATGAGGTGGAATTTGCTTTGAAAAATGGCTATGAGTCCGTGACCTTAGGATCAAGTCGTCTAAGGACTGAAACAGCAGGATTATATGCTGTGATGATATCTAATCTGGTCTGCAGATGTCAATAGGATTTCATAAAAAGATATCAGACCCTTAGTATTCCAATTTTAAATACTATATGATTAGGGTTGATGCAAAAAGGTGATTAAATGTTTACTTGAGTTATCTAATTATAAGAAAAATGCGTATATTCAAGAGTTTAGCATTGCATTCATGTCTGTTCTTTTCAGGTATTGTCCTGTTTTTTACTTCCTGTTCTGATAATAGTTATCTGAATGCCATACCTGGTGAGAGTACTGCTCTTATTTCTATGGATATGCAGAAGATGGAAAAGGGCTCTCCTGTAAGAAACGAGAATACAGTATTGAAGTCCATTCTTCATGTGAAGGATATTTCTGATTGTGGCATTGATGTGGGCCATAAGATGTACTTTTTTGAATCCCAGGATGGTAATCTCGGACTTTGTGCTAAGGTGAAAGATCATGATAATCTGCAAAACTGGCTTCATCAACTTTCCCAGAAAGGGACTTGTCAGGAGCTCAGTGAGCACCGGGGATTACAATTTACTGTCTTGAAAAATGCGTGGGTATTAGGCTTCTCTCATCATGCAATGCTCATTATGGGACCTGTAACGGTGAGTGCACAGGCAGAAATGATACAACAGATGGCAACTTATCTGAAGGAAGATGAGGATGACGGAATCAAGAGTAGTCCTCTCTTTGACGCTTTGGATACCATTAGTTCTCCTATGGCGATGGTTGCTCAGGCTCAGGCATTACCTCAAAAGTTGGTTGCTCCCTTTACCATAGGAATCCCTCGTGGTGCGGATGCTTCTCAAGTGCTTATAGCGGCAGATATTGAAAAGGACGGAAAAGCTCTGCTTTTCCATGGTAAGACTTTCTCTTTTAACCATGATGTCGATGCTGCTTTGAAAAAGGCTGTGAAAGTATACAGACCTATAACCGGCCGGTATGCTTCGACTATGCCTTCTGATGCTGTAGTAGGTATATTCATGAATGTGGATGGTCGGAAATTCTTGCCTTTGATGCAAAATAATCGTGGATTGACAGCCTTACTGGCTGGCATTAATGAAGCTATTGATGTGAACAGTATCATGAATAGCGTGAATGGAGATATGAATATCATCCTTCCTACCATGGGCGATAACAGTTTAGAGATGATGTGGGGAGCCAAACTTGCTAATTGCAATTGGTTAGGGGATGTGGACTATTGGAAACAGAGCGTACCGAAAGGTGGAAAAATATTGGACAGTGGTAAAAATGCTTATTATTATACCGATAAGAAAACAACATTCTATTTCGGTGCGTCGGATGATTTGCAATTTTATAGTGGAAGTAGTGCTATACTGGCCAAAAATTCAATCTTGAAAAGCAAAGATGCGATTCCTTCTTCATTGCAAAAATTGATGATTGGAAAAAAGATGGTGATGATCATTAATCTTGGAAATACTAAAAGGGATAAAAAGCAAAATGCTCTTTCTCTGTTTACTGGTTTTCTGAGTCCATTGTTCGGACAAGTCAGTTCAATCGTTTATATCTTAAGGTAAGAAATGTCATTTTTTATAGCAAAAAACAGAGGGTTGTTTATACATTAATATAATGAATAAAATTCAATTAAGTTCGGTCATTCCTCAGGTTTTTTCTTCTCAGATAAATCAGTTGCATTCCGATATATGGAATACAGATGTATCATTTGAGAAGGGACACCTTTATCTTGTAGAAGCTGATAGTGGTAAGGGGAAAAGTACCTTTTGCAGTTATATCATCGGCTATCGTCATGACTATTCCGGAAGTGTCCTGTTTGATGGTGCCAATACTCTTTCCTATAAAGTTCAGGATTGGGTGAAGATAAGAACGGTTCATATCTCGCATCTTTTCCAGGAATTGCGCCTTTTCCCGGAACTTACTGCTCTGGAAAATGTGATGATCAAGAATAGTCTCACGGGTTTCAAGTCACGAGAGGAGATTGTGGAATGGTTTGAGGAGTTAGGTATTGGGGACAAATTGGATGCCAAGGTAGGTAGGATGTCCTTTGGTCAGCAACAGCGTGTGGCTATGATCCGTGCTCTGGTTCAACCTTTTGATTTTATACTGGCTGACGAACCTATATCTCACTTGGATGATCACAATTCCAGTATTATGGGTGAGATTATGATGAAAGAAGCAAAGAAGCAGGGAGCAGGGGTTATTGTGACGAGTATCGGCAAGCACATGGATTTGCCATACGAGAAGACTTTCTGTTTATGATTTTTTAATTCGATATTTAAATCGTTAGGACAATGAATTTAGTTTGGAAATTACTGAAACAGCATATTAGTGTATCCCAGTTTGTGGGATTTTTCTTTGCCAATTTATTTGGTATGCTCATCGTACTATTAGGTTTTCAGTTTTATCATGATGTAATCCCAGTCTTTACTTCTCAGGACAGTTTTATGAGTGCTGACTTTATGATTGTCAACAAGAAGATCAGTACGGCGAATACGATTAGTGGGAGTTCCAATACTTTCAGCCAGAGTGATATTGATGATATTTCAGCTCAGAAATTTGCCAGGAAAGTGGGTAAATTTACTCCGACGGGCTATAAGGTGAATGCTTCTATGGGTGTGAATGGCACTAATGTGCTGAATTCAGAGATTCCTATAGAGTCGGTTCCAGACAGTTTCGTAGATGTAGCCATGAAAGACTGGCAGTATCATCCCGGGTCAAAGGTCGTACCGGTTATCATCCCTCGTGCTTATATTACGATGTATAATTTTGGTTTTGCTCAGAGTCATGCTTTGCCGAAGATCAGTGATGGGCTTGCCGGAATGATAGAATTCAAAATGTTCATTCAGGGAAATGGACATAATGACCAGTTTCAGGGCAAGGTTATCGGCTTTTCGAGTAGATTAAATACGATATTGGTTCCTCAGAGTTTTATGGATTGGAGCAATCCTAGATTTGCTCCGTATAATCACAGTGAACCCACTCGTTTGATTATGAAAGTAGGAAATCCTTCTGATGAGAGTATCGGAAAGTATTTGAATCATAAAGGGTATGAGATTGAAGATGACAAACTTAATGAGGAGAAGACTACTTATTTTCTGAGGATGATGGTTTCTATGGTCATGATAGTGGGACTTGTCATCTCTGTTCTGAGTTTCTATATCTTGATGTTGAGTATCTATTTACTGGTGCAGAAGAATTCTTCAAAATTGGAGAACTTACTGTTGATCGGGTATAGTCCGAATAATGTCGCAAAGCCTTACCAGATTCTGACGATTGGCCTGAACATAGGAGTGTTACTTATTGCCTGGATTGCGATCTTCTTTATTCGAAATTATTATATGAATATTTTAGAGACTCTTTTTCCGGAGTTGAATGATGGTAATATGGTACCTGCGATTATTGTAGGTCTGTGTCTGTTCGCTCTGGTTTCAATTCTTAATATTATTGCTATCCGCAGAAAGGTCATGAGTATCTGGAATAGAAAAGATTAGAACGTTAGGTTGGTCAAAAAGTGTCTTATCGGTAATACCTGGTATTTTAGAGTGAGGTTAAGAGCATAACTTCCCGTGTTTTGAAAAGTCTCTCAAATTAGTGTTTGGGAGACTTTTTAGTCGGGTGAAATAGATAAGATCAGTGAGATGATCCGATCAATCAGTTGATGGCATTTATACAAATAACAATGTATTTTTATACATTTATTTTTTAGAAGTAGGGATTGCATTCATTCTTTTGCCTTAAGATTCAATATCAGATTTGTTCTGAATATACTATTTTAAATGATTAAATCAAAGTGTTACTTTTTTGATTGAGAAAGGCTTTGAAATCGCTAATAAATTTCTTTCTGTTGAATAACACCTATTTATATAGCAGTTTGTCAAAAAGGCTCTTGATTAACCTGTTTCCTTTTTTTCAAAAGTGATGTAAGCGCTGGTAAAGAAAATCTTGACAATACCATTATTTTGGATTTTTATTGTCTTTTTTTTAAGTTTTTCATCGTTTTGTAACATAGTTATGATTTTTTTTAATTAGATTTGCAGTGTATTTAGATGAAGGGAGATTTCCCTAAATATTATTAATCATTTTTAGTTAAAATTATGCAAAAAAGATTGCATTTTCTCGTAGCTCTTCTGTTGTTTTTCAGTGCAACAGTAATGGCTCAGGTAACAACTTCAAGTTTAGACGGGAAGGTTGTTTCAAATGGTGAAAATGTCGTTGGTGCTGTCGTGACTGCTATCCACGAACCTTCCGGAACGCGTTATAATGCAGTGACCAATGCCGATGGACGGTACACCATTCAGGGTATGCGTGTAGGTGGTCCTTACACTGTAACTATTAACTACATTGGTTACAAAAAAGAGACCAGGAAGAACATTAATCTGTCTCTTGGTGAGCCGGAAGTTCTCGATGTAGACTTAAAGGAAGATTCTCAGACCCTTGGTGAGGTTACTGTCTTAGGACGGATGGGAAAGGGTAGCTATGGTGCTTCTTCTAATTTCTCTCAGCAGCAAATCGAAAATGCACCGACTATTGATCGTAATATTTACGATATAGCCAAACTTTCTCCATTGGTTAATGTTAATAAAAATGGTGGTATTTCAATTGCCGGAACGAACAATCGTTACAACTCCTTCCAGATTGATGGTATGGTAGCCAATGATGTGTTTGGCCTTTCTTCTACGGGTACGAATGGCGGACAGACCAGTGCCAACCCAATCTCGATGGATGCTATAGAGCAGATTCAGGTCGTGGCTTCTCCTTTTGATATTCGTCAGAGTGGATTTACCGGTGGTGCAATTAATGCAATTACAAAATCCGGTACCAATAAACTTACGGGTACTGCTTTTAGTTATTATACAAATGAGAACATGTATAGTCACTGGAGTCCCTATTACGATATGACTCAAAAATTGACTGATGAGACTACTCAGACCCATGGTTTTACTCTTGGTGGTCCGATCATTAAGAATAAGTTGTTCTTCTTTACTTCTTTGGAATATCGGAAACATTCTTATCCATCACAGTTTTATGCCGGAGCTCCTGGTTATTTCATGACTACGGCAACTGCAAAGGCAATGGCTGATGAATATGAAAAGGTGACAGGTATTCGAGAATCTTATAATAAACGGAATATTAATCAGGAAGGGACATCTGTCTTGGGCCGTTTAGACTGGAATATCAACAGTAAGAATACTTTATCTTTCCGCTATCAAGGCAATTTCTCATACGATGATAATTTTGGCATTGGAGGCAGCTCTTTTGTATTCAATGGTTCTGGTTATCGGATGAAGAATACAACACATTCTTTTGTAGCTGAATTGAACTCTCATATTAATGATAATCTTTATAACGAACTCCGCTTTGGTGCGACTTTCGTACGTGATCATCGTGAAACCGGTTATAAAGGTCCTACTATTTATGTCAGCACTTCTCCTAAAGTCAACATGGGTACAGAGTATTCATCAGGTGTAAATATGTTGAATCAGAACAACTGGACCTTGGAGGACAATCTCTCTATCTATTATAAGAATCATACTTTTACGTTGGGTACCCATGATGAGTACTATGACATGAAGAATGGTTTTATTCAGGCTGCATTCGGAGAATATGTTTATTCTTCAGTAGATCAATTCCTGAATGATGAAAATCCTAGTAGTTTCGTTTATAAATATTCTGATCAGGATCTCACTGGTACCAGACAGTGGAAGACTCCTTTCAAAGCAGGTATCTTTGGTATTTATGCACAGGATAAGGTCGATCTTTCTAATCGGTTCCAGTTGACATACGGTTTGCGTTTTGATGCACCGTTTTATTTCAATCATCCTACATGGAACACGGCATTTAACCAGACCGAGGACTGGGCAGGAACTTACGGAGTCCGCGTAGGACGTCGTCCGGCTACCATGATCGCAGCTTCTCCACGTATCGGTTTCCATTGGTATCTCAATGACAGTCATACCAGTTTGCTCCGTGGCGGTGTCGGTATCTTCAATGGACGGGCTCCTTTCGTCTGGATAGAGAATGCCTGGGCTAATACGGGTATGGAAATGAAGGGTGGTACGCTGTACACAAATAATAAAGCTGGAACCAAAGCACCGAAATTTTCTGAATTTGGTAACAAGGATCCTATGCAAGCATTGAATTCTGATAAAGCCAGCGCTGCTACACCGGATATTGTCACGGTTGATCATAAATTCCGTTTCCCACAGGCTTTCCGTACTAATCTGGCTTGGGAACAGAAGTTGCCTTTCGGTATTAAGATGACGTTAGAGGCTTTGTATTCTCGTTCTTTGAATGCTGTGTTCTTTGAGAATCTTGCACTCCAACCTAATGGAACTGTTTATGCTATTCCTGGTATGAAAAATTCTGCGACAGTTTACTATTCCAGTAACCGTTCCAGTGAACTTGCTGATGGAAGTGGAAAATACAGTGTCAATACTGTCATTAACATGAAGAATATAAATCAGGGCCATAGTTACAGTTTCAGTGCTAAATTCGAAAAGAATTTTGCCTTTGGTCTTGACTTGATGGCAAGTTATACATTTGGTCATTCCTATTCTGTAAACGATGGAACGTCATCCGTTGCCAATTCTAACTGGGGTTACTATTACTGTACCGATCCTAACCGTGAGGCGGTTGCTTATTCAATGTTTGACATGCCACATAAGATATTGGCAGAGGCTACTTACAATACACCTCGTTATGGAAATGGTCACTTCCAATCCCATTTTACATTAACTTACAATGGTTTCAGTGGTCAACGCTACAGTCTTACGATGTCAGATAATACGTATAAGACGAATAATGGGGGTGCTTCTTTCAACGGCGATTATCGTTCAGGAAACTCATTGCTTTATATCCCGACTAAAGAAGAACTATCTCAAATGAATTTCGTAGATACACAGAATAATAATAAGGTAACTACAGTAACTGCTGATCAAAACCGGCAGGATTTTGAAGATTGGATAGAGAACGATAAATATGCGAAAGACCATCGTGGCCAATATGCTAAGCGTAATTCAAATATGGCTCCTTTTGAAAATCATTTTGATTTCCATTTCACACAGGATTTCTTCTATCTGAAAGAACGTGGAAGTAAGGTGTCTTTGGTATTCGATATTCTGAATGTCAGCAATATGATTAACAAGCACTGGGGTAAATTCTATTCCGGTCTCTGGAATGCTAACATTCTCCAAGTGCAAGATGTAAAGTTTGACAAGAATACGAAAATCGCAACTCCATCTTATGTTTTCAAGGGTGAAACTCCTGTGATAAGTGATTATTCAAGTCGCTGGCACATGCAGGTTGGACTTCGTGTAACATTCTAAATAAAATAGCTGTTTCCAATCAGTTTGTTGGGCAGATATCAATATAGTTTAAATTGGGATATTCCATTAAGGGATATTCCAATTTTTTTATTACCTTTGTTGTCGTAAAGGATTAATTACTAATAGCTATGATTATAGATTTTGATCAAATCAAGGAAGCCCATATTCAGAACTTCAAGGGTGGTGAAGGCGAGTTGGATACGCGCAATTACGTAGATAGGAAGGTAAAGATAATGTATTCAACACTTCGTCCGGGTGCTTCTACAGGTCTTCATACTCATGAAGGTAATTGTGAGATTATCTTTATAATCAGCGGAATAGCAACCTTTCACTATGATGGAAAGGTAGAAGTAGCTCGTGAAGGACAGGTGCATTATTGTCCGTTAGGTCATTCTCATTATATAGAAAACAAGACCGATCATGATTTGGTCTATTATGCGATTGTATCGGAGCAGCCTAAAATATGAGGGATTAGGAATAGTTTGCTCCCCTCAATAACTCTAGTTGTTATTTTGCTTTTGTGGCCTTTATATGCCCGGTCTTCATAAGATTCCTTAACTGACGTTTTGCAATTGGATGATCGGGGTAAAGGTTTAGTGCCTTCTCATAATTTCGTGATGCTGCATCATACATCTTTTCTGCTTCACATTCCTTTCCAAGAAGGACATATTCTGTAGATAATTTCTTCAGATAAGTCTCTTTCTTTTTCCATTCGTCTTTCAACTGCAAGTTTTCTTCACGGAGGCGATTGATCAAGTTCAGTTTGCGCCGGATCAGACGCTTGGATGCCGGTTTTTCTATATCATAACGGCTATGGATAGCTATAAAGAAATGGTCCAGAGCCGATTGCATATCACCTTGTTGAAAGGCTTGGACGCTTTCTGCATATTCCTTGTCAGCCTGGCTTTGAGTAAGAGCCTTTTGGATAATATTCCTATCATTGTAGTGCTTGGCGAATTGCTTGACCTCGTTGTGTACAAAGACTTCATCCTTTCTGATCGGTTCTTTGAGACTGATTCCCTGAAGTGAGGTACAGCGTGAAAGAGCTACATAAGTCTGTCCACTGGCAAATACACCACCACTGAAATCTATCTTGACCTGATTGAAGGTAAGTCCCTGGCTTTTATGTACGGTTATGGCCCATGCTAAGCGGATAGGGTATTGTACATATCTTCCAATTTCTTCTTCTTCAATCTTCTTTTCCGTTTCATTGAAGTGATAACGGATATTACGCCAGGCAGACTGCTCAACCGTGACCTCTGTACCATCTTCAGTGGTTATATAAATCAAAGCATTCTGAGAATTGTCGTTGTCAAATCCTGTGATTATTCCTAATGTTCCGTTGACCCATTGATGATCCATATCATTCTTGATAAAGATAATCTGGGCGCCTGGTTTTAAAAAGAGTTCTACAGGTGTAGGAAGGCTGTTGTCAGGAAATACTCCTTCTACACTTCCACGAAAGAGAACGGGTTGTCCTGACAGTTCTTCGAGGTGCTTTTGATTGATCTGGTCAACGGTGTCCCTGCGAGTAGACAGCGTTATGGACAGTTGGCTATGGTCTTCGTCCAACTTCGCTCCTACGCGTTGGTTAAGGGTATCCAGGTCTTCACTGTTTACCTGTGAGGTGCGGATATGGTCAAGGATATGAATGAACACAGGATCTTTCTGACGGTATACTCTTTTCAGTTCAATGCTTACCAACTGGAATTGCTGGAACACTCTGGCATCAAAGAAATAGCTGGAAGGATAGTAAGGAGATAACAGTTTGCGGTCATCTTCTTTTACGACGGGTTCAAGTTGGTAGATGTCTCCGACAAGAAGCAGTTGTTTCCCTCCGAAGGGTTCCCGCATATTGTGGCAGTATACGCGCAGGACTTTATCTATGAAGTCCATAATGTCAGCCCGCACCATACTGATCTCGTCAATGATGATCAGTTCCAGACTCTTAAGGAGTTGGATCTTTTCAGAATTATATTTTAAGGTCTTCCGGATATTCCGGATGGAATATCTGCAATCATCGGGGAGTAGGGGATAAAAGGGGAGTTTGAAGAAACTATGCATTGTGGAACCTCCGGCATTAATTGCTGCAATGCCAGTAGGAGCCAGGATGACATGTTTTTTCTTTGTCTTTGCTGCGATATAACGCAAGAAGGTTGACTTACCTGTTCCCGCTTTTCCTGTGAGGAAGAGAGACCGGTGCGTAAATTGAATAATCTGGAGTGCTTGCTGCAACTCCAGATTATTGAGATCAATTTTTTCTTCTATGCGTTCTTTAGCTTGTTGAATATTTTTTATTTTATTCTCCTTTCTTTGATGGATCATGGAAGGATCAGAGATTATTCAGATTGACAGGCTCTTCACCTTGATGCCGCTTGCCGCCTTTGCCGTTATTGTTAGGAGCGTTGTTGTTTTCAGGCTGCTCAGTGGCATTTCCGTTAGCCGGTACAACCGGATTTCCATTTTCATCAAATTGAATTTCCTGACCTGCAGATGAGTTGGTACTGTCTGATTTCGTACTTGTCTTCTTTACAGCAGGAGCTTTATAGTAGCTTGCGCAAGTATACATGCTCTTGGTAATATCTTCTTCATCCGGTTTCGGGAATTTAGCATGGTATTTCCTGAAGCGAGGGTCATTCAAGACAGACTTCAGGAAGGTCCCGCATATCGGCAGGGCCGTTCGTGATCCTTGTCCCAAGGCCCCTGACCGGAAGTGGATACATCGGTATTCTCCTCCTACCCATGCGCCGACGACCAGATTAGGAGTGACAGCCTCATACCATGCATCAGAGTGATTGTTCGTCGTTCCTGTCTTCCCTCCAAAACTAGTATCCCTGAATTTATCAATGTAAGCCCGTAGTTTAGAGGAGGTGCCGCCTGGATCCGTGAGCCCGCTCATCAGCATCTGTTGCATCAGATAAGCGCTTTTATAAGGGATGACCTGGTTATCATCAGTGGGTCCCACGTAAACTTCCTTACCCTTATGGTCCAGAATCCTGGTTACGAGAACCGGGTCATGGTGCTTCCCTTCATTAGGGATCACGCTATAGGCATTGGTCAGTTCCAACAGATTGACATCACTTGACCCTAAAGCCAGTGAAGGTTCGTCGTCGAGCGGACTTTTGATACCCATAGCCTGTGCGGTAGCGATAATTCGCTTGATACCCATTTCCTGACCAATCCTGACTGCGATGGAATTGATACTCTGTGCAAAGGCACTCTTCAGCGGAATAGAGTCTCCTGAAAAATGTCCATTCGCGTTGGTGGGCTGCCAGGTAACCTCCATGTGTTTTTTCTTATCATAGACCTGCATGGAGATAAACTCATCCCTGCGCTTGTCACAAGGGGTCAAGCCCTGGTTCATCGCTTCCGTGTAAACGAATAGCTTGAAGGTGGAACCCGGTTGTCTTTCTGCCGTTACTTTATCATATTTCCAGTGGTTAAAATCAATGTCACCTACCCATGCCTTTACATATCCGGTCTGCGGCTCCATGGCTACCATGGCACAATGCATAAAATGAACCATATATCTGATAGAGTCCATGGTGGAAATATTTTTCTCTATTGTTCCCTTTTCATAGTCGAAAAGTTTTACAGGATGAGGTTTATTCAGGTAATAAGTTACAGAGTCCAGGTTGTTATGGTATTTCTGGCAGAGGTATTTATAGACCGGCTGCTTTTCAGCTACCCCCTCGATGAATCCCGGAATGACATGTCCGTTTTCATCGATCCATGGATCATTATTGCCCCATTGACTCTTGAAATCCTGCTGGATGCTTTTCATCTGTTTTACGGCAGCGTCCTCTGCATACCTCTGCATACGCGTGTCAATAGTCGTATAGATCTTTAATCCACTTGTATACAGATCGTATCCGTTCTCTTCACACCAGTTTTTCAGGTATTGGGCTACAGCCTCTCGGAAATACTTCGCCTGGCCGTCATAGTTCTCTTCTACCTTGAAGTTCAGTTTGATAGGTATCCTGGAGATTGAATCGAAAGCGGTCTTGCTCAGATCACCATATTCTACCATATTTGCAAGTACGGTATTACGGCGGGCAATACTGTTTTTAGGATTTGTACGGGGGTTATAGTAAGACGTGGCTTTCAGCATTCCTACAAGCAGGGCAGCCTGTTCTGTCGTAAGATCCTTAGGTGTTGTATTGAAGTAGGTCTTCGCAGCCGTTTTGATGCCATACGCATTGGAACCGAAGTCTACGGTGTTGGCATACATGGTCAAGATCTCTTTCTTGCTGTACACGGTTTCCAATTTTGTAGCAATAATCCATTCCTTGCTTTTGACCACGAGGATCCTGAGTCCCGGGATGAGACCTACCAGTCCGGTGGAGTATTGGGAGCGGACGCGGAACATATTCTTTGCCAGTTGCTGAGTGATCGTTGAGGCACCGCGGCTGTCATGATGAAAGATGGCATCTTTCATAGCCGAGAAAACACCGATGGGGTCAATACCGAAATGATGGTAGAACCGCACATCCTCAGTATCGATCAATCCTCTGAAAAAAGCAGGATTGATCTCGTTGTATTTAACAGGTGTACGGTTTTGATTGAAATATTTTCCGATCAGCACACCATCCGCACTATAAATTTCCGAAGCCTCGTTGACCGGAGGGTTCATGATGCCGGACAGATAACCCGGTGATTTGCCAAAAAGCCAAAGAAAGTTGATGTCAACGGCCCCTAAATAGAGGAAGAAGACGATAATGCAGGAAGCGATGACGATGCCCGTCTTGGTATACCATCGCCTTCCCTTATAGAGTCCCTTGTACCACGGCCAGAAGGTACGTATCTTCTGCCAAGTCCAGTTGATCAATTTGCCTATTTTCTTCATAATTTATTGCCTGTTTTGTTTGCTTTTTGAGTAATTTATGATTGCAAATGTACCTATTTATTTGTTAAAGCCATGCTCTCGTCTATATAATTTATGATTTCTTTAATGTTATCGGGATTCATCCAATGAATTTGCTGGTCGTGCTTGAACCAGGTGAGTTGTTTCCGCATATACCGACGCGTATTTGATTGAATTCTCCGGACAGCCTCTTTCAGATCTATGGCTCCGTCAAAATAGTCGAAGAGCTCTTTATATCCTACAGTGTTCAAGGCTGTCAGTCCCCTTTGAGGATAGACCCTTCTGGCTTCCTGTTCCAGTCCCGTATCCATCATTTCAAGAACACGGCCGTTGATTCGTTCATAGAGCAGGTTCCTGTCGCGGTTCAGTCCTATTTTAAGTATATGAAAAGGGCGCACTTTGGGTGTATGATGGCGGAATGAGGTGTAGGTACGCCCCGTCATCCTGCAGATCTCCAAGGCATGAATGACGCGTCGTGGATTTTTTCTATCCACGATGGCCCAGTGTTCAGGGTCACGATGGCGTAATTCTTCCACAAGTGCAGGCAGGCCTTCCGTGCTCAATCGTTGCATCATCAGGGCACGTGTGGCAGGGTCAACGGTAGGAATATCGTCAACGCCCTTACAGACCGCATCTATATAAAGCATAGATCCTCCGGTAAGTAAGGCGACATCCCCTTGTTTGAAAAGATCGTTCAGAAGAGCCATCACGTCTTGTTCGTACATGGATGCCGAATAGTATTCTTTGATATGGTGATTTCCTACGAAATAGTGTTTGACACGGTGTTGTTGCTCAATGGTAGGTGCGGCTGTACCTATCGGCAGTTCCTTGAAAATTTGTCTGCTGTCGGCATTGATAATCGGGATATGAAGATGAGAGGCTATATCCAGGCATAATTCAGTCTTTCCTACCCCTGTCGGCCCTAAGATGACAATTAAAGTTTTTGCCATATCGTAGCGGGTGATGATTTTAAGGCATTGAAAAGGAGAATGAGTTCCTGAACGTTGACATTCCAGATCTCATTCTCCTTTTCTTATCTTTTGCTGGAATTACTTGATAATTCCACGTTTTGAATTCTGGACGAAATCAATGATATACTGTATCTCCGGTGTGATCTGGAGATTTTCGTGAATCTTTTGGATCCCCTCTTTGCGAGTGGGACTTAAGTAAATATAGCGATAAGCGTTGTGTATCAGTTCGATCAGTTCATTGCTGAACCCATGGCGGCGAAGTCCCACCAGATTGATGCCTGCATACCGGATCGGCTCTTTTCCTGCGATGATATAGGGGGGGACATCCTGGGAGAAACGGCTCCCTCCCTGGATCATGACGTATGAGCCGATATGACAGAACTGATGGCAGAGCACTTCGGCGCTGATGATGGCATTGTCATCACAGTGTACTTCTCCACCAAATTTAGTAGAATTTCCGATAATCAGGTTACTTCCGAAAAAACAATCATGTGCGATATGCATATTCTCCATAAGCAAGTTATGGTCACCCACTTTCGTCATTCCTTTTGATGCTGTTCCCCTTGAAATGGTTACATTCTCCCTAACGCTATTACCGTCACCTAGAAAACAGAGGGTTGGTTCACCTTTATACTTGAGATCCTGCGGCTTTGTGGAGATACTCGTACCCGGGAAAAACTCATTGCCGTTCCCAATACGGGCACCATCATTAATGGTGACACTATTCCTCAGAATATTTCCATCTCCGATAACTGTATTCCGATCGATATAGCAGAAAGGGCCGATCGTGTTGTCTTCGCCTATTTTCGCTTCCGGATCAATATAAGCTAACGGACTGATATTATTTGACATTATCTATTTATTTATTCTTTACGATTTGTGCAGTGAAAGTTGCTTCTGAGACAACACGGTCACCGACAAACATATATCCTTTCATGGAGCTTATACCATGACGGACAGGATAAAGAAGTTCTACACGGAAAAGGAGGGTATCTCCCGGTACTACCTTTTGTCGGAATTTTACGTCGTCGATTTTTACAAAATAAGTGGACCAGCATTCTGGATCCTTGAGTTGATTGAGCACCAGCAGACCACCGCATTGTGCCATGGCTTCAATCTGAAGGACACCTGGCATGACCGGTTCTTTGGGGAAATGGCCCTGGAAGAACGGTTCGTTGGCGGTTACGTTTTTGATTCCGATAATGCTTGTGGGGCCCATATCAATAATCTTGTCCACTAATTGCATGGGATAGCGGTGTGGCAGCAGTTGGCGGATCCGTACATTGTCCATGACCGGTGCCTCGTTTGGATTATAGATAGGTGCTTGTATTTCATGCCTGTGAATTTCCCTGCGCATCAGCCGGGCAAACTTGTTGTTGATCGTGTGTCCGGGACGTGTAGCTATGATACGTCCTTTGATCGGCTTTCCGATCAATGCCATATCGCCGATAATGTCAAGTAATTTATGACGGGTACATTCATTTTCCCATAACAAGGGTTTGTGCTGTATATAGCCGATCTTGTTCGCATCAATATGTGGCACTTTCAGAACATCTGCGAGTTTATCGAGTTTTTCCTGAGATTCTTTTTCTTCATAGATGACGATGGCATTGTCAAGGTCACCTCCCTTAATCAGGTTTGCTTCCAGCAAGGGAACGATATCCCGGACGAATACAAAGGTGCGTGCAGGGGCTATTTCTGCTGGGAAATCCTGGACATTGTCCAGTGTAGCAAACTGGCTGTTGATAAATTTGCTCTGAAAGGAGCACATCGCCGTAATACTGAACTGATTATCGGGGAGAATGGTGACCACTGAACCACTTTCTTCATCCTTTACTTCTATCTTTTTACGGATAATATAGAAATCTTTCTCTGCATTTTGATCGACAATACCTACTTTCTGTATTTTTTCTACATACATAGCAGCGGAACCATCAAGAATAGGAAATTCCGGTCCGTTAACTTGTATCAGACAGTTGTCTATGCCTAAGGCATAGAGGGCAGCCATGCCATGTTCTATTGTGCCTATGCGTATATCGCCTTCACCTAACACTGTACCTCTTTGAGTCTCAACAACGTTATCGGCAATGGCATCTATAATAGGATGATCTTTAAGATCAATGCGCTGGATTTTATACCCGCTGTTTTCAGGAGCAGGATTGAAAGTTACAGTGAGATTCAGTCCTGTGTGAAGGCCTTTACCAAAAAGGGAGAAACTTCCTTTTAGTGTTTTTTGTTTGGACATACTATTTTCTATTTTACCTCTTTAAGGAATAAGCGAAAGTTTTATACCTTCGCTTTTTTTAGTTGATCTACTTCTTGCCGAAGTTCTTTGATCTGCTGATAGAGTTCTGGTAATTCCTGAAGGATCGCCTGAACCCTGAAGTAACGGAACGGCTGCATGGGCAAACTCCCCATCATTTCCTGGCCATCTTTCAAATTACCGGGGATACCGCTTTGTGCGCCTACCTTGACCTGATTGCCAATCTTGATATGCCCCGTGATTCCTGCTTGTCCTCCGAACATGCACCATTTTCCTACTTTTGTAGACCCTGCGATACCTACCTGGGCAGACATTACGGTATTGGCGCCAATATCATCATTATGGGCAATCTGGATCAGATTGTCCAGTTTGACGCCCTTCCGGATATAGGTGCTCCCCATCGTTGAGCGGTCAACGCATGTGTTTGCACCGATTTCGACGTCGTCTTCTATGGTCACAATACCTATTTGCGGAATTTTATCATAACAGTCCATTTTCGGATTCGGAGCAAATCCGAAACCGTCTGCTCCTATTACCGATCCGGCATGAAGAGTGACACGATTACCGAGTTTACAACCCTGGTAAATGGTTACGTTTGGATAAATTTTGCAGTCTTTCCCTATTTGGACTCCATCTCCAACATAAGCATGGGGGTAAACCTCGCAGCCATCCCCGATGACAGCTCCTTCACCGACGAAAGCAAAGGCTCCAATATATACCTCTTTCCCGATTTTTGCCTTAGGAGAGATAAAGGCCAGGGAGTCAACACCTTTCTTCTCGGGAATCGAGGACTGGTAAAGTTGTAATAATTTTGCCACACAATCACGGGCATTGTTTACCCATATTATGGTCAGGTTTCCAGGGGCTTTTTGACTTAATTTGATTTGGTCGTCAATAAGTACGATGGAGGATTGAGTATGATAGAGATAATTAATATATTTTGGATTAGCCAAGAAAGAAATGGCTTTTGGAATGCCCTCTTCGATTTTAGCGAACGTATTTACAGTAACGTTTTCGTCACCTTCAATACGGCCTTGAATAAAAGTGGCAATTTGTTTTGCAGTAAATTCCATTTTGGCAATGAGATTGATTTATTGTTGCAAAGGTAGAAAAATTAATTCATAATCGTTGATAACATAAGTAATATTTGCGAATTTTTTTGGAAAGCAAGGCAATATTCAGTAAATCAGATGCTTCTGCAATATCTCTGCAAGTCCCGTCTTTATAGAGAATTGTGATCTTGTCATCATTCACATCATACATATCTTTTTGGATGGCATTGACGCTGAGCAGATAGCTTGCATCTGTAAAGCTGACCGAGGCCTTCCCTGCGATATGTGTCTGGATAGAATGAATTTCTTCCAAGGAAATAGGCTGCTCCCGTATTTCTACTTTGAAGATGTTACGGTCAATAAGATCGGTGGCGAGCATGGCGAGTATTTTGTCTTGACTTTGCATCCATACTTTCACGCTGCTCCAGATGTCTGTGTCGTCCAATAATTCATACATTTCCAGTGCTTCAGGGTCTGTGAGAAATACTTTCCGGTCAACATGACGACTGAGAAAATATTTGAGTTGGGGTGGGGCAAAGAGGTCTTCACCTTCCCTCGTCAGGTATTTGGCCCTTTTCAATAAATTGACCAGTACTTTCTCACAGGCTACGGCGGTCTTGTGGAGGTAGACCTGCCAGTACATCAAGCGTCTGGAGGTGAGGAAGTTCTCTATGGAATAGATGCCTTTTGATTCGATAACCAAATGGTCATCAATAACGTTCAGCATCTTGATGATCCTTGCCGAGTTGATGCTCCCTTCGGTTACTCCCGTGAAAAAACTGTCACGGCGGAGGTAATCCAGACGGTCCATGTCCAACTGGCTGCTGATCAACTGGTGGAGGAAATGCTTGGGGTATTGATCTTTAAAGATATTGAGAGCAAGATTCAGTTCCCCATTCATTTCCGCGTTGATCTGCTCCATCATCATGAGGGAAATCTCTTCATGGGTGATCCCATGGATGAGTGTTCCTTCCAGGACGTGAGAAAACGGGCCATGGCCAATATCATGCAGGAGGATAGCTGCCTCAACCGCTTCGGCTTCACTGTCAAAGATGAAGACACCCTTCTGCTGCAGGGAAAGGACGGCTTCGCTCATCAGATAGAAGGCCCCGATAGAATGCTGGAACCGGGTGTGTTGTGCGCCGGGATAGACCTCACTGGCCAGACCTAATTGTTTGATGCGGGTCAGGCGTTGGACCAGAGGATGGCTGACAATATTATAGAGTAATCCTTTAGGGATTTTGATAAATCCGAAGACAGGATCATTGATGATTTTACTATCGTTCAAAAGATAAATGCTTTTTCTGTGTTCACAGGCCGATTTTCTGCAGTTCCATGGCCATCTGCTGTTGCAGCATCCGGGCTTTCTTTGATGCCATAGTGTCAAAGTCCGTTCCATGACCGGCATAAATGATTCCACGGGAAGAATTGACGATGAGTCCACAGTCTGCGATCATACCATAGCGACAAACCTCCTGAAGGTCTCCTCCCTGTGCCCCAATGCCTGGAACCAGCAGAAAATTTTCCGGTGCACATTTACGAATATCGCTGAACATCTTTCCCTGAGTGGCACCCACGACATACATCATGTTGTCCGGTGTCCCCCAGTTCTGGCTCTTGCGGATGACTTTTTCGAAGAGTCTTTCTCCCTTCCTGTCTTCTGTCAGTTGAAAGTCCTGACTGCCCGGATTACTGGTCAGCGCCAGGAGAATCACCCATTTTCCTGGATAAGTCAGAAAAGGCTTTATGCTGTCTTCGCCCATATAAGGAGCGACGGTCAGGGCATCTACATGATCATATTCAAAGAAAGTACGTGCATACATGGCAGAAGTATTGCCAATATCTCCGCGTTTTGCATCGGCAATGACAAGATGATGGGGGTAGTTTTTTTTCAGGTATTCTATGGTCTTTAGAAAGGCCTTCATACCTGTGAGTCCCATGCTCTCATAGAAAGCCATATTAGGTTTATAGGCTATGCAGTAAGGGGCTGTAGCGTCAATAATGGACTTATTGAATGTGAATACCGGGTCATCTTCTCCCCTAAGGCTCTCCGGTATTTTCTGAATATCGGTATCCAGTCCGATACATAGAAAACTCCTTTTTTGTCGGATCTGGTCTACCAGTTGTTGTCTGTTCATCTACGATTTATCTTTTTAGTGGTGTTTACAGTTCACTTTCCTTTAATTTCTCTGCATTTTCAGCTACGGTCAGGTGGTCAATCATGTCCTGGATGTTCCCATTCATAAATCCTTGCAGGTCATGTGTGGTGTAACCGATACGGTGATCAGTCACACGACCCTGGGGAAAATTATAAGTCCGAATCTTGGCGCTGCGGTCACCGGTGGAGACCAGGGATTTGCGCCTGCTCGCAATATCATTGACATATTTAGTATGTTCACGGTCATAAATGAACGTACGTAGCCGGGCAAGGGCCCTTTCCTTATTTTTAGGTTGATCCCGCGTTTCAGTACTTTCGATCAGTATTTCTTCCTCTTCTCCCGTATTCGGATTCTTCCAGGGATAGCGGAGGCGGACCCCCGATTCCACCTTGTTCACATTCTGTCCACCGGCACCGCTTGACCGGAAGGTATCCCATTTGATGCTTCCTTCGTTGATGTGCACTTCGAATTTGTCGGCCTCTGGCAATACGGCTACGGTGGCCGCAGAGGTATGCATACGCCCCTGTGTCTCTGTGGCGGGTACACGCTGGACACGGTGGACGCCACTCTCGTATTTCAGGGTGCCATAGACATTGTCACCACTGACAGAAAAAACAATTTCTTTGTATCCGCCGACGGTACCGGGAGAGAAATTCATAATACTGACTTTCCAGCCCCGCTTGTCACAGTATTTCTTGTACATGTTGAAGAGGTCACCGGCAAAGAGCGCAGCTTCATCACCACCCGTGCCTGCACGGATTTCCATTTGAACGTTTTTACTGTCTTCGGGGTCCTTGGGAACGAGATCCAACTTTATTTCTTCTTCGAGTTTAGGCTGGAGCTCTTCGTTAGTTTGCAATTCAGCCCTGGCCATCTCTTTCATTTCCGGATCATCCTCATTTGCCAGGAGATCCTTTGCTTCCTGGATTGCATCAAGGCAGGCTATATATTTCTTGCGTGCCTGCATGATCTCTTCCAACTCCTTGTATTCTTTGGACAGTTTGATATAGCGGGTCTGGTCAGCGATAACTGAGGGATCTGTGATGAGCGTACTGATTTCTTTAAATCGGTTGCCTAATCCTTCAAGTTTTTCAAGTATACTGTTTCTTTCAGCCATTATGCTTCTTTATTTCTTAAACTTAATTATCGGCATGAACCGAGAACTTATAGATTTGTCTTTTCTGTAATCGGATAGGGAGGGGAGCAGAGAGTCTTAGTAATGGAATTCTCCAAATTCTGACTGAATGGTCAGACTGCGCGGTCCCCTTTCGATATGACCGATCGTTTGGGCATTTATGTGGAAAGACCTGCTGATAGCAATGACCTTTTCTGCGATCTCCGGGCGTACATAGATCTCCATCCGGTGTCCCATATTGAATACCTGATACATCTCCTTCCAGTCAGTGCCACTGCATTCCTGTATCATTTTAAACAAGGGGGGCACCGGGAAGAGATGGTCTTTGATCACCTTGCAGTCTTCGCTTACGAAGTGGAGGACCTTCGTCTGGGCTCCACCAGTGCAGTGGACCATGCCGTGAATTTCGGGGCGGAGCTCTTCAAGGAGTTTCTTGATGACAGGTGCATAGGTGCGGGTAGGTGACAGAACCAGTTTACCTGCATCTACCGGGGCCCCGTCTACCGGATCCGTCAGTTTGTATCTGCCACTGTATACCAGTTCTTCAGGCATGGCATGATCATAGCTTTCCGGATATTTCCCGGCAAGATATTTAGCAAATACGTCGTGACGGGCGCTGGTCAGGCCATTACTGCCCATTCCCCCGTTATAGTCTTTTTCGTATGTGGCCGTGCCGGTGGAACTTAATCCTACAATTACATCCCCCGGTCGAATATGAGCATTGTCAATGACATCCTTACGCTTCATTCGGCAGGTGACGGTGGAGTCTACAATAATGGTTCGTACCAGGTCCCCTACGTCGGCTGTTTCGCCTCCTGTGGGCCAGATGCCGATGCCCATTTTCCTCATCTCCGACAGGATTTCATCTGTTCCGTTAATAATTGTAGAGATCACTTCACCGGGAATAAGCATTTTATTCCTTCCTATGGTGCTGGATACCAGAATGTTGTCTACTGCTCCCACGCAGAGCAGATCATCTGTATTCATGACAATCGCATCCTGGGCAATGCCCTTCCAGACGTTTAAATCACCGGTTTCTTTCCAGTACAGGTAAGCTAAAGACGATTTTGTACCTGCTCCATCAGCGTGCATAATGTTACAGTAATCAGGGTCACCTCCTAAAATGTCTGGTATGATCTTGCAAAAAGCATGAGGGAAAACGCCCTTGTCAATATTCTTGATAGCCTTATGCACATCTTCTTTTGCAGCGGAAACGCCGCGCATCATATAACGGTCCTTCGTCATCTTATTATTGAATAATTCTTTATTTTGATGAATGTTTATCTTTAAACTTTTGTCTTTTAGACAGTCAATTATTCTTTGCCATTCCAGAATTCCCAACTTGCAAAGGCTTGCAAGAGCAGCATTTCCAGTCCGTTTTTGACATTTGCGCCTTGAGCTTTCCCTCGTTTCATAAACAATGTTTCATCTGGGTTATAGATGAGATCATAGAGCAGATTACGGGTAGTCATGGCCTTATACGGGAGTTGGGGACATTCATCCACATGAGGATACATTCCCACGGGGGTACAGTTGACAATCACATTGTATTCCTGAACCATTTCCGGAGTGATCTGCTCATACTGGATTGTACCCGGGCGTTGGAAACGGGATACGAATATGTTTTCCAATCCTAAAGATTTCAACCCGTAGTTGATGGCCTTTGATGCCCCTCCGGTACCGAGGATCAAGGCTTTCTTATGAAATTTCTCCAGCAGGGGCTCGATACTTTTGGTGAAACCGATCACGTCACTGTTAAATCCTTTTAGCGTGACATGACTGCCTTTGTGTTCAACTTTCACGACATTTACAGCGCCGATGGCCCGGGCCTCTGGACTGATATAATCTAAGTAACTGATTACCTTTTCCTTATAGGGAATTGTCACATTGAACCCTTTCAGTTCCGGGTTGGAATCAACAATCTCCGGTAGGTCTCCAATATCGGGGATTTCAAAATTGATGTATTGGGCATCAATATTCTCATTGTGAAATTTCTCATTGAAATAGTTCTTTGAGAAAGAGTGCCCTAAAGGGTATCCGATTAGTCCATACTTATCCATAAGCCTTATTCCTTATTTTAAATATCGTGAATAGATGCTTGATCTGTCTTCATTTCTTGGCAAAATAGAGTGTGCAAATTCCAAAAGTAAGTCGTTTGAAACCGGTTTCGGAAAACCCTGCTTTTTTTAATATATTCATCATGGTCTCTCCCTGGGGGAAGGCCTCTATGGTTCTGGTGAGATAATGATAAGCGCCGGAATCCTTGGAAATGAGTTTGCCATATACGGGCAGAAAAGTATGCGAATAGATTCTGAAGAGTTGGTGCATCGGGAATTTTACAGGTTCAGTGAGTTCTACAATGCTCAGATGACCTCCCCTTTTCAGTACCCGGCACATTTCGCTTAATCCTCGGTCAAGGTTCTGGAAATTGCGGATTCCAAATGCTGCTGTGACCGCATCGAAGGTACAATCCTCGAAAGAAAGATTCATGCAGTCTTCTTTCTTGAAAGAAATAATGTCTTCCAGATGTTCTTGATCTACCTTCTTTCGTCCGATCTGCATCATTCCTTCGGAAATATCCGATCCGATGAGGACCCGGGGATGGAGTATCTTGGCTGCAAGAACAGCAAAGTCGCCCGTTCCTGTTGCAACATCCAGGATCTTTTCCGGAGAATAGGGGATCAGTTTCTGAATAGCCTTTCTCCGCCATCTCCTGTCAATTTTCCAGGACAGTCGGTGATTGAGGGTATCGTAAGTAGGAGCAATCCGGTCAAACATCTCCTCTACGAGTTGTCCCTTTTCTCCCTTTTTCCCGTACGGCTTTATTTTTTCCTGCTGATACATGTTTCTTGAAAGGTTACAAAAACCCGGGGCGCAAAAGAGAGCACTCCGGGTCTGTGATCATGACTATTTGCGTGAAGCCAGATAAGACTTTACATTCTTTTCTATACGCATTGCGATGTTTCCTTCTTCAGCAGCTTTATCAAATTTTTCTCCGATGATATGCTCATAGAGTTCGATATAGCGATCGCTGACCTTTTCTGCGAATTCGTCGGTCAGTTCAGGCATTTTCTGACCTGGCTGGTTCATGAAATCATGTTCGATAAGCCATTGGCGGACAAACTCCTTAGAAAGTTGTTTTTGTGGTTCTCCCTTTTCGAATTTCTCCTGATAGCCATCGGCGTAGAAATAGCGGCTGGAATCAGGGGTATGAATTTCATCAATCAGATAGCACTGTCCGTCGCGTTTGCCAAATTCATATTTGGTATCTACGAGGATCAATCCACGTTGAGCAGCGATCTCCTGGCCGCGATTGAAAAGTTTTCTGGTCCAGTCTTCGAGGATAGCGTAGTCCTCTGCCGGAATGATGCCTTGCCGGATGATCTCCTCTTTCGAAATATTCAGATCATGGCCTGTTGCAGCCTTTGTCGTCGGAGTGATGATTGGCTCAGGAAAGCGCTGGTTCTCTCTCATCCCGTCGGGGAGTTTTACGCCGCAAAGGTCACGACATCCTTCTTTATAAGCACGCCATGCACTTCCTGTGAGGATACTGCGGATAATCATTTCTACCGGGAATCCTTTACAGTTCAGTCCTACCGTCACCATCGGATCAGGAGTGGCAAGTTTCCAGTTCGGGCAGATGTCCTTTGTGAGGTCCAGGAACCGGGCTGCAATCTGGTTTAAGACTTGTCCTTTGTAAGGGATGCCCTTTGGCAGGACAACGTCAAAAGCTGAGATTCTGTCCGTAGCGACCATTACGATCAAGTCGTCATTGATGTTGTACACGTCACGTACTTTTCCGTGGTAAACACTTTTTTGTCCATCGAAATGGAAATCAGTTCTGGTTAAAGCTTTCATTATATATAAGTTTAAACTAACAACCGCATAAAAGTCTTTGCTCTCATTGATCAGAAATTCAGTCTCTACCGAAAATTCTTATTCAGTTTTTTGTCTTGATATCTGAGTCGAAGTAAGGAATGCGACATTCTCTTTTTCGTACAGCTTTCATTTCTTCTACTTTTTGGTCATAGGCTGCATAAGCATTGACAATCCGTGTGACCAGTTTATGTCTTACAATGTCTTTTGGTTCTAAGCAGACTACGGAAATACCTTTAATCCCGTTTAATATTTTCAGAGCTTCTTTCAGACCGCTTCTTTGTTCTCTCGGAAGGTCTATCTGGGTCAGATCACCTGTAATAATCATTTTGGTATTCCATCCCATTCTCGTAAGGAACATCCGGATTTGCTGAGGTGTCGTATTCTGAGCTTCATCTAAAATTACTACTGCATCGCTGAGTGTTCTTCCTCTCATGAAGGCTAAGGGTGCAATCTGTATGATATGCTTTTCTAGCATATCCTGCAATTTTGCAGCAGGGAGCATATCTTGCAAGGCATCATAAAGGGGTTGAAGATAGGGATCAATCTTATCCTTCATATCTCCAGGAAGGAAACCTAATTTTTCTCCTGCTTCAACAGCTGGACGACTGAGGATAATTCGCTTGGCGGTTTTTTCTTTTAGTGCTTTTACAGCTAAAGCCACACTGAGATAAGTCTTCCCGGTGCCGGCAGGTCCTACTGCAAACACCATGTCATCTTTTTCAAAGGAGTCTATCAATTTTTGCTGGTTCTCACTCCTGCTCTTGATAGGCTTGCCGGAGATGTTATAGATTAGTACACCCTTGGCACTTTCCTCTCTGGTCTTGTTGCCTCTTACTATATCCAGAATATCTTCGTCTTCAATGGTATTGTATTTTAATACATGCTTTTGCATGCTTCTCAAGTCTTCTTCAGCTTTTGCTAAATCTTCCTCGTCACCGAGGATACAAATAACATTATCTCTTGCCGTAATATGTAATTTGGGGAAGAGCGATTTAAACATCTGAAGATGACAATTATTGATACCGTAGAATATAACAGGATCAACATCCTCTAAAACGATATGCTTTTCTATCAATGTTGTTATTTAACTGTTTTTACCTTATGATAACACTGCAAAGTTACAAAAAAATAGTGAAACTACTCCTTAATATTTCATCTTTTTTGTACTTTTGTAACAAAATATTCGTAGGGTTAAGATGAAAGTTTCAAAAAGGGAATATACGAAAGTTTTTATGACTGTCGTATTACTTTTGTTCTTGGTAAGATTAATGTTTCCTGGAGTTGCGCGCTCAGGACAGAATAAAAAAGAGGGTGGAGATTCCATAAAAGAAAATATTCAACCTTTTGTTCTTCAAGATAGTGCTGATCATCATCCTTCAGATCAGGATCAGGTAAATCGTGTCTCATATTTACCAGACGATTTAGCTGCATTTACAGTGTTTTTCAATGCGGACGGTTCTTTGGCAAAACATCGTATAATCAGTGTACCCGATTTTCAGAACACTTTTTCTGATGAGAATGATGTTCAACTTGTTGCTGCTGGCAGATTAGGTGTAAAACCGGTAGAGAACCGAAAAGATGCAGCTAGGGAAAAGGGGAGACTGGTCTATGTGGGAAGTAATCCTTATTTTTACATAGAGCCTCTTCATTCCAGTATTCCTTATCTTGTCCCACGAGCCGCAGTCCTGTTACAGGATATAGGGCAGAGCTATTATGATAGTTTGCAACTAAAGAATATTCCTTTACATCAGATTATTGTAACAAGTGTGATGAGAAGTAAGGAAGATGTTCTTAACTTGCGAAGTCATAATGGGAATGCCACTCAGCATTCCTGTCACATGTATGGTACTACTTTTGATGTGAGTTATAACCGTTATCGTACGGTCGAGGCTCCGGGTGAGAATCGCCGGAAAGTGAGAAACGATACTTTAAAATGGGTGCTTAGTGAGGTCCTTAATGATATGCATAAGCATAACCGCTGTTTTATCAAGTATGAGATCAACCAGGGCTGTTTTCATATTACAGTGAGATGAAGTGATAATGGCGAAAAATAAAGCCTCTGAATTTTGGAATTCAGAGGCTTTTATAAATTGCAACGGATAGGTTGATTTCTATCTCCTATTCATTGTCAGAATTAATAAGCAAATAAAGGATATTTTTTCATTGTGAGATTGACTTTCTCGCGAACTCGGGCAACTACTTGATCATTTTCCGGGTCTTTCAAGACTTCGTCAATTAAGTCAGCAATAAGATGCATCATGTCTTCTTTGGCACCACGGGTTGTCATAGCAGCTGTACCCAGACGGATACCTGAAGTCTGGAAAGGACTCCGTGTGTCGAAAGGAACCATATTCTTGTTGACTGTAATGTCTGCTGCAACAAGAGCATTCTCTGCTACTTTTCCGGTGAGATCTGGATATTTTGAACGGAAATCAATGAGCATAGAATGGTTGTCAGTGCCACCGCTTACAACATCGAAACCGTGTTGAATCATATCATCTGCCAATACAGAAGCATTTGTCTTGACCTGTGTCGCATATTCCTTCCATGAAGGTTGGAGATTCTCATGGAATCCTACAGCTTTAGCTGCAATCACATGTTCCAGAGGACCACCTTGTATACCTGGGAATACTGCTGAATTAATAAGGGATGACATCTTCTTAATAACTCCCTTTTTGGTAGTTAGCCCCCAGGGATTATCAAAATCCTTGCCCATTAAGATAACGCCGCCACGAGGACCACGGAGTGTCTTGTGTGTAGTGGTAGTAACAATATCTGCATATTTCACCGGGTTTTTCAATAGGCCTGCAGCAATGAGTCCGGCAGGGT
>ENA-UOOK01001087-UOOK01001087.1-fermentation-metagenome-genome-assembly--contig:-NODE-1087-length-36281-cov-10.194529_pt1 | contig 36281 bp, 31 predicted proteins | sample MGYA00245777_ERZ724023 | MGnify/ENA primary metagenome ERZ724023 (study PRJEB28704, sample SAMN03018312) | fermentation metagenome | biome: anthropogenic terrestrial biome; feature: soil...
AGAGGTTGTGGAATGAAAGATTAGTGTCTTACCCTGGGAGACCCTACCCACATATCTAATGGAGCAGGCTCCTATAGATATGGTCGAAAAAGGTTTAGGGAGGGAGTCAGATGAAGTCATAGTAGGTATAAAAGCTGAAGGACTGAAACGATTTATAGTACAAATTGCTATTTGAAAATACTACATTAGTCAGAAATCCAGTGAATGAGAAGAGTAAGAACGTAACTGAGGAATATCATTTATACTGAGAGGGACGATGTGTAGGAATTTTATGGTAGAGAGAGGAGTAACAACAAATGGAATTAATGGAAGAGATACTAACAAGGGAAAATCTAAACCAAGCTTACAAAAAGGTAGTAGCCAATAAAGGAGCAAGTGGGGTAGATGGAGTTACTGTTGAAGAATTGGGAAGATATATCAAGGAGAATAAGGAAACAATTATAAATTCACTTAGAAACAAGACTTACTTTCCCGAACCGGTAAGACGAGTATATATACCTAAAGCAAACGGAAAACAAAGAGCTTTGGGAATACCAACAGCGTTAGACAGAACAATACAGCAAGCAGTAGCACAACCAATATCAAATATCTATGAGAAAGTATTTAGTGAATACAGCTACGGCTTCCGCCCAAATAGAAGTTGTCATGATGCAATAAGGCAAGCACTTAAATATCTAAATAATGGATATGAATGGGTAATAGATATAGATATTGAGCAATTCTTTGATAAAGTAAATCATGATAAATTAATCCAAATTCTTAGAGAACAAGTAAATGATAAGGACGTTCTAAACCTTATACGTAAATATTTGAGAGCAGGCGTAATGGAGAAAGGAGTTATCAAAGCTACCAAGACTGGAGTACCCCAAGGCGGACCAATTTCAGTAATACTTTCAAATGTGTATCTTGACAAGCTGGATAAAGAGTTAGAAGTTCGAGGTTTGCGTTTTGTAAGATACGCAGATGACGGTGCGCCACGAAGGCGTGTTCAAGTAGCGTAGCTACTTGAAGACAGCTATGCTGTACAGATGATGGCGGTGGGCCCGCCGAAATCGCCATACAGGTGGAGGTTTCAAACTACCTTAAGGTGCTGTGGTCAAAAGCCATGGTATTGAGCGTTAAGGAAAAGGCAGTAATAAACTGTCAAGTGAGTATTAAGGAGATGAACGAGCAAGTGAACCACTGACGAAAATGTCGAAAGCGTAGAGATTCCATCAAAACCAGGGGGTTGTCGTTAATCTGGGATAAGCTTAGAGGAAACTTGTTTACTGTCTAAGCGGTGGACGGCATAAAGGTGGCATGAACTTAATACAGGCGTCTGTATGGAACGTGGGAACCCACGGACTGATGTTAAGGGAGTATATCAAGCGGAAGAACCGTGAGATAAGAGTACCAATGCAGTCATGGGGGCAGATTGGGTTGTAGTAGTGAAGAAGTTCCTGTAATGGGAATGGAGCGAAGAACCCGAGTTATTCAGTTTCAAGAATAAGTCAACTTTGAAAGAAGGAGGAGCTTATGCAAGAAACAAAGCCGTTTGAAATATCAAAACAAGTAGTAGTGGCAGCATATGAGAAGGTGAAAGCAAATAAAGGAACATACGGAGTTGATGAACAATCAATTGAGGAGTTTGAGAAGAACCTAAACAACAATCTATACAAAATCTGGAATAGAATGTCGTCAGGAAGTTACTTTCCCAAACCTGTAAAAGCAGTAGCAATACCTAAGAAGAATGGTGGTACTAGGATACTAGGTATACCCACTGTTGAAGATAGGATTGCACAAATGGTAGCAAAAATATACTTTGAACCAAAGGTAGAATCCATATTTTACGAAGACTCATATGGTTATAGACCAAATAAATCAGCAATACAAGCAATAGAAAAGACAAGAACAAGGTGCTGGAGAAAAGATTGGGTATTAGAATTCGATATCAAAGGATTATTTGACAACATCAGGCATGATTACCTAATGGAATTAGTGAAAAGGCATACTGAAGAGAAATGGATAATTCTGTACATTAAGAGATGGTTAACAGCACCATTCCAAATGGAAGATGGAGAAATAATACCAAGAACATCAGGGACACCTCAAGGTGGTGTCATAAGTCCAGTGCTTGCGAATCTGTTCTTACACTATACGTTTGATGATTTTATGATGAAGCAATTTCCAACAATACCGTGGGAAAGATATGCTGATGATGGAGTAACACATTGCACATCATTAAAGCAAGCAAAATACCTACAAAGAAGGTTGGAAGAAAGGTTTAAGCAATGTGGGTTAGAACTAAATCTAGAGAAAACCAAGATAGTATACTGTAAAGATGATGATCGTAAAGGAAATTATCCAAACATAACTTTTGATTTTCTAGGATACACATTTAGACCAAGACATTCAAGCAGTAAATATGGAAAATTCTTTACTAACTTTCTTCCAGCTATGTCGGAAAAAGCAAAGAAAGCAATCCGTAAAGAAGTAAGAGGTTGGAAGTTACAGCTAAAAGTCGATAAAGACCTATGGGATATATCAAATATGTTTAACAAGAAAATACAGGGATGGATAAATTATTACTCGCATTTCTACAAATCAGAAATGTATGGAGTGCTACGATATATTAATGGCTGCTTAATTAAATGGGTTCGTAGGAAATACAAGAAACGAAAACATAGACGAAAAGCAGAATATTGGTTAGGTAGCATTGCCAAAAGAGATGTGAAATTATTTGCACACTGGAAATTTGGAGTCCTACCAACGGCTGGATAATGGGAGCCGTATGAGCTGAGAGGTTCACGTACGGTTCTGAGAGAGACTTAAGGGGAGGTTCCTTAGGTCTACTCACTTGCTGATATTCACTAAAAGTGAAATGGCAGCGAATAGAGTTATGACCTCTATATCAAGCTGGATTGAAAGGAAGCTATTTCTAAAGGTAAATGCAACAAAATCCAAGGTATGCAGACCAATGAGAAGTAAGTATTTAGGCTTCACATTCCTAAAGAATGGTGGGCAGTGGAAGGTAAAACCTACAAATGAGAAGAAAGCGAAGCTATATCAAGCTGTACGTGAGTATCTCAAAAGGGGAAAAGCAATTGCAAGACCACTAGCAGTAACTTTTAAAAGAGTAAATCAAATGGTCATGGGTTGGATAAATTACTTCCATATTGGTATAATGAAAGAATTTATAGGGAAATTTGGTCAATGGTTAAGGCATAAAATAAGAGTAATTATAATAAAGCAATGGAAAAGGCCAAAGACCATTTTCAAGAACCTGTCTTTCTTAAACAGGAAATTCAAGAATGGATTTGATGAAGAAAGTATTTTCAAAGTTGCTAATGCAAGATTAGGTTGGTACAAAAGATGTAGCATGAATGTAGTAAATTACATTCTTAATCCCACATTACTTGAAACAAAAACAAAGGAAAGAGCTGGTCTGCTCAATCCTTTGAATTATTATCTAAGAAAAGTTGGAATATAAATTGTAGAGCCGTATACGAGACCCGTACGTACGGTTCAACGAGAGGGGAATAACTCATAGCAGTTATTTCTCTACTCTATTGTATGAGCTTTTCACTTTAGAACAAGTAGGGTTGAAATTCTATTTTGGCATGTAGGATATCAAAAGAAAAGTATCTCTATTTCGGGATTGCACTTGGGGCAGAAAAACCAAGAGTACAGCAACTTGAACATTACCAAAAGATAACCAAGAAAACTAAATATTGTATTGACACATAAATAATTTAAAGGTATAATGTGTATAATACATATTATAACATTATAATATGTATTAGGATAATGCAACTAATAAAAAAGGAGGTATAGAAGAATGCCATATATGATAGGTGTAGACGTGGGAGGGACATTTACTGATTTTTCAGTATTCCATCAAGAAAGCGGGAGACTAATTCACTTCAAACATAGCTCTTCCAACGAAGATTCCTCTTTAGCTATTGTGGACGGAATTTTGCAGGTCTTGCAAAGTGAAGGAAGCAACACTTCCGAGGTATGTTACTTGGCACATGGCACTACTGTATCAACCAATGCATTGATTGAAAAAAAAGGTGCTAATGTTGGTCTCATTACGACAGAAGGCTTTCATGATATCATGGAAATTGGAACTCAAAAACGTCCAAACATGTATGATACATTGGTCCAAAAGCCACAGCCTCTTATTCAAACAGGAATGAATAAAGGGGTATCAGAACGCATTAAAAGTGATGGAAGCATTTATAAAACATTAGATGAAGATAAAACACGAAAGCTAGTACAATACTTTAAAAAGAATGGTGTGAATTCAATTGCTGTATGCACTTTATTTTCATTTATAAATCCTATTCATGAACAGCGTATTAAAGAAATTATACTTGAAGAATATCCAGAAGTATATACTACAATTTCTAGCGAGTTAATTCCAGAGTTTCGAGAATATCCTCGTATGAGTACTACTGTATTAAATGCCTATTTAGGTCCTGTTATGAAAAAGTATGTAAGCAATTTTCAACATTCAATCAAGGAAATCGGCATCACTGTTGAACCTTATGTCACTCAGTCTAATGGTAGTATTATTTCAATAAAGGAAACGATTGAGAGCCCGATTCGAACTGCGGTTTCAGGGCCGAGTGCAGGAGTGATTGGTGCCGCGCATATTGGAAGACAGTGTGGAGAAGATAAAATTATTACCTTCGATATGGGAGGAACAAGTGCAGATATTAGCCTCATTGAGAATGGACAGCCACAAATTTCAAATGAAAGAACAGTTGAGGGATATCCGGCTCATATTCCTATGATAAATATTATTACAATTGGAGCTGGAGGAGGTAGTATTGCTAGGATTGATGAAGGTGGTATTATGAAAGTTGGACCAGAGAGTGCTGGAGCCACACCTGGACCTGCCTGCTATGATAGGGGAGGAGAATTGCCAACTGTAACTGATGCAAACATTTATCTTGGCAAATTAAATCAAGAAAAAATCCTTGGCGGACGAATGGATGTAAATGTACAAAAAGCAAAACAGGCAATAAAGACAAATCTATGTCAAAATAGTGATTTAGATCTAAATCAAGCAGCAAATGGACTTATTGCAGTGGTTAATGCTAATATGATACGTGCCATACGAGTGATATCAGTAGAAAAAGGATACGATGTAAGAGAATTTGCTTTGATGGCCTTTGGAGGCGCAGGACCTTTGCATGCCTGTGAAGTTGCAAAGGAATTAGGAATTTCTAAAGTTATTATTCCACCAGCTCCTGGAACATTATGTTCTCTTGGATTGTTAATGGCAGATACACGCTTTGACTTTGCGATTTCTAATATTTTACCTGCAGAAGAATCTTCTATTCCTATAGTTCAGGAAACTTTTCATCAACTAATGGAAGAAGGAAAGCAAATGCTTAAAAAGGAAAATATACCCGAAAATGAGTGGGACTTTGAATTGGCTATTGATATGCGTTATGACAGACAGAATTATGAAATTACCATACCACTTAGAGGTAAAGAACTAACAAAAGAATTCCTGTTACAAGCTATTGAAGACTTTCATGAGACTCATAAAATGTCCTATGGGTATCGCAATGATGAGGCTGACGTAAAGATGGTAAGTTACCGGGTTGCTGCTATTGGGCTAGTTGAAAAGCCGGTATTAAAGTCACAAAAAATGAATTCAGAAGCTTTGCCACCAACAGCAAAAACCTATAGAAAGGTTCTGTTCCAACAACAATCTGACTTTATCCAAACCGGGATTTATGACCGCTCACAAATGACTCCTGGAACATTGCTAGAAGGTCCTGCAATTATTGAACAGATGGACACAACTGTTGTAGTGCCACCACAATGGCGGGTAGAAACTGATGGTTATCAAAACTTGATTTTGACGGAGGTGAAATAAATGAAAAGCCGAATTGATCCAGTTACAGTAGAAGTTGTACGAAATCTATTGATGTCTATTGCAGAAGAAACCAACACTGTTATTATCAAAAGTGCTTATTCTACGAATATAAAGGAAAGAAGGGATAATTCAGCAGCAGTAATGGATGCTGATGGGAATGTAGTCGTTCAGGTAGAAAGTAGTTTACCAATGCTTCTTGCAGCGTTGTTGTTTACTGCACGCAGCGTACGCGAAAAATTTAAGCTAGAGGATATACATCCCGGAGATATGTTTATTGCTAATGACCCTTATAATGGTGGAGGAAATCATCTTCCGGACATCGCGATTGTAGCACCAGTATTTTGTGAGGACAAGCTCATTGGTTGGATCGGTAATATAGCTCATCATTCTGATGTTGGCGGGAAGGTACCTGGTAGTACGTCAGGAGATGCAATTTCTCTTTTTCAGGAAGGAATTCGTATTCCTGTAGTAAAGATTTGTGAAAAAGGGAAGATTAGTGAAGGTGTTATGGAACTGCTATTAAATAACACTAGAGTAAGAGAAGAACGAAAAGGTGATTTAACCGCACAAATATCTGCTAATTTGATTGGGGTACAAAAAATGCAATCTGCTTATGAAAAATACGGAGATACATTGCTGGAGTGTATGGCTGAAATGCTCAATTATACTGAGCGACTTATGAAAAACACGATTTCTCATATTCCTGATGGAACATATAGCTTTGTAGACTACGTAGATGGCTGTGGCGATGCTTATCCAAATCCAATTAATATACAGGTTAAGATAACAGTATTAGGCAACAAAATGACATTGGATTTTACTGGTACTCATTCTCAGATTGAAGCACCAATCAATATCCCCTATCCTGCTTTAATGGCAGCAATCCTGTTTTCTCTAAAGGCTTTGATAGGACCGGACTTAAGTACCAATATAGGAGTTTTTCGTGCACTAGAGATTGTTGCACCACTAGGGAGTATTGTCAATCCACAAGATCCTGCTCCAGTAGGATTACTTATAGATGCTACACAGAGAGTCCCAGATGTTATTTTTGGAGCATTAGCTTCAATCATGCCAGAACGAATTTTATCTGCTAGTAATGGAGCATGTACAACTTGTGTATTCTTTGGACAGACCCCTGAGCAGAAGGATAAATATTTTATTTGCCATGAAGCGATTGCTGGTGGGAGTGGAGCAAGCCATTATTATGACGGGCTAAATGCTGTTCAGGTATACATGACAAATACCTCTAATATGCCAATTGAAGCTACTGAGTTTGAATTCCCTGCAATTATGGTTAATAAGTACATACTTCGAAAGGATTCAGGAGGTGCAGGTGAATATCGTGGAGGTTGCGGAATTTTACGTGAATACCTTGTGTTGTCTGAAGGTGTATCGGTGAACTGTTTTGGAGACCGTCAAAAGTTCCATCCTTGGGGGTTAGAAGGTGGATTGGACGGAGCTTCTGGTGCTTTTTATCATATTGATGGCGAAACTAAAAAAGAAACACAACTTTCCCATAAAACAACTGGTTTACATTTAAAGAAAGGCGATATCATTCGTGTGTTGACACCAGGTGCAGGTGGTATGGGGAATCCAATGGATCGCCCGAAAGAAAAAGTGATAGCAGATGTTTTGGAGCAAAAAATATCTATTGAGGCTGCAGAAAAACTCTATGGAATTCATGTAGATGAAGTTGAAACAATATAATATAGGATTGTACAAACAAATAGGAGGAAATAAAATGACAAAAGTGGCTAATTCTCAACAAAAAATTTCACATATTGTACAGAAGGCAAAAAAAAGTATGGAAACTGCGGGTGGATTACAATCAGTGTATTTTGTAGGTTGTGGTGGTTCCTGGTCAGCATCTCATTTGGCAACATGTTTACTGGAACGAGAAAATACATCTAAATGGGTGATTGGACATCCCATTAGTAAAGAATTTGTACTAGCCCCACCACACACAGTTGGTAAGAGATCCATTGTTATTGTGACTTCGATGAAAGCAACAAAAGAATCAGTAGAAGCACTACAACTAGCAAAGGATAGAGGAGCATTTACTATTGCTATAACAGGATTTGATGATTCTGAAATGGCACAGACTGCAGATGAATATGTAGTATATACTCATTCTGAAAACTGGACATGTGCATTTCATAATCCTGCAGTAGCATTACGTATATCTTATGAGATATTAAATCAATTTGAAGGATATTCTTTATATCAGAAGGCAATTCAAGCCATTGATAGTACTAATGAAATTTTTGAGCAGGAAGCAAAAAAATTTAAACCAAATGCAATTAAATTTGGCATGGATTACAAAGATAGTGAATTATTTCATGTTTTTTCATGTGGGACAATGTTTGGCGCAGGTTATACAGCAGCTTATTGTCATCTGATAGAAATGCAACAGAGAAATGCGATTCCTATTAACTGTGGAGAATATTTTCATGGTGCTTTTGAAGCAACTACGCCAGATCAGCCAAGCATATTATTTATAGGTAGAGGACCTACACGTAGCATGGATTTGCGTGTAAAAAAATTTTTAGAACAGTTTTGTCAGAATTTAACTATCATAGATTCTGCTGACTTCCAGTTTGGACAAATAGATGAACAGATAGCAGACTACATTGCACCATTGATTATGTCACCTCTTTTTAGAATGTATGTGGAAGAAATGGCAAATGTCCGTAATCATCCAATGACGAAACGAAGATATATGTGGCGCTTTGACTATTAGAAGTCTTAAAGAACAAATATTTCCTTGAGGCTATTGCAATATAACGAATGGCAATATAATAGGATGATTGTTTAATTTCATTTAAGGGGGGATATTTTGAAAAAAGCTTTAGAAATGAAACACATATCTAAACGATTTGGTGGTGTACATGCGTTAAGAGATGTATGCTATGATGTTTATGCTGGTCAAGTCAACATTCTGATGGGTGAAAACGGGGCAGGTAAATCCACTTTGATGAAGGTTTTGTCTGGTGCAATTTTAAAAGATGAAGGCGATATCTATATTGAAGGAGAAAAGGTTTCTATTATTACACCTCATGATGCGTTAAGTAATGGAGTTGCTATGATTTATCAAGAATTAAACGTGGTTCCCCAAATGACAGTTGAGGCCAATATGTCCTTAGGCAAGGAAGCAGTTGCAAAATTTGGGTTTGTTAAACAAAAACAATTGATTGCTGATGCACAGCAATTGTTGGACTCCTATGGAATTGATATTCGTGCAGATATGGAGGTTAGTCAACTTAGTTTAGCTGAGCGTCAAATGTTGGAAATTGCAAAAGCACTTGCTGCAAATGCCAAAATCATTGTAATGGATGAACCTACCTCGTCTTTAACAGCTAAGGAGACTGAGGGCTTGTTTCAAATCATTAGACGACTTACCTCCAAAAATTGTACCATTATCTATATTTCTCATCGTATGGAAGAGGTATTTGAAATCGGTAACCATGTCGCAGTTATGAGAGATGGTGAATTGATTGGTAACTGGCCAATTGAAGAGGTTGATCAACAAAAATTGATTTCTTATATGGTTGGACGTACAATTGATAATCTTTATCCTAAAGAAACAGTTCCTATTGGGGATGTAGTATTGGAAGTTGAACATCTTTCTAAAGAGAACATGTATCAAGATATTTCTTTTTCAGTTCGACAAGGAGAAATTCTTGGACTTTCTGGTTTGGTTGGAGCTGGTCGTACGGAAATAGGAATGAGTATATTTGGAGCAATTCAACCGGATAGTGGAGAAATTAAATTGCATGGAAAACCAGTTAATATTAAATCTCCAGTGGATGCTATTCAGGAAAAGATAGCCTATATTCCTGAGGATAGGAAATCACTAGCACTAGATTTAAGAGCAAAAATTTCCCATAACATAGCATTGGTAAATTTAGACGAATTGTGTGGTTTATTTAATTTTATCAGTAAAGAAAAGGAATCAAGATTATGCCAACAGCAAATTAAAAAATTTCGAATTAAAACACCTTCTGATTCTTTACCTGTGAGTAGTTTATCTGGTGGCAATCAACAAAAAGTTGTATTGGGAAAATGGTTGGCTCAAGATTTGGATGTTTTAATTTTAGACGAACCCACTCGAGGAATTGATGTGGGGTCCAAAGAAGAGATTCACAAGCTTATTGTACAACTTGCACGACAAAACCTTGCTATTATATTAATTTCGTCTGAGCTTCCTGAAATTTTAGGTATGTCTGATAGAATTCTTGTAATGTGTGAGGGGGAAATGGCTGGTATTTTTGATGCTGATAAAGTAGATCAGGAAGTGATAATGGCATATTCCGTGGGTGCAATAAAACAATATGAACAGGAGGAACTCCAATGAATAGTACAGAACATAATTTAAATCTAATGGATACCAATAATGGTTTTAGTATAAAACGTATTTTAAAATGTCCACAGACCAGTATTATTATAGCATTAATCATATTATATGCTATTTTAATGGTTGTAGCACCTTCTTTCTTTAATCCCAGTAATCTTGTAAACGTTGTTCGACAGGCTTCAACTATGATTATTATAGGAATTGGAATAACCTTTATCTTATCTGCTGGAATTATTGATTTGTCAGTAGGATCTCTTGCATGCATGGGTGCAATTATCGGTAGTTCATTTCTCACTGGACAAGCAGGAGGAGGCATGGAAATGCCAATATTTCCTTTAGCAGCAGCTGTTATTGTTGGAATTGTTGTTCCAGCCTTATTTGGCAGTATCAATGGTTTAGTAATTACAAAGCTTAATCTTCCACCGTTCATTGTTACAATGGCCATGATGGAGGCTGCTCGGGGTATAATCCTTGTTTTTACAAAAGGATATCCTGTATCAAATTTACCTGAAAAAGCAATTAATATTGGACGTGGTTCTGCTATGGGAATTCCTTATACTGTTTATATTACAATTGTTTTACTAATTATATTCGGAAGCATCTTGAGTCGTACCAAATTTGGACGTCATGTATATGCAGTGGGTGGCAATGAAGAATGTGCTAGATTATCGGGTGTAAAGGTTGAAAAGGTTAAAATAATTCTATATATACTAAATGGTGCTTTAGCTGGAATTGCAGGACTTTTAGTGGCATTTCGTATGGCATCAGCTCAGATATCTATTGGTGAGACATATGGAATGGACGCTATTACAGCGTGTTGCCTAGGCGGAACTCCTCTTGGTGGGGGAAAGGGGTATATGATAGGAACTGTTTTAGGATCATTATTTTTGGTTTCTCTTTCCACCGGTTTTAATCTTATGGGAGTTAATATATATTGGCAACAGATTATCAAAGGTGTTGTATTGGTTGTGGCAATTGCAATGAGTAGCAAGGAGCAATTTAATATCGGTAAGAAAAGTAAAGCAAAACAGCAAAAAAATATTGTATAAAGGAGAAAAGAAAATGAAAAAATCGAAAAGAAGGTTTATTAGTTGTGTTACTGTCTTTATGTTGATTTCCATATTTATGATGGGTTGCAGCAACGGAGGAGGAGAAACAAGTGATACTATTACATCGAAAAAATCAGGATCTAATAGTAGTGACAAACTGATTGTTGCCATGGCTCACCGTAATCTACTCTCAGTTACTGGTGCTGATATTCGTGCTGCAGCTTATTTGCAAGCTGAACAAGAAAATGTAGAAATAAAATTCTTTGATGCAAATGGGGATGTAGAAGCTCAGGCAAACTTTATTGAGGACTGTTTGGGTGGACAGCAGGTAAAAGCTATAATGTTGTGGACTGCTGATGCCGAAGGGATTGCAGAGTCTGTACGAGAATGTAACAAGAAGGGAATTCCAGTTGTAAGTGTTGATATTCCCATTCCTGATGCAAAGGTCGTAAATCATGTGGCTTCTGATAACATCAAAATTGGGCAGATAGCTGGCAAAAAAGTGGTAGAGTATCTGGTAGAAAAGAATGGCTCGGAAAAGGGGACTATCGTTGCTTGTACCTCTAGTTCACTGGATTCTTTACGACAACGCATGCAAGGATTTGAAGAAGTTATCAATCAGTATCCCGAAATAGAAATTAAAGTACATGAAATGGTTACCACTACGATTGATGATGGAATTGCATTAGCTGATGATTTGATGCAGTTGTATGGCAAAGGAGATGTAGATGTTTTTTTTGGTGCAAATGTATCTCCAACTCTAGGTGTTATCACAGCAGCACAGACTTATAATAGAGATGATTTTGCAGTAGTTGGAGTAGATCATGACCCAAATCTGGTAAGTGAACTACAAAAAGGAGAAGGCAATTCTGTACTTTTAGGGTTTGTGGCACAAGACCCTTATAATATAGGTGAAGTTGGAATGCGCCAAACGATCAAGGCTGCCAAAGGAGAAGATACTGGTGAAAAACTAATCTCAACCAATGTAACGATGGTAACGGCAGATAATATTCAAGAGTACTTAGATACCTATAATCAATATTCTGAAAAAGTTAAAGCGTTTAAATAATAAGATAAAAGTGATTAAAGGATTTACACCAGTTTTTATTTCAAACAGCACTATGACAATCTGGGAAAAGGAGATAAAGATAGTATGAAATTTGCTGCAGTTGGTTTTACATGTATTGATGTTTATAATAATCTTGATAAACAATATGCTACAGGAAATGGAGTTGATTTATTATTTAATTTACAAGAACTTTTGCCAAACATAAAAGGTTCAGTTGTTACTGCCGTTGGGGATGATACATATGGTCAGCTAATGATTGACACATGTAAATCTCGTGGGGTAGATACTCGGTATATACGTAGAGTTTTTGGTGGAAAAACAGCAGTTATAGAAATGCAGTTAAATGGTAAAGACCGTGTTCATCATAAAGTAGAACGTGGTGTTATGCAAGACTATGACTTAACGGATGAAGATTTAGATTTTATTATACAACAAGATTGTATTCATACCGACCTTTCCTGGAAAGTTACTAAATTTTTACCTATGATCCGCAAAAATAATACAAAAATTTATTTTGATTTTTCAAAACGATTTTCACATCCGGATGTAAACGAAATTTGTAGACATATTAATTGGGGAATTTTTTCGTTTAATCAGGATACACCTCAAGTCAGAGACTTGTTAATGAAGGGGTGTCAATTAGGTGCAGAAGTATTAATTGCCACTTTTGGTGAACGAGGTGCTTTGGCTTGTGATGGTAAAGATTATTATTTTCAGCCTGCGCTCCCTACACCCTATCTTGTAAACACTGTAGGCGCAGGAGATTCTTTTGGGGCTGGATTTTTAAGTGGCATACTAAGTGGTAAAAGCATTGATAAAAGTATGCAATTAGGGGCCGAAAAAGCTTGTGAAATTGTTTCTATTTTCGAACCCTATAATATCAGAGAGTAATGAAAGGAAGTGTTAGCCATATGATTATTGATATACATCTACACCCGGTTATGTTTGGCGCTATTTGTCAGGATCAGGCCAGGGTAAACTTTCGTAAGCAACATTTTGGACTTTATAAATCTTCACCAGTCCCAATGGAACAGGTATTGGCTGTCATGGATCATGCAGGAGTAGACAAGAGTGTTCTATTGGCGGAGGATTTTTCTGCTGATATGGGTCAGCCTCTTGTTAGCAATCAGGAAATTTATACGTTAATTGATATTGCTCCCGATCGCTTTATTGGATTTGCCAGTGTAGACCCAAGGCAGACAGATGCTGTAAATAAGTTGCAATATGCATTTAAAGAGCTGAACCTTTCGGGATTGAAGCTAAACTTATCTCACTTGCAAATGATGCCAAGTGATTCTCGTTTAGGTGAGATTCTAGCTATGTGTCAAGAGTATGAGAAACCGGTTACTTTTCACTCAGGATTTAGTTGGGAACCAAATTCGCCATCGAAATACGGTCGCCCTATTCTTTATGAAGATATTGCTATAAATTATCCAAATCTTAGGTTTTGTCTTGCTCACCTAGGATGGCCATGGGTAGATGAAACTATGATGATGGTATTGAAATATCCAAACGTATACACTGATACAGCGACTGTTTATATGGATTCACCTATTAATTATTATGATCAAATATTTATGAAAAATATGGCTCCTGGATGGTTGCAAAATAATTTAGCTGACAAGATTATGTATGGATCTAACCATCCGCGTTTTAGGCAAGTACGTGTACGTGAAGGACTTGAAAGTTTACCACTACGTCAAGATGTGAAACAAAAAATTATGGGTGAAAATGCTATACGATTTTTAGGAATGGGGGGGAATGTATGATAATAAAATCTTATCAGAATACAATAAGTAGTAGACAAGAATTTGAAATGATAAAAATCACTGATAAAATTGATCAAGCCGTTAAAGATAGTGGAGTACAAAATGGATTAGTTTTTGTGATTACTATGCATACCACTACATCTATTATGATAAATGAAAGCCTTCCCTGTGTTGAAAAGGACATTGAACTTTTACTAGAACGTCTAGTTCCCAGTGATTATCCTTATACTCATACTCATATGCTTCCTAGTTATGGAACATGTAGTGGAAACTCACCTGGTCATTTAAAGTCTATGCTGGGTGGTAATCATTGTGTACTACCAATTAAAGAAGGGAAGCTGGCAGTGGGGAGTGCACAAGATATATACTTTGTAGAGTTGGATGGACTGAAAATAAGAACATATAGTATTCAAGTTTTGGGAGAATAGAGATATGAAGATTTTAATTGTGGTATATAATTAATACCAAGATTTAAAATAAAATAAGACTGCAAGAGTAACTAATAAAAAAGCGACAGCCACTTTAGCAATCCTCCAATAAGGATGTTTACGAAAATCATAGTTGTTTAGCACACAGCCGAACGATTGCCGATGAATTGTAAATAATCTTTATTGGAGGATTTGCTTTATGGCAAAATTTGAATTTGAATACACAGAGATTGATGGGTTACTGTACCCCAACATTGAGATTGACGGTAAGGTCGAGTTTGATAGCTTAGGGAAATACGGACGGTTTCGATTAAGCTATCTGTACGCAGGAAAGCCGGATATGTACCGGGAGCTTTTTCTCACCGCAAGCTGGCAGAGCATTGTGCAAAAATTGGAAAGACTGCCTTTGAAACATCAGAGCGTATTCGCTTGTCCGAGCAAGCACAGGAAGTTGCAGACGAGTGCGTGGTTTCTGACTTCATTTGCAAATAGCCTGAAATGCCCTGCTGATTTTTCAGCGGGGCATTTTCAAAGCGTCCATTCTTGAATCTGAATGCTCCGGTTGCTATATGGAGTTTTCCAATGTTCTCCCAAAGCATAGCATATGGACTATCTTTATGCCATCGGGCTGGGGGATTGTTACAGCAGCCTTGCCCAAGCAGTATGCTAAGAATTTTATCCCAAGTAATTTTCTTGATTGCAAAAAGGGCGCACAGGTCCAAATCTCAACCTGTGCGCCCTTTTTGCTCCCCATAGCTTTATTGATTTGTTGTTTTACTTCTCCGGAACCCGAAGTATATCGCCGGGATAGATGATGGAGAACCGGCTCTTGTTGTTTAAACGCTCCAACTCGCTCATGGTGCAGCCCAGCTTGCGGGCGATAAGCCAGAAGCTATCGCCCTTCTGCACGATATAGGTGGTGTACCGCAGATTTTTCGGCACATCCGCTGTCACGCCATACTGGTCAAAGGTGTAGGTAGACCCATCAATATCCTTCTTATCGGTAACGGGCTTGCCGTTTTCGTAGTACATCCAGTTGCCGGAATCATTCATCGTCCAGCCCTGCAACCTGTCGCTGGAAATCGCCCGCTCCACGAAGCGGCGCAGTACAGCAGACACCTCGGCTCTTGTGGCCGTATCCTGCGGATCATAGAGATTTCCGTTTTTGCCGCTGATGACCCCTGCTATCTGCATCTGCTTCACGGCATCCTTTGCATAGGCGTTGATTTTAACGTTATCCGCAAAGGTGTTCTCCACATGAACCTTCGGCAAGTTATAACCGATGGTTTTGGCGTAGCCCGTCATAATAACCGCCATCTGCTCACGGGTGATGGACTGATCCGGGGCAAATTTATAATCGCCAATGCCATTGACAATGTTGTTTTTATTTGCCCACTCAATGTAACCCATGTAGTAAACGTCTGCCTTTACGTCGATGAAGCTGGACTGCTTGTAGGCATTCACATCGACATTTGCCAATCGTCCGAGGGTAGTCACGAACATTCCTCTTGTCATGGCGGTATTCGGGGAGAACGTTGTTGCAGAAGTGCCGCTGAATAAGCCCCGGTTTACCACAAACGCAATGTCATCCTTTGCCCAATGGCTGCCGATGTCGGTAAAGGTCGGCGCGTCTTTTTTGTAGCCGATTCCGTAGGTGGAGAAGTGGGAAGTGCTAAAGCGCAGCACTCGTTCCACACCGTCATAAACAGAGCTGATCAGCCACTGCACCTTGCCCTGTGCATCCACATAGACCGCCTGCACGTTGCCGGATGTTTCATTTGCGGCAAGGATATAGGGAATTGCCACCGCTACGTTTCCTGCCTCAAAATTCTGAACCGCCTTGCCCTTGCCGTAGCTGACTGTCAGGTCAAAGGCAGGCCGGGAGCCAATAGCAGCCTTAGCGTTCTTGAGGTTACTGCTCTCCATACGGGCGGCTGTGATTGTCACATCACCATTCGCCTGTTTGCGAATCTCTTTTACCGCCGCCAAATCCAGCGTCATGCTGATGGCAGGATTTTCTGATACCAATGTGATGGAGCGAATCTCTTTGGCAATGATATAGTCCTGCACTGCCTTTGGCAGACTAAAGGAAATACTGACTGCGGTTTTCTTGTCTGTGTTTATTCTTACCGTAATGGCAATGCCGTTTTTCTCGTTGCCGTTCTTTTTCGCTGCTTTTAGTGCCTTTTCGTAGGCAGCTTTTGTGTCCTTTTCGGAGATATTAGCCGCCCCGTTGCCAGTACCGTCCACCTTACCCTCTTTCTTGATTTCGCCCTGTGTAGGTGTATTGGGCTTGTCGGGCGCCGGTGGTATCACGGTAATATGGGGACGGTCATCAGAGGACGAGCCGCCGCCGGATGAGGACTTAGCATTTACTGTTACGCGAATGCTGGTAGAGAGTCCTACATTATTCAGGTTGCTCACACCGCTTGGCAGCGTTACCGTTCCGCTTACTGTGAATGTCTGTGCAGATGTACCGGATTGGTCATATGAGCTGCCTGTTACATCCCATGCCACATCTGCCTGAACATTTCCGCCATCTGTCACAAGGGTTACTTTTGCAGGCAAACCCAATGCCGCCGCGGTTTTTGCTGTGCCGTTGGAAACTCCTGTGATTGCACTTGGCGATGTGATACTTACAAGTGTCTTGTCCGTTGGCGGGGCTTCATTATTGTAAACCCCGGCGGTCAAGATTGTTCTGTCCGCCAAGTCGGTAAGCGATTGTCCCGGTGCGTAAAAGGTAGAACCGTCATACCAGCCCAGCGTGCCTGCACCTACTGCACCGGCATAGTTGAAGCCGTTTGCTTCTGTAATTTCCGGCAGGATCAGCGTACCGGTGTAGACCACCGTGGCGGATTGGAGCAAATCTTCGCCCAGCGTTCCCTTGCTGCCCATGTCATAGGTGACGGTTTTCAGTCCGTCAGGGCCCAGCGTGGCAGGGTTCAGGATTTCAAGGGCGGGGCGGAAACCGAAGACCGGTCGGACGAGCGACGCAGAATCATACTCCCAGCAGCGGGCCGAATCGTACCCGCGAAACGCACGGTACGACTCAATATTAGAATGCGTATCCTGCCCCCAAGAATAAATCTCACTCCAATTTTTAATGTAAGTGTCTTTGTTCAAAAGCTGATCCCATTCGTTGGTTTCGGGCGTTCCTCTCATAGCGTCATAGTAACCTGTGGAACCACTTCCTACCGACAACGAGCGCAGTGTATAATCCACACCGCCCGAAGTGTAGTTTTTTCCAAAGATAAGATTATTCGTATGAAGATTATCCCATGAAATTTTGTTTGTTACGTTATAGTCCGCCACAAACAGGCTGCGGTCTGACAATAACTCATTTGCCCTTGCTTCTGTGGTCGCTGTTCCGTTGTCGTCAGTTTCAAGGTTATAGGCATTTATCGTACCCGCATAGGTAAAGGGCACCCATTTCAGGCTGCCGTCCGGCAGGGAGGTGTTCACCGTACCCGGAATGGTTTCTCCCGACAGGTCGAAGTAATAGGTTCCGCCGGGGGCAAGGTCAAACTGTTCTGTTGCCACACCAAACGTCCCCCTTGCAAGCGGTGCGTCCGGCAGACTGCCGTCATCGCCCACCGTCACTGTGATAACAGGCAAATCAATGCCCTCCGTCATAGTATAGCTACTTGGGAGTATCGGGGCAAAGAGATAGATGTCCGCTGTATCAGCGTCATAGTCCGGTTCGCTCTGCCATGCAACCGGCAAATTGATTGTTTGCTCGGTCAAGGCCGGTTTCCCGGTGTTGTCGGTGGTATCCTTATCTTTTTGTCCGCCACTGTTATCTTCTCCCGGTGCGGCAGCGTCAGACGGTGTTGCTGGCTGCTCCGGTTCAGCGGGTTCTTCTCCCTGCGGCTCACCGGAATCCTGCACGGGCGGTGCCTCATCGGGCTGCGTTTGCAACCGCACCGTTGCTGTCAGGGTTTCCGGCAGGTGCAAATCCCCAAGGGACGTTCCGAGGGCAACCTCCTGATTAGATATTTCTTCTGCTAATGCTTCAAAGCCTATGATCTCCCCGGTTGTATCTGCGAGGGATGTTTCCGCCGCCGCTGAAACCGGCGTCATACTAAACACCATGACAACGGACAGCATCCATGCCAGTATCCGCTGGGCAGGTTTATTTTGATTCATATGCGTTTCCTCCTATCTCAATCTGATTATCCTTGCGCATCCTGCTTTTTCATAAGCACACTCAAAGGGTGTCACCCCTTTCGCTTTGGTAGCAGGCACATACCTCGTGGATGACTTCCATGCTTTTCGGACCGATACCTAGCATACCCAGCAGCATTTCCGGCTCCTGTTCCAGCAGAGCGCAAAGAGCGTCCATATCACTGATGCCGCTCCGCGCAAGCTGGGTGCCGGTATAAACCGTGCGCTTGCTCCCGGTTACAGTGCATTTCCTAAAATATTCCCGTATATCCTTTGGCATTGTTGTTGCTCCCATCCTCGGCATTCCTGTGCTATAAAAGCAAGACCGCTTTGCGTATCATATAGGGGATTTGATGTCAAGTCCCCACACTAAAATTATAAGAGAGATTGGAGTGAAAAGGAAGAATCAGCGAGGTTGGATTTCCCAACGAAACTCACTCTTGACAATTTTACAAAACTGTGCTTTCTGTTTTTATCCCGATATGGTATAATGAGCGTCAGATGAATATTTTGTCAAAAGGAGGCGAAGCCGCCATGAATACATCACTTCAAATTGCCATTTGCGAAGATATTCCGGCAGACGCAGAGCTGCTGGTTTCTCATATTACAGAGAGTGGTATTGCCAGCCAGCACGAAACCTTTTCCTCCGGGGAGGCGCTTCTTGCCGCTTTTGTACCGGGGAAATACGATCTCATTTTTCTGGACATTTATATGGGCGGAATAAAGGGCGTGGATGCCGCCGCCCAAATACGGGGAGCTGACCGCACCGTGACGCTGGCTTTCACCACCACCAGCACAGAGCATACGCTGGAGAGCTACCGCCTGAAGGCGGCAAGCTATCTGGAAAAACCGGTGAAACAGGAGGATGTGCGGGAAATCCTGTCCCTTGTGCTGGCAAAGCGTAATACCGCCGCCTATATCACCCTGTTGATTGAGGGTGTAAACCGGGAGATTCCGGTGGAAAGCATCTTGTTTTTTGAACAGCGAAATCATGCCGTGATGGTGCATACCCATGCCGAAGTCCTGCGCACCAGCCAAACGGTAAAGCTCTCCCACATTGAACCCATGCTGCCGGAGTATTTTCTCCGATGCCACCACAGCTATATTGTCAATCTCCGCATGGTAAGAGAAGTAGACAAGGAGCTGAAGGTCTTTGCCATGCAGGATGGCAGTCGGGTACATATCCGCTATCAAGCCCTTAAAAAAGCGGTACAGGAATATGAACGCTGCCTGTTTGATACGGTGAGAGGGGGTGGGGTATGAAGCATTCCAAAAAAATCCTTGCGCTTATTTTTGTATGCGCTCTGACGGCAGCATTGGCACTGATAGCCGGCGCTTCTTTGCAATACAGAACCCTTTTGGAAAGCGGCGCCACCGGTACAGTACGCACGATTACCGCCGTGACCTATTCATCCGCCGACGGGCAAGCAGGTGCATTGTCCTTACCGGATAAAGTGACGGGACTTGAGCCCCGCACGCCGGTTACGCTTTTTGCCTCGGTGCAGGCACAACCGGGGGAAAGCCTGCTGGTGGAATCGTACTTTGCACCACTACGCCTGTATGTGAATGATACTCTGATCTATGCGTGTGGGCAGGAGGGCGGCTATCCTTCCTACATGAATGATCCCCCCGCCGGGCTTGCTATCGTCAAGCTGCCCGAGGGGGTTGGGACGCTCTCCCTGCGGCTGGAATTTGAATCCCTGACCCAGCGTGACGAGCTGTCCGTCCCGGCTCTTTTTATCGGGGACAACGGGGCGCTGCTGGGGCACTTGGTTCAGACGGAGGGTTTTTCCCTGCTGTTTTCCCTCCTCCTGATTTTCCTTGGGGCGGCGATGGCGCTGGTATCCCTGACCTTTGTGAGAAAGCTCCCCTCGGGCACCTCTTTTCTGTGGCTGGGGCTGTTCTCCCTGTCGGCAGGGGTTTGGGTGCTTGGGGAATGTAATTTAGCGGCGTTTATCATCCCCTATCCGGCCCTGATGTATACCATGACCTATGTGGGGCTGTTCTGTGTGACAATTCCCTTCCTGCGGTTCGGACTGGTGGTGCTGAACCCAAGGAACAGGCTGCCCTTTTCGGTTATGCTATGGATACATTATGTGTCGGTGGCGGGGGCGTTTCTGCTCCAGCTCACAGGCAGGATGGATTTTATCAAAAGCCTGTACTGGTTTCACATCATTGCCCCCCTTGGGTTTGTCACCTTTGCGGTCTGCCTCGTGCTGGAGATGTTCCAAAACCATAGCCCGTCGGCAAAGCGCCTTGCCCCCGCCGTACTGCTGCTGTCAGCTTCCACCGTGCTTGAGGTCATCAATTACTGGCTGAACCTGACCGGGACTTTCACCCTGTTTTTTCAGCTTGGGGTGCTTGCCTTTGTCATTTCCCTCGGTATCGCCAGCGGCTACTATGTCAGGGAGTCCATGGAGAACGCTGCGGAGAAAAACCGGCTGGAATACGAAATGACGGTCATGGAGCGGCAGCTTACCCTCCAGCGGCAGCAGTATCAGAAAATTGCGGAAGATAACGAGCTGGTCAAGATGCAGCGGCATGATCTGCGGCATCAGTTTGCGGTACTGCGCAGCTTAACGGGGGACGAACAAAAGCTGAATGACTACATTGACAGACTGGCGGCGGGCGTTCCTTCCTCCGATGCTGTTCGGCTTTGTGAAAACTATGCCGTGAACGCTGTGGCGGCACACTATTATGCGATGGCGCAGCAGCATGGGATTGAGCTTTCCGCACAGCTTACCGTGCCGCAGAAATTAGAGGGCGGAGTGGAAAGCGATCTGTGTATCGTAGTGGGTAATCTCTTGGAAAACGCCATCGAAGCCTGTGAGCGAATGACAGATGGTAAGCGGTTTATTCACATAGACAGCGGATTAGAGCATGGTGTGTTGACTCTTACAGTGGATAACAGCTTCATCGGCAAAATCCGTAAGCGGGACGATGTTTTCCTGTCCTCCAAGCGCCGGGGTAACGGTGTAGGCATATCCTCTGTGATAGCGGTGGCAAAAAAACATGGCGGCAATGCCTGGTTTGAAGAAAGGGACGGCTTGTTTCAGGCTTCGGTGTATTTGAGGGTTGAGCCTGTGTCAGCTGGGTAATACTGATCCGACACTAACCTGTCGGTTTTGTCAGGCTTTATTTTTTCCCAGAAAGGAGGTGCAAGTATGATTTTTAGCTTTTGGATCGAAGCGACACCTTGCCTCTTGCGGCGGGAAAAACACCAGATAAAAACGCAGCTTTTAGACTAGAGTGCAGGAATAGGCGAGTAGCAGACTCGCCGCCTTCAACCAGATCATCGTTGCCGAGCAGCTTGAGGAAACGCTCAAAAAGTTTGAGAACACCCACCGGAAAAGCGGCTGCGGTTTGAAAATACCCATGAACCGCTTATTGACCGTGAAACATGGGACATCGTGCAGAAGGTGCAGCAGGGCAAGTGCAGGCCCAACAAGATGGGTGAGCAAGAAATCAGCACTGGAAAAGACACCATGCTGAACGCCGACAGTTTCATGGCTGTTGTAGATAGGTACACTGATATTCAGAAACTAACGCCTGAAATTGTGCGGGAGTTTATCGACAGGATTGTGGTGCATGAGCGTTCCGAGCCGTACAAAAAGAAGAACTATACCCAGCAAGTTGATGTCTATTTCAACTTTGTTGGCAGATTGTAAGAAAAGAGATTTGCCGTAGGACTTAAAAATCCTACGGCAAATCTTAAAAATTGAAAACATCCTTATTAAACCGGGGCATTAGTGGTTGTCGTTTTGTATATACTAATTATATTATTCATCAAAATTTATTTTAATAAGTGAATTTGTTAATAAAGCTATACATAAAATGAAAAATCAAATTTATCACTATATCCTATGTGATGGGTGGTATGTGATGGGCTATCATCATATTCATTATATACCATACCGTCAAAAGTAAGAACTGGAGCACCTTTTTTCAATTCTAAAAGTTTGGCTGATCGTGTATCGGCACGAGAAATTTTAATAGTACGAGTGCCCGGATGTACAACCATACGTATGTTTTCCATATTATCGCGTATCGATTGAAACAATGAACCATTTTCTAAATCGCATTCCAATAAAAAGGCATATTTCATTGGGAAACAAGTTGTTTCAATTACGACAGGTATATCGTCTGCAAAACGCAGACGCTCAATATAAATAACTTTACTATCAAGTGATAATTTCAGTTTTTTTAAAATATTTTCATCAGGGGACTCTTCAATATCACAACGTAATACTTTTGCAGAGGCTTTCATATTGTTCATTTTACAAACCTCTGAAAAGCTGGTCACTGACTGTGTAAATGCACGACGAAAGGGTTTTCTTAAAACAAAAGTACCTTTTCCTTGTTTCTTTATCAGTACCTTTTCTTCTACTAATTCAGTTATGGCACTTCTAATTGTAATAATGCTGACACCATACATTTCGGATAATTTCTCCTGTGAAGGCAACTTTGATCCAACTTTGTAATATCCACTGTGGGTTTTGTCTAAGATGTCATCCTTAACTTGTTTATATAAAGGAACAGCACTAGCATTATCCATCACCGTTTCCTCCTGTTTAGCTATAATATGATACATCTATAAAAATAAAGACATCATTATTATAGCATATTTATTTGTAAAATATCAATTATTAGATAAAATAGCCAGCACCAACGAGTATTTTGAAATTAAATTCATTTTTAAATTGTCTTTTCAGTAGTGTTTTCTGTTCAATGAACTTATCTCATTTATAATCTTTAAATAATATATTTCCTTGAGAATCATAGGCTTTGATTTCACTTAATTTACTTTCACCTTTCCAAGTGAATAAAAACATATCATCATCGTAAAATTCTGTTTGAGATAATGTTCTTCCATCATCTAAATATAGCTCAACTTTATTTATATTGCTATCATTTATAATACCATAGAGCTTATTTCTATCACTGGAATAACCCCAAGTAAAATTCAATGGTCTCCCTTTATCTATTTCAATTCCAGTGACTTGATTTCCAAAAGTCCAAAAGAAAAACATGGTTTTTTTAACAGTGTTGCAAGAAATCCATTTATCATATTTGCATAGTATATATTTTCCATCATCAAAATCTTCAATATGAACTACCTTAGATGGGCCATAATGGATACTTCTCTCAGATGCTTCATGAGCAGCCATTGGTGTTAGAGATATGCCTCTGTTAAGGAACAATGTGGATAGTGCTATCAGTATAATTATATTTCTAACTATCTTTTTCTTTCTATTCATTTAAGTCACCTGTCTTTAATGGAATTTCGACTTTATAGTATCTGTTATACATATCATACTCAATAATCAATGTATCTATCTTATCTGAAAAATTGCTGATAGTACTTATGCCCTTAGTAACAATACCTCCAGATGAAGAGCCGGAGCTCACAAAATATTCATTACCTAAATTATCCCTTATAGTTCCAATAGAGCCAAGTGACCATCCCATCCCTAAAGGTTTGGTGTCATAATACTCATATATTATATTTAAGTCCCCATTTTTTTCATATATAACATTTTTAAACTTTATCACTCTGTCATCAATTTTTACTTTTTCGTTGACCTTTATATCATAAACAATATCTTCTTTTGAAATATGCTTTGCCGGATTTCCAGAGAAAATTGTACTTATTAATGAGATGCCAACTGTAAAAACAGTGATTATTAAAAATATAGTCACTAGCGCATTAGTTATTTTATAAATCCATCCTAAAACAAAATTATGTTCCCTATTTAAGGCAATACCTATTTCCTTAGGATTTCCCATATCCCTTAATGTAAGCTCTTCAGCAGTCACTTTATCAATGCCTCTGCTGTCGTAATATTCCATTTTATCTAGTATATGATCCTCTAATTCCTTTCTTATATCCTCTCTATCAAAGGGAAATTTTATATAGGATATAACCTCATTTATGAATTTATCACTCTTAAGCAAATTCATGGTCATCACCATAGACTACTTTTTCTACTGATTTAGAAAAAGTCTCCCATTGCCGTTTTTCTTCAATAAGCTGTTTCTTTCCTCTTTTAGTAATTTGATAATATTTTCTTTCTCTTCCCGCATCGCCCTTAGACAAATAAGACTCAACATATCCTATATTCTCTAATTTGTGTAAGACAGGGTATAGGGTACCCTCTTTGAACTGAAAGGTATTGTCAGAGCGTGTTTCCAGCTCTCTAATTATCTCATAGCCGTATCTATCTCTTTCTTGTAATAATGATAGTAATAGTAAAATTGTACTTCCGCCAACAAGACCTTTATCAATTTTCATAACCACACCTCCGCATTTATACATTGGACTTCTATGTATAGGATACATAGAATGTCGATGTATGTCAAGAAAAAAATAGCTCCATATAGAGCTATTTAAAAATTTATTATTTACCATCTACCACCGGCACCGCCACCGCCGGAGCGACCTCCGCCACCTCTTGAGCTGCCTCCTCCGTTACGACCGCTTCCTTTGTAATTTCCGCCGCCTCTTCCAAAGCCTCGAAAAATACTATAGGTTAACCATCCTCTAAAGAATCTAAAATCTATGAACATGAATATTATTATGCCGATAATTATATATATACTTGATATTTTATTTCCAATATGATTTTGATTATTCGGGGCATAATATTCATCATTTCTTGTTTCAAGTTGGATATTATATTCAGATTCTACATAATCCAAAATCTCTTCATAGCCTGATAATACTCCTGTATTGTAATCTCCTTGTGAAAAATAAGGTATTATATTGTTTTCAATTATCCTTTTTACTCTGCTATCTGGGAGTACTCCTTCTAACCCATAGCCTACTTCTATCCAAATTTCTCCTTCGTTGGGGACAATTAGTATTAACAATCCATTATCTAATTGGGCTCCTCCAATATCCCATTCATCAAATAAGGCTGTGGCATATCTATTGATATCCATACCCTCTAAGTCATTGATAGAAGTTACGACAATTTGTGCACCGGTTTGTTGATATAGTTCCGTATTAGTAGTTATAATATATTCTTCTGTTGTTTCATCTAATATATTTGCATCATCATATACATAGAAGTCATTGTTAGGTTTAGGCAATGCATATACGGGAGAAACTAGGATAATCACAAAAGCTATGATAATAAAAATATACTTACTTTTGAGATTTTTCATTTAAGCACCCTCTTAAAAGTTTACTTCAGGAACTTCTGCATCTTCCGGGTTAATCTCAAAATATTCTCTTGACTGATATCCGAATATTTTCGCTACAATATTGGTAGGAAACCTTCTTATAGTGGTATTAAATCCTCTTACAGCATCGTTATATCTCATTCTTTCAGTGCTAATTCTATTTTCTGTTCCGGAAAGTTCAGCTTGCAATTCCAAGAAGTTTTGATTAGCCTTAAGATCCGGATAATTTTCTACTACTACGTTTAAGGATCTTATTGCTGCATCAAGCTGATCATTAGCTGCTGCAAATTCCTGCGGTGAAGTTGCACTATTAAATCCCGCCCGGGCATTTGTTATCTGGGTTAAGACCTGTTCTTCATGACTGGCATATCCTTTGACGGTATTTACCAGATTGGGTATCAAGTCAGCTCTTCTCTTTAGAACATTTTCAACCTGTGCCCATGCACTGTCCACGCTCTCTTCCATACTGGCAAGTCTATTATATGTCCCAATGGATGTTATAGCCACTAAGGCTATTACAATAATTATTATAATTAAAGTTAATGATTTTCCTTTCATTTAATCCCTCCTAATATTTAAAATCCCCTGATATTATATTTATATCCAAGTTATATAGATTGTATCAGTTAACTACTATTCTACAACGACTTCAACCTTAGTGCCATCATTACTGTCCACATCCAAAATCTTGCCGGTTTCACCATTTTTGATAGCTGAAAATATTTCATCCATATCATCTTCTGTCAAACCTGTTTCTTTAAACTCCGGAGAAAATTTTTGAGCCAATTTTACGCCGACATTTATAATAGAAATAGGTAAAGTAATATTTACTTTAGTAGAATCTTCCGGATCAAAGACTTTCACTTTTAGCCATTTTGCCTTTTTGCCGTTTTTAATATTAGTGTCATTTAAAGATGTATCGCCGCCATCTAGAGCATCTAGCAGCTTGACACCCTCTTCAGTTGTTACTTTTCCTTCCTTTACCATTGTTAAAATTTGCATTTTTTCTTTTTCTAACATTATACCACTCCTTAAAATATTTTTATTAGGAAATTAAGATTCAAATACATCTTTTATTCTTCACCTTGAAGTAACTTAAGGGCTTCTTCCGACGTTATTTCACCGTCACTTAATCTTTTTACGATTTCTCCTTTATCAATTTTGGGTTCTGAATATTTGGGACTATATCCCAAAGCTTCAATTACATTTTCAAGCCTTCCTCTAACGGTAGGGTAGGATATACCCAATTCTTTTTCAATTTCCTTTATGTTTCCTCTGCTCTTTATAAATACTTCAACGAAGCTTTTCTGCTCATTGCTTAGTTTGCAAAACTTGCAAAGAGTGAAATTGCCTTCTATCTGAGTATGGCATTTATGACAACTAAGCTTTGTTACATAAAGTTCTTCACCGCATACGGGACACTTGCCTATTACTTCATTTTTCAAAACTTTCATCCTTTCTTTAGAGTATAGAAACATTCATTATTGCCTTATAGTAATTATAGCTATATAAAGATATACAGGGATTAATATATCATCGCAAATTAATTATATGTGAATTAGTATTATAATATTATAAATTATTAAATATGTCAATATAAATATTAAAAATATTAATAAATAAATTAATAATATTGATATTTATATTTAAAATGAATATGACATTATCAAAAGATAATCACAGAAATTTAATTTTGCTATTGACAACAGTAATTTAAAATTCTATAATCAAAATATGAAACCGTTCTCATAAATGGAGGGAATAAAAATTACACTTACGATTAATGATATAGCAGAAAAAGCAGGTGTTTCAAGATCTACTGTTTCCAGAGTGTTAAATAATAATGGTTATGTAAGTGATGAAACCAGAAAAAGAGTTGAACATGTAATTAAAAAACATGAATACTTACCGTCAGCAACAGCAAGAAGTTTATCTAAAAAGGATACCAATACAATTGGAGTTGTTATCCCAGAGGCAGATAATTCTTTTTTTGGTGAGATATTAAAGGGAATAAGTGAAGTAGTAGATCAAAATGATATGACATTGATTTTTTGCGACACCGATAATAACATGGAAAAACAGGAAAAGGCATTAAAAATGTTAAGAGGACAGAGAGTCAAAGGGCTGATCTTAACGCCTGTAAATGATTATAGTGATGATGAGTCGGCAAATACGCTTAGAAAGCAGTTAGACAGTTTAATGGTTCCTGTAGTATTGTTGGATAGACAAGTAGAACATTCCCACTGGGATGGAGTGTATTTTGAGAATTTCAAAGGAGCCTATGCAGGCACAGAAGTGCTTATAAAAGAAGGATATAAAAACATAGGTATCATTACCGGGGATCTCAATCTAAAGATAGGTAGAGATAGATATAGAGGTTTTTTGCAGGCAATGGAGGATTATGAAATACCGATACTTAAAGAGTATGTATTGGAAGGTAATTTCAGTGAGGAAAGAGCCTATGAATTGATGAAGAAATGTATAGAAAATAATACTATAGCTGAGGCTATGCTTACATGCAACAACAGGACAACCCTCGGTTTTATCCGAGCACTAAGAGAATATGAAATAACTATAGGTGGGGATATAGCTGCTATAGGAATTGACCGAATAAAACTTTTAGACGATTTGGGATATAATTTTAGTTATGTAGAGAGGGATACCATAGAGATGGGCAGAACTGCCATGTATAAATTATTGGATAGATTTAAGGACCCAAATAAAAAAAGAGAAGTAGTGAATATACCATTTGAGCTGACACTAAAGGGTTCAGAAAAAATTGCACCTAAAGAATCTAAATGAATATAGATTTATAAGTAATAAGTATGTATACTTTGTGGGAGCGGTTCCACAAATATAATGAGTTATTAGTATTTAATTTCCTAAAACCTAAACCACTAATTTATAGATTTTAGGAAACTAAGATAAAATAAAAAAAGAAAGGATGAAATTAATGAGAAGAAAATTGTTAGTGTTGCTCTTAGCATTGACAATGGTTATTGGATTGGTAGCATGTAGTTCAGAACCCCAAGCTCCTGTAGCAAACAATCCTGAAACCGATAATGTCGATGAAGGGGACAAGTCAGTCAGCGATGAACCACTAGAAATATCTGTCATTATTAAGGCAACAGACTCAGATTATTGGCAAACATTGTTATTGGGAGCAAAAGCTGCAGAAGCTGATCTCAATGGCAAGGTAAAAGTAACAACAGATGGACCTCCATCAGAGATAGATATTGAAGAACAAGTATCAATATTGGAAAATGTAATTTCAACAAATCCTGATGGTATTGTAATAGCATCGTCTAGTGTTGATGCTACTGTTCCGGCTGTAGAAGACGCTATGGGAAAGGGGATTCCCGTAATTACAGTTGATAACAAATTGACAACAGATAATTATACTTCATTCTTAGCTACAAACCATTCTTTGGCAGCCGGAATGGCAGCAGAGGCAATGGTAAAAGACTGGGAAGCTAAAGGAATTGATCCATCCGGCAAGAAGGTAATAGTAATAAGTTCAGTAGCGGGTACAAAGGTAAATACCGATAGAACCGAAGGATTCATTGGAAAGATAACTGAACTTGTATCGGACATAACAGTTCTTGAAACTCAATATGCTGATAACGATATCTCCAAAGCATTAAGCATTGCTGAAAATACTATGGCTGCAAATCCAGATTTGATTGGTATCTTTGGCGATAATAACCATATGGGTGTTGGGGTAGCTAAGGCAATAGAAGAGGCCGGGAAGCAAGATGAAGTAGTTGCATATGCATTTGATGCAGATCCGGATGAAATTGAAGCTATTAAAAATGGAGTGTTAAGGGGTATTGTGGTACAAGACCCATTTGGTATGGGCTATAACGGTGTTATGGCAGCAGTAGATGCAATAGAAGGCAAACAAGTTGAGAAGGATGTTATAGTTGATGCAACTATAGTGACATTAGATAATATGGAAGAAAAGGATGTACAAAAATTATTATATCCGGGTCTTTAATGCAGTTTGAGTGGGCATGGGGATTATCCATGCCCATCAAGCAATAGATGAATGTAAATAAAGGAGGATATTTATGCCTTTAAAATATGAAAATATAGTTGAAATGAAAAATATAACGAAAGAATTCCCAGGGGTAAAAGCACTAACAGATGTTGATTTAGATGTGCGCAAAGGGGAAGTCCATGCTTTGGTTGGGGAGAATGGTGCAGGTAAATCAACAATCATAAAAATTTTAATGGGTGTATATACCAAAACTTCGGGTCAAATATTTATTGAAGGAGAAAAAGTTGATTTCAAATCGCCACTACAAGCTCAAAGATATGGACTTGGAGCAGTTTATCAGGATGTAAATTTAGCACAACATTTATCAGTTGCTGAGAATTTTTTCATGGGAAAACTTCCAAAAACGAAATTAGGATTTGTTGATTATAAATATATGTGCGATGAGACAAAAAAAGTATTGGATTCAATAGAGGTTTATGTGAATCCAAAATCAATAATAAAAACCCTCTCTGTAGCACAACAGGAAATGGTGTCAATCGGTAAAATTCTTCATCAAAAATCTAAGATAGTAATCTTTGACGAACCTACCGCTTTATTGACTAATGATGAAACGGAGCAGTTGTTTAGGATAATAAAACTGCTTAAGGAAAAGGATGTTGGCATATTGTACATTTCTCATAGACTTGAAGAAATATTTCAGGTATGTGATCGAGTTACAGTATTAAAAGATGGTTTTAAGGTAGATACATTAGATGTAAATGATACAAATGAAGATGATTTAATCAATATGATGGTTGGCAGAAGTGTAGAAAATATGTACGAAATAGAGAGAATAGTACCTGGAGATATAGTTTTAGGTGTTAAAAATTTAAGCAGTGGAAAGACATTTCAGGATATCAACTTTAATGTAAAAAAGGGTGAAATCTTTGGCATGTACGGGTTGGTTGGTTCTGGAAGGACGGAAATAGTAAGGAGCATTTTTGGAGCTGATTCAAAGGAGTCAGGAACGATAACAGTAAAGGGTCAGGAAGTAGATTTCAAATCTCCGAAAGATGCAATAAATGCAGGAATTGCTTTATTGCCTGAAAATAGGAAAGACGAGGGACTTGCCCTTATATTGTCAGTTTCAACCAATATAAATATGGCTTCAATTGAAAATATATCATCAAAAGGCATAATTGATAACAAAAAAGGCTACAAAGTAGCTGGGGATTTTATTGATATTTTAAAAACTAGGACTCCATCAATTCACCAAAGAGTTCAAAATCTATCTGGAGGGAACCAACAAAAGGTTGTAATCTCAAAATGGTTGGCTAAAGGCAGTGATATATTTATATTTGATGAGCCTACAGTAGGCGTCGATGTAGGTGCCAAGAGAGAAATATATAAGATATTTGAAGAGCTTATAAAACAAGAAAAAGCAATTATAGTAATATCATCTTATTTACCGGAGGTTATGGGTTTAACGGATAGAATGCTTATAATGCATGAGGGAAAACAAATGGCCATACTAGACAAATCTGAGTTTAGTGAAGAATATATATTGAAACTGGCTTCTGGATTTAAATAAGGGGGAGATAGAATGGATAAAGTAAATGAAAATAGTAAGGAAGTACAGAAGGTCAAGTTTTATAAAAGTGGAATAAAGACAGAAATGTATTTACTAATTATACTTGCAATATTATTTATTGTGCTTGCACTAAATTCTCCTGTTTTCTTAACTGCCTCAAGTCTCAAGACTCTTTTAAGGCAGGCATCTATATATGGCATTGTAGCTATTGGTATGGTTTTTGTCATAACATCGGCAGGCATTGACTTGTCAGTAGGTTCAGTAGTTGGGCTATCAGGTGTATTGACAGCCATATTTATTATGCAAGGTTTGCCTATACCATTAGCTATAATAATATCAATTGCAGCAGGAGCTTTTATTGGGCTTATAAATGGAATTTTGATTCATGATGGCAAAGTGCCGCCGTTTATAGCTACAATGGGGACAATGACTGTAACAAGGGCTATAATTATGTTGATTACAGGAGCAAAAATGATTTCAGGTTTACCAAAGAGCTTTACCGGTATAGCACAAAAAACTGTTTTAGGAATTCCATTTTTATTTGTATCATGGATCGTTGTAGTAATCATTGCATGGTTTATAACCCATAAAACTGTATTTGGTAGAAATATCTATGCATTGGGCAGCAACAAGGAAGCTGCTAGACTAAGTGGAATAGATGTCAGAAAAACAACATATGGAGTGTATATATTTTCTGCCTTTGTTTGCAGCATTGCAGGGATCTTACTTACTACCAGATTAGGAAATGGTGTACCTACATCCGGAACCGGATATGAACTTGATGCAATCGCTGCATCTGTAGTAGGTGGTGCTAGTCTTGACGGTGGTGAAGGAAGCGTCATTGGTACGGTTTTGGGTGCGATGATTATGGCCACACTTCGTCAAGGAGGAACACTGTTGGGAATCAATTCCTTTATTGTTGAAATAATTATTGGATCATTAATAGTTGTGGCAGTCTTAATAGATAAATTGAGAAAGAATTAATAAAATTTTGCGATAGCATTTAGGAGGGAACAGAAATTGATTTATAAAAAGGTAGATATGATAAAAGAAGAGATTTCTTCAATAGGTATTGGTTGCTGGAATTTTGGAGGTGATTGGGATTCTTCAGAGGAATTAAATGCAATAAAAATTGTACATGCTGCTATTGATGCTGGAATAAATCTATTTGATGTGGCACCTGTTTATGGATATGGAAAAGCGGAGAAAGTCCTTGGGAAGGCACTGAAGGAAGGGAAAAGACAAAAGATCATCATAGCTAGTAAATGCGGGCTTTTATGGAATGAAAGGCATGAAACTAGAAATAACCTGACTAGAAAAAGTATATTAAATGAAATTGATAATAGCCTAAAAAGATTAAATACTGACTACATTGATATATATCAATTGCATTGGCCGGATTCAAATACCCCCATAGAAGAAACAGTAAGCGCTCTGGAGGAGATAAAAAAATCCGGGAAAATAAGGTATATAGGATTATCTAATTTCCCAAAAAAGGACATAGAAAAATTCATGATATTAATTGAAGTAAACGTGATACAAGCCTTATACAATATGTTGGAGAGAAATACAAACAAATACCATAACATTCCATTAAATTATGAAACAGAAAATGAAATATTGCCATTGGCTAAAAAAAACGGACAGGCATTTTTACCATATAGTCCATTGTTCCAAGGTCTATTAACAGGGAAATTTACAAAGGGTAAAAACTTTTCTGAAAAAGATATTAGAAGTGAGAACCCTAAATTAGCGGGGGATCAATTTAACACCTACTATAATGGAGCTTTAGCATTGGTTGAGTTTGCAAACAGCATAGGAAGACCTTTAAATGAAATTGCATTTAATTGGCTACGACAAAGGGATGAGGTGACGTCTATTATTGGAGGAGCATCAAATTTGGCACAGCTGGAAGGAAATATTCATTCCACTACATGGGATTTAACAGAAGATGAATTGGATCAACTAAATGGTATAATCGAACCTTTTAAAAATATGTAAAGGATGAGGATTATGTACAATTATCTAATTGCTCACGACTTGGGTACTACCGGGAATAAGGCGACACTATTCTCTGATGAAGGTAAATTGATAAGAAGCATAACCTATAGCTACAACACACATTTTTTTAATGGCAACTGGGCAGAGCAAAATCCACTTGACTGGTGGAAGGCTGTCTGCGAGACTAATAAGCAATTGTTAAAAGGTATAGATAAAAATAAAGTTGCAGCTCTTGCATTTAGTGGTCAAATGATGGGCTGCGTATGTGTAGATTCCAATGGAGAACTTCTACGGGATGCAATTATATGGGCTGACCAACGGAGTGTGGCGGAGGAAATAAATATAAAGGGAAAAATTGATGAGCTGGAATTTTATAATATAACCGGTCATAGGATAAGCGCTTCATACAGTATAGAAAAACTTATGTGGATTCGCAACAATGAACCGGATATATTTAAAAGAATTTATAAAGTGCTCAACCCAAAGGATTATATTATATATAGACTGACAGGAAAATTTGTTACCGATTATTCAGATGCATCAGGCACAAATGCATTTGATATAGTGAATTTAGAATGGTCAGAAAAGATTCTAGGCTGTGCAGAGCTGGATATAAATCTTTTTCCGACTGCTTATCCTTCAACTTATATTGCTGGGGAAATATCACTTAAAGTATCAGATGAATGTGGTCTGGCAACCGGCACTAAAGTAGTTATAGGTGGAGGGGATGGAGTGTGTGCGGCAGTAGGAGCTGCATCTGTGAAAGAAGATGTAGCATACAATTATTTGGGATCATCGTCTTGGGTAGCTTATACCTCAAAAAAACCTGTATTTGATAAGAAAATGAGAACATTTAACTGGGTTCATATGATCCCGGGATATTATGCACCTACGGGTACTATGCAGGCTGCGGGTAATTCATTTAGTTTTATGAAAGACATAATGTGTGATGGATTATCAAAGGAAGCTCAAAAATATAATTGTAATGTTTACGATTCCATCAACCAACTGATTGAAAGTTCAAAATTAGGCGCCAATGGATTGATCTTTTTACCTTATTTACTGGGAGAGAGAAGCCCTAGATGGAATCCCAATGCACGTGGTGCTTTTATAGGAATTAAAATGGAACATACTAAAGCTGACTTTTTGCGTTCTACTGTCGAGGGGATATTGATGAACTTGGATATTATCTTGAGGATATTTGAAGAAAGTTCTGATATTAAGATTATGAATATAATTGGAGGTATGGCTCAGGGAGCGCCCATAAGGAGAATATTAGCCGATATATATGGATTAAGGGTAAATAAATTAAACTATTTGGAGGAAGCTACCTCTATGGGAGCCGCTGTGGCAGCTGGAGTTGGTGTAGGTATGTTTAAAGATTTTAACGTGATACACAAGTTTATACAAATTGAAGAAGAAATCATACCTGATATGGAGAATCATAGTCAATATGAACCAATAAAAGAAGTATTTGAAAATAGTTATAAGGCACTTTTGGGAATATATGATGAACTAGCTAAATTATAAAGGAGGAGTTGATTATGGGCTTAACAATGGCTGAATTGGCGAAGATGATAGACCACACATTATTGAAAGCATTTATCAGCAATGAGGATTTAAAAAAACATTGTGAAGATGCAATCAAATATGGGTTTAAAACTGTTGCTATAAATAATGCCCAAGTTTCATTTTGCAAGAAAATCTTAGAGGGGACAGATATATTATGTGATGCGGCAGTAGGGTTTCCACTGGGGCAGAGCACCATTGAAACAAAGGTATTTGAGACAAAGGATGTCATTAAAAAAGGAGCTAAAGAAGTAGATTATGTCATCAATATAGTTGAACTAAAAAATCGAAATTTCTCTTATATAGAAGATGAGATGGAAAGAATAGTTGATGTGTGTAATAGGGAAGGAATAGTATCAAAGGTAATCTTTGAAACCTGCTATTTAACAGATGATGAAAAAAGAAAACTATGTGAGATAGCACTAAAGGTAAGACCTACATTTATTAAAACATCTACAGGATTCGGCACAGGTGGAGCGACTATCAATGACGTGAAGCTTATGAAAGAATGTGTAGGAGATAATATTAAGATTAAGGCATCAGGTGGGATAAGAAATATTGATGACGCCCTTAGCATGATAGCAGCAGGGGCAAGTAGACTTGGGACTAGTCAGGGAGTGAAAATAATTGAGGAATACAAAGAAAGGCTTAATAAATAGCTATGCTTATAAATTATATAAATGGATTACAACATATAGGGATACCGACTAGGTCATTTGAATCGACAATAAAATTTTATGAGGCTCTGGATTTCGAAATAGTTTTTCAAACAACTATTGATGACGGAAAGGCTCAAGTTGTCTTTATGCAGCTTTATGATATTGTTATTGAAATATACGAAGTTGATGTTTCATCCAATAGAGCAGGTGCGATAGATCACATTGCAATTGACGTGGAAGATGTGGAATCCTTATTTGAATGCATGAAGAGAAAAGATTACAAGGTACTAAATGATGAGATTCAATATCTACCTTTCTTTGAAAATGGAGTGAGATTCTTTACGATAGAAGGGCCAAACGGAGAGAAAATTGAATTTAATCAAATAATTACTAAAGAATGAGTCAGGAAAACCTGACTCATTTTAAAATAATTATGAAAATTATTAACTACAGGAATAGATTTAAAAGCTCTATCCCAAAATATTTTTACTTTCCTCATCTATAAATTGATTTGTATATAGATTGTAATAATAACCTTTAAGCTTTATAAGCTCCTTATGATTTCCGCTTTCCGTAATTTTACCATCTC
>ENA-UOOK01001088-UOOK01001088.1-fermentation-metagenome-genome-assembly--contig:-NODE-1088-length-36269-cov-13.164826_pt1 | contig 36269 bp, 31 predicted proteins | sample MGYA00245777_ERZ724023 | MGnify/ENA primary metagenome ERZ724023 (study PRJEB28704, sample SAMN03018312) | fermentation metagenome | biome: anthropogenic terrestrial biome; feature: soil...
CATAAAGCGATTTTATTAACAATTGATACTGTTATTTGGTGCGAATACTCCGGCAAATTTATGTTCACTTCATATTCGCACTAAAAAGCTTGATGCAACTGAGTTGCATCAGGAATACATTTAAATACAGAATTTTTAACTCGTTGCTCGTGATTTACACATTACTTAGTTTCCTTAACTGTGTTTTTTCCTGCGTTTGTTAGTGTTAATATCATAATTGTCAAAAGAAATGCTATGTTCTTTCTATAAAATCATGAATATTATACTCAGTTATTTATGAAATAGCAATATTGATAAGACTTTTTCTTGAATTTCCGAAGGCAATCGTGTTTTTCATCGTTGGAGTATAATTATTATTGGCAATAGATATAAAAAAAATAGGAAGTAGAAAAATCTACTTCCCAAACATACAGTTTTCCTTTAAAATGTTAATTGACAAGAAAAACACGAAAGAAGGCTGTATGATGAAATCAATTATAAAGGATAAGATCATTTCGTTCAAGGAGTTAGAGAAAAATATTTTTCAATACATTTGCCAATGTGGCTGTGAAATGACACGTACTATTTTGGAAGAACAGGATAAAGTCCTTGAGAAAAGTAGAGATAAGAAAGCTTATCGTCATAAAGGAGCACGAGCAACGACAATAAAAACGGTCTATGGTGAAGTTGCTTACAAACGTGCTGTTTATAAACATATCAATGAAGAAGGAAAGACTGAATGGGTTTATCTTTTGGATGAAGCATTGCAAATGGATAAGATTGGATTGATTTCTACCAATCTGGCAGAAAAGATAGTTGATACAATAACAAAGGAATCCTATCGAGGAACAGCAGATGTGGTTAGTCAAACAACCGGTCAGGTAATCAGCCATGGAGGTGCATGGAATTTGGTACAGAAGCTAGGTGATAAAATATGTGCCGAAGAGAAGACCTTAGTGGAAGAAATGGACGCAGGTACAATCACAGGAGAAGAAGTAACCCCCATTTTATTTGAAGAGATGGATGGAGTATATATCTCGATGCAGGGAAAAGATAGACCAGGAAAAAAGAGAAGTAGGGAAATGAAAGTATCCATAGCCTATAGAGGTTGGGAAAAGGATGGAAAGTCGAATACAAAGCTAGCAGGAAAGATCATGACAGCAGGCATGGAAAACGCAACTGAATTTCTTGCAATCAGAGAAGCGATGCTCCAGAAAAAATATAATACAGATGAAATCGAACTACGGATTCTGAATGGAGATGGAGGATCATGGATAAAGGATCCTTATGAACCAGAGACAGTATTCCAGTTAGATCGATTTCATATTTATCAGGCAATCATTCGTAAAATATCAGATAAAAGAGCACAAAAGTCAATTAGAGAGCTTTTAGATGAAGATAAGATAAAAGAATGTTTTGAATATATAGAAGCCTATGCAACGAGCGTGGAGAGCCTAGATACGAACGATAAGGGAAGCAAAAAGGCAATGGAATTATTAGAATACTTAAAGAAGAATCAAGATGGATTAATTCCTTATCAGCGAAGGGGAATAACACTACCGAAAGAGAGACCAGGAATTGTATATAAAAATCTCGGAACACAAGAAAATCATAACTGTTCCGTAATTACACAGAGAATGAAACATCGAAGAATGAGTTGGAGTATTAATGGGGCTAATCACATAGCAAAGTTGTTGGTACGAAAAGAAAACAAGACGTTGTACAATACAATAGAACGTTACACAGATGGAATAATAATAGCTGCAAGGCTAAATGAAGTAATGGAAGTATTAAGTGCCGCGAAAACACCTAAGTATGATGGAAAAGGCAACAAAGATGGTAATATTCAAAAAGGACATTTTGCATTAAGAGATGCAATGTTGACAGCATCAAGAAAAGCATTAATAAGGGCATTTGGATGAAAGTCAATGCTTTTAATTGAGGTACAATAAATCAGAAACTGTATGAAAAACTTCTCTCGAAAAATCGAGATTGGAGATTTGCCAATAAACACTTGACACAAACTTTTTCATCCAATAAGTTGACAAATAAGTAAAGAATGTTAAAATTATACTAGTAAATGGTACATAATTCCATAATAGTTTGGTTATCAACTATGGTGAATAATTCAGGAGTACTGGGTTGATTTGAAGATGAGCGAGGTTAAGCATGGAAAAGAAAAAATTTGATTGGAAATTATTGAAACGTATCATTCAATATCTTAAACCAAATAAAAAGAAACTTACGATTGTCGCAATCTGTATTTTGATCACAACGATGATAGGCTTTTTTCAGCCGCTTGTGGTTAAGATGATAACAGATGACGGGCTGATTAACCAGAACTTCCGTGTCATCCTATCTTCCGTTTTATTGCTACTTGGTCTGGTTCTGATTAATCAGTTTATTGAAGTTGCCTTGGCCTCTCTTTTTGCAGACATACATAATGAATCAGAATATAGAATATATTCCGGAGCTTTTCGCAAGCTATTAAGACTAAAGCCGGAATATTTTACAGATCGAAATGCATCCGAGGTTATCAATGCTATGTCCACAGATGTAAGTACCGTGTCATCACTGACCGATCAGTATAATGTTATGCTCATCAGTTATATGTTTCGGATCATTAGTGGGCTGGCAGGACTGATTGTAATAAGTCCTTTCTTAACAATATTGGTTCTGGCAACGGTTCCTATTAAATATTTCACGGTGAAGAAGCTTGCGAATATGCGAGAAGCAAAAACGTCAGAGTATATCGGAGGATACCGGGATTTTGCATCCTGGATGTCGGATACAATAAGCGGAGTAAAAGAAATCAAGCTTTGGAATGGCTATCAAATAAAGGAAAAAGAATTTACAGAGAAAGAACAGGGGCTATTGAAACAGCAGAAGGGCTTCACCATGATAGGGGCATGGAATATGTTTGTTGAAATATTTCTTGGATGGTTTGTTTCGGCGCTGCTGTATGTTTTTGGTGGGGCACTGTTGATTCACAGTAAACTATCCTTAGGCGGGCTTTTTGCATTTATTTCCTATAGCAGCTACGTTACTTCACCTATCTCGGCAGTTCTTAATGCAAAATTGATTATGGCGCGAATCATGCCTTCAGCAAAAAGGCTGTTCGAGTTCTTGGACCTGGAGGAAGAAGCGAGTGGTGCAGTTACCAATATTACTGCGGAGAACATTACTTTTGAAAATGTCTGTTTCTCATACAACGATGACAGAGAGGTATTGAGAAATATATCCTTTTCCATACCGAAGGGATCAAAAGTTGCAATAATCGGTCCCAATGGAAGTGGAAAGTCAACCATTATCCATATGTTACTTAGATTTCTCGAACCGAAATCTGGAAAAATTGAAATCGGCAAGGTTGACATAAAAAATATGGATTTAAATGAATATAGAGAGCTGTTTTCCGTTGTAAGCCAAAATCCCTATTTGTTTAATAGGACCATAAAAGAGAATATTGATTTGGGAAGCAGCAATAACGAAAAACGTCTGGCCTATGTCTATCAAAAGAGCGGGGTGGCCGGATATTTAGAGAAAATGCCAAATGGAGAGGACAGCATCATTGGTGATAATGGAGCAAGGCTGTCCGGCGGAGAAAAGCAAAAACTTGCAGTTGCAAGGGCATTGATGAAAGATACGCCATATGTAATTCTTGATGAAGCAACCAGTGGATTTGACGCCACATCCGACGCCTATCTTCATGATGTAATAATAAATGAAATGAAGGATAAGACCGTTCTGCTAATAACTCATAAATACGAAAATCTCGAAGGTACCGATATGGTTTATAGAATTGAAGACGGAGAAATTGAGAGAATAAAGTAAGCTTCCTTGGTTATCCTAACCAAAGATTTATTTTACGGGCAAAATAGATACTTGCCAAGACATATGCCATTGCCCGAATTTTGAGCAATGGCCATTAATCGACCAATATCCATTGATAGGTATTGGCATGGTATTTTATTTTTATCATTTGCTTGCAGCCATTATTAATAATATAGCAGCTGAACAATAATGCAGCAGTGCCGGCAAATTTTTCTTCGTGATCAAATCTGGGATTATATATTTTATAGGTATGCATCAATTGGTCATCATCTTCAAGCCGTATATAATTTGGTTTTATTTTACCGGCTTTATTAAAAGTAACGATAACATCTACGGTTTTATTGTTCATTCAATAATGCCTCCTCCATAATCGGGTTTGCGTTTATCTATACTGATTCCACCGCTCATATGATAAATTGGATTATTAATAAATACTGCGCGCATTACAGAATCCCTTCCATACCGATCTCTTATTTTATCAATCGTGTTATCCATTGCTAATAAATGTTCATAATTATTTGTATCAAAAAGATTTAATTGACGAACAGATGTAGCCGGTACTATCTTACTGGTATGGATGCCTAGATTTCGGATCGGCGTCCTGCCATCCCATAGCTCATCAAGTAGCTGGCATGCGGCTTTATGGATTTCATTCGTAATATTTGTAGGTGCAAATAAGGTTAACTGATGCGATGAATGGTGAAAAGCAAAGTCAACGATGCTGATAGCCACAACATTAGCAATAACGGAATCCGCACGCAATCGGGTGCATACCGTCTCTGCTAAGGAAAGCAATATCATTCTGGCCACATCGGCTCGATCTACATCAAAAGGAATAACAGAAGAGTTACCATATCCTTTGATTGGTGGTGCCTCGGCTGCTACGGTTGATACATCGATACCATTTGCAAATGAGTACAATACATTTCCGATTTTACCAAAGTAAGCTCTTAGTATATTCAAGTCGGTCTTTGCCAGATCACCGATGGTATAGATACCAAGATTGTATAATTTATGCTTGGTAGAATGACCTACAAAGAGTAAATCGCCTACCGGCAGCGGCCACATTTTCTTTTCAATTTCATATGGAAATAAAGTATGCACGAGATCCGGTTTTTTAAAATCTCCAGCCATTTTGGCGAGCAGTTTATTGGAGGATATGCCGACATTAACTGTAAATCCTAGCTCATCCCGGATTTTATCTTTTAATTTGTACGCAGCAGTTAAAGGTGCTCCAAACAGCAATTCAGTGCCCGTCATGTCACAATAGGCTTCATCAATTGAATATTGCTCTACGCACGGAGAAAATTCACGAAGTATCTCAATAAACGCATTTGAACATCTTTCGTATAAATCGTAATGAGGCGGTATGGTTACGAGGCCGGGGCAGCACTTAAGAGCGTCTGCAATAGTGTCTCCGGTCCGGACACCTGACTTTTTAGCCGGTATAGATTTCGCCAGGATAATTCCATGACGTTTTTTAATATCGCCTCCAACGGCAGATGCGATCTTACGTAAATCTTGTTTTTCACCCAACACATGCATTCGATAAGCTGCTTCCCAGCTTAAAAAGGCTGAGTTGACATCAATGTGAAATATGATTCTTTCCATATTGGATCACTTCCTTTATCGATTCCTTCGTCAAATGCGGAGGTATCTTATTTCACTGAAATCACGATTGATTTATCATTATGCCTTACAATAAAAGGATACCTTTCACATAATAACTCTCCCGGCAAAGAAAAGAACATACGTTTGTATTATGCGTTTATTATAATACGATTATGCGTTGATGTAAAGAGAAGTTAACCGGAAACTTATGACAAAAAAAGATATTTGTAGAAGCAAACAACCCACGAAGGCCAATTCAAATGATAAAAAACAATAAGCATTAACAATAACAATCATGTGCCTATGCAACTTAAAGTATTACAGAAAATTTTAGGACATAGTAAGCTTTCACAGATAATAGATTTATATGTATATATTATCCTTTGGGTTTATTAAAAATCATTCTACTATTTTTTCTAAATTTTTTATACCAAACTCTTCAAAATGTTGTATACTCTTTAATCATAAGGGGGCACTACCCTTCGTATTATTTTGGCTCTTATGAGTGCAGAGATTGCGCAGGAACTTATGGGGATTGCATTTGGAAAAAACATGCAGGAGGTAGAGGGATATGAAAGTAAAATTAGATGATGTTATTGATGCATTGGATTTTACAAATCCGGAAACACAATATTACTATAGTATTAAGACGGAAGAGATTTTAATGGTGTGGGATGGGATGGTAAATGGAAAAACTGATCCGGAACTAATTGAAGAGATTACGTTAAGTTTTGATGAGTACATTGCACTTCCAAGTCAGTATGAGATTAATGAATATGGTATGATGGAAGAGTTTGTGGAAAATCTTCCAGACGGTAGAAAAAAGATAGAATTATCAGACGCCATTCAAGGGAGAGGTGCTTTTCGAAGATTCAAGGATACCGTATATGATTTGGGGTTGGAACAAAAATGGTACAAGTTTCGGGATGAGGCTTACGAACAAGTAGCCAGAAATTGGTGTGAAGAAAATGAAATTGAAATCGTAAAAGATAAATAAGGATGGAAGGAACATAATAGATGCGGCATCACTAAAAAAATTAATAATCTTATGCGAATTGAGAGAGCAGAAATTGCACAGGAACGAATGAAGATTGCATTTGGAAAGTAGGATTGATTATTAAATGAGACCAAGAATGGAAGATATTGAAACATTAATTAATAATTTGGGATTAAAGGATGAGATGGATAAGCTTGCGAAAATTTTTAAGGAAAATTTTATGATTGAAGGAGAAGTAACAGAGAATCTGGAAGAGGCATTACATAGATCGCCTGATAGTTTGATTGATATGATTTTTGAAAAAACAGAAGAAATGTCATTAGAGTCGGTTGGAAGAAAAGAGAAAGAACATATTCTGCTATCGGATATTCCAAAAAACTTGGAATCTCAGATGATATTTATGAATCTTAATAAACTGAAAGTTTTAATTCGTGTTATGAATCAATATCCGATTGAACCTATGGAAACAACGATTGTGAATGAGCAGTTTGTTCCAAGAGGATGGGTTTTTAATTTTGTTCAAGATAACGAATGTACATTCATTGTCACGGAGCAGGTAAGACAGGTTTTGATGAAGTTAGAACAGGATGATGTAAAACAACAGATGAAATTTGCGTTTGGCATTAGGTGCGTCATGAATACTTGTGTAAGATTGTACGGTGTGTTTGGGAAAGATTTGTTTGTAGACATTTATACTAAGATGGCTCTTGAGGGGCAAGATTATGAATCAATGAATCTGGAGGTGGAGGAAAATTTAGAAACATTACTGCGGGTATTCGAAGATGAACAGATTATATACAGAAAAGGAAATAATATTGTCTGTTGCAAAATAGAATCAGAAGAGCAATATACGAATATTATTAATTCACATATTGGAAAAAATAATTATATGCCAAATGACCATGATATTGAGGCATATTGTTTTGGAAAATGGGTGGATAAGACGGCGGAATATGATGCAGTATATTCCTGTTTAAAACGAGAGATAAAAGATTCCGAATACGCAGAAGAGATGCTGGAAGAGATTCTGGAAAGAATAGTGGTTGATGATTGGGGTATCCCGCAGATAATGAATTGTCTATATGATTGGGAGGTTGAATTTGACAGTCCGCAGAGTGCAAGACGAATGACAAAGTCATTAAGTGAGTGGATATACTCTGTTCGTTGTTGGAGCGAATATGGCTATAGCAGAAAAGAAAAGCAATTGCCAAATGATCAAGAAGAATATATTGCTTATAAAAATTTAAATACGGAAAAGGCTACAGCGAAAAGAAAAATATATCCGAATGATCCTTGCCCTTGCGGAAGTGGAAAAAAGTATAAGAAATGCTGTGGGAGAACATTGTGAATGAAAGATGAAAATACCCATTGGGTTGGGTTCATAGTATTTATTTTTTGATAGAAAATAGCTATAATATAGGTAACAGGAAACATAAGTAAAACTTATGCTTGCCCAATAGAGATAAAAAATGATTATCCACTACTTTAGGCGGTGTGGGATAATCATTTTTTATTGTGCGTTTTTATTAACACAACAATAAATGCGAGTAACGCTATGATGAGCATACCGAAACTTATCATTAAAGATAGAGCATCTGTAACTGTTATCATAAAAAAAGACAAACATAAGATGAAATGCTTGAAACCCAGTAAGTTCTACATGTTTTCGGTCAAAATGTTCTTTTATGGAGTAGTATCAACTGGTAGAAGAACAGAGATAAGCCTGTTCCAGCGCACAAGCAAAAAGCCTGTTGCGTCTTTGCAACAGGCTTTTGCTAAAAAGGGAGGGTGAGCATTTAAGCTGACCTGTGGTTTCATCCTGTGTTATATGGTGTACCAGAAGGGGATATATGGGGATTTGCAATTTGTCTTGTTTCATTGTGATATTAAAATTGCTTAGAAAGTTGCGTATAGACGAGGAAATAGCATAGGGAAAGTAATAGAATTATATCATGTTCGGTTGTATCCATAGGGATTATATGGTAAGATAATATAGGAGTAATCGAGACAAGGTGTGTTAGCCTCCCGGAAGGGAGGTGGTGCCAATGAATTATGTTACATACAGTGATTTATTTACATTTGTATTAGTAATCATTGCACTGCTTACCTATTTAAATAATAGGAATAATAAGCAAAAAAAATAACTGCCCCTTGTCTTGCCGGACACCTAAGGGCAGTTACTAAACTGTAATTAGGAGGCTAACCACTTTGTGGTCGGTTACTCCTTTTCTTATATTTACTATAACATGGTTTTAGGTGAATGTAAAGTTATATTACGATTAAAACGATTAAAATTACGGAATTACGGTTTTGAAAATCGAATATTTTGATTTTATATTTAATCTAATATGAAATATTATACGGTAAAAATGATAAGTTTATGGATAAAAATATATTATACTAACAGGAGTAATATTTTCTTGTAGTTACAATTAGGGATTAAGATAAGGTAAGGGATAAGTATGCAAAGACCAATAATTCTTGGTATAAATTATGGAGAATTATTAATCGAAATCTTTTTCTACATTATATAGGTGTAAAAGAAAATCTTAGCATTGCAGCTGATTATATGGCATCTATGTGATTTGTAATTACATATCTAAGTAATAAATTTGATCATAATACCCAATACAATTATTGGATGTTATAAAGTCAATGAGATATACAGATTATATATAACAGGAAGGTGGAGAAATTGTTATGAATATTGAATATAGAAGAATGCTTACAGAGGATATTCCTAGCTGCGCCATAGAACTTATGAAAGCGTTTAAAGAGTCACCATGGAATGAAAACTGGACATATGAGCAAGCTTATAAAAGAATTGATGAATTAATGTCGTCTAGAGTGTCAAGAGGTTATGTTGCATATGACACAGAAGCTAGCATTGTTATAGCGATGTTATGTGGAAGGATAATGACATACTTGGATTTTAAAGAAATATGGGTAGATGAATTTAGTGTACACCCAGACTATCAAAGAATGAACATTGGTTCAAATTTACTCACATATGTTCGCGAAGAATTAGGAAAAGAAAGTGAAAAAGTATTTGGAATTGCGTTGACAACAGAAAGAGGTAAACCAAGTGTGCTTTTTTATGAGAAAAATGGTATTCATGTAGAAGAGGATGTCATATTTATGTCTGGAAGAATTGAGGTGTAGTGTATGATGAAATTAGTAAAATTATCAGACAAAGTATTCTATTTGCCTGGTGTAGAAGAGCTTGATCGACCATTCTTATATTACATAAAAGGAAGTAATTATAGTATTGCAATAGATGCGGGAAGCTGTAAATCTCATGTTGAAGAATTTTATCAAGAACTAAAAAATGAAGGGATGGAATTGCCAAAGTATACAGTTATTACACATTGGCACTGGGACCATACTTTTGGTATGCCTTATGTTCACGGAAAAACCATCGCAAGTGAGTTGACGAATAGAAAATTAAAAGAAGTTAGCCATTGGAAATGGACATTGAAAGAAATGAAAATGCGTGAACAAACTGGAGAGGATATGGCATTTTGCAATGAGTGTATTTGTAAGGTGTATAAGGACGTATCGCAAATATGTGTGATTCCATCTGATATAGAGATTGATAGTATAACTCAATTAGACTTGGGTGGTGTAACACTTTCACTCATTCCAAGAGATTCAACTCATTCAAGAGATGCTTTATTTGTGTTCTTTCATGAGGGAAAAATGTTATTTGTCGGTGACGCAGATTGTGAAGATCATTATGAGGAAAATGGAGCTTATAACAAAAAAAGGCTCCGGTCATTAATTGCATTTATAGAGGGGATCGACTTTGAAATCTATTTGTTAGGACACGATCTTCCGTCGAATAAAGAAGAAACATCGGAGTATTTAAACAAAAAATATCAGGAGTTGATTAGTAACTAATCAGTTAATCACTATGTATATAAAGTATTCTATAAATTATAAAGCTTATGAGTATAATACAACAACATCCAGTTTGCAAGGAAGACCAAATTCCCATTATATTCATTTGGTAGTTAATGTAAGTTAGGCGGAATATACAGATGGACAGATAAATAGGGATTTATAAGAATGATTATTTTATATAATTTGTTGAGCGGCGCTCTCTGCTCCGGTCAAACATCGCATAGTTTTCTGCTCTAAGAGGCCGCTTAACGGCATAATAAATTCCGGTAAGCACGTTGTGATCCGGTAAAAATCGAATTGTTTTCTGCCTAGTATACTGAAACACCCTGCCGGAGGCAGGGTGAATCGGTTTCATATATAGTTTTTCAGTTTCATTGTCCTAAGTGCTTCCGCCACAGTTGCGGCATCTACACGGTTCATCCGGCTGGATAGCTGTTCATTGTTCCAAAAGTAGTCATCATATCCAGCAAGATCGCAACCGACACCGAAGGCCGGAATGCTGATAAAAGCTCCATAGTTGTATTTCCCTATTATAAAGAGAAAACCGCTACGACTTTCGATCTGTATTTCGTAATGGCTTCCGTGATTGGTAATCCGCTTTACATATCCGGACCATTCTTCCTGCTTGCGCCCGATTTTTTCCCGACAGTGAAAAATCATGGGTAGGGATACGATTGTTTTTAATTCCCTCATAAGCTCCTCCTATCCGAGTGTAATGCTGTTGCTGGCTGCCAGAATGGTTTCTGAATCGATGCACTGCTTTTTTAACTGAGCACCTAATATCAGTGCATTTGACATTACTGAATTAATGATCCGCGGAGTTCCCTGACAGTACCCGGTTACAGCCCGGAGGGCTGCATCATCGATGATGGATCTTGCCCCACCAGCCGCGTCAATCCGGGAATAGATGTATTCTGCGGTCTCGTCCGCTGAAAGACCATTGTAATTATAATGAACCACGATTCGCTGCTTCAGGGCTTCGTGGACAGGCTTTTCAAGGACAGCATTCATATGTGGAAGACCAACCATAACAAGTGCAAAGCAGTCGAGCGAATCGTAATCCTGATTCATCAGAAGTTTGAAATCCCTTAGGATATCCGTACCAAGATATTGACATTCATCCACGACTACGAAGATAGTCCTATGTTTTTCCTTGAGAAGGTAACGGAGCCGCTCTTGAATGGAGCCATACATAAGGGACTTTCTTCCACCGGCATCCAGCCCAAGCTGAGTACACAGCTGACGATAGAACTCTGTTACACTGATGGTGGAGAGGCAGGTATAGAACATCTGGCAAAGGTTTGGGTTCAGACTGTCGGAAAAGCAGCGAAGGGCAAAAGTCTTACCCATGCCAGGTGGTGCAGTAATAAGTCCAATACCACGAGTGTTCTTTAAGAAAGCCAACCGGTTCTGCACCTCCAGGTGATCCCTTGACTGGAACGCATCCTTTACGGGAGCCGACTTATCAAAGGGATTGAAGGTAAGTCCGTAAAAGTGTTTATACACGGTCACCACCCCCGGTTCTGGAATAATCGATGGTCGGTGTGTTGTTGCGTTTGGTCTTCGAATTCTCCACCCGGTTTGTTTCACGGATTGGATAACGTTTCCCTTCATAAAGGATGTAGGAATTCTTCCTATCATCTGGCAGGAAACGGACTTCGACCTTCATATGGATGAACTGCTGGGGGCAGTCATAGGAGACTGAATTGATGGTGATGGTGGAGTCATTGTTCACTCTCCGTATGATCCGATTCATGAAGCATTCATCAAGCCACTCCTTGCTTTTAGGGAAACGGATACGGTCAAGGTGGAGAGAATAGCGTTCCATTGGAGTACCACTGATATCCCGGTTGAAGGAGTTATTTCTCCGGTGGATATAATCAACTAGCATACGATTCAGCTCATCAAGCGAGTTCACTCCTGAGGAATCAAAGCCATTCAACCAGGTATCCTTTATGGTACGAAAAGATCGTTCCACCTTGGCTTTTGCAGCACCGTCTCTTATCGGTGTGTGAATTTCAATGACACCAAGGGAGCCGAGGATGAGGGAAAGCTGCTCATTTGAATAAGAGGAACCGTTATCCACATAGAGTTTTGAGCACAACCCGTAACGTGCAAAAGCATCCTTGAGTACTTTCTGAAAGTTATAAGCATTATCGTTATAGAAGAAGCGGGCTCCAACAATCATGCGGGAATGATCGTCAACGATGTGAAACAGGTATGTACGTCTGGTAACTCCATTCTCTGTAATGTAAACAGAGTAACAGGTGTCTGCCTGATATAGATCACAGGGGAATTCTGCTTCAAAGGCTTTCCGGTCTTTGATATTTGGGTTCCGTGCAGATTTTAGGTCATTACGTTTGATAAAACGCTGAACTGCACAGACGGAAGTCCCTTTGTGTGTTATAAAACCATCCTCGACCAGCTTCTGGTGGATCAGAGTGGCATTAATTCGGGGGAAGGTCTCCTTCAAGCGATAGATCTCAGCTATAGCGGCATCGGATAGGGCTCTCGGAACACCATTATCGGAACGGGGTTTTGGCATAAGGCCATCAATACCGAGCCTCAGATAGAGCTTTTCCCATTTCTCAAAGGTATTGTAATTGTAAGTTACTTCGCTGCCATCCGGCATTTTCAGTGGCTTTTTAGCAACCCTCTTATAGTAGGCGGTCTTCGTAGGTTCAGTAAACAGCCCCTGAGTGACAGGAGCAATGACTGCGAAGCGTACTCTGGCAATAGCGGCTGCTTCGCTGTAAGATTTGTCATTAAATGTATTATTCATAGTGTAATGCACCTCCTGAAATCACCATACCAGAACTGGGCAGAGGATACTATTACGATGTTATGTGGAAACGTATCAGGAGAAAGAACATAAAATCATGGCGGAACGGAACGTGCTGTCCGGAAGGAATAATGACCGGACTGAAGGAAGGAGTAACGCATAGAAGTAAAAAATCCATTCAGGAGCTGCCAAGATGGAAAAGGGAGAAGTTCGGACAGAAACGTATCCGGAGATGAAATATAATCCTCCAGAAGACCAAGCCAGAGCTTCTTATGGGTAAGGAATAAAGAATGCCATGCGTAGAGAGTTGACACGGCGATACCGTACTCGGAGCAGAGCTTCTCTACGGTGATAGGGCGTGTGTAATAATCCCTGAGCACGGTAAGAATAAAAGGAAGGCTGTAGGAGCTATAAGGAATTAAGTGCTCTGGAAGGATCGCATGGGTATGACCACAGGAAGGACACTTGTAGCGGGTGATGGTAACAACATAGGTAACTGTATGACCATGCTCAAAAGATATAAGATATCGTTCGTAGGAGGCGTGCTTTTGCCAGTCTGGATGAGTGCAGGAGCAAAAAGAACAAGGATGGTCAAGAATGTTTACCACCAACATGGCCCGAAGGAAAACCTCATGTGCTGAAAGATTAATTAAATTTAGCTTGCAGAAAAGACCAAATACTCTTATCATAAGTATATACCTCGCAGAAAGGTATGCCATGTACCCCGCTAAGAAATGAATTAGGGACATGGTGGTTGAGAAAGAGTGAAACTTTGGTCGGTTGGCACTCTTTCTTTTTATGTACCTTTTGAATGACTATACAGTTTTTGGTAGTCTGAGTCAATAGTTGACAGAATAAAAAGAGCCGCTTTTAGCGGCAGAGAGTAATCTGGTATCAAGGGAGTAAGCAGAAAATAATTCATCGGAAAAAGGACGGATTAGGAGATTTTAATTCGCGACTCTACAATAATTGGAGAGGTATACAATGAATTTATGTATGTCACACTGCGTTTTTCCTGCACTGGATATAAATGCAACTGCAAATTTTTATGTTACTTGTTTAGGGTTTAAGCGAGTAGATTTTTTAAATGCTATTGAACCACATATCTGCCTTTATAGAGATGCAATAGAAATTATTTTAACACAATCTAAAGGACAAAGTGTCATTCCGAACAGAGAATTGTATGGTTATGGTTATGATGCTTATTTTATAACTGATAATCAACAAGTTTTACAAGATGAATTCGAAAAATCGAATGTAAAAATAATACGCAGATTACAAAAAACTGATTATCATAACCATGAATTTGTTGTTGAGGGTATCGATGGCCGTTGGATAGGTTTTGGAATAATAGAGGAATAACCTTATAATTAGATATTTTAATAGCACGACATCTTCTTTTTTGTAGGTGAAATTATGAGCAGACTGAGAAGTTAATGCAACTTCCCATTATGTTTATAATTAACGGGGTTATTTTGAATTTATTTTTAACGTAAAAACTTGGGACAAAATGGAGGCTAGCAGTTTCATAGGGTGTCATCATGTGGTATATGATTTTCCAGAAGGAATATATAGAGACACATTTATGTAAAATGATAATTTTAAATACTTATGGTTTGCTATAAGCATTCTTGCTTTCGTGTTATTTCATCATGTGTTATCTTATTAAAAAAGTTGCGTATAAAGTTGCGTATAAACTATATTTAAGCAATAAATTTTTATTATAAATCAATTATATGAAACTCTTAAAACCCAGTAAATAAGCCTATTACAGGAAAAAGCAAAAGACCCATCACGCCATTGTGACAGGTCTTTCACTAAAAAGGGGAGGATAAGTATTTAACTTCTCTTTGGTAATCATAATTGGAGGGGGAGTCCAATTATGAAAGAGCATACGCATTTACATCCTTATAACGGAACGGCTAGTTCCACATTAGGATATTACTATTATGATACATAATTTCTATTTTTATACATGGAAATGAAAATAATTTCGTATTGTATTTTTCTTTATCTATGATATAATCCCAATATTGAATTTAGTTAAGACGGAAGGAAGTAAGTTTCATGAGTTTATTACAAGAATGGAGAGATTATGCATATGCCAATGATATGCAGAGCCGCTCCGGTCAGTTATTCTGGGCAAATTATTTTAATATGGAAAAGGAAGCTTATCAAAAACTTCTTGCGAATCCGGACAAGGTCTGGGAAGGCACTGTCGCTTCTCTTGCAAAAGAATTTGATATGGAACTGAATTACTTCGTTGGTTTCTTAGATGGAATCAATGACAGCTTAATTACACCGAATCCAATTGAAGAAATGGAAGAGGACACCAAGGTTAGCTTGGCCTTCGATAAGGAAAAGCTGTTTTATAACATGGTGGAAGCAAAAGCAGAATGGCTTTATGGCTTAAAAGAATGGGAGTCCCTGCTTAGTAAGGAGCGCAGGAAAGAGCTGTACAAGCAGCAAAAAGCGTCTGGCACTATTGTAAAAGGCAAGAAAATCGGAAGAAATGATCCTTGCCCGTGCGGAAGCGGTAAAAAGTATAAAAGGTGCTGTGGTGCCAGGGAATAAAACGAGATTCAAAATATGAAAACCGTAATAGGAAACTATAAAATTCGGATGCTGTAGCAATTGAAATTGTGTTACGGCATCCGAAATCATTCTTAATGAGCGATTAATAAGCGATGGGCCTGTAAGCGGATATGCTAATTATCCTTATCATTTATGGATTGGCTCCCCTGCTTAAATAGTAAATATTCTGCAAATCTTTTTAATTCTGCTTCGCTTTCCGGCGTCAGCTGCTGATATAAATCGTAAAACTCTACAATATCGCGATCTAGGACTTCGCCTCCAACAGGCAGATAAGTGTCGGAAACTCCCAGTAAATAATCTATGGTTACGTCAAAACATTTAGATAAAGCAATTAATTTATCAAAGGAAGGTTCATTTCTTTCGGATTCATAGTTAGAAATTGCCGTTGGTTTTAATCCTAAGACTTTAGCTAGATCACTTTGTGTCATTTTGTTCTTTTGTCGCAGCTGTTTGAGACGAATACTAAAATTCATCAGTTCCCTCCTTCGATGATGCAAACATACGAAATACGTATTAATTTTATCTGAATCAAATGTTACTGTCAATATAAAAAAACAAAGAGATTGTTAGAATATATTGACAAATATAGAAAAGAAAAATAAGATATAAGTAGAAATTATGGGGATTTATAGATATGTTGTCATAATTAATAGGAAATCAAGAAGAGGTTTTGAGGGGAAATGCAAAAGAAAAAACAGAATATTTTATTTACCGAATTACAATTAATCTATCAATTTAGCCAGGAGATTTTTCTGCTATTTAATAGAGATGGGGAGATTGTTGATTGTAATCAAGCTGCAAAAAAGGAATTAGGATATGCCGAGGATATCTATCAGGTGTCCATCGTGAATATTTTTCGAAAGGCTATGAGGAAAGATAAAGATGAACTGATAGTTAATTTAAGGTATCGGAATTATACGGCAGAAACGTTTGCATATCGCAAGAATCAGACATGTTTTCCAGTCACCTTACGAGTTGCTTTATGGCCATATAATACGAAAATTTACGGTCTTTGTACGGCAGTGAATATTTCCGATAAGAAAGAGGCTTTTCGTGAGATAAAACGTCTTAGAAATGATTTAAAGTCAACGAACCAGTTTAAAAATGAATTTATTGCTAACATCACGCATGAATTAAGAACACCGGTAAATGGTATTATTGGTTTAACAAATTCGCTGCTTGAAACTTCATTACAGCCGAATCAACTGGATGCAGTGAATATGATGCGCAGCAGTTGCTCGAAGATGGAAACCATCATTAATAATGTACTTGACTATTCCAAATTAGCCAGTAATAAAATGGTTTTGGAACAGAAGGAATTTGAATTTCCGAATTTTATTGATCATATTGTATCCATCCATAGCAGCAGTATCAATGAGAAGGGGCTTAAGCTCAATGTTAATGTGGCAGATGATATACCGAAGCGTGTTATTGGGGATGAATACCGATTAACGCAGGTTCTGAATAATATAATATCCAATGCTATTAAGTTTACTTCGGTGGGGCAGATTGTATTAGAAGTTGCAAAGGTGTCACAGAGCAGTCAGGATGTTGAACTCTTTTTTATGGTGATTGATACCGGAATCGGCATCAGCAGGGAGGAAATGGACTGTTTATTTAAAAGCTTTACGCAGGTAGACGGCTCCTTTACCAGAAGATTTGGAGGCACCGGCCTGGGCTTATCCATTAGTAAGCTGCTGATAGAGGCAATGCAAGGTACGATTACGGTAGAAAGCGAGAAGGATCAGGGAAGTACGTTTTCTTTTAATGTTCACCTTGGAATTCCGGAGGAAAAAGAGGAAACGGTTGTAAAGGAAAATTTTAATGATAATACCATTGTAAATTTATATGAAGAAGATCCTTTGGATTCTTCGGAAGTGGACTACATCAGTCGAATCCTCGATGAGGCAAAGCATTATAGTCTAAATACGGAAGAAGTTCATATGCAGAATGTCGTGGAAGATATGCAGGAGCAGAGGGAGGTTACAGAGATATTATATGACCGAATGGAAAGGCTGGCTATCTGTATTGAAATGGAAAGTTGGAAAAAGGCAGATGATTATGCTTCTGCCTTAAAAAAAATGTTGCCAACCGGGCACAAGGAGTTAAGCAACAAAGGCTTATCTTTGGTTTTGGCGGTGCGGAAAGAGGATCATGATCAGGCCCTGAAAGTTCTTGAGGAATTAAAGGTTATGCTAAAAGAGGTAATATAGATGGAACAAGTGTCTTATAAAAAAGCGAATATTTTGGTGGTAGATGATATCAATGCTAATCTGATTATTCTTACTGAAATTATACGAAACGCGGGATATATTGCAAGACCGGTCACAAGTGCAGAACGGGCAATGAGCGCGATTGAGGCACTCTTTCCGCACATGATATTATTGGATATTTCTATGCCGAATATCAGCGGCTTTGAATTTTGCGCAAGATTAAAGAAAAGTGCGAGGACAAGAGACATTCCGATTTTATTTATCACATCCTGCTATTCGAGAGAAGAGAAAATGAAATGTTTTAAATTGGGGGCGGTGGACTATATTGCGCAGCCTTTTGATGTTGACGAAATAACCGTCCGAATTAATACACATTTGAAAATATATAAGATGCAGCAGGAATTGGAGTTCTATAACAAAAGGCTTCACAAAATAATCAATGGGCAGATACATAAGATCTATGAAGAGCAGAAAAATGTTATGTATGCTTTAACAAGGCTGGTTGAAATGCGTGATAATCGAATCAATCATTTGGAGAGAATCGGGAAGAACAGCAGGCTGCTTGCTATGGGGATGGAGCTGATGCCCCGATTTCGGGAGGAGGTATCTACCAGTTTTATCGAGACTATTGAACTTGCGGCCAAGCTTCATGATATCGGTAAGATTGCTATTAAAGACAGCATTGTCTTGAAACCGACAAAATTAACAAACGATGAGCTTGAGATTTTAAAAACACATTGTGAAATCGGTGCAAATGCTTTAAAAGAAATCTTTGATAAGAATGAGCAGAATCAATTTGGAAGAATGGCGATCAATATCGCCTGGGCGCATCATGAAAGCTGGGATGGATCCGGTTATCCGAGAGGATTATCGGGTACTGACATCCCTCTTTGCGCCAGAATCGTTACGTTGGTAGATTCCTATGATGTGTTGATCAGTGAGAAAAATGCTAAAACTGCTTATTTTCAAGAGAAATGTGTGGAAAGGATCAATATGGATGCAGGGACCAGATTTGATCCGGAGATTGTTAAGGTATTTAATAAAATATATAAGCAATTTCATTGATAATAAGAGGCTTCCATGGGAGGAATATTTCTACGTTTATATTCTTGACTATGACCGGCCAATACTTTAAGATTAACCTAGCCGCTATTTGATAAATCTGTAAATCGATTCGTATTGAATGGGCGGTTATGAAGATAATATATGCAAGTACGAGTAATAATAATGAAGATTTAAGTGTTATAAGTCCTTTTAAGATTTTGATATGGATAGGACCTTATATATATTCATGTTCATGGTTTTTATGTGACTTTTGACACTTAAATCAATAATGAATAAGAGAAAAAAATGGGGATTATAGTATGAGAAAAAAGCATGACATGTATATTGATTATGAACATTTCTATAGAAAACATAGGAGAAGAGGAGCTTCGAAGGCGTTTAAGGTTGTTTTAACCGTTGTACTGGCATCTGCAGTCGGTATGGCTGCTTTCTTTACTATAAAATCTCATATTAATTTTGATGGCGACAAATATTCAAAGCAAAAGGACTCCGCAGGAAACAACGGTGCGGAGGATAAAATTTCGGCTGTGAAAGACAATAGCGCTGGGAATCATGCTGCAGGAAATGACACTCCAGATCCTGAAAACGCCGGAATAAATTCCGGAAAGAATGCCGGGAGCGATTTTATGGAAACCGTGCAGACTCCTGCCGTTACTCCAGTGGTGCAGAATCCAGTAGATCCGATTTTTACGAAGGAACGTATCCCGGTTAAGGCGAAAGGAATCTATGTGACTTCTTCGAAGGCCGGCTCGGAAGACAGGAACCGGCTTATTGAGTTAGTCGATACCACGGAAATAAATGCTATGGTGATTGATGTAAAAGGGGATACCGGCAAAATTTCCTATCTTATGAACAGTCCGAAGGCACAGGGAATCGATGCGACAACGAATCAGATTGCCGACATGGAAGCGTTGGTAAGAGAATTAAAAGAAAAGGAGATCTATTTAATTGCCAGAATTGTTGCATTTAAGGATCCCTATCTTGCGGAGCAGAAACACGAACTGGCAATTAAGAATAAGGATGGTTCCCTGTATCGGGATAACAACGGGGAATGCTGGGTTAATCCATATAAAAAGGAAGTGTGGGATTATCTGGTCGAGGTAGCGACGGAAGCTGCCGCCATTGGTTTTGATGAGATCCAGTTTGATTATATCCGTTTTTCTACGGGACAGGGCATTGCAGATGCCGATTTTGGCAAAGAGGCGGGGACGAAAACCAAGGAAGACATCATTACTGAGTTTACAAAATATGCGTATGAGAAGTTAAAGCCACTTGGTGTATTTGTGGCGGCAGATGTCTACGGGACGATTATCAGCAGCAGTATGGATGCCGGATTGGTCGGTCAGAATTATGTGGAAATGTCAAAATACCTGGACTATATCTGTCCCATGATTTACCCTTCCCATTTTGGAAATGGAAATTATGGAATTGAATATCCGGATCTGGAACCACTTCTTATCGTACGTAAGGTTTTAAATGCTTCCAAAGAAAAGATTGCACAGATTCCGGAAGGGGAGCATCGTGCAATTGTCCGACCCTGGCTTCAGGATTTTACCGCTACCTGGATTAAGCATCATCAGACTTACAGCGGTAAAGAAGTACGGGCGCAGATTAATGGGGTATATGAAGCCGGATATGAGGAGTGGCTGTTATGGAATGCGGCAGCTAAATATTCGGTAGACGGGCTGCAGGCCAAGTAGCTGTATTTTTAGCGTTAACCTGTCTATTCGGTACGAATATATTTTGGATAAGAATAATATATATCTAGTATAAGTGACTTGGAGGTGTCCAATGGATAAGGCAATCCGTCAAAATACAAAAATATTATTCTTATTAAAGGGACTGTTATTTTCCTATATTATTACTGCATTTATTTTGCTTCTTTTGTCTTTTCTGATGTTAAAGTTTGATTTGTCCAGCTTGGTGATCAGCGGCGGAATTAATTTTGCTTATATTCTGTCTAACTTTCTTGCGGGATTCTATGTGGGGAAAAAGGCGGAGCTTCGGAAGTTTGTCTGGGGTATCGTGATGGGCGTTATGTATTTTGTTATTCTGATGCTGATATCCCTGATAATGAATCGTGTATCTCCAATTCCATTAGGGGGGCTTTTGACGGTACTGATCATGTGCGGCCTCAGCGGGATGCTGGGCGGGATGATAAGCTAAGGATGAGCATAGGTGCATAAGTGATGAATACCGGGAAATGGAATAGGATTATAGCGCATCAATCCGTTTGCTGCGATCATAATCCTATTTTATCGCGCTGAATTCATGTTACTGTTCACACCTGGGCAAAGTCTATCCTATGATTTCGTAAAATGATATCCGATAAGGAGTATTTGCATTCGTCGGTACTTTGGCTCCGTATTTTGGAGCCTTATGTACCGCTACGTAATGAATCTTAAGCGAAAGCGCCTCCGATTCGGATACATTTGTCGAAATCATAACATGGTATACATGGCGGGTGTGTGAATAGTAACGATAATCATGCAGTGAAAGCGGATTTTTAAAATATTCTAAAAATAATACAATAAATCAAAATATAGTTAATAAAATAATTTTTATTTTATTATATTATATGCATAAGCAACTTAGTATTTATAAAAAGGAGGTATTAATTCATGGCTGGTATAGAGGAAGTATCGGAGGCCTTACAGAAAGGTAAAGCAAAGGTAGTAAAAGAATTAGTACAAGAACTTGTTGATGATGGGGTTGACGCTAAAAAAATATTGAACGAAGGATTGCTTTTTGGTATGTCGGTCATTGGCGAAAAATTTAAAAACAATGAAGTTTTTGTACCGGAAGTATTGGTAGCGGCCAGAGCAATGAATGCAGGACTGGCTATTCTTGAACCAAAATTGGCTGAAGTAGGAAATGTATCTGTCGGTAAAGCTGTTATAGGGACAGTAAAGGGCGATTTACATGATATCGGTAAAAACCTTGTTTCCATGATGCTGAAAGGTGCTGGATTCGAGGTGGTTGATTTAGGCGTTGATGTTGGCGCCGAGCAATTTGTGGAGAGAGCAGAAGAGGTTGGAGCAGATATTATTTGTATGTCCGCGTTATTAACCACAACAATGTCGAATATGAAATCTACCATTGATCTGCTAAATGAAAAAGGAAAAAGGAATAAATACATTGTAATGGTTGGCGGAGCACCAGTAAATGATAACTTTGCAAAACAGATCGGTGCAGATTATTATGCAGCTGATGCAGCTACAGCAGCTACTGTTGCAAAACAGGCAATTGCCCAATAATTACTACTACATGCATATGCATTAAGAAAAGACCTGAGAAAAGGAAAAAGCCAAACTCTCAGGTCTTTTTCATTTGTTTGAAATTTAGACGATACTTAAATCAGTTATTCCTATTCAAAATGAATCGTAGCATCCTTTGGCAGTGCTAATTTACATTCCACTTCAGCGCATTTTATAATACCTGCAATTACTGGGCAGGCAGCATGCCCGGGAAAATGTTCGGATGCATACTCATAAAATGGACCTTGACCAGGCTTTGTAAGGCATATATCAAAAGCTTCAAAGGTATTCCCTAACTCTTTTATCATATGATTTACAGATTCACAACCAGAAGAAATTTTCAATGTAACTTCCATTTGATCATCCGATGATGCCTCTACTTTCGTTATAAGGTTACAGACGCCTGGATTTACTATTAGTTTAGTCAAAATGCTTCCTCCTTTTGTATTCCTTTTTTGTATATACTTCATTCTACTATGTTATTCGTGTAAATCTTTTAAGATTTTTGTGTTTTTGCTTATTATTTTAGAAATAAATTCGGAATTTAATATAATCAAATGAAATATCCAAAATAAATTACAATAATATAAATCTAATATAATCAAATTTATTTAACTATACTATAATTATTGAACTACATTAAAGAGGAGGGTGTATATGAAAATCAAACTTATACTAATTGGTGGGTTTCTGGGTGCAGGTAAGACTACATTTCTTAAAAATCTTTTATCTTGCTATGAAGGTAAAAAGATAGGAGTTCTTATCAATGAGTTTGGACGTATTGGTATTGATGGTAAGTTAATTGCTCAGACTGATGAACATCAGAATGATATTCAATTAGTAGAAATTAATAATGGTTCTATTTTTTGTAGTTGTCTTAAGGGCGGTTTTATACAAGCACTGGTTAAACTATCTCAAACCGATATTGAATATCTGTTTATTGAGAATTCAGGAATGTCAGACCCGTCCAATATACACCAAATATTAAAAGAGATTGCATGTAAGGTCGATCGGCAATACCTATATCAAGGGGCAGTGTGTATCGTTGACAGCGTGACTTTCCTTAGACATGTACAAGTCTTGGCACCTGTTCAAAACCAAATAGCTTCCAGCAACTTGATTGTTATTAATAAAATAGACATGGTGAATCAATCAACCATTAAAGAAATTGAAGAGCAGGTGCATAAAATTAATCCAAGCGCTTTTCTCTATGAAACTTTGTACTCTAAGATACCATTAGAAGTTTTGGAAGAAAACTTAAAAGATAATAAGTATATTGGTAAAACAAGTAATCAGCCATGGAACCGTCCGGCAACCTATTCACTGGAGTGCGATGGCGAATTTGGAGAACAGGATATTCTTGATTTTACAAATGAAATTGTGAAGTATTCTTATAGAATCAAAGGTCTGATGAAAGGAGAAGGCTTGTGGTGGCAATTGGATGTAGTGAGTGGCAGCATTCAATTAACGAGGGCAAATCTAAGCAAGAAGGATGTAATAATGATATCTAAACTGGTTATCATCGGAAAGGATACGAATGATTTCGGGGATATCATCATAAAGACATGGGAAGAATATTTCAAAGTAAAACCAACCGTTTATTCCGATTTTAATTTATGTCATAAGTAAGGCGGCGGAGTGCTCAATTATTGATATGAGAGTCATAAGCCACATAAAAACCATGAACATGAATAGGATCGCATATATATTCAGTTTGGCTTAAAATGACTTATGACACTTAAATTAAAAATTAATGTTAGTAAATAAGGAGGATGATAGGATATGAACGCAAAGCAATTAGTTGTAGACGCTCTTCATAACAAAAAGGTGGAGCGCATTCCATGGGTACCCTTTGTTGGATGCCATGCAGCAAATTTAATCGGTGTATATTGTGAAGAATATTTTAATAATGCAGATCTTATTGTAAAGGGAGTAACAAAAGCTTATGAAGAATATCAGCCGGATGGGTTACCAGCATTGTTTGATCTTCAAGTTGAAGCGGAAGCTTTGGGATGTAAATTGGTCTATGCAAAGGATAATCCGCCGGCGGTTGCTACACATATATTGGAGGAAGGTGTTACACTAGACGATTTACAGCTACCTACTGAGAAAAGCGGACGTTTCCCAATCGTTTTGGATGCAACAAGAAGGATTGTTAAGAAATTAGGAGATAAGATTGCGATCTATGGATTGATTACGGGACCTTTCACCCTGGCGCTTCATTTAAGAGGAACAGACATTTTTTATGAAATGTTGGATGAGCCGGAAAAAGTAGAAGAACTGATGGAGTTTTGTAAAAATGTTTGTATCAATACTGCGAAAATGTATATCGATGCCGGATGCGACATTATAGCAGTTGTAGATCCTATGACTTCTCAGATATCACCGGATAGTTTTGAAGAATTTGTTTCTCCTGCCGTAATGCCTGTTTTTGAATTTATTCGGGAACAAGGAAAGGGTTCCTCCTTCTTTGTTTGTGGCAATGCAAAACGTAATATTGTAGAAATGTGTAAAACGAAACCAGATAATATTTCGATTGATGAAAATATTCCATTAGATTATGTTGTAGAAACTTGCAGGCCTTATGGAGTGTCCGTAGGAGGTAATATTAAGCTTACGCTGACGATGCTATTTGGATCTAGAATGGATAACGTAAATGATGCAAAAAATTGCATGACCATAGGAGGTGAGCAAGGTTTCATACTCTCTCCAGGATGTGATATGCCCTATGCAACACCAATGGAAAATGTGAAAGCGATTACAAGTACAGTCCATGGTAATGTAACAGAAATATTTGAAGAGGAAGATATCATGGCTGGCGTTGGTTACAATTTGCCAGATTACTCTAAGGAAAAACAAGTTATTGTAGATTGCATCACACTGGATTCAGAAAGTTGCGCTGCATGCCAGTATACAATGGAGGCAGTCCTTACTGCAGCAGCACCACTGAAAGATAAAGTAAAGGTAATTGAACATAAGATAAAGCAGAAAGAGGGAGTTGCCTGTATGTTGAAATTGGGCGCAAGTAATGTGCCAACGATTGCCGTAGATGGTGAAATTAAATATGCAAGTATACTTCCAAGTAATACGGAATTAACCGCATGTTTTGAAGCAGCCGCAAAGAAAAAGGGTATACAATAAAAGCTCCGATTGGAGCTAAAGATCATGAAGTGTTTTACGTTCATGATATAGGTACATTAATTTATATGGATCTGTATTGCCTGGGAGTTAAACCAGTTAATTTTTTAAAAACTTTCGAATAGTAGCTTTGGTTTTCAAAACCGGTTGCAACAGCAATATTAATTACCGAATAATCTGTATTTGACAGAAGACGCTTGCTTTCCTCAATTCTAACCATATTTAGATACTCTTTAAAGGACGATCCGGTGGATTGTTTAAATAAAGAGGAAAAATAAGAGGGATTAAGATGAACATAATTCGCAACATCGTCTAAGGTAAGGTTGGTGGAAAAGTTTTCAGCGATATAGCCAATTGCTTTTTTAATTAGCTCTGTATTTTTTGTGGGTGTTATATTAAACATTGAATCAGTAAAAACCTCAACGATTTCTTGCAGTTTGAAACAAAGATCCTCAAAATCTTTAATTTCGGTAAGCGTTTTTAAAAAATTGTTGTTTATTTTCAGTATGTTTTCCTTCGGTGCGCCTCCTTCGATTGCTGCCCTGGATAATAAGGAACATAGCTCAATGGCACGCGATTTTATAAACTCAATGCTATTTCCTTCGGAAAAGAAAACATAACCAAGTAAATCATTTAGAATACCTTTTGCATCTTGTGCGTTGCCTGTTTTTACCTTTGTCATTAGTTCCTTCTCTTTTTCAAAAGGATAAGAAGATTCGGTTTTTTGGGTATCAAATTTATATCTTTGAATTGACTCATTGATCTTCGATTGTTGATGAAATTTTTCCTGACTTATATTCATTAGCTGCTTGCTCTCAATAATTAAGTTTGAAAATAAAAAATAAATTAATTTGCTGACTTGGGTAACTAATTTTGGAGTGAGAACCTTAATGTAATTAATTTCATCATATAGTTCCAAAAGCGCATTGGTGGGTATCGTATAACGTTTGGCGATATCTTGAATCAAGAGGGAGTCTGGATGATCCATTAAAAACGGGCCCACTAAGATTGAACCAAGCAATGTCCCGTTATGCTGTAATGGAAAAACAATGTGGTTTAGGTTTGCATGGCAGGAAAAAATATAGGTTTCACCTAAATTTAAAGCCTTTTTGCTAGCTTTAATATGTGTTTTATCGCAGGTGTCATCGGAAGGCAGATATTTCTGGAATAGGGTGCAGAAATTGTTTAGCTTTCCGCAGGATTGCAAAATAGTGCCATTATTATCGATTACTTGGATTGGAAGATCCAAGCATTCCTGAAAAGCTTTTAGAATCTCTTTTAATTTATTTTCTTCAATAATTGAATATAAAATAGCCTGTTCCATAATATGCATCACCTATATTCTTAGTATTTATTATTGATTTAAGTGTTAAAAGCCGGTTTATAAAATTAATTTCATTAATTTGCACAATTTATACATTGATAAGTAATAGGAAAGCGAGCTTGCATATGCTCACTACGCTTTTATTATATCATAGAAAACGTAAATAAATATAAATTATCTAAAAAAATTATATAATTTCTTTTGTATGGCAATATTGATACGTGTGTAATCATGGTTTTTATGTGACTTATGATACTTATATCAATATTATTTGCAAAAAGTAAGTCTTTTTATAAAAATAATTTTGGGGAGGATTATAAATATGAAACGCTCAGAAGTACTTTTAATACCCGGGCAAAGTATAACGATTCAACCTCTAAAATTGCAGAGAGAAGGAAGGGTTAAATAACATGAAAAATTATAGCTGTTTTAATCATGAAAATCATATTAAAACTAAGGATTTTTCTATTGAGCCGAATAGGGATTTGATATTTCACCTTATCGATTGCTACCCCTCCAGCCCTATTTATCAGGATGTCATTAATGAATATGAAGAGCTGAAAGCGGAAGCCCTTTCCGTAATTGATCCTGTGGCAATTATCCAGTTTGGGAGATGGAATCCGGTAATAGCATCCGATACATATCAAGCGGATACTCCCTCTTGCTATGTATTTATGACGATTGGCGACAAAATAACGCAATTATACCGAAGCTATTTTAATGAGGGCAATTATCTGGCCGGGATGTTAATTAATGCAATTGCAGATGATTATTTGTTTCAGATGGATAACGAAGTTGAAAAAATAATTCGGAAAGAATGTTTAAAAAAGAATGTTGGGATTGCTTGTCGGCTGGAACCTCAAAAGGATATTCCTATGGAAGCACAAAAAATTATTCTGGAAGAGTCAGGAGCAGACTGGGAACTTTCGATGGGAGTAACGGAAGGCTTTATGTTCACTTCTTTAAAATCCAGTGGATATATCTTGATATTATCAAATGAAACAGGAGTTATGAACTACGAACACGATTGTAGTAATTGTGATGCCGTTAACTGCAAACTAAGAAAACCGGTTAATACAAATTCGTCTACTCGTTTTGCAAATACTTCCAGCGCTTTTATCGATGTAGTACAGAATGATAAAATATCCCGAATAGATTGTAAACCGGATGAATCCATTAAAGAGGCTTTAGATCGTCAGGGCTTTTATATGAGCGCATATTGTGGCGGTAGGGGAACCTGTGGAAAATGTAAGATTAAGCTGGAAAATGGAAACTTGGAAGTGTCTTCACAAGATAAGAACAATCTGTCAAAAGAAGAACTGGAGCAAGGCTATCGCCTTTCCTGCAAGGCTTATCCGAAATCATATTGTAAAATCCGGTTGATTTCGGGGGAGGAAAAAGATTTTGAAATTGTATCGGATAGTAATGTTAATATAAATCATCAAAAAGAAAACGTTACTGAAAATTATGCAATTGCAGTTGACATTGGGACCACAACGATTGCGATGAGTTTAGTAGGTCTCGAAAGTGGTCATAATGTTGAGACTTATACAACAGTGAATAAACAGAGAGCTTATGGTGCCGATGTTATTTCGAGAATTCAAGCTTCTAATAATGGGAAAGGAATTTTACTAAGGTCGTCCATCCAAAAAGACTTATTAGAAGGATTTCGTGTTCTGATTGCGAAATCACAAATAAATAAGTTACAGGTGAAAAAGATTGCAATAGCATGTAATACTACGATGGAACATCTCCTCATGGGATATTCCTGTGTGACTCTGGGTGTGTATCCATTTACACCTGTGAACATTAAAACTGTTAAAAAAGAGTTCCGGGAAGTTTTTGAATCGGACTATTTAAACGCTCCTGTGATATTGCTCCCTGGTATCTCCACCTATGTTGGTGCAGATATCGTAGCCGGGCTCACGGTTTGCAATTTTGATCAAGAAGATGCGCCCTGCATGTTAATTGATCTCGGTACAAATGGGGAGATGGCGATCGGTCAAAAGCATAAAATCTTGGTTAGCTCTACAGCAGCAGGACCTGCGTTTGAAGGGGGCAACATTTCATGCGGTGTAGGAAGTGTTTCAGGGGCTATTTGCAGTGTTACTATCGATGAGAATAATGTGAATTATCAGACAATTGGTAAGAAACCCGTCGTTGGGATCTGCGGAACCGGTGTGATCGACATAACCTCAGAATTGATGAAAAACAATATCATGGATGAAACAGGCCTGTTAGATGAAAAATATTTTGATCATGGATTTGTCATATGCAATTCTGATGTAGGATCCATCAATTTTACACAGAAGGATATTCGTGAAATGCAGCTTGCAAAGGCGGCGGTTCGTGCAGGAATAGAAACTTTGCTGATCCGATATGGTGTTTCTTATGACCAAATTAACACGGTTTATCTGGCGGGAGGTTTTGGATATAAGATTAATATACAAAAAGCTATTTCCATTGGGCTTTTGCCAGAAGCGCTTTCCGGAAAGATAAAAGCGATAGGAAATAGCTCCTTAGCAGGGGCCGTTCAATATCTTACGAATAAAGACACGAAAAACAGAATGGAACATATCGTGGCTATCTCTAAGGAAATTGAGCTTTCCAATGACAAGGACTTTAATCGTTTATATGTGGAAAACATGTATTTCAATTAGTGAATTATTCACAACTTCGTAACCTCAGTCTCCCCAAGCGTAACTTCGGGCAGTCCCTGCCCTAGGTGCCGATAATAAAAGCTACGAAAAATTTCGAAAATACATCTTCCTAGGCGACCTGCTTTGTGGTAAAATGAAGGTATCAATTTCCTGGGGAGGTAGTTTGATGCAAAAACGTAACATTATAATCATATTATTGGTGGTTACGATGCTGCTTTTTTCCTCAATCATTTTCTTTCCGTCCTTTTCTGGAGACAATGTCGGGGAGCAGATTCAGGTGAATATTCATTATCATCGGTATGATAATGAATATGATGGCTGGAATATCTGGTCCTGGATAGGCGGGAAGGAGGGTGCCGGCTACGAATTCAACGGAGAAGATGAATTTGGAAAGATTGCGGCCTTTACTGCGGACCTGGAGGAGGATACGAAAGAAATTGGGTTCCTGGTGCGGCATTCTACGCCGAGTAATGCGTGGGAGCAGAAGGATTGTGTGGAAGACCGTTTTATAGATCTATCCTATGCAAAAGAGGGAGCCATTGATATCTATGTAGTAGAAGGGGAAACTAAATTTGGATATGGAGAAGATGAGATGAATATGGAACCAAAGATTATGGAAGCGTCCTTCCTGGATGTACAAACAATTAAATTCAAGGTATCCGAAGCCTTTGACAGTACAGCGCAGGATTCGGTAAAGAAACTGAGTGTTACGGATTCCAAAGGGAGAGAATATCCGGTGGAGAAGCTTACCTCTGCTTTGTCTTCCGATAGGACGACTGCGGTTATTACGATGAAAGAGAGCCTTCCCCTGCAGGAAACTTACCGTTTAAAACTGGAAGGCTACGGAGAATTGGGAATATCCAGTAACCACTTATTTTCAACGAAGGAGTTTGAAGAAACCTATTACTACGATGGGGACGACCTGGGTGCAGTCTGGACGAAGGAGAAGACTACGTTTCGACTCTGGGCACCTATGGCGACGGAGGTTCTCCTAAACTTCTATGAGACAGGAAATGAAAAGGACCGGATCGAAAGCATTCCTATGAATCCGGATGTAAAGGGTACTTGGTATTTTGAGAAAACAGGCGATTTAAACGGAGTATACTATACCTATTCGGTGACCGTGGATGGCAATACGAAGGAGGCTGTAGATCCTTATGCAAAGGCCGTTGGCGCTAATGGAATCCGCGGAATGGTGATTGATCTTGATTCCACGGATCCGGTAGGGTTTACGCAGGAAGATAAACCAAAGCTTATAAGTCCAACGGATGCTATTATCTATGAGCTTCATATCCGGGATTTTTCGGTAGATAGGAGTGCGGGAATTAAGAATCAGGGGAAATATCTTACCTTTACGGAAAAGGGTACGGCTGTTTCGTCCGGTGTAAAGACCGGTCTGGATCATCTGGTGGATCTGGGGATCACCCATGTACATCTGCTTCCGTCCTTTGATTTCGCATCCATCGATGAAACTAGGTTAACGAATAAGAGGTTTAATTGGGGCTATGATCCGGAGAACTACAATGTTCCGGAGGGTTCCTATTCCACAGATCCGTACCATGGGGAGGTTCGTATAAAAGAATTTAAGCAGATGGTGCAAGCGCTTCATGAGAATGGAATCCGCGTGGTGATGGATGTGGTATATAATCATACATCAGCCAGTGCCGATTCCAACTTTAATAAAATTGTTCCGGGCTATTACTACCGGATGACCACGGACGGACAGTTCTCGAATGCTTCCGGCTGTGGTAATGAAACCGCTTCGGAACGGGCTATGGTACATAAATTTATCGTAGATTCTGTAACCTATTGGGCAAAGGAATACCATGTGGACGGCTTCCGTTTTGACCTTATGGGGCTTCATGATATCGAGACGATGAATGCAGTTCGGAAGGAACTGAATGAAATCGATCCGGCAATTATCGTGTACGGGGAAGGCTGGACCGCCGGCGAATCTCTTCTGCCGGACGGAGAGAGGGCACTTAAGGCGAATATGAAGGCATTGGATACCGGTATTGCCGCCTTTAGCGATGATATTCGGGATGGAATCAAGGGAAGTGTGTTTGAAGCAAAAGAAGCTGGATTTATTTCCGGCAGAGAAGGCATGGAGGAAACAATAAAGTTTGGCATTGTTGCTTCAACAAAACATAGCCAGATTGATTATTCCAGAGTTAACTATTCAAGCGCGCCATGGGCAGCCGAGCCGACCCAGACGATTACCTATGCCTCGGCGCATGATAACTTTACCCTATGGGATAAGCTTGCTTTATCCTGTCCGAAAGACAGTGAAGAGAACCGAATCAAAATGAATTTGCTCTCCGGTGCAATTGTATTTACCTCCCAGGGGACTCCGTTTATCCAGGCGGGAGAGGAGTTCTTACGCAGTAAGCCGTTAGATGAAACCGGTACGGCATTTGATGAAAACAGCTACCAGTCACCGGATTCTATTAATAGCTTAAAATGGAACAGGAAGGCGGAATATCAAGAAGTATATGATTACTATAAAGGGCTGATTGCGTTCCGTAAGGAGCATTCCGCGTTACGGATGACAAAGACCTCGGATATTCAGGAGAATCTGGCTTTTCTTACCGGACTGGATCCCAATGTGGTCGGCTATACCATAGAGCATTCGCCAAACGGAGAACATGCGGAAGCGCTCTGTGTCATCTTCAACGCGAATAAAGCATCTGCTACGGTGAAGATACCAGCAGGAAACTGGAATGTCTATGTAAAAGGAAATCAGGCAGGTACGAGAATCCTGGATACGGTATCCGGTGGTGAAGTTACCTTAGAATCGATATCCGCTATGGTGCTGGTAAAGGAAGAGGAAACGAAGGAGACGATTTCCACTGCGGAAATAGAAGCAGACCGCCAGGGAAACCATACAGAGGCAGGTAAGGAAGGAAAGACCGGCAGTAACATTGACCTTCTTATATAATTTGCTGTTAATTCTTAGAGATACGTTTCAGATTCCTATAGAATCCCGGGTAGGAGATATCCACACACTGTGCATTTTGAATGGTGGTCTCGCCTTCCGCCATGAGACCGGCAATGGCAAAGGACATTGCGATTCGATGGTCGGATTTACTGTCGATGACTGCCCCATGGAGCGGCTTTCCGCCGTGGATCACCATTCCATCCTCCGTAGCAATAATATCGGCGCCCATTTTAGAGAGATTCTCTGCTATAACATCAATCCGGTTGGATTCCTTTACCTTTAACTCCGAAGCATCCCGGATAACAGTCTGCCCCTTGGCAAAGCAGGCAAGAACGGCGATGATCGGGATTTCATCAATCAGGGTCGGAATGATACTGCCGCCGATTTCAATACCATGCAGCTCACTGTGCCGGACAATGATATCTGCGACTGGCTCCCCGCTGATCTGTGACACATTTTCATAACGGATATCGGCGCCGCTTCGCCTGCACACATGGAGAATGCCATCCCTTGTCGGATTGATTCCCACATTTTTAATAATAATTTCTGAATTCGGAACGATCAGTCCCGCAGCAATAAAATAGGCAGCAGAAGAGATATCACCGGGAACCTGGATACCTCTTCCTGTTAAATGCGGGTTTGGAAAAATTGTCACGGTATTCCCGTCTGTATGAACGGCTGCTCCGAATTCCCTCAGCATCCGTTCGGTATGGTCCCTTGAAAGGAAAGGCTCCGTCACAGTGGTTTCACCATCCGCATAAAGTCCGGCAAGAAGGATGCAGGATTTCACCTGGGCGGAGGATACCGGGGAATTATAATGAATTCCCTTTAAATTAGTAAGCGGGACGGCATCCTGCTGATCCAAGGTTGATTTTCTATAGTTTTGCTTACGAATGAGATTATCCCAGAGGATACTTGCCTTGCCATAGCTTCGTTTACTATTGAGCGCTAAGGGAGCACAGTTATTTCCCTCTACACTTTCGATATCGGCGCCCATTTTTCGCAGCGGCTCAATAATTCTTCCCATGGGTCTTCTTCTTATGGATTCATCTCCGGTTAAGGTTACGGGAAAGTTCTGACCGCTTAAAATGCCGGAGATCAAACGCATCGTGGTACCACTGTTTCCTACGTCAAGAACATCCTGCGGCGGGAGTAGGCCGTGTAATCCTTTTCCGCGGATGGTTACGGTATTGGAGGATGCCGGGTCGGATATCTCAACCCCTAACTGACGAAAGCAGTGAATCGTGGAGAGACAGTCTGCCCCCTGCAGGAAGTTTGTGATCACGGTGGTTCCCTCCGCTAAAGAGCCAAGCATCACGGCACGATGGGAGATGGATTTGTCGCCCGGCACGGTGATCTCTCCTTGTAATGTTTTCACTTTATTAAAAATCATACTTTTTTCCTCATGTTAAATTTATCGTTAATAATAGGAGCGTTATAAGTCATTTTAAGATTTTGATATGGATCTTATATATATTCATTTGGCTGCCTTACCTGACTTTGACTACGGTCAGCCGGTCTTAGTCAAACTGAATATATATGCGGTCCTATCGTGTTCATTGTTTTCGTATAACTTATGACACTTATTCAATTTTGTCGTTATAATTTGTAGTTACCAAAATACTTACCTTACATATAAATGATATTGAAAATGGTTTAGCACTTCAATCGCTTTTTCTACGCTATCTTGATTATAAAATTCTATTCGAAGGACGCCTTCCTCGAATTCCCGGTTGTGAAGGATCCCGATATTTTTAATGCTGATCTGATTTACCGCTAATTGCGTGGCAATGGTTGCAATTGCTCCTGCCTCATCCGTAATATCCAGATATATTTCATATACCTTCTCAAGGATTCCTTTCGCCGAATTCGGGATGGAGTTTCGGTATTCTCCGGCAGTTTCAAAAATATTGTAGAGGAATTTCTCATCCCTGCGAGAGAGGGCATCCGAAACCTCCTGCAGGGATTTTATATAACCGTCCAGCATTTCTTTGATCCCGGAGGCATTGGTTAAGCAGATGTTTTGCCACATGACAGGAGAGGAGGAAGCAATTCTTGTGATATCCTTAAACCCTCCTGCTGCTAAGGTCCGCATGGTTTCTGCCTCGTCGTCTGAATTTCGCACGAAATTCACTAACTGAGCAGCGATAATATGAGGCATATGGCTTATGGCAGCAGTAATCGCATCGTGTTCCCTGGCATGAAGAAGGATGGGAATGGAACCCATCTGGCGGGCGAGGGAAAGAAGCAGTTCCACTTTCTCCTTCGGGACCTGATCCGTTGGGGTAAAGATATAGTAGGCATTTTCCAGGAGCAGGGCATAGGAGTTACGATATCCGGTCTTCTCGGACCCGGTCATCGGATGTCCGCCGATAAACTGAGCCTCCAGGCCCAACCGCTTTACTTCCTCGTGAATATTTCCCTTTACACTTCCGACGTCGGTCAGAATGCAGTCCGGATTTAGGATGGGCTTTAATTGATGCAGATACTCAATATTTGCTAATACCGGAGCACACAGGAAAATAATATTACAATCGCCAAAATCCGCCAGAGAACAGGTGACGGCATCCAATGTTTTATCCGCCAATGCAGCATGCAGACCGGCATTCGATTTTCCCTGACGGTAATCATAGGCAAGGATCGTTATGCTACTGCTGACCTTCTTCAAGGCCCGTGCAATCGAGCCTCCGATTAACCCAAAGCCGATAAATCCGATCCGCAGATTTGTAACAGAATCGGTAAAGGAGCCTGAATGATCCATGCGACCTCCTCCCTTCTTGTGAAGTTGATGAATGGTGCCAAATCAATCAAATCGCTTTCCCATAAGCTTCGCCAACGGCCGGAGCTCGTCCGTAAGCTCTTCAAATTGCCCGAAGGTTAAGGACTGGGGGCCGTCGGAGAGTGCACAGGACGGATTCGGATGGGTTTCGATCATTAAACCGTCCGCACCGACGGCAACTGCAGCTTTTGACAGAGGCTTTACATAAGCTCTTACACCGGTGGCATGGCTGGGATCTACAATAATCGGAAGATGACTCTTCTCCTTAATTACGGGTACGGCACTGATATCGAGAGTGTTGCGTGTCGCGGTTTCAAAGGTACGGATACCGCGTTCGCAGAGCACAACATTCGGATTGCCTTCCGCTATAATATATTCCGCAGCATTCAGCCATTCTTCAATGGTAGCTGACAGCCCTCTTTTTAACAATACCGGAAGGCCTGTTTTTCCTGCTTCTTTTAATAGGTAGAAGTTTTGCATGTTTCTGGCACCGATTTGCAGCATATCTACGTATTTAACAGCAGCTTCGATGGCACTCAGGCTGGTTACTTCGCAGATGACAGGCAGACCGGTTTCGTCCCGGGCCTCCTTCATGTATTTTAAACCTTCTTCTTCCAGGCCCTGGAAGGAATAGGGGGAAGTTCTCGGCTTATAGGCACCGCCGCGAAGAATCTGGGCGCCGGCCTTCTTAATCGCGTGGGCAGTGGCAAGAAGCTGTTCCCTGCTTTCCACAGCACAGGGGCCGGAAAAGATAACAAAACTGCCGCCGCCGATTGTAACATTCCCAAGCTTTATAACGGTAGGATCCGGGTGAAATTTCTTATTTGATAATTTATAGCTTTCCGTTACGGGAACGATTTTTTCAACATCCTCAAAGATCTCCAGGTTCTGATCCTGCAGCTTCGTTTTATCTCCGACAACGCCGATAATAGTAACTTCCTTACCGGCAGAGATATGGGCATCCAATCCATTGGATTCAATTATATTTTTAATTCGAAGAATAGAATCTTGTTTTGCATTTGGTTTCATTACAATAATCATAACTGCTGTCTCCCTTATGATATGGTAGGTTAAGTGATTTTTGCAAGCAAATTTGTAAAAATGTACTGCATCGTATTGCAGATGTTACTGTTCACACCCAACATGTATACCATGCTATGATTTCGACAAATGATATCCGATCAGGAGTATTTGCAT
>ENA-UOOK01001089-UOOK01001089.1-fermentation-metagenome-genome-assembly--contig:-NODE-1089-length-36241-cov-32.723208_pt1 | contig 36241 bp, 22 predicted proteins | sample MGYA00245777_ERZ724023 | MGnify/ENA primary metagenome ERZ724023 (study PRJEB28704, sample SAMN03018312) | fermentation metagenome | biome: anthropogenic terrestrial biome; feature: soil...
CCGGACCTTACATGGTCGGGTTGGAACAAGATTTCCAGGTCACGCTGACCAACCCCGATAATGGCGATGCCTTTACAAATGTATTGGCTCGCTTCCGCTTGGGAAATATCACCCAGGCTGATATCGCGAGCTTCCAATACCTTGAAACCTCTGTCACTCCGAACGTATGGATGAATTTACCGCTGACACGGGATGGAACAGATGTGATTGGCGACTTTGGACCTTCAACGGGCTTCCCGATGGGCGTTCCTTATAGCGCCACCTCACAATTTAAAGTGACATTTAACACGCCTGGTACCTACACGGCGACCATCGTTCTCTACGATGTTGCTGCGGACCCGGACTTTGAATTGGACCGCTACACAGCAGATGTTGTAGTTGTAGCTGATTTTTCGGTTACAGATGTCGTTTTGACACGTTCTGTTGATCAGACCACCTGGGTAAATGTTCCTGGTACCTTTGCTGGCGGTTTTGAGATGCCACTAAATACAAGTGAGCCTTATTACTATTTCGGCGTCAGCTCAATCACAGCTACGCGCCCCCTTGCTGATGGCTCCTATCCGTTCTACCTTACGGCTAACCCCGGCGCAGAATTCTTTGTCTATTGGGCAAGCAGAGGTGTGGTGGCTGGTGCGACCGGCTGGCAGGGTCAGATGTGGAATATCATCAATGGTGATGCCCCCATGTTCTACCTGGATGTAGTCGGGACAACTTACAGCCTGATCGATGGATTGCAGGGTGCTCCTAACCTGCTGCGCATCAACGGTGATTATCTGCCCGGCGCTTATGCCTTTACCGGCGTGGTCGAAGATCAGTATGGTTTCACCGATGAATTGCCGGTGAACATTATCTTTAATGACATCCCAGTCGCTGCGAATCAGACAGTAACAACTGCTGAAGACACTGAGCTGGATATTACCCTGGACGTTGCTGACCTGTACCCCGGAACGCTTGAGTGGACTGTTGGCACACCCACTAATGGAACACTGAGCGGCTCAGCTCCCAACATGACCTACACACCAGATGCGAACTGGTTTGGCACCGACAGCTTCACCTTCTCTGTAAGCGACGGAACCCTGGTCAGCAATACTGCAACTGTGACGATTACTGTGAGCTCAACAAACGATGCTCCTGTGGCTGCTTCTCAGACCGTAACGACTGCAGAAGATACCGCACTCGATATCACTCTAACTGCCGCTGATGTGGAAGGCGATCCACTCACTTTTGCGATCGACACTCAACCCGCCAATGGCTCTGTTGTTCTTGTGGGTAATGTGGCAACCTACACGCCCAACCCCAACTATAACGGGACTGACAGTTTCACCTTTAGGGCGAATGACGGGACAGCAGATAGCAATATCGCCACTGTTACCATCACTGTCACCCCGGTCAATGATGCCCCTGTCGCGGTTGATGACTCTTACACCACAGCCTTTGAGACTGCTTTGACTGTCACTGCACCAGGTGTGCTTACCAATGATACCGATGCCGATGGCGACAGCTTGACTTCGTCAATAGTCCGAGCTCCCTCAAATGGGACTGTTACCCTCAACGCGGACGGTTCTTTCACCTACACTCCAATTACTGGTTTCAGCGGAGTGGATACCTTCACTTACAAGGTGAGTGACGGAACTTTCGACAGCAATGTTGCCACGGTTTCCATCACGGTATTGCCTTGGGCCAACACCGCACCGGTTGCAGTGGATGACACCTACGAGACGGATCAAAATGTCCAGCTGGTTGTTCCAGCCCCTGGTGTTTTAGCAAATGATTCAGACATTGACGGTGACACACTGACGACAACCCTCCTGAATAGTGTCAGCAATGGCACCCTGGAGCTGTTCGAAAATGGTTCCTTCACTTATTCACCAAATACTGACTTCTGCGGTACGGACAGCTTTGTTTATACCCTGGTCAGCTACCCGAAAATTAATGCAGATGGCTGGACTGATACCGCCACTGTGACCATCACGGTTTACTGTGACCCGATCATCAGCTCCACTGACATTGGCGGTCCGTACTTCGTTGGCACGCTTCAGGAATTCAACGTCAGGCTGCAAAATCCGGCTCCCGGTCATACTTATGGCAGCCTGGCAGCATCCATCTTCGTGGATAACATCACTTTGACAGACTTCTCTACCGTAGAAGTAAAACATCCAATCACAGGCCTCTGGGTACCCCTCACGCCTGTTGTAGATGGCACTGGTTTACGGATTGATCTTGGTCCGATCAGTACCATCCCATTAGTATCCGGTTTTGATATGACCCTGACCTTCCGGGTCAACTTCAATAAAGCTGGCAGCTTCCCGGTCACGGGCACTCTCTATAACGGTGCCATCGACCCAGCAAAAGAAATCGCAACTTACAGTAATACGATGGTCGTGGATGCGCTTGGCGATTTCGGACCTGCGGTCTCCTTCGGTTATGTCGCCTATGATGCGGCACCCAATGGCTGGCTGCGTGGTTTGAGCGCGGATTTCACCATCGTCGATGTCGATCTGACTGGCGCCACCAATCTGGTTGTTAATCTCCTTGGCGGCGTGAATGGAGACATCCTGCTTCAGACCAACACTGCAGTTCTTGACGGCGGATTATTCGACGGCTTTACCGGATTCACTACTCCGTTTGATATCTTTGGCAATTTTGACTATGCCGCAGATGGTTACTGGACCAACCTGAAAGAAGCGGAATACGGTCAAACCGTTCCACCCACCTGCGTTGAAGCCACTGCCACACTTTTCAACGGTAAGATCATTACCAAACGATACTGCTCACTCCTCCCCGACGATCGCTCACTTATGCTTAAGGGCACGATCGAACCTGATGGCGGTACTGGTCAGATTCCTGGCGGTACTCCTCTGGTGATCACCAATGTTGGCGATAATGTCAGCTACCTGGGCGAGATTGCCTGGTACCCGGCTGACCCCTCAATCGGTCGAACTGCCGGCAACCGCGTCGGAGTTAAAATTAATGCTCCGACCGCATTTGATACAACCAATACGACTTTCACTGTCTTTGGCAATACCTATAACTGGGACGAAGTCAAAGACGGCGAGAACTTCGTCTGGGTTTACCCCAAAGTCACCACAACTCCGCAAAGCTGGGACATTGTGGTCACATGGGCTGAAGGATTTGCCCAGACCTTCACAGTGGACGTCCTCGAAGGTTCAACACTAGCCCCGGCCAGACTTGGCACGATCGAACGTGACCCGGGTAATACCGGTGATGTTCCTGGCGGCACACCACTGGTTGTTACCCAGGTTGGTGACACAATCAGCTTCGCTGGTGATGTCGCCTGGTACCCGGCTGATCTGACCTTAGGGCGCACAGAAGGACACCGTGTCGGTGTTCAGGTCAACGCTCCGGCAGGATTCGACACAACCGGCACAACTTTCACTGTCTTTGGAAGCACCTACAACTGGAATGACGTCAAAGATGGTGAGAACTTCGTCTGGGTTTACCCCAAAGTCACCACGACCCCGCAAAGCTGGGACATTGTGGTCACCTGGGAAGAAGGTAATGTTCAGACCTTTACCGTTGATGTCCTGACAGGCTCCACCTTGAATGATTCGATGGCGCTGGAATGGCTGCAGGCAAATACCGTATTAGCTGGTACACTGGACGACTTTAGCGCCACCTTCCCGTCGTACATACCGGCGACGATTGTAGACCAGGATTATGTCATTGATTCTCGCATCACTCTGACAGATCCATTACCAACCGGTTCAACCGTAACCGTATTCAAAGATGGTGTTGAGATTCTGACTGACATCACTCTGACCGGTGCCGGACCCTTCTGGTTCACTCAGCTCTTTGATCCCGATGCCACCCGAGCGCCATTTGACGCAAATTACGGCGGGCAGCTTGAAGGCTATAGTATTGTTATCACCGCGCCTGCCGGTTTGCCAGCAGACTTTGATACGACTGTCCTGATCGAATCGGTGATCTCGAAAGATGCTTACATCACCGAAACCGTACTGGACGACATTACATTCAATATCCACATGGATGACGCTGTTGCACCCTCCATTGGTTCAGCCGTAGCCAAATCGGCTTCAGACGGTGATGTAAACCTTTTTGATGGCAAATTTACCGTCAATCAGGGTTATTTTGTTGACACGATTGAAATCACCATGGACGAACCGGTTTTGGTGGACCTTGGCACGGTCATTACGATGGTCGATCATGGACCTTACGGAACAGTGACAGCCCATAATGGTGCAGTCATCACCGTGACTCCTTACCCTGGTAACGAAACCGCCGCAGTGATCGGATCCTTCAGTTTCACCGCTCCTGCTGGGGCAATAACTGACCTGAGAGGCAATGTGTTCTCTGGCAGTATCGGTTTGGAGGTTCTGAATGTCGCTCCAGTGGCTGTTGATGATGCTTACAGCGTGGCTGAAGATGGTGCTCTGACCGTTCCGGCTGCTACGGGTGTGCTCGCGAATGATACCGATTTCGACCCGACCGTTTTGACTGCGGTTCTCGAAGCTGGACCTGCCGACGGCGCTCTGACGCTAAATGCAGACGGTTCCTTCACTTACACCCCGACTGCCAACTACAATGGCACCGTTACCTTCACTTACAAGGCCTATGATGGCCATGACTACTCAAATATAGCCACCGTCACTATCACGGTTACGTCTGAAAACGACGCTCCGGTTGCCGCAGCTCAATCTGTAACGACAGCTGAAGATACTGCAGTTGCGATCACCCTGGTAGCCACTGATGTGGATGGCGATGCACTTACTTACTCAATTGTTTCAGGACCGACCAATGGTACGCTCAGTGGAACGGCTCCGGACATGACCTACACGCCGAACCCTGACTGGAACGGAACAGATAGCTTCACCTTCAAGGCTAATGATGGCACGCTCGACAGCAATATCGCTACTGTCAGCATAACCGTGACACCCATCAACGATGCCCCTGCGGCAGTTGATGATGATTACACGGTCGCAGAAGGCGGATCGCTGACCATTGTTGCTCCAGGTGTCCTAGGAAATGACAGCGATGTGGATGGAGACACCCTGTCTGCAGTGTTGGTCGATGATGTCACCAATGGCACCTTGACTTTCAATGCGGACGGCTCCTTCACCTATACGCCGACTCCATACTTTAATGGCAGCGACAGCTTCACCTACAAGGCCAGCGATGGCAACCTGCAAAGCGAACTGGCGGTTGTGACCTTCACAGTCACTCCGGTCAACGAGTGGGTCATCGCCAATGATGACTACTACGAAACCACGACTGATATGGACCTGGTGAAAGACGCAGCACAAGGCGTTCTGGCGAACGATGTTCTGCTTGATCCCGAGGAAATCGTCTCAATTCAAATTATGGAGGCTCCACAGCACGGTACGCTGACCATGAATGACGACGGCTCCTTCACTTACATACCCGATGCTGGTTATATGGGTACGGACACCTTCCATTACCTGGTGATGTCCGTCAACCCAGTACTCCAAGGTGAGTGGAGTGATGATGCTTATGTCACCATCGTGGTCAAACCGTTTATGGCCATTTACCTGCCGATCATTGTAACGAAATAGGATAACACGGCTCCCACCCCGCGGATCATGAACTCGTGGGACAACATATGGAAGATCAGGCTGGCTTTCAAGCCAGCCTGATCTGTTTTAGGCGAAACCCTTTTTAAAGGAAGAGAGAAGAGGTAGAGCTCGAAAAAGATACATAGACTAAAGTTTGGAAAACAAATGAAATTCTTGTTCTTAATCGTCTAATGCGCGTAGCCATAATAGGATAAATAAACTTGCGGATGGTAACAGGTTTCAGTCAGTCACTATATACAGCAATTTCCAATAGAATCAACAATCCTGTATAGTCTAATTCCGGAAAGTTGCTGCAAAGCAGAAGGAGAAAATCATGACCGACCGAAACTATTCCGATGAAATTGATTGGACTGGTGAGGAGCTCCCCAGCGAAACCAGCCCCAGGGAAGGTGAGGAAGAGGAATTCGAAATCACTGAGATACCTGAAGTTCACCCACCACTAACTGACGAGGATTTCCTTGATGAACTCCCGCTTGAAGATCCCGAACCAGACCCCTATGCATTACCGAAAATAAGAGAGATTCCTATGAAAGCATTGCCCGAAGAGCCCCCAATGTCAGATGAACAATCCGACAATTTACAGACACTTCTTACCCAGGCACCAGGGCGGGATTCAGCCGATGACGTACCTGAACCAGTGGACGGGCCTGATCCATTTCGAAAGATCCTTAAAGGGGCGCCTGGGCGGGATTCGGCTGATGATGTGACTTGACACGAGTCAAAATCTGGTCCGATGCAAATTCAAATAAAAGCCGACGGGCGTCAAGTTTCACCAATAGGTTTTTGAAGGTCAATTTCCCCGGAAATTTCCAGGCTGCATAGAGATCCTTTTCTCAGCTTCCTGCTTTTGCTTCTGCTCGATCCCCACAAACTGAGGTAACACACCCTCCAGTTGTTCTTCAGTTAAAACTTTGTGCGCTTTTTTTAAACAATGTGGTTTCTTCCAAATGCATGTGTTCTAGAACAACACCTTTAGTACTAAAAATTTAGGACGATCGAATTTGTGTTCGCCAATCATAGTGCTCATGGCGGAATTCCAGGCATTGTGTTCGGTGATCAAGCGTTCGACGAGGTCGTTGGTTTCCTGGTCAAAGCCCTTGAGAGCTGGGAAGACGATCCCCTCTTCGGCTTTATGATGCCCGTACATCGCGGTAAACAATCCCTTAATAGTGTCCCAATCGGTTTGTTCGGTTTGTTCAATCTCATCCAGAAGCTTCCTGGCTTCGTCATGTTCAACTTTGATTTCGTGTAATACGGTGTCCATTTTTTCTCCTTTTTGTGTGGATCGGTGAGTAGTTTAAGTATAAGTGGTATTAATGCCTATTTTTACAAACGCTATACATCAAAATTATTCTCATTATCTCTAAGTTGATATCGGCTTGTCTGATCGATTATTGATCTTTTCATTAAGCAGTGGCGTAGGTCAGATTCTTCTTTTGAACCTGACGTGAAGAGCGTTTATATTCATGAAACTAAGCTCTTCCATACAGGCGATGTCGCCCCGAGTTCTTTTCTTGACAGTTCCAAACCTCCCAAGGCTGGGCGACATGGAGGTTGCCCTTACAAACTCCCTTTTTTTATTCATGTTTCCGACATCAGGTTGAAACCAGAGCAGGAGAGCAACCTGATCTACACCAACTTTCTCGGATGAACCCTTGTTTGTCTGGTTTTCCCCTCTTCCCCGGCTTTTCCGGTATACTATTGGGACGAGTCGGTTACCTATGATTTTCAAGCACAGTTTCAACAGCATTGTTCGCACGCCGGCGAAAACTCTTCTCTTCCTCATCCTGTTAACAGCTTCAATCGTCTTCGTCAACCTGGGCATCAGCATGAACTACTCCGCCAATCGCATGCTCAACCAGGCGAACGAGCATTTCAACACGGTCATCGCCCTAAAATATGGCGACCTGCACAATCCGGATGGCGCCTGGGCGGATGAAAACTTTCAAAAAAATTACGCTGGGATCGACTTTGAAGCTCTTTCCAATCACCAAGGCGTGATTGCAGTTGACCACGAACGCACAATTTCAGCCTATGCCGGCGATGACAGCACGATCTGGCAGAGCAAATCTCCGGTCAAAGATTACGTAATCACCACACTGCGTCTGCAAGCCCTGCAAAATGATGGCAGTTGGTCTGCGCTGACATTTGACACGATTTTCGGTCGACGGGTGAGCGGAACGGTATTTTTACGAGTGAATCCCTACAACACGGCTGGAGAGGATATCAGCGCTCATCTTCAGCCCGGCCGCACCTTTTTGATGGCAGCTCTTGCTCAAACCGCTCCCAGCAGTGGGCTGACCCTGACACCGGTCAAGCCTGCCAACCTGGTGCAAAACCCTAACGAGACATTGACAAGTTTGCCTGAACTAACCGATATCACTGACCAATCCGCTTTTTTTGACACTCCAGAGGGGCTGACCTGGCTCGAGTTGGCAGACACATTGGAAACGATTGACAAATCGTTCCAGGTGATCGCCTCCTCTGATATTGAGAGCATGATCCCCTTCCATATGAAGCAAACCTGGCTTGAAAGCGGCAGCTTCCAAAACCAGGAAGGCACATGTTACATCAGCCAGCGCCTGGCAGGTGTGTTGGGATTGGAAGTGGGCGATCGCTGGCACCTGGCATACCACTATGATCCCGCGGGTAATGCGGCTTTTACTTATTCCTCTGAAGCCGGGTTTGCCCACGAAGAAAATTGTCAAATTGCTGGCATTTTTCACATCAACAATGATCTTGATTACACGATCCTGATCCCATATCCACAGTGGCTTGAAAAAGCACCAGACAGTTACGACTTCTTGCGCGTGCATGTAGAAAACGAACAGGCTGAAGACTACCTGGCTTACATCAAAGAGCAGCTGCCGCCGATGGTCGAGATCCAGGTTGAGGATCAGGGTTACAGCAACGCAGTCGTGCCGATCTTGAAGCTGCGGGAGCGCTCGCTTTACATGACCGTTGCCAGTGCAGCAGCCGGCGTCGCGGTGATCAGCCTTTTTGCCTATCTTTTTATCGTTCGCCAGCGCGAAACCGCTGACGTAATGATGAAACTGGGCACCGGTCGCGGCAAGACGATCGCCTACCTGATTTTCGGAATTATGATCATCGCCGTCATCTCTGGTCTGGCGGGTACCTTTATCGCCGGGCAGGTGGATTCGCGCCTCACCACAGCTGTCTGGGAGGGTTTGCAGGGCGGCATCATGCAGGATCTTCGCTATAGTGAACGCGCATTGGGCATGCAGCTTGAGTTTACGCCTCAGTTGGTTACAGCAGCCTGGGTACGTTATGCCACAACTGGTGCAGTGGTCGTGCTGGTATTTGTGATCACGCTGATCGCTTCTTTAGTCACCCTTAAAAAGCCCAAACGACAGAAAGCTAAAGCAGTCATTGCCCCCAGGAAAGAGAACGGTCGGGCGTTGAGTTTTGCCTGGTTGCCTGGCTTAAGCCTGCGTTTTGCCTGCCGCTCAATTAAACGGAACTTCTTCCGCAGCCTGGTTATTCCGATTGCCGTGACTCTGCTGGCAGTTTTCATCCTGGTGATTGCCGTTTCGGTTGCTCAGCAGGAACAGGCAGCCCAAACGATTTACAACGAGGTGCCAACCACTGCCTACTTGACGACCGCGTTGGGCAGGCACCGGCAATTCCCGGTTCGTCTTCAAAGTGATGTTTTCCACATGCTGGATCGTGATATCGAGGGAAGGCAGATCAGTGCAATGCTATATCACCAGGCAACTGGCGCGCAGGTGCGGGAGGCAAGGGTAAAGCTTGAAGGTGAAAACCCGGTAATTGGAGAATTTTTACTCACACGTTACATGTATTACGAATATATGGGGCTGGTGGAAGGAGCCGATGGCAGAGCAGGCACTCCGAACCTGGCAGAAAGACCGACAATTGATCGACAGGAATCTTCCATCGCTGAGCAGGTTGGCTTCAGCTGGTTGGCACAACAGGTAAAACGAATGCCGGTTTTGGCGCTCACCGACAGCGTCGCCCGCACCAGTGAGGCAATTAAATTCCGTGAAAGCCAGGTGCAGTGGCTGGAAGGTTATTCAGACGAAAATTTCCTGGAGCCAAAATATATCCTTGTCCTGCCCGATCGCTTTTTGAACGAACAAGGGTTGATGCTGGGCGATGTAATCCGACTCTCAGTGTACGAACCAGATGATAATTTCGGCGTTCTGGCGGAGCCGTTTGACTTCACAGTGGTCGGCAGTTACTTTCAGGGCAGCCGTGCACCAGTTTTCTACGCACCCTGGAATCTGCTAACAACGATGAGAATGGGCACTGATCTGGATTTTAAGATACCAGAAAACCCTGATGACCCGGATTCGCCCAAGGTGGCTGGACTTCCCGCTGAGTACCTGGCGGATTCTATCGATTCTGCTACCATAATCCCGAAAGACCCACGTAACCTTGACGCCCTTCGCGACTATCTGGAAGAGAATGGCTACAGCCAGGTTGGCGTTATCCGCAGCAACCGTTTGGCGGTGGTAATTGAGGATAAAGCTCTGGCAGATGGATTACTATCGATCCAGCAGCATTTGTCGTTCCTGAATTTCATCATCCCGATTATGCTGTTGCTTTCTGGGGTGATCGCTTTCATCCTGTCCTATCTGCTCACCCGCAACCGTCTGCCCGAATTTGCTGTGATGCGCAGCCTGGGAGCGAAAAAAATCCAGGTCTACCTGGCATTTTTCCTGGAGCAGTTCTTCCTCCTGATTATTGGTATCCTGCCAATTGCGATAGTTCTGTTCGCCCGCCCGGAATGGCTGCCGGCAGTGCAGCGCAACCTGGCGTTGTTTTTAAGCATTTACACTTTGGGCATTATCATCGCCATCGGCTTGATGGGACGCTCGAAGGTGCTCGACATTTTGTTTACGAAAGAATAGAGGTGCTATGGAAAAGTCAACACTCTCCGAACCGATCTTACAGCTTGATAAAGTTTGTTACCAATACCGGAACAAATACCAGTCAGTTGATGCCGTAAAGGATGCCAGCGCTGAATTTTACGAGGGCAAAACTTATGCCATCATCGGAAAATCTGGCTCCGGTAAATCCACCCTGCTTTCTCTGATTGCCGGGTTGGCTTTGCCTACTGATGGGCAGGTTCTTTATCAAGGTGTGCCCACAGACGACTTTGACCTGGATAAATTTCGTCGTGAGAAAGTAGCAGTGGTTTACCAAAGCTTCAACCTCTTTCCTTTAATGACTTGTCTTGAGAACGTCTGTTTTCCACTGGAACTGCTGGGGAAGTCGCCCAGGGAAGCAGCCGTGATTGCGAAAGAGTACATCGCACACGTTAATCTTCCAGACACCGTGTACAAACGTTTTCCAAATATGATTTCAGGCGGTGAGAAGCAGCGTGTGGCGATAGCCCGTGCATTGGCTTCGGGCGCCAAGATCATTTTGGCGGATGAGCCCACCGGCAACCTGGATGTTGCCAACGGTGAGAAGATCGTTCGGCTGTTGAGAGACCTGGCACATGAAGATAACTATACCGTGATCATCGTCACGCATGACCTGAGTATTACCCAGGTGGTGGATGAAGTCTTGCAAATGAGTGACGGATACCTGCTGCCCATGGTCGCAGAAGGGTGTGAGATATAGGAAGCAGGGAACAGGGGAACAGAAAGATTGTAAATATTATCTGTCATCCTGAGCTTCCTTTGCGAAGGACCTGTGAGGGGGTAGTGGGCGAAGTTCCACCGAAGGTGGGTGTGAGAGAGACAATGCGTTCACAAAGGTCTCCTGACCGAGGACGTCAAGACCATCAGCCTACTGAATCCAATTCTCTTTTACTTGTCTTTTAATTTAACAGAACGTAGGTCAGATAAAATATTCGTTTTCGTGATGGTGGAGTCAGTCGGGTCGGATTATTTTACCGTGCCTCTTCTAACGCCCACTTGATTCCGCTCTACGCCAAGGGTCCGTTGGGAAAAGGAGATCCTATAAAACTTATCGCAGCTAGTTACCTGTTACCTGAACCCTGCTAAATCCTGATAAACTTTCATTATGAGGAAAGTCATCGTTGCTACTGACTCTTTCAAAGGTTCGCTTTCCGCCCCGCAAGCCTGCCGCATTATCGCCCGGCAAGCCAGGTTGATATTCCCCGGGGCAGAAGTGCTCGAAGTGCCCATCGCCGATGGCGGTGAAGGTCTGGTGGAAGTTGTGTTTCAAAATATGGCAGGAAGTCACCTTAAGAAACAAGCTTCTGACCCACTTGGCAGACCAATTTGGGGTTCATACGTGCGGCTTGAAAATGGCGCGGCAGTCATCGAAATGGCAGCCGCGGCTGGATTGCCTCTTTTGAAGCGGAACGAACTCAACCCCTTGCAGACCACCACTGTCGGGGTGGGGGAGTTAATTAAAGATGCCATTGAAAACGGCGCTGATCCGATACATATCGGTCTGGGTGGCAGCGCCACGGTGGATGGCGGTACGGGGGCGGCCAGTGTCTTGGGAATTCAATTTTTGGATGAGTGGGGTAGGGGAGTCATCTCTGGAGGTGGGCTGCAGAAAATTAAGTGCTTAGACCTTCAAGGGCTAAAGGAACTCAATTACTCCGGCAGGCTGGTATTCCTGACCGACGTCAACAATCCCTTATGCGGTCCCAACGGCGCAGCGGCGGTTTTCGGACCGCAAAAAGGAGCTTCTGCTGACCAGGTTGAAGAGCTGGAATTGGGTCTTGAACATCTGGTTTCTGTTGTTGAGCAAGAAAGCGGTTTGAATTTGAAAGATATCCCCGGAATGGGGGCCGCAGGTGGATTTGCGCTGCCCTTTGTGGCTTTTATGGGGGCTGAGATCCGCAGTGGCATCGATTTTGTGCTCGATTTGATAGATTTTGATCAAAAATTGGCCGGAACTGACCTGGTAATTACGGGAGAAGGGCGTACAGACGCTCAAAGCGCCATGGGAAAGGCAATTTCGGCTGTTGCCAGGCGTTCACAGACAGCCGGTTTGCGCGTAGCTGTAATTTCTGGAGCGTTGGGGAAAGGCGCGGAGGAAATGTACGCATTGGGCGTACAAGATTTGGTGCAAGCCAAACCAGCAGGGCAGCCCCTTGAGCAAGCCTTAGCCCGCGCGGCTGAGAATCTGGCAGACGCTTCGAGAAGGTATTTCGAATCTTTAGCAGTTAGCTGATCACAAAATCCTTTCCATATTTATTTGCTAACGATGTCAGGTTGAATCCCAACCGCAACCTGACCTGGTATTTCGGTGCTGTGGATTTTGCACTCATGAGTAAGATTTCAAATCATTTTTACCCAATGCTTCCTTAAAAATATGTGGTCAGATATTAAGACATTTGTAAATAATGTTGTTTCACTATATAATAGATATGTAATCACAGCCATCCGATCACTTATTATCAGAGTGCATTTTTTGTAAATGCGATCATTCGACTCCAAAATTGTGCAATCAATCCATGATTGAAAGGAGGCTAATCTTGAAAAAAGCAGTCATTCTTTTATTTGTTTTCGGAATGCTCATCTTCCTCGCAGCCTGCATAAGCGAAAATCCACGATACATTATCGCCATGGAATTAGCGCCAACCGACTTGCAAGCAGAAAAAATAATTACACCAGTTGTGACTATAGAAACAGGATCCACGCTGGATTCCAACCTGACTATGGGTCAATTGAATGCACTCACATCGGCCAAATCCTACCTAAACATTATGCCGTTTTCACGTAATGAGTTGATCAATCAATTGGAGTACGAAAATTATTCACACCAGGACGCAGTCTTTGCTGTAGATCATTCCGGTGCTAACTGGCATGAACAGGCGCTCAAAGAAGCAATATCTTACCTGGACTTCGCTGCCTTCTCATATTCCCGAATGATCAAGCAATTGGAATTTGAGGGGTATACAAATGAGCAAGCCACCTATGCTGCAAAAAGATGTGGTGCGGATTGGTTTGAACAGGCAGCAAAATCTGCAGAATCCTATTTATCGCTTATGTCATTTTCCCGTGACGACTTGATCAAACAATTGGAATTTGAAGGCTTCACGACCGAGCAGGCAATTTACGGTGTGGAAGCAAATGGGTATTAGAGGGATACTTTCTCTTCAAAAGGATGAAAACCACTCTTATAACTATCGAGAAGTGATATTCTCATAAGTAATAAAAATATTTTCCTTGAAGGAGATATCAGGACGCTATTCCTCCCCTATCCCAGAAAAAGAATATTCTTATGAATTAAGTGCTTGCGACGTCAGGTTGAGCAACGCAACCCGACCTACAAATTGCAGCTTCTTCCGCTTGTCATCCGAGCTTCCTTTGCGAAAGATCTTTACGTACATTCTGTTATGATTGCTCAGGATGACAAATTACAAAAACTGACTAAAAATGCCAGTAATAAAAAATGGCTGGTATTCCCAGCCATTTTTCCATAGTAAATAGTAAATGCTTACGCGGCAGTCATCATAGAAGCAACGTCAGTCTCAGCTGTATCAATCGGCTTGAGGTCATAGGCTTCCACCAGCACCTTAACCACGTTTGGCGAGAGGAATGCCGGCAGTGTCGGGCCGAGGCGGATCTTCCTGACCCCCAAAGACAACAGCGCCAGCAGCACAATTACCGCCTTCTGTTCGTACCAGGCAATGTCAAAGGAAAGCGGCAGGTCATTGACCGTGCAGTCGAATGCATCTGCCAATGCCTGGGCGATCAGAACAAGCGAATAGCTGTCATTACACTGCCCGGCATCCAAAACGCGCGGGAAGCCGCCAATCTCACCCAACCCCAGTTTGTTGTAGCGGTACTTGGCACAACCAGCAGTAAGAATGATCGTATCTTTTGGCAGTGTTTCGGCAACATCCGTGTAATATTGGCGGGTCTTGTGCCTTCCATCGCAACCACCCATCACCACGAAACGGCTGATCGCTCCGCTCTTTACGGCGGCGATCACCTGGTCAGCCACACTCAAAACGGTGTGGTGTGCAAAACCGATCGGGATCGTACCGCTCTCCAATTCCTGTGGTTCAGGCAGGGTTTTGGCAAGAGCAATGATCTCAGAAAAGTCTTTATGACCGCCCGGCTGCCGGTCGGCGATGTGCGGAACGCCCGGGTGACCTGCCATGCCGGTTGTGAAAATGCGATCCTTGTAGGTATAGCCTTCCCTGATCGGCACAATGCAGTTGGTGGTCATCAGAACAGGTCCATTGAACGAGGCAAATTCTGTGTCCTGACGCCACCACGAGCCGCCATAATTGCCAACCAGGTGCTTATATTTCTTCAATCCGGGATAGGCATTGGTAGGCAGCATTTCACCGTGAGTGTAGATGTTGATCCCGGTGCCTTCAGTCTGCTGAAGCAGCTCTTCCAGGTCGACCAGGTCATGTCCGCTGACTAAAATGCCAGGTCCAGGAACCACCCCGATATTCACCTGGGTCGGTTCCGGGTTGCCGTAACGGGAGGTGTTGCTCTCATCCAGCAGTGCCATGGCTTTCACACCAAATTCCCCGGTCTTCTGTACCCAGGAAAGCAGTTCGCTGACGCCCAGCTTGCTGTTCGTAGTCGCTTCCAATGCTTCCTGCATGAAGGCCAGGATGCTCGCATCACGCCCACCCACCAGGTATGCGTGGTCGGTATAGGCAGCCATACCCTTGAGTCCGTAGATGATCAATTCGCGCAGCGAACGGATGTCCTCGTCAAGATTCGGGTCATCCATAATGCCAATGGTGTCTGCTTTTTCGAGCAACGTTTCGATTTCGTAATTTTCCGGATGCCAGCCAGCCCAATCAGGTCCACTGCCAGTGCAATTGGAATTGTGCAATTCATTGCAGCGGTTTTGGGCTCGAACGCGGAGGTTGTCACGCAGCTGGATAGCTTTTTTGATCAATTCGACGAAACGCTCAGCATCAAAATTAGCGTTGGTGATGGTGGCGAAAAGCGCCTGGGCGACGAAGAGATCGGTTTCGTCATCCTGCACGCCCATACCGCGACCGCGTGTGCCCCAAAAAGAGATACCTTTCAACAGGTAAATCAGAAGGTCTTGCAGGTTGGCAACATCGGCAGTTTTTCCGCACATGCCTTTGGGGGTATTGCAGCCACTGTTACGCATGGTTTCCTGGCATTGATAACAAAACATTTCGTTCATTAAGATCTCCTTGTTTGAGAATTCAAATTTTAGATGATTATGCCATATACCTGAATATATAGAAAAGGGGATTAATTACGAATCTCGAATAGAAAAAACCCTTGATGAAGACATTCAATATAACCCTTACCTTGTAGAAGGGCTAACACGGCAGGTAATCAATTAAAGCTTATGGGTGTTGTCAAGTCAGAATTTTATTAATGATACAAACTCTCCCAGACATGGATCTGGTCATGCAGATGTTCATGCACGCCGTGACCAATCACGTGTTCTTCATGCGCCTCGAATTCCTCGAAGAGTTCCATCTGCATTTCATTGCTGATCAATTGGTCAGCCAACTTGAAAAGGATACTATTTTCCTTTTGGATATGCTGTCGAAGCAGATCCCGATATTCAACTGCATGATGTTTAAAAGCTTCCAGGTCAGCGGCTTGAACAGCTTCATTCATCAATCCAATCAATTGTCTGCCTAATTTGTGCTCTTCAAGCATTACGCCAATGGGGCTTCCTTCAACTGGGACACCATGCTTTTCCAGCACTTTGAAAAGGATGCCCTCCTCTTTCCCGTGGTGGCATTGGTCGGCGAAAACTTTCAGAAAATGGATATACTCATCCGCGAATTTCAGGTCTCTTTCCTCGTCAACGGTAGAAAAGGTCAACATTTTATCCAGGATGGTAAATACATGCAGAATTGATTCGTGTTCATTCATTAGATCTTGTGTGGCTTTACCCATGGTGAACTCCTTTCCGTGCTTGATTAAAATTATATCAAAATACCAATTGCAACATTAGGGCTTGAATACCTTTGTCTACAATACAGTAGGGTTGAGGTTGTGCAAAGCCTCCCCTTGCAGGATGCCTCAACCACAAAATGCTTCGATTCTTATTGAAACAGGCAGGACTGTTCCTTACAAGGCGTTAGTCTGGCCGACGCTTTGACTTATGCGAAACGGTGACGGAGGGAGCAAGCCCCCTCCGTACGGCTGGGACTCACCCCCACCCCACCCTATAAAATACTTTCTGTAAGAACAAAAATGTTGTTTTTCTTGACAATGGTTAACAAATTTGTTATACTTTTAAGAAAGTAACTAACGCGCGTTAATCAAGAGGGAAGAATGGGTAAGAGGATCACAAGTCAGGATGTCGCCGACTTGGCAGGTGTCTCAAGGACAACGGTCTCTTTTGTGCTTAATAACGAACAACGCTTCTCGATCCGCCCCGAAACTGCTGAAAAAGTCCGTGCGGCTGCCAAACAACTTGGCTACTACCCCAATGCTTCAGCCCGCGCCCTTGCTTCGAATCAAACCAAGACCATCGGCCTGATCATCAGTCGGGCACCCCAATACATCGCCAGCGATCCTTTCCTGCCCCAGATTTTAGGCGGGCTCATGGAGGTTCTCAAACAAAACCGGCAAGGCTTGTTGGTGGAATGGGTGGAGCCGGGGCAGCAGCTTGAAACCTATCTCGAACTCACCCGTGCCCATCACATCGATGGCATGATCCTGATGACCCCCCGCCTGGACGATCCCGGTATCAAAGAGTTGGAAGAAACGGAAATCCCCGTGGTTTTAATGGGCTATATTCCCGGTTCCTCGCTTCATTCGGTGGATGTGGACAATCTGGCAGCGGCTGAAACAGCCGTGAACCATCTGATCGAATTAGGGCATAGCAGAATTGCCTGTATCACCAATGCCGCCTTACCTTACACCTCTGCCTCGCAGCGTCTTGAAGGCTACAAGTCAGCACTCAAAAAGGCGAACCTGGATTACGATGAAAATTTAGTATGGGAAGCCGATTTTGACATGCAAAGCGGCTACCATGTGACAAAAGAACTTCTTGCTTCCGGACGGGAATTCACAGCAATATTCGTTGCCAGCGATAACGTAGCCTTGGGCGTTTATTCCGCCCTTAGGGAAGCCGGGCTCAAGATTCCGGATGATGTGTCCATAGTAGGCTTTGATGATATTCCGTTGGCATCTTTTATCAGTCCGACTCTCTCAACTGTAGCACTGTCAGGTCACGATATCTCAGTTGAGTCGTATAATTTACTTACCCGTCTTATGCGTGGTGAAGTTCCGGAGTCTCTCTCGGTCACACTCCCCACGCATCTAATCACCCGCCAATCTTCACGGGAGATAGGAAGGAGAGCTACTTAGAGGGAATGAACCAAAGTCTGCCATTTCAGTAAATGTTTCGAAATTTAACTCAACAAAAAAGGAGAAATATGTTTAAGAAAAAAGTACTTTGGTCGACAATTGCTGTTTTGTTAATTGCGACCATGCTGCTTGGCGCCTGCCAAACAGCAGCCCCTGCCGTTGAAGAGCCTGTGGAAGAAGAGCCTGCTGAACAAACAGAAGCCCTCCCACAAGGACAGGAACTTGCCAATGCCTATGCAGGCATGTACAAAGGTACCGTCGTCACCATGGCTGGACCTTTCACCGACCAGGATGAAGTCGTTTTCAACGACAGCATCAAGTCCTTTGAAGACAAGACTGGTATCGATATTCAATATACCGGCTCCAAGGAATTTGAAGCCAACATCAACATCCGTTTGGATGGCGGTGATCGTCCTGACATCGTGGACTATCCCCAGCCCGGTCTGTTGAGATACGCCGTGGAAAAGGGTTATGCCATCGATATGGCCACCCTGATCAATCCCGAGTGGATCAAGACCAACTACACCCAGGCATGGCAAGATCTGGCCATGATGGATGGCCCCAATGGTAAAATCATTGGTGGTATCTGGGCCCGCGCCAATGGTAAGTCCTTCGTCTTCTATCCCAAGAAGGCTTTCGATGAAGCTGGTTACGTCGTCCCCACTACCTGGGATGAAATGATGGCTCTGACCGCACAAATCGCCTCCGATGGTGACACCCCTTGGTGTATCGGTATGGAATCTGGTGCAGCCACCGGCTGGACCATGACCGACTGGATCGAAGACGTGATGCTGCGTGTTGCCGGCGGCGAAAAGTATGATCAGTGGGTCAAGGGTGAACTCAAATTTGATTCACCTGAAGTTAATGAAGCCCTCGATTACATCGAAGAAATCTGGTTCAACGACGCCTACGTTTATGGCGGCCGTGCTGCCATCCCCACCATCAGCTTTGGTGATGCACCCAAACCCATGTTCGAGAATCCGCCCAAATGCTGGTTCAACCGACAGGGTAACTTTGTGACCACCTTCTTCCCCGAAGAAGCTGTTGCTGGCGTTGACTATTCCTTCTTCTACCTGCCTGGTATCAAAGAGGAATATGGAAAACCCGTCCTCGGTGCTGGCGATATCTATGCTGTCTTCCATGATCGACCGGAAGTGCGCGCAGTTATCCAATACTTCTCAACCGGTGAATCCCTCAAGGTATGGGTGGAACAGGGTGGCGCTATCCTGACCCACAACGATGCTTCCCTCGACTGGTACGTGGATCCTGTGACCCGCGGTGTGGCCGAAACCATCCGCAACGCCACTACCTTCCGCTTCGATGGCTCTGACAATATGCCTGCAGCTGTCGGTGCTGGTACCTTCTGGAAGTACATGACCGATTATGTTTCCGGTTCAGTAACCCGTAAGGAAGCCCTCCAGGCAATCGATGCCTCGTGGCCGACCCAATAGGGTTTAGCAGTTTCGTAAGACAAAACTAAAGGAGAGCAGGCTCGTCCTGCTCTCCAACCCCTACCCTCTATGGTAAAGGAGGTAAAAAATGACAGTTGCCCAATTGAATGATCCTTCACCAAACGATCGGGGGTTCATTGGCAAATTCGTACAATGGTTCAGTACTACCCTTGGGCAAATAATCGTTTCGATCCTGGTCCCTGCCGGACTTTTTTTGGTCTTATGGCAAGGCTATACTTTCCTTCAAAAAGCCAACGCTCCCCAAATTGTGCAGGTGATCATAGCTATTGTTTGGGGCGTCGGCGGAGTGGCGCTGCTTTATGTGGTGACCAACTGGCTGGTGATGAAACTGCCAAAAAAGATGTCGAAGGTGCTGCAACCTTTTGTGTTTGTTGGTCCGGCAGTAGCCATCATGGGTTGGTATCTCGCCATCCCTGTCGTCCGCTCTCTGGTTGCTAGTTTTAAGAATTATTTGGGTACGGAATGGATAGGTTTAGCAAATTACAAGTTTGCCTTCACCGATCCCCGAATGTTGGAGACTTTCCGAAATAATCTGTTGTGGTTGATTTTTGGCACAGCCTTCAGTGTAGGGCTGGGTTTGCTGATCGCAACACTAGCAGACCGATCACGGGCAGAGGTTGTTTATAAGTCGATCATTTTCACGCCGATGGCGATTTCCTTCGTCGGCGCGGGTGTGATTTGGAAGTTCATCTACACTTATAAAGGAACGGGTGTCGGTATCCAGGAGATCGGGCTTTTGAACGCGATCGTAATCGCCTTTGGAGGTACTCCGCAACCCTGGCTCAACCTGCCACCATGGAATAATTTTTTCCTGATCGTTATCATGATCTGGCTGCAGACGGGTTATGCCATGGTGATTCTTTCCAGTGCCATCAAAGGCGTGCCTGCTGAGCTCTTAGAAGCAGCTCGTATTGACGGTGCAAACGAAATCAAAGCATTCTTCTCAGTGGTTGTTCCCTATATCCAAGGCACACTGCTGACAGTCACAACCACGATCGTGATCTTTAGCTTGAAAACCTTTGATATTGTCCGTGTTATGACGGGGGGCAACAATGGTACAAATGTGATCGCCAATGAGTTTTACCTGCAAAGCTTCACCTATACGGATGCAGGTAAGGCATCGGCAATCGCGATCGTGTTGTTATTGCTGGTGACCCCTGTCATTATCAATAATGTCCGCCAGTTTAATAAATCAAGAAGGGGGTTCTGATGGCTAAGAAAAGTCAAAAAACCTCAAAGAAATCCGCTTCGTTCTGGACAAACTTTATCCTGATCGTCATTTGCGTCATCTGGTTGGTTCCCATTTTGGGCATCCTGGTCACCTCCTTCCGCCAAAGTGAAGATATTTTTACAACCGGTTGGTGGCAGGTCTTCCCGCACAAAGAAAACGTGGAAGTTGAACGGATCGTGCTGCCTGAATCGGTGAACCTGGATCAACCCTTCGAGATTTTGGGCAAAACCGCTACCTTCGATGAATTTCGCAATGGTATCACCCTCGATGATGGCCGCATTATCAGCTGGTATGGTAACAAACGCACGCGAACTGCTATTGTTTCTGAAAATCGCTGGGTAGGCTTTGACACTAACCTGACGTTGAAAAACTACAAGGACGTGATTGGCGGAAAAACGATCAGTTATAAGAACGCCCAGGGTCAAACCATCACACGTACCGGAAACAATCTGGGTGGCGCTTTTTTGAATTCACTGGCTGTCACCATTCCAGGCACGATCATCCCGATACTAATTGCGGCATTCGCAGCCTTTGGCTTTGCCTGGTTGGAATTTCCTGGACGAAACCTGGTCTTCACGATCATCGTTGCACTGCTGGTTGTGCCATTACAGATTGCATTGGTACCTATTCTGAAAGACTATGTGAAGTTGGGTTTAAATGGTACTTTTTTGGGGATCTGGTTGGCACATGCGGGTTTTGGTCTACCGTTGGCAACGTACCTGCTCTTCAACTATATTGGCACGATCCCGCGTGAATTATTGGAATCAGCCTATATTGACGGCGCTTCGAATTTCACGATCTTCACCAAATTGATCCTGCCGCTGTCTGTTCCCGCTTTGGCATCCTTTGCAATTTTCCAGTTCCTTTGGCTCTGGAATGACTACCTGGTTGCCCTGGTATTTTTGGGAGAGAAAAATCAAACGGTCACCATCGCGGTTGCCCGTTTGGTTGGCGAAAAAGGACAGGACTGGCACCTAATGACCTCGGCAGCCTTTGTGAGTATGATCCTGCCTTTGATCGTCTTCCTCGGGCTGCAGCGTTACTTCGTCCGCGGTATGATGGCGGGTTCAGTTAAAGGATAGTTGGACCAGGATCGGAATAGAAAAGGGCTTGTCCTCTTCAGAATCGACATGGGCTGTTGAGGTGGGTTTGGAACCCATTCGTACATAACAAATCTTCCTAGGGGCGGGTCTTTGACCCGCTCTCGCGCAGTTAGAATAGGCAATTTTACTTATTTTGGAGAATGAAATGACACAAAAAATACCCTGGTATAAAGATGCCATTTTCATGGAACTGAACACGCGCGCTTTTAAGGATTCCAATGGCGATGGTTGGGGCGATCTGCCCGGGCTCACCAGTAAACTGGACTACATCAAAGGCCTGGGAGTTGATGCGATCTGGCTTCTGCCAATCATGCCCTCCCCACTGCGCGACGACGGTTATGACGTCAGCGATTTTTGTGACATTTTCCCCGCCTATGGCACCATGAATGACTTCAAAACCCTGATGCAGGAAGCCCACCTGCGCGGTTTGCGCATCATCGTCGAAATCATCCCCAACCACACCTCCGACCAGCATCCCTGGTTCCAGGCATCGCGCGATCCCTTCCACCCCGAACACGCCAAATATCGTGACTGGTATGTTTGGTCCGATACTGATCAGAAATACAAAGAAGCACGCATCATCTTTACCGATTCCGAAACCTCCAATTGGACTTTTGACGAGCTGCGCGGCCAATATTTCTGGCACCGCTTCTATTCCACCCAGCCCGACCTCAATTATGACAACCCGGAAGTGCAGCAAGCCATGCTCGATGTGGTCAAATTCTGGATCGATGCCGGCGCAGACGGTCTGCGCGTGGATGCCCCGCCCTATTTATTTGAACGCGAAGGTACCAACTGCGAAAACCTGCCCGAAACGCACGCTTACCTGAAACGCATGCGCAAATTCGTGGATGATTACAGCCCGGAAACGCTTCTGCTGAGTGAAGCCAACCAGTGGCCTGAGGACGTGATCGAATATTTCGGCAACAGCGATGAAATGCACATGAATTTCCATTTCCCGCTCATGCCGCGCCTCTACATGGCCCTGGCGAAGGGCGACCGCACCCCCATCGAGCAAATTCTGGCACGTACACCGGAATTACCCGAAGGTTGTCAGTGGGGCACGTTCTTGCGCTGTCACGACGAGCTGACGCTGGAAATGGTCACACCCGAAGAGCGCCAGTGGATGTGGGAAACTTATGCGCCTGACCCCAAACAGCGCATCAACCTGGGCATCCGCCGCCGGCTGGCTCCGTTGGTGGATAATGACCAGCGCAAAATTTTACTGCTGCATTCCATGCTGCTCACAATGGTCGGTTCGCCCTTCCTCTATTATGGCGATGAGATCGGCATGGGCGATAACGTGGATTTGTTCGATCGCAACGGGCTGCGCACACCCATGCAGTGGGATGCCACCCTCAACGCCGGATTTTCGGATGCGCCGGCTGAAAACTTGTACGCACCGGTCATTTCTGACCCGGTTTATGGCTACCAAAAAGTGAACGTGGCTGTTCAGGAGAACGACCCGAATTCACTCTTGAATAAAGTGCGCCACTTGATTGCAATCCGCAAACAGTACCCGGTGTTTGGTCGGGGTGATTTTGTCTGGAAGTCTTTCAGTTTTGAGACCAAAGCTGTGGTTGCCTATCAGCGAATGTGGGAAGACACTCGTATGGTGGTTCTGAATAACCTGCGCGACACCCCGGTGAAAGGCTGGATCCCGGAAACCGCTGAGAAATTTATCAATCTGTTAACCGGGGAGACGATTTTGCCCGGTGATTACACCCTGCCTGCTTACGGCTATCTTTGGCTGCAGCCTGTCGGCGAACAACCAAATGTTCCTTCCGGGCCCAATGCTCCACGACCCGGCTATTTAGGATCAGATAAGCAGTGGAGATGAAAGCTGAATTCTTCGACCTTCACGCGGAATCCAGGCACTCGCTGAAACTTCTTTTACCCAAAGTAGAAGAGGAATTCGCCCGCTCGATTGAAGAGGATCCGGAGACCTGGGAAGTCTTTGTAAAGCGGCTTGAAGATCATTTTGATCACTTATTCCAACTTTACCATCGTTTGTATGGCAAACGCTATGACATGATCTACCACCTTGAAAACTTGCTGAAGAGTATGGCACGAGCGTCTTTCCAGCGTCCTGCGGATCTGCGTGAACTTGACCAGCAGCGGGAGACGAACCCTCTCTGGTTCCAATCCAACCAGGTGGTGGGTGGTGTCTGTTATGTGGATCTTTTTGCGGGCAATTTGCAGGGAATCCGGGCAAAAATTCCTTACTTCAAGGAACTTGGGCTGACATATCTGCATTTGATGCCGGTCTTTAAGATGCCGGTGGATGAAAATGACGGCGGTTATGCTGTTAGTTCTTTCAGGGAGGTCAACCCATCCCTGGGCACCATGGCTGAGTTGTCGCAACTCTCGCGTGAGCTGCGTGAACAGGGCATTTGCCTGGTTTTGGATTTAGTGATCAATCATACTTCCGATGAACATGAATGGGCGCTCAAAGCCAAAGCTGGCGAACCGGAATATCGCGATATGTATGGCATCTTCCCGGACCGGATGGTGCCTGACCTCTATGAAAAAAACCTAAGAGAAATTTTCCCAGAGGAACACCCAGGAGCCTTTACCTGGTTTGAAGACATAAAATCCTGGGTTTGGACCACTTTTCACTCTTATCAATGGGATCTGGATTATAGCAACCCGGTCGTCTTTAATCGGATGAGCGAGGAAATGCTTTTTCTGGCCAACCAGGGCGTGGAGATCTTCCGCCTGGACGCAGTGGCCTTCATCTGGAAAAAGCTGGGCACCCCCTGTGAAAACTTGCCAGAAGCGCATACCATTCTGCAGGGATTCAATGCCATCACGAAGGTGGTTGCCCCTGCCATTCTCTTCAAATCCGAAGCGATCGTACACCCTGACGAAGTGATCAAATATATTTCACCTCAGGAATGCCAGCTCTCTTATAACCCGCTGATGATGGCAATGCTCTGGAACAGCCTGGCAACACGTGAGGTCAATTTACTCTCGCAGGCACTGCGGGACCGGTTTGGGCTACCCCAAGGCACTGCCTGGGTCAATTATGTACGCTGCCACGATGACATCGGCTGGACTTTCTCGGATGATGATGCAGCCAAAATGGGCATCAATGGCTATGACCACCGTCGATTTTTAAATGAGTTTTACCGGGGTCGCTTCCCAGGTAGTTTTGCTCGCGGTCTTCCCTTCCAGGAAAACCTGAAAACAGGAGACTGCCGTATCTCAGGTACTTGTGCATCCCTGGCGGGGCTTGAAAAAGCCCTTGCTGAAGAAGGACCAGAAGAAGTGGAGTTGGCAATCAAACGCATATTGCTCATGCATTTTGTGATAATGACCGCTGGCGGAATCCCGCTGATTTACCTGGGAGACGAAATCGCCACTCTGAACGACTATAGTTATCTCGAGGATCCAAAACACAAAAATGACAGTCGCTGGGTGCATCGCCAGACTGCGGACCCGGAACGGTACGCGCAGCGCCTGGATGGCGAGACACTTCCGGGGCGTGTTTACCAGGCTCTGCGTGAGTTGATCGAATTTCGCAAATCCTTACCAGCCCTGGCTGGGGGCAAATTAGAGGGAATCGACACTCAAAACAGGTCTGTCTTGGGATTCACCCGCGTCAACCAGTACGAAGAAGTGCTGATTTTGGCAAACTTTAGCGAGCGTGATCACGCCATCCCCGAGTGGGTTGTCAGGCAGAATATGTTGGACCAGAAAAGCATTCTGTTTGGCGAGGCGGAATTTGCTGAAAGCGGTACCCTTTGGTTGCCGGCATATGCCCGTGTCATATTTGGTTAGTCCAAAATCAGGTTGTTACCGATTGACTCCATGCCATCAAATATGAGATAATCCTTTTATACAAAATCTGGGGAGGCTGCAATGAAACGAACACTCACTTTTGGCAAAGTCCTTTTGTTCATCATCATCGCCTATTTACTCATTGGGCTGATCTATTCCCTCACTGGATATCTCATGGATCTTCTCAACGAGAGGGAGTTTGTGTTTTCGCCGCTTGTCGCCATACCTTTTGACATGGTCGGTTGGCCCTGGAGAATGGTGAAAGATTACACTGAAGGCTTCCTGGGTATGCCCTTTGTCGTCACCGCTGTTGCTGCCCTGATTGCTTTCATTCTCTTTTTGCGAATGATTTTCCGGAAACGGTAATTAATCCAACCAATCGACCTCATGGGGTCGATTTTCATTAAAAAAAAGGCAGGGTGACGCTTCAGCCCTGTCTTTTATTGTTGTGAGTATTGCTTATAGGCAAAATTCCTTATTGTAAATTATTTGGTTTTTTGTATAATAATAACAGTCCTCAAATCCGGAGTTTTAAATGCTTGACGTAAAGGTAATGCAGAAATGTTCTTCTGTTCTCCTTAGAATGAATGTTGCTATATTCTCAGCGAACGTCTTGCGAAATCAAAAGGGGAACCATTCCGGAAATATTTCTCGTGTTCTTCGTAATTATTATCCGTTCAAAGCAACGGATCGCCACAAACAAGCGTAACAATATCGTTCGCCCGTTCTCGTAGTCACATTTACCATCCATTAGATGGGTCGGCCTTGAAAATTTTCTTTCAGGTTAACTGTAAATAATTTTTCATGAACTATGGAAAGCCTCTGACCGGGCGATCCACAAAAGAGAGAGGGAATTTATGCCACATCGAAACTATTTTCGAATTTTATTTTGGGTCCTTATAGCCATTGGCTTGCTTTTCGCTGTGCAAAGCTCGCCTGCGCAGGCAAATCTGATCGGGTCGAATGTGACTTTCGCATCCAATGTTGAGTATGAAACAGGCAAATATAGTGCCTCTTGCTATCAACCGGGAGAATATAATCAGTTTTTATGTTTCAACTTTGATACAACCAGTCTGGACGGCCAGGATGCTGATAGCCTTGCTATTCAATTTCCCTCAGACTGGGATGTACGGGGGCGTTGGATCACCGATCATTATGACTATACCAGCATTGAACATAGCTGCACCAATGGTGGCACCATGGGAGGTGCTACAAGTTGGGCTGGTTTTGCCCGGAATGGTCAATATCTGGCGGGCGACGGACGAATCCAAAATCCCGAAACCTCCTGCCATGCCCTGTACTGCTTTTCAGTTTGGGACCAGACCGACCCTGGTGATCCCCCTTATGACGACGAGCAGGACGCATTAATCTCCTGGTCCTGGGTTGGGCCAGCCGCAGAACCGCCTTCAAGTGTCTGCTCCAGTGATGGCTTATACCCACAGGACGGCTATCCTTGCGAACTGGTTTCCACAGCCCCACCGGCAACCGTGCCAGTCTGCGAGTTTGTGCCTATCACCATACTGCCTGAAACCCTCCCGCATGCGGTTGCCGGGCAATATTACACCCAACAATTAAGTCCCATCCCACAAGTAGACCCTGTTACCGGGCTACCGGATTATTGGTATACCAGTTCAACTGGCATGCCTGATGATTTTGCTCTGTACACTAATACTGGTGAGATCGAGTGGGGTTCCCCCCAGGTCGGAAGTTATACATTTACTCGTATGTTGAAGGTCTGGGCTGGTCTGAAGGCAGCTGGGAATATACAATCGTAGTCGACCCACTGCTGGTTTTCGATCCTGATTCTCTTCCAGCTGGCAGGCAGAACACGGCTTACAACCAACCCATCACAGTTTCAGGCGGAACAGCCCCCTACACGCTCATCTTGGAAAGTGGCACGCTGCCATCGGGCATGAGTTTCACTGGTGACGCTTTTGTTGGGACACCAACCGAATTTGGTACTTACATCGATCTCATTGTTCGGGCAACTGATGCAAATGGAGTCAGCCAAACGCACAACTTCACTCTGACGGTTTACAAGGAACATATCTTTACCTGGACGCCCATTACGCCTGCCTCAGGAGAAAATACGGTTTTCACTGCAGATTCGGGGTTCGACTACTATCAGTGGTCCTACGGATATAATCCCGATGGGGATTGTAGTACAAATTATTGGGGTAACCAACAGGAGATTTCTTTGATTTTCTATGCTAAAGGAAATCACAAAGTTTGCCTTCACGCGATAAATTACAGCCCGTATTTGGATTTAGTCGATGAACAGTGGGTCACTGTGTTGAATGGTCCGCCAATGATCAATTATGCCTGGGCTGATCCTAACCCTTCCTTCCCGGGTCAATCAGTTGAAGCCGGCCTATATTTCCATGATTCTGATGGACCGGGCAATTTTACCTGTGAAATCGATTGGGGTGATGGATCCACAGATACCGTAGCGGCTGGTACTGACGACTGGAGTTGTGCCTTTCCAAGCCATGCCTACGAATCGATTGGCATTTATGAAGTCACCCAAACAGTTACTGATGATGAAGGCGCCGAAGCCACCACCACCATTCAGCACGAGGTTGTCTGGCTTTTTTCATATGATTACTCTACCTGGCTGGTTTCCAACACTTTGCCAACCACAATTCGCTTGTGGGGATATGCCCCTGAGGGGACAGAAACTCTCCAATTTGATATCAATGAAATACCTGCACATGGTTCGCTTGGAGCTCCAACCTTCAATGCATGTGAAACCCGCTACTATATGCCGCAATCAGTGGTTTGTTGGGCGAGTGTAACCTATTATCCAGATATCACTGACCCACTCTATGTCGGATCCGACAATTTCGATTTCACGATCAGCGATAACGCAGGTCATACTTCAATGCCAGCCACAGTCGAATTATGGGTGGACGAGAACGAACCACCAACCGCTGAAGATGGCACAGCAGTGGTTCATTTTAGGGAGCCCAGCGAATTCCAAATTTTTGGCACGGATATGGATGCCTATGATTACAATGTAGATGAGCTTATCTTCATACTCGATACTCTCCCACAATATGGAACGCTTGAATTCGAAGGAGACGCGAATGTTGACGAATGGTTTTACGATAACGGGAATGTGATCGGCGCCAGGTGGGATCAATCGTTTGTTTATACGCCAAATCCAGGCATCACAGCAACCACCGATAGCTTTACCTTCCATATCAATGACGGGATGGAGGATTCGAATGTAGCAACCTTCACGCTCACTCTGCACACGCCTACGACACTGCATGTCAATGTGAATGATGACCTGGTGGATGCCACAGGTTGTGATGATACTCACTGCAGCTTGCGGGAAGCTGTGGCAGATGCTCTGATCGGCGATACCATCGACTTCACACTTTCACTCCCCAATACCATCACCTTAACAGAAGCAAGCGGCGGAGAGTTGTTGGTCAATAAAAACATCAATATCCTTGGTCCGGGGGCCGATCAGCTGAGCATCAGTGCCGGATTCATGGATTCTGAAATAAACCCTTGGGAAGGTTTTCGGGTCATCCATATCTACAATGATGATATTCCGATGAAAGCCAGCCTATCCGGCTTGACCATCAGGGATGGTCGCTCTAATGAAGGCGGTGGTATGCTTGTGGACGAGAATGTGACCCTGACCATAAGCGATTGTGTGATCGGACCGAATAACATCGTTTCGTACGCCGGCGGTGGTCTGGAAGCTGATGAAGCCAATGTCACCATGACCAATTGCACAGTTGTGCAAAATCATGGTACCGGTACAGTAGGTGGTGCAGGAATTTTTGTCGATGACTCGGTCATGACAATCATCAATTCAACAGTCTCTGGCAACGTTACCAACAATTATGGTGCCGGAATTTATGCGCTCGACCGAACAACAGTCACCCTGATCAACTCAACGGTTTCAGAAAATATTGCCAATCAGAATTACGAAACCGAAGCCTGGGGTGGCGGCGGAGGAATTTATACAGATGGGGCTGAAGTTCGTCTGCTGAATACCATCGTCGCAGGAAATATTGACCTCACTGATCCTTCCGAGCACAAAAAATGGCCGGATGTTAAGGGTAGCTTCACTTCGTTGGGCGGAAACCTGATTGGGGATGGCACTGGCTCAAATGGCTGGACCGCTAGCGATATGGTCGGTACGGAAACTGAACCAATCGACCCGTTGTTGGGGGAATTAGGTGTTCATGCCCCTGGTACCACTGCCACTTACCCCTTGCTGGACGGCAGCCCTGCTATTGATACGGCAAGTTGTATTGCAGGCGTCAAGTTTGACCAGCGGGGCGTCAAACGCCCGCAAGGGATTTCATGCGACCGCGGTTCATTCGAACTCGAAAGCATATGGTCTTACCTGTTCCTGCCCTTGATCTTGCGGTGATAGTTGCTTGCCTTTAAACCTACGGAGGGGGCAGCTCGCCCCCTCCATTAAAGCTCATAGAAAGCAACCTTAGCTGCTGGACCAAGGCACGACCGTACGGAAGGAATCGAGTCTATATTGGGCGGCATGAACCCTTCCGCTTCGCTGCCAGGGCGAGGCCGTCCCTTACAGTTTTCAATCGCTATTTGTAAGTTATCTATGATTGTAATAATTCGTTATTGAATAATTAATTGCTTTTTTGTATAATAATAACAGTCCAAACCCCCGGAGCAGGGAATGCTTTACGATAACGCAATACAGAAGTTATATTCTGTTCTTTTCCGGGTGACTTCTTTTGTGAGCCTGGCAGAAGTCCCGCAATATCTTTATGCAAACCTTTCTGACACCAACATTCTTCTTCATTCTCATTATCCGTTCAAGGTAACGGATCGCTGCAAAATAAGCGAAATATAATCTTTATTCCGTTCTCTCAGTATCGCGTTCACCGTCTGTTGGTTGACGCTCATCCTTGAAATTTTGCTATCAAGAGATCTGTAGTTAATTTTCAATAACCTTTGGAACGCCTGTTATCAGGCAACCTTAAAAGAAAGAGGGAAAAATATGTCTCACCGATCCTATTTTCGAATTTTATTTTGGACGCTAATCGCCATTGGCTTGCTCTTCGCTATGCAAAGCTCACCTGCAAAGGCAGACCTAACCGGCTCCTACGTGACTTTCGCTCCCAGCGTCGCCTATGAACCAGGAGAGGTAAGCGGCGCATGCTATGTTCCGGGAGAGTATGAAGTTTTATGTTTCAACCTGGACACTGTCAGCTCAGATGGCCAGGACGCAAATCAGATAGCAATGAAATTTCCATTGGATTGGGATGTGTCTGGAATATCTGAATGGGCTCCGCTCAGGGTTGAGTCCAACTGTACAAACGGAGGCTCGATGGACCCCATGCTCTATTGGTATGATAACGGTGGCGGTCAGTATGTAGGGTATGACTACCGTGTACAAAATGCCAGCACTTCCTGCCACGCTCTGTATTGCTTCAGTGTGTGGGATGAGACCGCCCCGGTTGGTCCCCCCTACGACGAGCAGGATGTCACCGTTTCATGGTCCTGGATTGGTCCGCCAGAAGAGGCTGCATCTCCCACGAGTGTCTGTTCCAGCGATGGCTACTACCCCCAGCCGGATTACCCCTGTGAACAAGAAACCGCTCCAGCAGTTGTTGTGCCCGTCTGCGAATTTGTACCAATCACCATTTTGCCCGAGACCTTACCGAATGCTACCAGGGGTCAGGTTTATAACCAGCAACTCTATCCCGAAAATACTGACCCCAACCATCCTGATTACAATTATCAACTCGCAGGTACCCCTCCCCCCGGTGATTTCACTTTCTACGCAAATATAGGCAAAATGACATGGTACAACCCAATCATTGGTACTTATAACTTCACTGTAAATGTTGAGGGTCCAGCCTGGTCATTAGGTTCGCGGGATTATACCCTGGTGGTCGATCCTGACCTTATCTTTGATCCTGAAACGATTGCCCCAGCTCACCAGGGTGAAGAATATTACCAGGAAATTATTGTCACAGGGGGAACAGGACCGTATACACTCAGCCTGCAAAGCGGTACGCTGCCCACCGGCGTTAGTTTCACGGACGGTATATTCACTGGCACGCCAACCGAAGCAGGCACCTTCGCTGATCTTGTGATACTCGCTGCCGATGCAAATGGGTGGGAAGAAACCTACACTTATTCATTGCTCGTCTACGAAGAGCACCTTTTCACATGGGATCCTCTTAATCCAGCGTCAATGCAGGAAACTCTTTTCACGGCTGTAGGAGGTTTCGACGTTTATGCCTGGTCGTATGGAACCGAGCCCGAGGGACCATGTAATATGCCGATTTATGGAGGCTTTACGCAGCAGAAAGCAATCACATTCTATGGCAGAGGGAACCATAAAGTTTGCCTGGAATTACAGATTTATAACCCGAATTATGCGGTCTTTAATGATGAACAATGGGTAACTGTGCTCAACGGACCACCGAAAATTTATAGTTCATGGACGACCCCCGAACCATCTTTCCCTGATCGACCCGTGGAGGCCACCTTCAATTTCTATGATTATGATGGCGGCGAATTCACCTGCGGAATTGATTACGGTGATGGGACCACGGACACAATACCTGGAGACTCCATCAACTGGTATTGCGAATTCCCGCCTCATATTTACACCTCAGCTGGCACCTACACGATTGGGATGTCCATTACTGATGATGAAGGATTGTCTGCTGAAGCAACCATGGAACACGATGTCGTTTTCCTTTACGCGGATGGCGGCGATACCTGGCTGGCTTCCAACCAACTGACCACCACGCTCAATTTGTACGCATTTGCTCCACCGGGAACAGAAACCCTTCAATTCGATATCAGTGCCCCTCCCGGACATGGTTCCATGGATGTTCCTGAATTCCTTAGCTGTGTACCTTCTCGTTGGGATGAAGGACTTGTTTATTGTAAGGCTAAGGTCGTTTTTACCCCGTTCATAACCGATCCACTCTATGTTGGATACGATAGTTTCGAGTTTACAGCAAGTGATGTTTATGGACACACCTCGCAGCCAGTCAGTGATGAATTATGGCTGGATGAGAACGAACCGCCCACCGCGAATGACAGTGAAGCACTCGTAAATTCCACGAAACCCAGCCAATTCATAATTTATGCGACTGACATGGATGCCTACGATTGGAATTACGATATCGTGACTTTCCATATAGACACCCCGCCCCAGTATGGAACGCTTCAATTTCTACGGGATTCAGAAGAAAATCAATATTTTGAGGATGAAGAATTCAATCTGATCGGTGTGGAGTGGGCTCAAATATTGATTTATGTCCCAGACCCAGGCGCGAAACCTACAACCGACACATTTACCTTCCATGTCAATGATTCTCATCAAGATTCCAACATTGCCACTGTGACACTGAACTTGCACGACACAGCCACTTTGCATGTCAATGTGAATGACGATGCTGTCGATGCAGAGGGATGCGATGATACCCACTGCAGCCTGCGTGAAGCAGTCGCCGATGCCCTGGTTGGTGACACCATTGATTTCACATTGCCGCTCCCCAATGTAATCACCTTGACTAGTGATAGCGGTGGTGAGTTGCTGATCAACAAGTTTATCGATATTGTCGGTCCTGGCCCCGACTTGTTGACAATCAGTGCGGGATTTTTTGATCCCGAGATGAATCCATGGGATGGCTTCAGAGTCATTCATGTCTTCGACGAGTATTGGCCGCTCGAAGTAAGTATTTCCGGACTTACCATCCGCGATGGTCGGTCTGATAAGGGGGGTGGAATTCTGGTTGGGCAGGTCAGCAAACTGAAGCTTTCAGACTGCCAGATCGGTCCGAACAATATTGTTGCAAACTCAGGAAGTGGTATAGAGGTTGATTATGCCGACCTGACCATGGAGAATTGTACGATCATTGGGAACCGGGACGTCGGCACAAAGGGCGACGAGAAGAATGGCGGGGGCATTCTCGTAGATCATCACGGAAAATTTACTGCAATCAACTCCACCATTGCCGGGAATATTACCAATAATTTTGGAGGTGGAATACTGGCTCTCAGTCAAAGCAAGGTGACTCTGATTCATTCCACCATCTCTGGCAACATCGCTGATGAAAACTATGCGTCTGAGCCCTGGGGCGGTGGCGGCGGCATATATAATGAGGATTCAGAAGTAACTCTTCAAAATTCCATTATTGCCGGGAATACCGACCCTGCCGAACTTGACCAATCGCCCGATGTATTTGGCGCAGGCATTTCACTGGGCGGTAACCTGATTGGTGATGGTACTGGTTCAACAGGCTGGCTGCCTGACGATCTGGTTGGCAATGCCGCTTCGCCAATTAATCCCAAACTGGGCATAGTAGGCTTTTACGAGCCTGGTACTACCCCAACCTTTCCGCTGCTTGTAGGAAGCCCCGCGATCGATGCGGTAGATTGTTTACCTTCGGTCATGTTTGATCAGCGCGGGGTCGCACGCCCTCAAGGACTTACTTGCGATATTGGGGCCTTTGAGCTCGTACCTCCCACATGGTACCAGTTCCTGCCTATAATTTTGCGGTGATAGGAGTCTGTTTTTAAAGGTACGGAGGGAGCGCCTGTTCCCTCCGTCTTGTGATTATATGATCATATTCGTACGGAGGGGATCCTGATACTGGGAGCGTAGCGAGTAGTACTTGCTCCCACTAATTTTACCTCCTCTGTAAGGGGAGACACCTGCTCTGGTTAGGGTCCACGGTCTCTGGACAACCTCAACCTTTGGGCGGATCTACGATCCGCCATACAAAACCCCACTGAAAGCGGAAGGGGACAAGCACCTTCCTTACAGTTAAAAACTTACCACCCCCTCTTCACTGCCCTGCCCCGATAAAGTCGTGGGTGCGTTCCGCCGTTAGGTGGAAGAGGGGGTCGGGGGTGAGAGTGCAAATCGTATGGAATAGACTTAAAGTCTTTCTTACACATCGCAAGTTCCCTGTTCCCTATTCCCTGATATGCTATAATTCCTTTCGGGAATAATATTCCCAAAAGGATGACAATGCCAGGCGATCAAAAACAACCTTTCCTGCCCCTCTCTGAAGCAGAGCTCACCTTCGAACCCAGCCTGCCCTCCCCTTCCCAGGCCTACCTGAACACGCTCAGTGCCAGTGGCAGGCGCACCCAGGCGACCGCCCTCAACAACCTGGCTTACATCTTTTCCGATGGTAAAATCCAATCGGCTGAAAAATTCCCCTGGCATCACTTACGCTACGAACACACCAGCCAGCTCAGCAGCCACATGGTCGATATTGGCTACGCGAAGGCAACCGTCAACAAACACCTGGTCGCCCTGCGGCGCGTACTCGAGGAAGCCTACCGTCTGGGCCTCTACGAAGATCACAACGATTATTACCGCGCTGCCGGGGTCAAATCGCTGCGGCACGAAACCATTCTGCGCGGGCGCACCCTTGAGCACGAAGAATTACGTAAATTACTGGAGGTCTGCCTGGCAGACGGGCATAATCCCGTCCTCAGCGCCCGCGATACCGCCCTGGTCACGCTCATGTACATCACCGGAATCCGCCGCCAGGAGGTGGTTGACTTGAACCTCTCAGACTTCATCGCCAAAGAGCGAAAACTGCGCATTCTCGGCAAGGGCAGCAAACAGCGTGAGGTTTTCTTATCTGAAGACGCCATCACCGCCCTCGAAGGTTGGATCTCGCATCGCGGACGCCGCCTTGGTCCGCTTTTCACACGCATCACCAAGGGTGGCAAAGTTAAGCTGGAACGTTTGAGCGCACAGGCAGTTTACTACGTACTCAAAACACGCCAAAAACAGGCGGGGCTGGAATCTTTCACTCCGCATGACCTGCGCCGCACGACAATTACGGACATGTTGTCCGCGAATGTGGATGTTTTGACAGTCTCAGCAATTGCCGGGCACAACAGCAGTGACACCACACGCCGCTATGACCGGCGCAGTGAAGAAAGCAAACGTCAGGCAGTCGAACGCTTGCGTTCTCCCATGGCGGAGCTGGAAAAAGAAACTGAACCTGATCAAGAAGGGGAACCTTCCTGACTGTTAACCTTTCTTAAAGATATTATCGATATCGTCACCAATTTTATCGAACGCTGACCTGACATCCTTGCCAAATTGCTTGATTTTCGGGTCGTTTTTCCCTTCGTCAAAGGCATATTTCAAAGCATCGGAAATCTTTTTCAAACCCGCTTTGACTTCATCCATGCTTTTCTCTGCCCAGTCCTCGTCGTGCTCTTTCGGTTCGTCGTTCATTTTCTTTTCGGTGTCCTCTTTTTTATCCCAGGTTGAGGGACCCTCAACTGTGGTCCATTCTTCATCCTCTGGTTGCTGCGGATTGGTTCTTTTAGGATCGTCCATGATTAACTCCTTTGATTAGTGAGGTGATTTTATCAAGAATCGGTGCTAGAGGTGAATTAATGTAGCAGTCTTCTCTCCATTGATCCTCCTTCATTGCGAGCAAGGCGAGGTAATCTCACATTTTTCTTGCGAAATGAGGAAAGACTTTATCTACTGTAAAGAAGCCCTTCCACGGGCTGTCTTTTCTTAATACAACAAATCCAACAATTCTTCCTTGCTGAAGTTCACGAAGTAATCCCCCACTTCGATCCCTTCCAGCGCCGCTCCCATGACTGCCGGTTCGTAAAGCTTCCCGGTCAGGGCTTGTTCGAGTTCATTCACATCACGCTGCCCGAAAAAATCACCAAAAAAGCGGATCTGCCTGATCACCCCACCCTTGCTGACATCCAACCAGGCTTCAATCGTCCCGCCGCTATAACGTACCTCGCGGTTGATCGCAAACGCGGGCGATTTTCCATAATTCCAATCCCAGCAGCAATAACGCTC
>ENA-UOOK01001090-UOOK01001090.1-fermentation-metagenome-genome-assembly--contig:-NODE-1090-length-36236-cov-4.558912_pt1 | contig 36236 bp, 27 predicted proteins | sample MGYA00245777_ERZ724023 | MGnify/ENA primary metagenome ERZ724023 (study PRJEB28704, sample SAMN03018312) | fermentation metagenome | biome: anthropogenic terrestrial biome; feature: soil; material...
GAGGACCAACCACAAAATACCGGTTAATCAACTTATAGGCAGCCATTTCATCGTTTGAGAAAATCGAATCTCTCACTGCCTTAAGATGCGAAAGTGCTTCCTTTCCATTATTCTGGTATGGAGACCCTGACCAAAAAGTCTCATTGTTCAACTGAAGTTCATCTTTTACGATTCCGCCGAAATACATTCCTCCCATTCTGGAGTTTCCAATCGGCAGGGCTTCAAGCCATTCAGTAGCGGGACGAGCATACCAAAGTTTGTCCTCTTGTGACCACACGTCACAGGAAAATAACAGCATTAAAACTGTAAGAAGACACAGATATCGTTTTTTATTCATCATACGCTCATAAACTATCTTATTCCATCATATTTCAATAACAGTAATAGAATAAGGTGAAAGTTTCAGATGAAAATCCTTCGAAACCTTGATTTTAGAAGATACTGGAACAATATGACGCGGATCATCTATTCGATTCGTATCATCGGGGCGGTCCGCTCTAAGAACAATCATTGTACCAGTTCTTGAAATTTTTCCACCATTCACCATTACTTCAGCATTCTGTACAGTGGATCCGCCATTGACTACTTTCAAATAGATTTTTCCATTATGGGTATTCGTCGTAGCCGAATAATACAACTGCGGGAGTTGCTCTTTACCATAGGTCAGCACAGGCATTCCTGAAACTTTGACAGGTACAATTTTATTGCCTACATGCTGCGAAAACATACATTGTGCATAATAAGAAGGAGATCCATAGGCTGTCAGAGCATTATAACCAATAAGATCACTTTTCCACTGCATTCCACCAGGATTGACATTTACGAAAAGCGGTGCATAGCAAGAAGCAACGACGAGGTCTGAATTACGCTCCATACACGCCATCCATGCAGCATCACCAAGTGCCGCATTCATATTTGTAGTCGGTTCACCTTCACGTGATGCCCATTCTCCACAAAAAACTTTTGGTCCCTTACGGGAATAAGTATCATATTGATTGGCTGCACGAAACATCCCTTCCGTGTTCCGGTAATAATGCTCATCGACTACGTCTAACTTTATACTATCCACTCCTGTATCCTTAGCTTGCTGAGCCATCATCTTTGCATCCATAGTGGAAATAATCTGCAACTGTGGATAACGGGCTTTAATGGCATCATAAAATCTTTTATATCGGCCAGGATAACTTTCGCTCTTATCAAAGAAATCTTCATTGCCAATTTCCACATAATGAAGTGGGAAAGGATCGGGATGACCATCTCTGACACGTTGTGCTCCCCATTTAGTATCAGGTCTCCGGTAATATATTCTATTTCATCAAGTGCATCCTGAACAAAACCACCAATATAGTCACTTGTCAAATAATCTCCATTAAGTGTATATCCGGCAAAGACTGCTAACAATGGCTCCGCACCTAAATCTTCGGCCCATTCCAGAAATTCAAGGAGTCCCATACCATCAGAAGAGCGGTATCCCCACGGACTAAAATGTCCGGGACGATTATCTGGATCACCTACTGTTTCCTTCCAGTTAAAGCGATTACAAAAATCATTGCCTTCAACATAATTTCCGCCTGGGAAACGGATAAACTTAGGGCTCATACCTTTTAACAAAGTCATCAAATCCGGTCTCAAACCATTTTCACGATGATTATAAGTATCAGGAAACAGCGTAACACGTGTCAGAGCATACGATCCAACTCCATCTGGAGAGATTTTCAGCCGGACATCTTTTGTCCCCTCTTCACGATTCCCGATATTAAGTATAAATGGGATTTTTTGCCAACTATTCGTCAGCCCACTCACTTTTGTTGAAGCATAAACTTTCTTACCATCAATACTTACCAGACTTACTGTCATAGACTCAGCACCATCACCCAGTTTACGCACATAAAGAGATCCTCGGAAATGTGCTCCGGAACGGACTGGAAATCCCCAATATCCATCATTGAGGATAGCCACATTTCCTGTTTTCTTAACATTCAGACACAGAGCAACAGGATTAGCACGGTTAAATCCCCCTTTCGGGTCAATTCGCATAGAGGCATTCAGCGTGTCATTCAAACTCCAATAAGAAGGACCGCCAGACTGCCAGGGAGTCCAGGAATTCCGCCGCATACCATTCCGATCGTCTTTAAAAGAAGGATTGCGAACTAATTGGGCATAAAGTCCCCCCTCGTATGAAAAATTAATCTCTTCTGTCATCAAACCATAAAGCATAGGACTCACCTCTTTCGTGGCCTGATTCAGATTCAACGTAAACTTTGTCTGAGCTGCTAACCCTATAGGCAAAAAGGCTGCAACAAAGAATAATAATAATTTTCTTTTTTTCATGTTATCTTTATCTTTGTGATTTCAAGGACAAAGATAACAATTAATCCCTAAAATAATCAGTTAAAATCATACATATACTTTACTATTATTAACAAGTATCACAAACTTTTTTCCACGTTACATACTCTGGCTATATGATACAAAAAAATAAATCTAATTTCGTTTCTTAAAAAAAAACGATTATCTTTGCCTCATTAAAAATAAAATCATGAAGAACAAATTCCTTTTTATACTTACCTGCATTCTTTTATTATGCCAGCATCTAATGTCTCAAACCGGAAATCTCTACAGTACAGACAACCTGCTTGTCAGCAACTTTGTTACACAAGTATTCCAGGATCATAATGGTTTTATTTGGATTACTACACGCAATGGACTAGACATTTATGATGGTTATCAATTTCGTACGATCTCTAAAGAAGCTCCGGAAAATTTCGGATTAGGAAACAATTATATAAACTGTATCGCTCAGGATCATCAGGGCACCATCTATATAGGGACCAATAGTGATATAGAAACTTATGACGGTAATCGGTTTCATCATGTCAAAATGATCGGACCTGATGGAAGAAAAGTAAAAACCTATATTACCAATATCATACAACGCCGCAACGGTGATATTATCGCCAGTTCTTCCGGTTACGGTCTGATGAGGGTCCAAGGACACTACGCCAAGAGTATGGGAGGAGTTTTCCGGAGATTTCACTATATAGCCAAGACAATGGAAGACCATACGGGCAAACTTTGGATAATTACGGAAGGCAATGGACTTATAGCGTTTGACGGGAAACATATCATGAAGTTCTTCAATGATGGTTCCAGAAGCAGTTCTGTCAGAGACATCTGTGAAGACAAGCAAGGAAACATCTATGTGGGCTTATTCAACTTCGGATTATACTGCAAACCGGCTGGAAGCAATACGTTCAAAAAAATCAATCAGGCAGGAAATCTCCCTTTGATCTGTCTTAAGCTTTCCCATAATGGCAATCTTATGCTAGGCTCTGACGGAAAAGGTTTATACATTTACAGCCCTAAAAATCACAAACTCTCAAAAGACCCTTATTATAGCAGGGAGATTGACTTGTCCAGAACCAAGGTCTATTCCGTTCTGGAAGACCATTATGGAAATGTATGGTTAGGAATGCTCCAAAAAGGCGTGTTCATGCATCCAGCTGAACGTGTTCAATTCGGCTATGAGGGCTATCGCATAGGAAGAGAAAACGTCATCGGGAATAATTGTGTCATCAGTATTCTTATTGACAGGGCAAAACGTATATGGGTAGGAACAGACAAAGACGGTCTCTATGAATTGGACCGACATTTTCAATTGATCAGACACTATACCAATATTCCCTTATCTATCCTCACTCTGGCCGAAGATATAGAAGGACATATATGGATAGGTTCCTGGCACGAAGGCAGTGGCTACATAGACCCAACATCAGAAACATGGCATCCGGAAAACTTACAACAAGGGAGCGGATTAAGTGTCTTCGACATCATATCAGACAAACAGGGGAACTTATGGTTTGCCACTATGGGAAGAGGATTAATCAGACTGGACAGAAAGAATCATAGGATCCAAAGTTATCGTATCAAAAATGGGGCAGATCAAAATCGACATCAAAACAGTATTCCCAATAATTATCTTTCAAAACTTCAACTTTCTCATGATGGACGACGCTTATATATTGCCTCATCCATAGGCCTCTGTTGCTTAGACCTTATTCATAACAGTTGGATAAATACATTCGGCTGCAACTGCCCAGACTATGGCACGTTTTCCAGAATTATCTGTGAAGATGCTCACGGACAAGTATGGATGGGTACAAATGACGGCCTCTACTGTTATAACCTGAAAAGACATACCCTACGTATATATACTATCAACAATGGTCTTCCTGACAACGGAGTAGCCGCAATAGAAATAGATCGATCCAATAATCTGTGGATCGGAACCAATCATGGACTATGCAAATTGAATCCGAATAAGGGAAGAACAATAAATTTCTATGTTGACAACGGACTGCAGAGCAATGAATTCTCAGATGGGGCATCCTGCCAAACAGCCGATGGGAAATTAATGATTTTCGGAGGTACAGGAGGAATCACTTGGTTCAACCCACAAAATATTCACCAGCCCCAATGGCACGCTTCTGTAAAAATCACAGGATTTATAGTTGGCAATGAACATGTTATTGCTGGCATGAAATCCGGGATCTATCAGATTACAGACAGACCGGTTATCAATACTGATAAATTCAGCCTCGCCTGGGCAGACAACTCCTTCTCCATACAATTATCTACACTAACCTTTGATAATCCCGACCATATCACCTATTTATATAGTATAAACGGAGAAAAATGGAAACGATTGCAACCAGGAGTCAATGAAATTACTTTCAGTCATCTTTCATCCGGGACCTATCACTTTCGGGTCAAGGCTATAAACAATAACCTCGAATCCTCAGTCAAGTCTTTTGATGTAGTCGTCCATCCTGCATGGTTTGCGTCTCTGTGGGCACGCCTCATCTACCTGCTTTTCATTACAGGAATCATCTACTGGTTCATACGCAATCGCAAACACAAGGAACAGAACAGATTACGTATGCAGGAACATATTCACGCTGAACAATTGGGAGAAGAAAAACTTAAAGCCTTCATGAACATCAGTCACGAAATACGCACCCCAATGACACTCATTATCACACCTCTGGTTTCACTGATAAAAGAAGATAAAAATCCTTACAGGAAAAGTGTCTATAAACTTATTAAGCGTAATGCAGAACGTATCCTGCATCTCGTTAACCAGATGATGGATTTAAGAAAGATTGATAAAGGACTCATGAACATGCACATGAAGAAAACAGATCTTGTAGCCTTTACCTATGATATCTACCAGTTATTTCAACAAGAGGCAAATGCCAGAAATATAGAATTTTCCTTTACTTCTGATGAAAAACCGATGTATATCTATATCGATCATGGCAACTTTGATAAGGTCTTAATGAATTTGCTATCCAATGCTTTCAAATTCACCACAGCTGGAGGTAAAATAAATATCCGTCTTACTCACGATGAAAAGAATGCCAAGATTTCTATTAAGGATAATGGGGAGAAAATTCCTGATGACAAATTAGAAACTATTTTCCACCGTTTTTATCAAACTTCTTCCGAAACGAACGACACAATGCCCGGAACCGGGATAGGACTTGACCTAACAAGGTCTCTTGTGGAACTTCATCATGGTACAATCATAGCCAAGAACAATAAGGATGAAAAAGGTTGTGAATTTGTTGTTACGATTCCTTTAGGTTGTGATCATCTTTCATCTGAAGAGATGGCCACAGAGGACGAAAACAATAGTGAAACACCCTCTCTTAAAATAGAATCTGATGAGGAAATGCCTAAAGAACCAAAAATCAATAAAAAGGAACTTTACAATAAACTATCAACTCGAAAAAAACAAACGATCGTCATTGTTGAGGATGATGAGGAGATCCGTAACTATCTGAAAACTCAACTCGAAAAAGATTTTAAGATTCTGGTTTCAGGAAATGGAAAAGATGCCTTTGCCATAATCTGCAAAGAGATTCCGGCTCTTGTCATCAGTGATATCATGATGCCTATAATGGACGGAAACACCTTGTGTGCAAAAATTAAAGCAAACATCAACACGAATCATATCCCCGTTATTCTTCTCACTGCCAAGAACCGTGACGAAGACCGATTGGAAGGTCTGGAGACAGGGGCTGATGCATACATGGTAAAACCATTCAATATGGAAATATTGAAAAGTACCATCACAAATCTCCTGAAACAAAGAGAAATCCTCAGAAACAAGTTTGTTGGCAACGAGACACGGGATAAAAATGTGAATCATATAAATATAGAAACACCTGATGACAAACTTCTTAAACGGATCATGGACGTAATCAATAAAAATCTTAACAATACTGACCTAAGTGTCGAGATGATAGCAAACGAAGTAGGCATAAGTCGCGTACATCTTTATCGGAAAATGAAGGAACTTACAAATCAGACTCCACACGATTTTATCAGAAATATACGACTGAAACAAACGGCCTATCTACTTTCCAAGGGACACCAGAACATTTCAGAAGTCATGTATGCCTGTGGATTTAACAATTTAACTTCCTTCTCAACAAGTTTCAAAAACTTTTACGGTATGTCTCCGAGAGAATATATGAAAGAACATCAAAATCAAAAAGAATGGAAGAACCATTCTTGATTATAAATAGGAAGATATAAAATGAATCAAACAATATAATCCTATCTGATTCAGACAGATAAGCCCCTCTGATTCTATCCAAATTCTTAAAAAGTGTTATATTTACACTATTATTTAAAGAAAAAGATATTGAAAAGAAAAAACATAAAAGAAAAATGGTAATTTTACACTCAATAAGTCAAATTTCTTAATAATCACTCTATAATGAGAAACTTAAAAAGTCTATTTTTGAGAACAGGGATGGCAACGGTTTTACTTGCATCCTATGGTGCAAACCTAAATGCACAGACAACAACAGTATCAGGTCTTCATCCGGCAGATTTTGAGTCTGTTATCAATGGAAAAAAGACCGAGTTGATAACACTCAAGAACCATAAGGGAATGGAAGTGTGTCTGACAAATTATGGAGGTCGTGTCGTATCTGTTTCTGTTCCTGACAGAAACAATAAGCTCACAGATGTGGTATTGGGCTATGACAACATCCGCCAATATGCAGACACCTTAAACTGCCCTTCAGATTTCGGCGCTTCCGTAGGCCGTTATGCCAACCGTATCAAAAATGCCAAACTCGTTGTAGAAGGCAAGACATATAAACTGCGCCGAAACGATTTTTTGAATTGCCTTCACGGAGGTGGAAACACAGGATGGGCAAATAAAATCTATAATATAAAAGCCTTAACAGATTCATCTGTCGTATTTGCACTCACTTCGCCAGACAAAGATAATGGTTTCCCCGGTACAGTTAAAGTAACAGCAACCTATACTGTAAAGAGTAACAATACTCTGGATATCGTTTTCCAAGCCACTACTGATAAAGAAACGGTTATCAATATGACCAACCACTCTTATTTTAACCTTAATGGCGATCCTTCAAAAATAGGTACTAATCAGATTTTATATATTAATGCAGATAGGTTTACCCCATCTGACAGGTTTTACATCCCTACCGGAGAGATCAGAAGTGTTGCCGGGACACCGATGGATTTCAGAAAACCTCATGCAATTCAAAAAACGATCACAGATATAAACTATGATCAAATCAGAAATGCAACTGGCTATGATCATAACTGGTGCCTGAACACCTTCAAAAATGGTAAAGGTAATGACAAAAAGGTAGCAGCCAGCCTCTATTCTCCCCAAACAGGAATTTTCCTTCAGGTATATACCAATGAACCAGGACTTCAAGTATATACAGGCAATTTTCAAGGTACAGGGATACCTTGCAAACATGGTATAAAGTATCCTAAACATGTAAGTGTATGTCTGGAAAGTCAAAAATACCCAGACTCCCCCACCAAAATTACAGAAAAAGTTAAGGGATGGGAAATTTCTAATCCTTATCTGAAACCAGGACAGAAATATTATTCTCACCTTGCTTTTAAATTTAGTGTAAAGAAATAACAAATTAAAAATAATAAAAATCTTAACTGAAACTAAGGACAATGAATTGGTCAATACACGAATTTATCTGGCTGGACTGGGTAGTCCTATTCTTGGGTGTTATCCTCATCGGATGGGCAGTCATGAGAGCCATAGCAAAAGAAAAGAAAAAAGAGGGAAGTGAAACTTCTGGTGGTTATTTCTTAGGAAAGGGAGAACCTTGGTGGGTTATCGGAGCAGCTATCTTCGCAGCCAATATCGGTTCTGAGCACCTGGTAGGTCTGGCCGGAGCCGGAGCCAAGACTGGTTTTGGGATGGCCCATTGGGAAATGCAAGGATGGTGCATCCTGCTTCTTGGATGGCTTTTCGTACCTATCTACCAACATGCCAAAGTCTTTACCATGCCAGAATTCCTCAGTCGCCGCTATACCCGTACTACGAGTAGTTGGTTGAGTGTAATAACCCTGGTTTCCTATATCCTTACGAAAGTAAGTGTAACCGCCTTTACAGGAGGCATATTCCTGGAAAGTCTGATGGGTTTGAACTTCTGGGTAGGAGCTATAGGACTGATTATCATTACAGGTATTGTAACTGTCATAGGTGGCATGAAAGGTGTAATGACCATGAGTAAGATACAGACACCAATTCTGATTGTCGGTGCTTTTCTCGTACTTTTCTTATCTTTAGCTGTTCTTGGCGGAGGGAGTATTACCAATGGCTGGCATTCTATGATGGCTGCTGCCAGTTCCCTGGATAATGGCTATGGAACAAACCATCTGGTACACATGGATCCTCATGATCCGCTTTACGGTCAATTCCCTGGAATCGGTGTTATTATCGGTTCTGCCATTATCGGATTCTGGTATTTTTGTACAGACCAACATATTGTACAGAGAGTCCTGGGCCAAGGTGATCACGAGAATGATGAAGATGTCATGCGCCGCGCCCGTCGTGGTACCATCGCTGCGGGATACCTTAAATGCCTGCCAGTATTTATGTTTTTGATTCCTGGTATGGTCGCTATGGCATTGGCAAAGAACCACATCAACGGATTTACCATGAATAATACGGATGAAGCTTTCGGACTTCTGGTAAAATTCGTATTGCCTGCAGGAGTAAAAGGACTGGTTACTACCGGTTTTATCTGCGCATTGGTCACCTCTCTAAGTGCATTTTTTAATTCCTGTGCTACACTTTATACAGTTGACTTCTATAAACCACATCATAAAGATGCAAGTGAGAAGAAACTGGTATGGGTAGGCCGTATAGCTACCATCAGTGTAGTTATTATTGGTCTCTGCATGATTCCCCTAATGGCAGGAAAAGGACTTTATGAATATCTTCAGGATGTTCAGTCTATTCTTGCACCTGCTATTGTAGCAGTATTCGCTATGGGTGTCTTCACGAAGAAAATCACCCCGAAAGCAGGTGAAATCGGTATCGTAACGGGTTTCCTCATCGGTATGGTGCGCTTTATAACTCAGATTGCTCCTGTAAAGAATGCCTTAGATGGATCCCTACTCCATGGTTCCATCGGATGGTTCTGGGACTCCAACTGGCTTATCTTTGAGATTTGTCTGCTGGTCCTGACTATAGTTGTCATGATCATCGTCAGTTTCTTTACCAAGCAGGCCAGTGAAGAAAAACTTAAAGGCATTACTTATCTTACACAGAGTAAGGAAGAACGCCACGAAACACGGCGTAGTTGGAATAAATGGGATGTTATCGCATCATTAGGTGTCGTTGCACTCATTACCATATTCTATGTTCTTTTCTGGTAATCCTATCATACAGTTCATTCAGGTAAAATATAACCTGAACGAACTGTCATCTCTTAATACAAAAGTGTCATGAAAAGTTTTTATAAAGAGCATTCTAAAGTATTAGTTTCTGTCGACTGTATTGTATTAGGTTTTGAGACAAAACAACTCAAACTCCTTATCGGAAAACGTCAGATGGATCCAGGAAGAGGCCAATGGTCTCTTTATGGAAGGTTTGTCGGCAGTAATGAAAGTCTGGAAGACGCAGCCAATAAAGACCTTCTGGAACTGACAGGGCTGAACAAGATATATATGCGGCAAGTCGGTGCATACGGTGCCATCAATCGTGATCCGGGAGAACGGGTCATCTCTGTTGCTTATTGTGCACTGATCAATGTTAAAGACTATGATGACAGACTACTGAAACAATATGGATTGGAATGGGTCAATCTGGAAAACTTACCTCAACTTTATTCAGACCATAACCAAATGGTAAAAGATACCATCTTGATGTTAAGGCGACATATCAATACTGAGCCATTGATTTTTAATCTTCTCCCAAATCTTTTTACACTTACTCAATTGCAAACTGTGTATGAAGCTGTCCTCGATGAAAAGATTGACAAGCGCAATTTCCGCAATCGGATCAAGCAATTTGATTTTGTGGAAAAAACAGGACTCATAGATAAGTTAACCTCCAAACGTGGCGCTGCACTGTATCGTTTTAATAAACGGATCTATTTAGAAGATCCAACATTTAAACTATAAACAAATATTTCACTAAATATATGCTGGAAGAATTAAAGGAAAAGGTCTTCAAGGCCAATTTGGATCTGGTAAAACACAATCTTGTGCTCTTTACATGGGGAAATGTTTCGGGTATTGACCGGGAAAAAGGTCTTGTAGTCATCAAACCCTCTGGAGTAGACTATGATATAATGAAAGCATCTGACATGGTTGTTGTTGACTTGAAAACAGGCAAGGTTGTAGAAGGAAATCTTAATCCTTCTTCTGATACCCCTACACATCTTGTACTCTACCGTAATTTTCCAAAAATCGGTGGCATCGTACATACTCATTCTACCTATGCTACAGCCTGGGCTCAGGCAGGAAAAGACATTCCGAATATCGGTACTACACATGCGGATTACTTCCATGATGCCATACCCTGTACAGAAGATATGACAAAAGAGCAGATGGATGAATATGAATACAACACAGGAGTAGTAATTATCAACCGTTTCAAAAAAGGCAAGATCAACTACATCTATACTCCCGGTGTTCTGGTCAAGAACCATGGACCCTTCACATGGGGGAAGGATCCTGACGAGGCAGTCTATCATGCTGTAGTGGCAGAACAAGTGGCAAAAATGGCTTTTATCTCATTTTCAGTTAATCCCCTTACAACTATGAATCCTCTGTTGGTAGAAAAGCATTTCAATCGCAAGCATGGTCCAAACGCTTATTATGGACAAAGAAAAAGAAATGAATAAATTCCTCATTGCCTGTTGACCCTTTTTGGTATACAGGTTTAACGAAATGAAATATAAAGAATAAAGAACTAAAAACAAAAGCATTACTATGGTAAAAACATTTGAAAACTTTGAAGTATGGTTTGTTACAGGAGCCCAACTCCTCTATGGTGGCGACGCTGTCAAACAAGTAGACGGACATTCAAAAGAAATGGTAGACGGATTGAACAAATCAGGACGTCTGCCCATCAAAGTCGTTTATAAGGGCACCGCTAATAACACGAACGAGGTAGCTTCAGTGATGTCTGAAGCCAATACAGATAAGAAATGTGTCGGTGTCATCACATGGATGCATACATTCTCTCCCGCCAAGATGTGGATCCACGGTTTACAGATTCTGCAGAAACCTCTTCTACACCTCCACACACAATATAATCAGCACATTCCTTATGACACAATGGACATGGACTTCATGAATTTGAATCAAAGTGCTCATGGTGACCGCGAATATGCTCATATCATTGCGCGCCTGCGTAAGCCTTGCAAAACTGTTATTGGCTATTGGAAAGATGCTAAGACTCAGGATCATATTGCTGTCTGGGAACGCGTATGTGCCGGTTGGGCTGATGCTCATGACTGTCTGATTCTTCGTTTCGGTGACCAGATGAACAATGTAGCCGTTACAGATGGAGATAAAGTATCCGCTGAACAGGTCCTCGGCTATCATGTAGACTATTGTCCATTCTCGACGGTCATGCAATATTTTGATAAGGTCAAAGATAAAGATGTGAATGATCTCGTCCATAATGTTTATTTTAAGGAATACACTGTTGCTAACGACCTAAAGGACGAAAAATCGGAAGGATACCAGAAAATATGGAACTCCGCCAAGGCCGAACTGACCCTCCGTTCTGTATTGAAGGATTTCGGAGCAAAGGGATTTACGACAAATTTCGACGATCTGGGCGACTATAATGTAGAAACAACAGGCCGTGGCTTTGATCAGATTCCCGGACTCGCATCTCAGCGTATGATGCATGACGGTTTCGGATTTGGAGCTGAAGGTGACTGGAAGAGTGCTGCACTCTACCGTACGACATGGTTCATGAGCCAGGGACTTGAAGGAGGTACATCATTCCTTGAAGATTATACCCTGGACTTTGATGGTGATAAAACAGCCATCTTGGAATCTCACATGCTGGAAGTCAATCCGGATATCTCTGAAGAGTCAAAGCCCCGTTTGGAAGTACATTTTCTGGGCATTGGTATTCGCAAAAGTCAGACTGCGCGCCTGGTCTTCACTACTAAACAAGGACATGGTATTACAGCGACTATCGTTGATCTCGGTAACCGCTTCCGTCTCATCGCTGATGACGTCAACCTAATCAAGAGCAAGCCACTGCCAAAACTTCCTGTAGCATCTGCTCTCTGGATTCCAGAACCAACATTTGAAAAGGGAGTAGGTTGCTGGATGGAAGCCGGTGGAGCCCATCACTCCTGTTTCTCTTTCGGCCTCACTGACGAATACTGGCGAGACTATGCTGTCATAGCAGACATCGAAGGTTGTATTATCAATAAGGATACTGATCCGGAACAGTTCAAGAAAGAACTACGCTGGAATGAAATGTATTACATGTTGAACAAGGCTTTGAGATAATATGAATGCAGACTCAAAATCTACGATCGAGTCAGGTAAGGCTATTCTGGGTATAGAGTTCGGCTCTACCAGAATCAAAGCCGTCCTGATCGACCGGAATAATAAACCTCTGGCCCAGGGCAGTCACGAGTGGGAGAACCAACTCGTTGACGGCCTTTGGACATATAGTATTGAAGCTATCTGGTACGGTTTGCAGGATTGCTATGCCAATCTGCGTGCCAATGTCAGAAAGGAATACGATATAGAGATTGAGAACCTGGCAGCCATCGGCATCAGTGCGATGATGCATGGTTATATGCCTTTTGACAAGAACGAACGTATCATGGTGCCATTCCGCACATGGCGTAACACGAACACCGGTAAGGCGGCAGCAGAACTCTCAGCCCTCTTCAATTTCAATATTCCTCTCCGTTGGAGTATTTCTCACCTTTACCAGGCTATCCTTAATGGTGAGGAACATGTCAAGAATATTAAATTTCTGACCACTCTTGCCGGATATATCCACTGGCAAATCACAGGAAAAAAAGTACTAGGTATCGGTGATGCATCAGGTATGCTGCCTATAGACCCTGTTACAAAGAACTATGATGCCGCAATGGTTGAAAAGTTTGACAAGCTCATTGCGCCGAAAGGATTCCAGTGGAAAATCAAAGACCTTCTCCCAAAGGTCTTGCTGGCAGGAGAAGACGCTGGTACACTGACAGAAGATGGCGCAAAAAGACTTGATGTGTCAGGCCATCTGAAAGCCGGCATACCTGTCTGTCCTCCTGAAGGTGATGCGGGAACAGGAATGGTTGCGACAAATGCCGTTAAGCAACGTACAGGAAATGTATCTGCCGGAACATCTTCTTTCTCCATGATCGTTTTGGAAAAAAATCTTTCCCGGCCTTATCAGGTTATTGATATGGTGACGACACCTGACGGCAGTCCCGTTGCCATGGTGCATTGTAACAACTGTACATCTGATCTGAATGCATGGGTTGGTCTCTTCAAAGAATACCAGCAACTGCTCGGTGTGCCTGTTGACATGGATGAAATTTTCAGCAAACTCTACAATCATGCTCTTGAAGGTGATACTGACTGCGGCGGGCTTCTTTCCTATAATTATTTTTCAGGAGAACCTGTAACAGGACTTGAAGCAGGCCGACCACTCTTCGTCCGTTCTGCCAACGACAAGTTCAATCTTGCCAACTTCATGCGTGCACACCTCTATGGATCCGTAGCCGTACTGAAAATCGGCAATGATATCCTTTTCAACAAAGAGAAGGTCAATGTAGACAAGATTACAGGTCACGGCGGTCTCTTCAAAACTAAGGGTGTAGGACAACGTATTCTGGCTGCCGCCCTCAACTCACCCATCTATGTCATGGAAACAGCAGGTGAAGGTGGTGCCTGGGGCATTGCTCTTCTGGCTTCTTACCTTGTCAACAACACCCGGAAACAATCGCTGGCTGAATTTCTGGATACCAATGTCTTTGCCGGTAATTCGGGTACAGAAATCTCTCCTACTAAAGAAGAAGTGGAAGGATTCAATACATACATCAAAAATTATCAGCAGGGACTTGAAATAGAGAAAACAGCTGTCCGATTTAAAGGAGAAGCATGATTATTCTGATATAGTCTATACAAATAAATGGAGAAAATCTTCTCCATTTATTTATTCTGTTTATTATTCCTATTAAAATGCAATATGAAAAAATTTATTAGCCTAGCCTTACTTGTTGCCGCCTTTACCTGTTCTGTAAAAGCCCAGGAGACAAGTATTACTATTCATACTCGTCAAGGCTCCAATAAAATTTATAAAGAGTTATACGGGCAGTTTGCCGAACACCTCGGTAGTTGCATCTATGGTGGACTGTGGGTAGGTCCCTACTCCAACATCCCAAATACTAATGGGTATCGCAACGATGTCCTTCAGGCACTGAAAGAGCTGAAAGTACCTGTCCTGAGATGGCCAGGAGGCTGTTTTGCCGATGAATATCACTGGATGGACGGCATAGGCCCCAGAAACAAGCGTCCGAAAATGCAGAATAACAACTGGGGAGGCACTATCGAAGATAATTCCTTTGGCACTAACGAATTTCTCAATCTCTGCGAAATACTTGGCGCAGAACCTTATATAAGTGGAAATGTTGGCAGTGGAAGCGTTGAAGAACTGGCCAAATGGGTTGAATATATGACTAGTGACGGAGACACCCCGATGGCCAATCTCCGAAGAAAATATGGAAGAGAAAAATCATGGAATGTCAAATTCCTTGGTGTCGGCAATGAAAGCTGGGGCTGTGGTGGCAACATGCGCCCGGAATACTATAGTGACCTTTTCCGCCGCTACTCTACTTATTGCCGCAATTATGACAAGCACAGACTCTACAAAATAGCTTCCGGAGCCAGTGACTATGATTATAACTGGACTAAAGTTCTGATGAAAAATGTAGGAAATCGCATGAACGGTCTTTCCCTGCATTACTATACAGTAAAAGACTGGAGCGACCATAAAGGATCGGCAACTCATTTCGACAATCAGGAATATTACTGGACTATCGGGAAATGTCTTCAGATAGAAGATGTTATCAAAAAACATTGTGCCATCATGGACCAGACTGACCCTCAGAAAAAAATCGGTCTGCTTGTTGATGAATGGGGCACATGGTGGGATGAAGAACCGGGAACTATCAAAGGACATCTCTACCAGCAGAATTCCATGCGCGATGCCATGGTTGCAGCTCTGACTCTGAACATTTTCCAGCGCCACACAGACCGTATCCGTATGGCCAACATCGCTCAGGTTGTAAATGTCCTGCAATCTATGATCCTTACTGATACTATCGGAACAGGACACATGGTCCTGACCCCAACATATTATGTATTCAAGATGTACCGCGGTTTCCAGGATGCAACTTATCTTCCAATGGATGTCACTACAGACTCTATGAATGTTGAAGGTGGACATATGTTTAAGATGGTAAACGGCAAGATACCAGATGTTTCAGTATCAGCAGCCAGAAAAAAAGATGGAAGTTTCATTATTTCTCTCGCCAATACTAGTCTTGACAAAGCCCAGGCGACAAAGATTATATTAGACGGTACAAAAATCAAAACGGTAAATGGTGATATTCTCACTTCTGACAAGATTAATGACTATAATGATTTCAACAATCCGGATAAAGTAAAAGAAAAAGTATTCAAGGATGCTAAAATAAAGAAAAACGTTCTTAATATTAAAATTCCGGCAAAATCAATCATCGTTTTAAATTTAAATTCGTAATTTTGCATAAAACCTTAAGTTAAAAATGAACGATATTAAACTCATGAATCGTGCAGCCAACAACATTCGTATACTGGCTGCGTCTATGGTAGAAAAAGCTAAGTCCGGTCACCCAGGTGGTGCTATGGGCGGTGCAGACTTCATCAATGTCCTGTTCTCTGAATATTTAACTTATGATCCCGACCAACCAGAATGGCCCGGACGAGACCGTTTTTTCCTGGATCCAGGCCACATGAGTCCAATGCTGTATTCAGCATTACTCCTTTCCGGGAAATTTACCATGGAAGAAATTCAGACCTTTCGGCAATGGGGATCTCCGTGTCATGGACATCCGGAACGCAACGTAAAAAGAGGTATAGAAAACACATCCGGGCCATTGGGTCAGGGACATGCTCTTGCCGCAGGAGCTGCTGTTGCAGAAAAGTTTCTCGAAGCTCGTCTTGGAAGAACGGTCATGCAGCACACCATCTATACTTATATCTCTGATGGTGCTATTGAGGAAGGTATATCTCAGGAAATAGGCCGTTTAGCCGGAACCTTAGGATTGAATAATCTGATTATGTTCTACGACTGTAATGGAATCCAACTCTCTACTGAGACAAATATTGTCATGGCTGAAAATACAGCTATGAAATATCGAGCATGGAACTGGAATGTAATCGAAATAAATGGTAATGATGTAGAAGAGATCAGGAAAGCCCTGAATACCGGCCTCGCAGAGAAGAATCGGCCTACCCTCATTGTCGGTAATACCGTTATGGGAAAAGGCGCTCTGAAAGCAGATGGAACAAGCTATGAACATAATGTAAAGACTCATGGTTCACCATTGGGAGATGGTGCATACACCAATACCATCAAACATTTAGGTGGTGATCCTGAAAATCCTTTCATTATTTTCAGTGATGTCAAAGAACTCTACGCTGACCGTCAAGCCAAACTCAGAAAGATTGTAGCAAAGCGCCATCAAGAAGAAGCTCAATGGGCTAAAGAGAACCCAAATAAAAAAGCTTTGATGGACGAATGGTTCAGTGGAAAAGCTCCAAAAATTGACTGGAGTAAGGTAGAACAAAAATCTGGAAGTGCTACACGTGCTGCTTCAGCCGCTTGTCTGAAACTATTGGCTCATGAAGTTCCAAATATGGTCTGCTCATCAGCTGATCTGTCTAATTCAGACAAGACAGATGGATTCCTCAAAGAAACCCATAGTTTAAAGCGAGGTGATTTCAGTGGTGCTTTCTTCCAAGCAGGAGTGAGCGAGTTTGCTATGGCTGATATGTGTATGGGAATGATGCTTCATGGAGGTGTTATTGCTGCCTTGGGTACATTTTTCGTTTTCTCTGACTATATGAAAGGTGCCATTCGACTGGCAGCCCTTATGGGAGTACCCCTTAAGTTTATCTTTACCCATGACGCTTTCAGAGTTGGAGAAGATGGTCCAACCCATCAACCTGTAGAGCAGGAAGCAACACTCCGATTGATGGAACAACTCAAAAGGCATAACGGAAAAGATAGTCTTCGTGTATTCCGTCCTGCAGACGCAGATGAAACAACCGTTTGCTGGCAGATGGCAATGGAGAACACTGATTCCCCAACAGCTTTTATCTTATCCCGACAGGGAATAGCTAAGTTGCCAGAAGGAAATGATTATCAGATGGCTCGAAAGGGAGCCTATATTGTAGCCGGTTCTGACGAAAATCCGGATGTCATTCTCGTAGCTTCCGGTTCAGAAGTTTCTACGCTCGAAGCAGGAAGTGTACTACTCCGCAAGGATGGCATCAGAGTACGTATCGTCAGTGCCCCATCAGAAGGATTATTCCGCAAGCAGTCTCAAGCATATCAAGAGAGTGTTCTACCGAAAAACTCAAAGATATTCGGAATGACTGCAGGGCTTCCAAGCACTCTTCTTGGACTTGTTGGAACCAATGGCAAGATATTCGGAATGAATAGTTTCGGTTTCTCGGCACCCTATCAGATTCTGGATGAAAAATTAGGGTTTACGGGTGAGAATGTTTATAAACAAGTAAAGGAATTTTTAGCAGAATAATCCTTTCTTTTAAAGAAGAACAGGAATGGTTAAAACCTCCCCGTTCTTCTTTCATTTCTAATCAGATAAGAAATTATGGAAATAAAGACAATAGGAATCGCCTGTGATCATGCGGGATTTCCTATGAAACAGTTTGTCCTTCAATATTTGGCTAAGAAAGGATATAAAATCAAGGATTTCGGTACAAACAGTATTGAGAGTGTTGATTATCCGGATTTTGCCCATAAACTCGGCCAAGCCATTGAAAGGCATGAGGTCTATCCCGGAATCGCCATTTGCGGTACGGGAGAAGGAATGGCCATTACATTGAACAAGTACCCTAATGTCCGGGCTGGATTAGCATGGAATGAAGATATTGCACACTTAATTCGGCAGCATAATGATGCTAACATACTTGTATTGCCAGGCCGTTTCATCTCTCTCATGACAGCTGAAAAGATACTAGATACATTCCTTTCTGTCTCTTTTGATGGCGGACGCCATGAAAGGAGAATTGAGAAAATACCAATTTCTGAGGGCTGTTAAGAACAGAAATCAACTTTTTGACAGGGCCTGTTGAAGGATCTATTCCGATCTTTTAGTACGTAACTGAAGAATCCCGGGAGTTTAAACTCCCGGGATTCTTCAGTTATAGGATACTTCGTTTTCTCTAAAGAAATGAATGATCATATCTTCACGTGAAAGCCATAACCTACACGTTTTATATTAACGCTTTACTTTTTCTGTTCACCTTTTTTCTCATCACCACGCGGCAACCTAAACTGATAACTTTTATCAAATACTTTTCGGACATCATTAATTTCAACGAAAGTAGTACCTCCACCCTCTCCAAAACTACCGCTCAGATAAGCAATTTTATCATTCATACCAAGATAGCCTTTTAACTTAAGCATCCTTACTGCAGCTTTGAACATCTCCTGATTAGAGATTTGTCCCTTCTGGTATACTGCTGCAACGCCATAACTTAGATTCAGCCAGCGCTGTGTATTCTCTTTGTAACAAATAGCAAAAATCGGGGTAGGTCCACGGAATGAAGCCAGATAACGTGCCGTTTGACCGGTCTCACTATCCGTGATAATTCCTTTGACACCAAGTTTGCGGGTGGACTCTATAGCCGCATGAGCTAAGAAGAGCCGCTGACTAAACAACGATCTCCCCTCTGTAGGGTCAATGTCATTTTCAGGATCACGGTCCTTTTCCGCCTGTTCAGCTATACGAGCCATAGTCTGTACTGCCTCAAGAGGATATTTCCCCATTGCCGTTTCACCACTCAGCATCAAAGCATCTGTACGATAGAAAATAGCATTGGCAATATCCGTCACCTCCGCACGTGTAGGACGAGGATTACTAATCATCGTATGAAGCATTTGGGTAGCAACAATAACCGGTTTGCATTTCATAACACATTTCCGGATAATCCGACGTTCAATGCCCGGTATCCGTTCTATCGGCACTTCGATTCCCAAATCACCACGAGCGACCATCACACCATAACTCGCATCGATAATCTCATCAATATTATCCACACCCTCCTGATTCTCTATCTTGGAAATAATCTTGATATCATTATGATGCTTATCAAGTATTTTTTGAACACCATTGACATCAGCAGCAGAACGAACAAAAGAGTGAGCTATAAAGTCAACATGTAAGTCAATGGCCAGCAAGATGTTCCGTATGTCCTTTTCAGTCAAAGCAGGTAAATCAATATGCTCACCTGGCACATTCAGGCTCTTATGAGCACCTAGTACACCTTCATTCTGCACTTGAGCTACCAACATAGGACCGGTATTCTCAATCACTTTCATGTCAATTGCTCCATCGTCAAACAACAGATCATCACCTACTTTTACATCATTTGTAATATTAGAATAGGTAACATTGATTATATCATGTGAACTATCCATTTCCGGACGACCAAAAATTTTGACAACATCTCCTGTTTTATATTGTAAAGGTTCCTTTACATCCGTAGAACGCACTTCAGGCCCTTTCGTATCAATCATAATACCGATATGAGGAGAAACGGCTCGAACGTTAGCCACAATTTTACGAATACCTTGTTCAGTAGCATGAGCAGTATTTATACGTACAACATTCATACCTGCAAGAAAGAGTTTTCTTAAAAAATCTTTATCACAACGCAGATCGCTTATAGTAGCTACAATTTTAGTTTGTTTCATATTTAAAAGACTTATTGTATTTATTTGCAAAGTTAACAAATTTCTCTTAATCGGGAGGATGTAAAAGAAAAAATAAAATAAAGAAGTCTATAATATGATTTTAAAGATAAGATTTTCAGACAGTTAGAAATATAATCACACAAAAAAGCAAATAGATTTTCATATTCCGATAAAAAACAGTATCTTTGCAAATCGATAAATAACAAAAGATATTGTAATACAATGACTAAAGCAAAAATCATAGCAGAAGTTGCATTGGCCACAGGAATGTCAAAAAAAGAGGTAACGGCAGTAATTGAGGCTTTCATGAGTAGTATCAAAAAGAATCTTTTAAAAAGGGAGAATATCTATCTCCGCGGATTCGGAAGTTTCATTATTAAGCACAGAGCAGAAAAAACGGCTCGTAATATCTCCAAGAATACGACAATGACTATTGCCGCACATGACCTGCCAAGTTTTAAACCGGCCAAAAGTTTTATTCAAGAAATGAAAAATGAATAAATTCATTCATCAACCATCTGTGGATTTGGATTAAAATATCAATATTTAAATTTTTTAGTATTATGCCAAACGGAAAGAAAAAGAAGGGTCATAAAATGGCCACGCACAAGCGTAAGAAGAGATTACGCAAGAATAGACATAAGAGCAAATAAGCTCCATCAGTCTATTAAGGCTGAGGGTGTGCCGTAGAGCAGAATGAACTCTTGTAGGCCCACCCTTTTTAATTACTTATTCTAAATTAAGGGCCATTTGAAGAACAAAAGCAGACAAATCTTCTTTGTTTGCCAGATACAAACTAATCTATAGCAAGTAACAAATATTGAAATTTGTTGAACATAGAAATAGACAAGTAAACTCAAATGATCAAATTAGTTCAACGGAAAGAAATGACCAGCGAAGTTATAATTGATGTACAACAGAAAAAGATATCTATCGCACTTCTGGAAGATCAACAATTAGTCGAATATCAGGAACAAACGAGAGAAGCCTCTTTTTGTGTTGGAAATATCTACGTAGCAAAAGTTAAAAAACTGATGCCAGGGCTGAATGCCTGTTTCGTAGACGTAGGTTATGAGCGCGATGCCTTTCTTCACTATCTTGATTTAGGAAGTCAATTTAACTCTTATCAAAAGTATCTAAAGCAGGTACAAAGTGATCGCAAGAGACTTTATCCTTTTTCTAAAGCATCACATCAACCAGACCTCGACAAGTCAGGAAGTATTCCACAAGTACTTTCCGTAGGCCAAGAGGTCATGGTGCAAATCGTTAAAGAACCCATTTCTACTAAGGGCCCCAGGCTTACGGCTGAATTATCCTTTGCCGGACGCTTCTTAGTACTTATCCCATTCGGAACAAAAGTCTCCGTATCATCAAAAATCAAAAGCGGCGCAGAGAGAGCTCGCCTCAAACAACTCGTAAACAGTATAAAGCCTAATAATTGCGGCATTATTGTGAGAACTGTCGCAGAAGGTAAACGGGTTGCTGAATTAGATGCAGAGCTGAAGGTCTTAAAGAAACGCTGGGACGAAGCTATTATTAAAGCCCAAAAAACTCAAAAGCGTCCTCAACTGATCTATGAAGAAACTGACAGAGCTGTTGCGATGTTACGCGACCTCTTTAATCCTACTTACAAAAGCATTTACATTAATGATGAAAATGTAGAGAAAGAGGTAAAAAACTATATCTCGTTAATTGCCCCAGAAAGGACAGATATAGTAAAGGTCTACAATGGAAAGGTTCCCATTTTTGATAATTTTAATGTCACCAAGCAGATAAAATCAAGTTTCGGTAGAGTCGTGAATTACAAACACGGCGCCTATTTGATTATAGATCATGCTGAAGCTCTGCATGTGGTAGACGTAAACAGTGGAACCCGTACCCGCGAAAAAGATCAAGAAGCAAATGCTTTAGATGTAAACTTAGGTGCTGCTGATGAATTAGCCAGACAGTTGAGACTCCGTGATATGGGAGGCATCATCGTGGTTGACTTCATTGACATGAATCTGGCTGAAGACCGACAAATGCTTTATGAACGCATGTGTAAAGACATGCAGAAGGACCGTGCAAGACACAACATCCTCCCATTAAGCAAATTCGGTCTCATGCAAATCACTCGCCAAAGAGTTCGTCCGGTTATGGAAGTAAATGTGGAAGAAGCTTGTCCTACATGCAATGGCACAGGGAAAATTAAAGCTAGTTTCTTATTTACAGACCAACTCGAGCGTAAAATTGACCGACTAGTCAACAAGATTGGCATCAAGAAATTCTATCTGCACGTACATCCTTACGTTGCTGCTTTTATTGACAAGGGTATTTTCTCTTTGAAATTAAAATGGCAACTCAAATATGGATTTGGCGTGCACATTATTCCTTCTCAAAAATTGGCTTTTCTGCAATATGAATTTTTCGATAAGAAAGGTCAGTTTGTAGATATGAAGGAAGAACAGGAAACAAAGTAAAAGTTTCCCAACCATTAAAAAAGTCCCTGATAAGAATATTATCAGGGACTTTTTGGGTTTAAATCAAGAACACATATCACATCTTGTCATTGCAGAAGCAACATGATTGGCCTCTGATAAAATAGAGCCCACATCAAGGTGTTACTTTATACCGAATTCTAAATGAATGTTTCATTGCATCCCAATTCGTACCCAGTAAAACAAAACGGCCTATTTGAGATGTGGAACGAACATGTTTACCTAAGCAAGGACAAACATCATAATTATCAATACGGACCAAACGAATCATTTCATGCGCTTCCTTAGGAAGACGATCTAACTTAACCTCTGCCGGAATATGATCACGATCCACGAATTCATAGCTGACCATCATATCTGCCTGAATCAGACGATTCATCTCATCCTCTATTTCCCTCACTTCTTTTCGCGAAGGTTCATGATCTATAATATAACTGATCTTACTTTTCCTTCGTTCAATGTGGGCATTATCACTCCGTTCACAACCAAATTTTCGCATCATCAATTGATTCAGCAAATGTTCTGCGGTATGAGCCGGTGGAAACTCATCCTTATGATGCTCATTTAGAGCAAATCCTCTGTCATCCATCTTCAAATTAAATTTATAGACACGTCCATTATAAGGTTCTATCATCATCGGATAGTCCTTATCTCTCGAAAGATTCATAACATAAATATCTCCAGAGAGAAGATCTGTCGCTGTAACCCGTTTTTGAGGAAGATGCAAATAATCAAAAGCATGTCCCGGTATCTTTACGCTGATATTCACCCTGTTTGAAGAGAAATTGACAACAATAAACAATACTTCATCTTTATATTTACGAAGAAATGCAAATTGCCTTCGGCTGTCGAAATGATCAGAAGTTGGATTCATATACATCAAATCGAACATATCACCATCTGAAATTGATTTCTCGTGAGTTGCAGTATGAAATATATTACAATAAGAAATAGACAACTGCTTGAATTGAGCTGTCAAATCACAATGACTTTCATACGCATGAGTTAATGTAGACGGTGACCAGTAGTCAAAAATTGTCGTTCGACCATCACGACTGCTATAGCCTTCTTCATCCATTCCTTTCTCTCCAAATTCCTGTCCACAATAAACCATGAATGGATTGCGCTGTAATAAGGCACCAACAATAACAGCCGGAACAGCTTTTTCCGAATCTCCACAGAAAAAGTCAGAAGCAATACGTTGTTCATCATGATTTTCAAGAAAATATAACATATTTTCCTGAATATCATTTCGATTCTGCCATTGTACGGTAATATCAGATGCGGGACGTTCGTTTCTGATAATCGCACGCATTGTATCATACATTCCCACTTTGTCATAAAGGTAATCGAAACCAGCAGCAAGATAAGTATGATACCGATTAGGATCATAAACCTCTCCGATAAAGATAAGTTGGGGATAGCGGTTTTTTACAATCTTGGTAGTATAAGACCAAAAAGAATCAGGAACCATTTCAGCCATATCACATCGGAAACCATCGATACCCGTATTTGCCCAGAAGAGTAATATCCGGGTCATCTTCTCCCAAGTATCAGGAATAGGATTAAAATGGGTACTGCGTCCAGCAGGGTTACAATAGTCAATACCATAATTAAGTTTTATGGTCTCATACCAATCCTTCTCTGAAGGACAGGCAGTAAAACAATTGTTCCCCGTTGCTTTTGCCGGGATTTCAATATAGGGTGTAGCAGAAGAGTCAACAGGATAAGTGCTCAGGACTTGGCTGAGATCCAACGGCTGTCCCCAGCAATAATAGAAATTGTTATGTTGAGAAAAATTTTTTGAAGTATCATCATCCTCACCCAAGTCTCTCACACCGACAGGTTTGCAGATAGAATGGTATTCTCGTGCGACATGATTAGGAACAAAATCCATAATCACTTTCATTCCCACACGGTGTGTACGCTTGATAAGAGCTTTCCACTCCTCCATCCGTTTATCCGGATTATCTGCAAGGTCAGGATCAACATCATAATAGTCTACAATGGCATACGGTGAACCGGCTTTACCTTTTACGATTTCAGGATGCTGGTTGGGAATACCATAAGCAGAATAATCTGTAGTCGTTGCGTGACGAATAACCCCCATATACCAAATATGGGTAAATCCCATACGATGGATACGTTCCAGTACCTCATCAGAAAAAGAACTGAATTTGCCACAGCCATTCTCCCTTAAGGTACCAGATACTTTCCTAGTCGTATTATGATTATCAAAGAGTCTCGGAAAAACTTGATAAAGGACTATTTTACTCATTTAGGCCTCAATTCCGTGGGCATTTACGTTTCGATTGATTCGTCCAATCATACCACGGAGAGCTTTCCCAGGCCCACATTCTACAAATTCATCAGCTCCTGCAGCTATCATATTCTGTACACTTGATGTCCAACGAACAGGACTTGTCAATTGGGCGATAAGATTAGCTTCTATCTCATTAGGATCAGTATGAGGTTGAGCATCAACATTCTGATATACAGGACATTCTGGAACGGTAAAATGCGTTTTCTCAATAGCAGCTTGAAGTTCATCTTTTGCCTGTTGCATCAATGGAGAATGGAAAGCACCACCAACTTTGAGAACCAAAGCGCGCTTAGCACCAGCAGCCTTCAGTTCATCACAAGCCATTCCAACCGCATCCAGATTGCCAGAGATTACAAGTTGGCCAGGACAATTATAATTAGCAGGCACTACTACATTCCCATTGCCAGATACTTTCTTACAAATTTCCTCTATCTTCTCATCAGGAAGAGCTATGATTGCAGCCATTGTACCAGGGTTAGCATCACAAGCCTTTTGCATTGCATTAGCACGAGCAGCAACAAGCCGAAGACCGTCTTCAAAAGAAAGCGCTTTGGAATAAACAAGGGCTGAAAATTCCCCCAGTGAATGTCCAGCAGTCATAGCAGGTTTTTCTCCATCACATAGACACATAGCTGAAATTACACTATGCAGGAAAACCGCAGGTTGTGTAACTTTTGTAGCCTTCAACTGCTCATCTGTACCGGCAAACATTACATCTGTTATTTTAAAACCAAGAATATCATCTGCTTGGTCAAACAAATCTTTTGCCAAAGGATATTTATCATACAGGTCTTTGCCCATACCCACAAACTGTGAGCCCTGTCCAGGGAAAACATATGCTTTCATCTTCTTAAGAACAAAATTATTAAATCGTAATTTCTTATTTTTTACAAAGATATAAAAAAAATCCCAACTACCATCAAAGGTAACTGGGATTTCCTATCAATTGGTTTACAGTATAATCACTCAGATAGAGTCTTATTCAGCTGCAGGAGCTTCCTCTTCAGAAACTGAAGATTCTTCTGTTACCTCAGGTGCTTCTTTTTCCTCTACATTGGAAGGTTTAGCTTTTTCTACCTTAGGAGCTTTTGCAACTTTTTTCTTGGCTACCTCTTTGGTGGCTGCATCCTGTTCTGCTACAACCTCTACAGGAACCCTTACCTCTACATCCTTAAAGAAATGGATTGTAGCTTCAAAGCTACCCACCCTCTTGATATCATGCATCGTAATGATCTTACGATCTACATCAAAGCCTTTCTTGGAAAGTTCCTCAGCAACAGTAGCTACATTTACACTGCCATAAGTAACTCCGGTAGAACCAACTTTCGCTGTAATGACGAGAGATACATCCTTTAATGCCTCAGCCTTTTTAGTAGCCTCAGCCTTCAGGGCAGCAATCTTGTCAGCCTGTTGCTTCATATCCTCAGTTAACTGTTTCATTGCAACTTTAGTAGCAATAACAGCCTTACTCTTAGGTATCAAATAGTTACGGCCATAACCATTTTTCACTTTAACAATATCGTTCTTATATCCAAGTCCGATAACATCTTCTTTCAGTATAACTTCCATTCTGTTTCCTCCTCTTATTATTTCATCAAATCGGTTACATAAGGAAGCAAAGCTATCTGACGTGCACGCTTAATTGCTTTGGCCAAACGACGCTGATATTTCAACGATGTTCCCGTGATGCGACGCGGAAGGATCTTTCCTTGTTCATTCAAGAATTTCTTCAAGAACTTAGGATCCTTATAGTCAATATACTTAATACCACTCTTCTTGAAACGACAATACTTCTTCTTTCTTGTATCAATAGAAGGAGCTGTCAAATAACGGATTTCAGATTTATTTTCTGCCATAGTTAAGCCTCCTTGTTACCTTTACCTAATTTGTTTCTTCTCTTTTCAGCATACTGTGCAGCATACTTGTCCAGTTTCACCGTGAGAAAACGAATTATCTTTTCGTCACGACGGAAACCCGTCTCAAGAGTGTCTACAACTGATGGCTCAGCTTTGAATTCCAACAGGCAATAGAAACCTGTAGATTTCTTCTGAATAGCATAAGCCATTTTTTTCAGTCCCCAGGTCTCTTCATTCAAAATCTCAGCACCATTATCGGTGAGCACCTTTCTGAATTTAGCGACCGCTTCCTTCATCTGTGCATCAGATAAAACGGGAGTTAAAATGAAAACGGTTTCGTATTGATTCATACTACTTTAAAAATTAATTAATAATATAACATTACACTGCATCTGCCTACCGGTTTAAGCCGAATAGACAAATGCAGTGCAAAAGTACGTTTTTTTTCAGTACTGACCAAATTTTTTCTATTCTTTATTCTCTGATCTTCCTACATTTCATTTCCCAAGACCCTCTATTGTTCATCATAGAACAACAAAAATAATGAAACGAATTTTGAAAGTTAAACTTATTATTCAGCCTCTGGAACGATCAGTTTATATCCTTTACCATGGATATTAATAATTTCTATCTGGTCATCGTCTTTCAAATGTTTACGCAATTTAGTAATATACACGTCCATGGATCGGGCATTGAAATAATTATCATCGATCCAGATTGTTTTCAAAGCAAAGTCACGCTGCAATATTTCATTCTCATGAGAACAGAGAAGAGCTAATAGTTCATTCTCCTTAGTCGTTAGTTTCGTCTGCTTGTCACCGATTGTCAGCAATTGTTTCTGAGTATCAAAAGTGAATTTACCGATATGATAAAGAGTTGACTCCTTATTTTTCTTTCCACGTACTCGACGTAAGATTGCTTCTATACGAAGAACCAATTCTTCCATTGAGAAAGGTTTTGTGATATAGTCATCAGCGCCAATCTTAAAGCCTTCCAGAATATCCTCTTTCAGAGTCTTTGCAGTCAGGAAGATAATAGGAATTTCAGAATTAGCCTGACGGATTTCTTGTGCTAGAGTAAAACCGTCCTTTTTCGGCATCATTACGTCCAACACACAGATATCATACTTGTCTTTTAAGAATTCTCTGTAACCAATTTCTCCATCAGGACAAAGTGTAGCCTGATAACCTTTTGCTTGTAAATATTCACGAAGCAGCATACCGAGGTTCTCATCGTCCTCGCATAGCAAAATCTTGATTTTTTCGTCCATAGTCTAATTTTTTTATTTGTAGATAATAATATTCATATCCATTTTCAGATAACCGGCTTTTCTTAGTCTTAGAAAAATAGTCATTATCATCCATTGTATTTATACTTCTATTTCCATATCATTTTTTGTTGCTATTTTGTCCTTATTCGTCAGCGATAAATGGCAATTTAATAGTAAAAGTCGTTCCCTTTCCATACTGACTATCCACATGGATTTCCCCTTCATGAAGATCTACCATCCTTTTCACATAAGCCAAACCCAGCCCAAAACCTTTCACATCATGTACATTGCCTGTATGAACCCTGTAGAACTTCTCAAATATTTTCTTCATATTATCCTTTTTAATGCCCAATCCAGTATCTCTGACAGACAAACAGACTTTTGCTCCTTCATCCCAAGTTTTGAGATATACGCTGAGCGGCTCTTCCGGTTTACGATACTTCACAGCATTATCAAGTAAATTGAAAATGACATTCTGGAAGTGCATCTCATCCACATAAATCGTTGAATCAACAGCCTCAATATCAGTATACACTTTCCCACCAGTATGCTCTACTCTTAAGGTAAAGGAATTGCCAATCTGCTCAACCATCTCATTCAAGTCAATCTTCCTTTTTTTCAATACTGCCTTTTTCCGGTCATACATTGACATCTGAAGAACTTTTTCCACCAAGAATCGCAAACGTTTCGACTCGTCATCCACAATACCGGAAAGATGAGTCATCATCTGAGGGCTTTTCACAACGCTCTTATCATTCATCATCTGTGCAGCCAAAGAAATACTGGCAATGGGGGTTTTCAACTCATGAGTCATATTATTCACAAAATCATTTTTGATCTCAGAATATCGCTTGGAACGAAAGATGATTCCAATAGTAAAAATGAATGTAATTAACAGAATAAGTGTAAAGATAATACTCGGAATCATGAATCTGACACTAGAGAAGATATAACTGTTCATTGTTGGAAAATGAACCCTAATCACACCCACACCCATACTAGATTGTGGATCATTTCTGAAAAGTGGCTGGGAATAAGAGTATTCCTCACCTTTGGGGGTATAATCTGGACACCGGTAAACTTCCCGGCCATCAGCCGTTGTAATAACAAAATGATAAGGAATATTAATGCCATTGTTCATCAACTCCGCTTTCAGATCTTGGTCAAGAAGCTTGAAGTTGATTCGTTCCTTTAAAGGTTTGTCAGATGCAGAATAAAGTAAAGAATAAACTACTTCATCCAATAAAGATTTTTGATATACATAGCGGTTCTTAACGATTTCCTGTAAAGACTTTTGAGCTTCTGATATTGTATTCTGATCATTTCTCAGAATCATTGCCTTTGGAATCCGAGAAGGTTTTCTGGAAAGTGTCTTAAGTTTAAAAGAAGGATACAAGGTGACATTTTCATTAGCAGAAAGTGCCTGGCTTGATTGCGGTACAGAACCATTTCCGTTCCTATTATGTATCTTAAGTGAATCACGTTTGCGAGCAGCAAGTTCAGATGCATTCACATCTTTTTCCAAATACTGAAGGGTCTCATTCAGTTCAAGATTGCGAGAAGCATGATAAAGGGCACGGTTGACGGATTCATCAAACTGTTCCTTTTTCATTTCAGCCATTTCCTCGATATAGTTCAATTGCAAAAATAACAAGGCAAGAAATGAAATGCCCATAATAATGGCTATTATCCAAATGGTCCTCTTTTTCATATTGACAAAGATATGGATTTTTCTTAAATCGTTAACATACTTTTGTTAACAGTTTCCATCATATTAGTAGTTATTAACAGTATTACGACATTTTGGTTAAATATAGGTAATTAAATCATAAAAAATCAAGGCTTTAAATCTAATAGCCCTTTACTTGAAAGTGTTTCTATGAATAAAACTGTAAAAGAGCAGAGCTTTTACGCTCTGCCCTATTCAAAGGATTTAGAATATGAAAAATTACACACTTTTATCCTTTGACAATTCTAATTCATGTTCTGCAATAAGTTTTTTCTGAACATCATTAGGAACTAACTCATAGCTTGCAAACTTTGTTGTAAAACTTGCCCGGCCACCCGTTATACTACTTAAGGCGATACTATAATCAGACAATTCCTTTGCAGGAATCTTAGCCTGAAGTTTCTGATAAACAGCTTCGCTGTCCATTCCCATAATCATAGCGCGGCGTCCCTGCAAATCACTCATCACATCTCCCATAAAAGCAGAAGGGACATCTACTTCCAGATCATAGATAGGCTCAAGTATCTTCGGCCCTGCATTTTTAAATGCATCCGAAAAGGCATGCCTTGCAGCTAGCATGAAGGACAATTCATTAGAGTCTACAGGATGCATTTTCCCATCATAAACCACAACCCTGACATCTCGCGCATAACTTCCGGTCAAAGGTCCGTGTTCCATACAATCCATAATTCCCTTAAGTATAGCTGGCATAAAACGAGTATCGATAGCTCCGCCAACAACAGAATTAATAAACACGAGTTGACCACCCCACTCCAAGTTAATAACCTGTTTACCCTTCATGGTCACCTTATATTCCTGTCCTCCAAAATGATAAGAAACAGGATCAGGCATTCCTTCTGCATAAGGTTCAACAATCAGATGAACCTCACCAAACTGCCCGGCTCCCCCACTTTGCTTTTTATGTCGATACATCGCCTTTGCAGGTTTTGTAATCGTTTCACGATATGGGATTTTTGGTTCATTAAACTTTACTTGTATTTTTTCATTATTTTCCAAGCGCCACTTTAATGTTCTCAGGTGGAATTCTCCTTGACCATGGATAATTGTCTGACGCAATTCCTTACTATTTTCTACGACCCATGTAGGATCCTCCTGGGACATTTTCATCAGCGCGGCCATCATCTTTTCCGTTTCCGGTTCATTAACCGCAGAAATCGCACGAGAATATTTTGAATTCGGATATCTGATAAAGTTGAAACGCCAGTCACACTCTTTACCATCAAGTGTATTTCCGGTCTTTACATCCTTCAGTTTAACAGTACAGCCGATATCTCCGGCCTCCATTTTATCAACACTAACACGATTAGCACCGGCACTAGCAAATATCTGACCTAACCGTTCTTTACTTCCACGATCAGCATTTGTCAGATCATCGCCAGGACTAACTATACCACTCATCACTTTAAAATAACTCACTTCCCCAATATGAGGTTCCATACCCGTCTTAAAAAAATACAAACTTTCAGGATTGCTACTGACAGGTTTTACTTCTTCCCCACGTGTATTGTGCAGCAAAGGCATTTCGCTTACAAAAGGCACCACATTACCCAAGAACTCCATCAAGCGGCGCACTCCCATATCCTTTTTGGCACTGACACAAAAAACCGGATAAATGGAATTGGCTACAAGACCTTTCCTGATTCCCATACGCATCTCGTCTTCGCTAAGAGTTTCGCTCTCAAAAAATTTCTCCATCAAGGTATCGTCATTTTCTGCTGCTGCCTCAACAAGAACCTTATGCAACTCCATCGCCTTATCCTTTTCATCTGCGGGAATATCTTCTATGATCGGTTCTCCACCATCCGGATTCCAGGAGTATTTTTTCATCAAAAGGACGTCAATCAACGAATTAAAATCGGGACCGGTCTGAAGAGGATACTGTATAACGACACATTTCGAACCATAAATTTCTTTCATGTTAGAGATAATGTCATTAAAATCACATTTATCAGAGTCCAACTGATTGATTAAGAAGATGACCGGTTTCTTCAATACTTCCGCATAGTGAAAGTTATTTTGTGTACCTACCTCAACGCCACATTGACCATTGATAAGAATCAAAGCTTCGTCCGTTACATTCAAGGAAGTAATGGTTCCTCCAACAAAGTCGTCACTTCCAGGACAATCAACAATATTGAGCTTCTTATTATTCCATTCTACATGTAACACTGTAGGAAATACAGAATAGCCATATTCTAATTCAACGGGAAAATAATCACTGGTCGTATTCTTGTTTTCTACAGAACCACGGCGTTTGATAACACCGGCTTCATACAGCATACTCTCGGCAAGTGTGGTCTTGCCGCTACCTGACGCGCCAATCAGCGCAATGTTTTTGATTTCGTTAGTGTGGTATATTCTCATAACGTTATAGATTTAAAATGAGAGATTAAGCATGGCATCATTAGGAAATCGCATTTTCCTTTCTGGCCTCTAAGTTAGTGATTTTTTGACAAACCTCAAAAGAAATCAAATAAAACTATCTGACTTTTAAAACATATTAACCTGCCTATCTAATGGTATAAAAATTCGTGTTCAACCTATAAAAGCAGAGGACTATACAGATTAGAAATATAATGATCCAATAAAACCGTGAAAGGCCTCTTCTCACAATAATTTTATAAAAAACAAAATCTCTCTTACAACTGCACTTTCTCATATATATCGCTACAACGAAAACAGTCATCAAAGATTGATTAATTTTCATAAAACATTCTATACGGATATGGTAAATCATAAAAAGTATGTATCTTTACATCACGTAATACACTTATAGCAGATGTCAGGACTTTATATACATATTCCATTCTGTGCCAGCCGTTGCATTTATTGCGGTTTCTACAGTACAACATTCCTTTCACTACAGGATACTTATGTAGATGCACTTTGTAAGGAGATGAAAATGCGGAAACCGATTGAACCGGTTCGGACTGTTTATCTGGGTGGTGGAACTCCAAGTCTTCTGTCAGAACAGAATCTGAAGAAATTATTTGTTACAATAAATACTGTTTATGGTCATGAATCAGGAGAAGATGGATCTTTTGAAGAAATTACCATTGAATGCAATCCTGATGACGTTACCGAAGAGTTTGCCGGCAAATTAGCGGCTCTTGGCGTGAATCGAGTAAGTCTTGGAGCTCAGACCTTTTCACAAAAACAATTGAAATTCATTCACCGACGGCACACGGCTGAACAGATTCCATTAGCTGTCCATCACTTACGTAATAAGGGTATACAAAATATCAGCATTGATCTGATGTTCGGTTTCCCGGATGAAACTTTAGCAGACTGGAAGAATGACCTTCAGAATGCCCTTAATCTGCATGTGGAGCACATCTCTGCTTATTCACTGATGTATGAAAAAGGTACACCGCTCTTCCAACTTTTAAAGAAAGGAAAAGTTCACGAGATCAATGAAGAACTGAGTTTAAATATGTATAAAACACTCCTTGACACTCTCAATGAAAACGGGTATGAACAATACGAAATCAGTAATTTTGCGAGATTGGATACAGACATTCACAATCCTTCAGGAATGGCCTCATTGCCTCAGGGGAAAAGCCAACTTGACTTTGCTAATCTTATGTGGGACGGGAGACCTGAAATAATTTCTCCTTACCGAAGTCGTCATAATTCTTCTTACTGGCACGAAACACCCTATATAGGCATTGGAGCGGCTGCCCATTCTTATAATCTGAAATCAAGACAATGGAATATTGCTGACCTGCGCCAATATATCCAAGCCATACAATCCGGAATCATTCCATGTGAAAGAGAAAATCTGGACTTAAACACTCGTTATGATGATCTTATCACGACTGCCCTAAGAACTCGTGAAGGCATAAACCTAAGAAAGATGAAAGAAGAATTTGGCGATCAACTGTACGATTTTCTTCTCAGGAATGCCAGACCCCATATCAAAGATAAAAATATGAAACTCGATAATCATCAACTCTCTCTGACCCGCAAAGGACTATATGTATCTGACGATATTATGAGCGACTTGATGGATGTGTGAAAGATCTCGTATCCTTTGCAAGAAAGAATACTCAGATCATTATAAAATGTTTCACTAAAAAACTAAAATCATGTTAGGAAATTTTTATTATCAAAATTCTACAAAACTTTTCTTCGGAGAAGATTCCCTGAAGAATTTGGGTGAAGAACTTAAACGCTTTGGACACACCGTAATGTTGAACTACGGAGGAGGAAGTATTAAACACAATGGTATCTATGACCAGGTTATGGACGTATTACATCAAGCAAATAAAAATATTGTCGAGAACCCTGGTGTCATGTCCAACCCTACCCTTGACAAATTGCTTGACGGCATTCGGATTGCACGAGACAACAACGTAGATTTCATCCTCTCTGTTGGTGGTGGTTCTGTCAGCGACTACTCTAAGGCGGTTGCTGCATCAGTATATTATAAAGGCGACCCCTGGAAGAAATTCTTTCTTGATCAACAAAATCCGGACCCGGACCAAAAATTGATACCTGTAGGGATTGTTCTCACTATGGCAGGAACAGGTTCTGAAATGAACGCTGGTAGTGTGATTACTGATGCCAAAAATAAATTTAAGGTTGGGCATGTATTTGATAACCGGCTGATGCCTGTGTTCTCCATTCTGGATCCAAAATTTACCTTCACCGTTCCGGAGAGCCAGATGAAAGCAGGTATCTTTGATATCATGTCTCACATCATGGAGCAATATTTCTCTGGAGACGATGACAATACTTCTGACTATATCGCAGAAGGCCTTATGCAAGGATTGATTCATGCTTCAAGAATTGCGGTCAAAAATCCTAAAGACTACGAGGCACGTTCCAACATCATGTGGACAGCTACCTGGGCATTGAACTCACTGATTGGATGTGCAAAGAAACAAGATTGGGAAGTTCACATGATTGGGCATTCCGTCGGAGCCCAGACCCATGCTCCACATGGATTCACTCTAGCTGCGGTATCCTTACCATACTATCATCTGGTCATGAAATATGGATTACCAAAATTCAAACGTTTCGCAGAAAATGTATGGCGTGTCAATCCGAAGCATAAGACAGACCGGCAAGTTGCTGAGGAAGGACTTGAATCTTTGAAAGACTGGATGAAGGAAATCGGTTTACCATTGTCAATTAGAGATTTAGGTGCTTCCGAGGATACATTAGAAGGTATAGTCAAAGGCACGATTATCCTGGATGCCGGTTATCACAAACTCACTCAGGATGAATTGGTACAGATTCTGAAAGATAGTCTTAACAAGAGATATATCTAACATGAATCTATAAAGTTCAATACGCTATACTTTCAGACCTTTCATAATAGGAATACTCTATTTTGAAAGGTCTTTTTATATCTAAAAGGCATACCCTGCAGCAGCATCATTATTTTTGATGTCCTGATAATCACAAAAAACAATCACCAATAAAGTTTATTATATGCTTCTTCAAAGAAAATATGTAAAAATTCCAATTATTTAATGGTATAATTCCAGATTTATACTTATCTTTGCTCTTGAACTATATCCGATCAATCAAACCGGATTTTCATAAAAGCTCAGATCCATTAGGACTAAGAGCAACAGATGTTTAACTTTTAATATTATAATTATGGAACAAAAGAAATTACATTCTCCAATTAAGACAATAAATCCTTTTACTAACAGAATTGAAAAAGAATTTAACATAACAAGTGACGACGAAGTAGAAAAGAAAATAAAAAAAGCCGACACAGCCTTTAAGTCCTGGCGTAAGACCAATTTCCGTTTTCGTTCAAAAATCATTCACAAAGTAGCTTCTCTTATGCGTGAACGAAAAGAGGAACTTGGACGTTTGATCACGACCGAAATGGGGAAACTCCTACGGGAAAGTATTTATGAAGTGGAACTCAGCGCAGATATATTTGATTATTATGCCGATCACGCTGAAGAATTTCTAGCCGACCAGAAATTGCCTACACCTCAAGGCGAAGCTTTCGTCACTTATGAACCAATAGGTGTACTACTTAGCGTTCAACCGTGGAACTTTCCTTTCTATCAGATTACCCGGTCAGCGGCTCCAAATCTTATGGCAGTTCAACCGTCTGAGGAGTGGATGTAGTAAGTTTTCCATAATCGACCCCCTGGAGGTCAGGCAGGGGAATCGGCTCACCTTCAATTCCGGCTACAACCAGGTTGCGTAGGTTTGTGGTGTTTTCTTCTTCACCAATCAGAACCC
>ENA-UOOK01001091-UOOK01001091.1-fermentation-metagenome-genome-assembly--contig:-NODE-1091-length-36222-cov-44.142119_pt1 | contig 36222 bp, 31 predicted proteins | sample MGYA00245777_ERZ724023 | MGnify/ENA primary metagenome ERZ724023 (study PRJEB28704, sample SAMN03018312) | fermentation metagenome | biome: anthropogenic terrestrial biome; feature: soil...
TCCGGCACTTATCGGCATTTGGACTATCCTACTACTATCTAAACTGACGTCCCGCTGGATGCTCAGGCTTCGCCTTCGCTTTTATTTGGATTGACGCCTCAGGAGAGGCGCAATAACGGGAACGTACCGGTTTGGGGGCCACCGCAAAATGGCTGAACCATTTTATGGGCTAGAGAACATCTTGCCATCCCAGAGGGTCTCTGCGACCAATTCTGCAATGTTCCAATCTAAACCTTCTTCCTGCGGCACGTTCAAGGTTTATCAGTTCTGTTTGGCTGGTGTATCTCGTGCCTCCGGCACTTATCGGCATTTGGACTATCCTACTACTATCTAAACTGACGTCCCGCCGGGACTCTGCTCGCCGACACTTGCGGTGGAACGGCCTACGGCCGGTGTGTTAGTGCTTAGCATGTATAATCTGCATCAAAAAACCCCGGTTTTACCCGGGGTGTATATTGGTTAGTTTGTCTTATATTAATTGAAGCCTTGCGATATCGCTTCACCCAGATCAAAGATGGGCAAGTAGATCACGATGATGATGGTTCCCACTACCAGAGCCATCATAACGATCAAGAGAGGTTCGATCAAAGAGGTGAGGCGGTCGATAACGCTATCCACCAGTTTCTCGTAGAATTGGGCAGCTTTACCCAACAGTTTGTCCATATCTCCGGTTTCTTCACCTGTAGCCAGCATCTGCAGCAGTGTGGGTGGAAATTCACCGGTTCTGCGGAAAGCATTGGCTACTCCATAGCCTTCTTTTACCAGCACTCTGGCTTTGCGTACGGCACCTTCTACCACCGCGTTTTGCACCACATTTTCGGTGAGTTCCATAGTGTCCATAATGGGAACACCGGCAGCCATCAATATGCTGAAAGTGCGGGAAAACTTACTCATGATGGAGTTTGTGATCACGCCCCCGATTACCGGTATCCGCAGTTTCAGAGTATCCATGATGTACCTGCCGCGATCGGTAAGGTAAACCAAGAATAGGGCCACGATCGCCATGATAAATATCAGGATGGCAAGGAAAAGGTTGTTCACGATGAAATCACTGATATTAATGGCAATAACCGTAGGTCCGGGCAGACCGGCATTGAAATCCGCATATACTTCGGCAAACATGGGAATGATGTAGTAGAACATACCCCAGATCACGCCGATCAGGAAGATGAGGATGAAGACCGGGTAGGCCATGGCGCTGGTTACCTTGCGCTTCGTATCCTCTATCTTTTCCAGATAATCGGATAGTTCGTCCAATACCGTATGCAATGTACCGGAAGCTTCACCGGCTTGTACCAGAGCTACATAAAGCGGATTGAATACACCCGGATGCTGTTCCATCGCCTCGGAAAGAGAGTAGCCTTTGCGGATATCGTCACCGATCTTGCGCAAGACCTTGGCAAATTTTTTGTTCTTTTCCTCTTTTTCCAAGTCGGTGATGGCTTTTTCGATGGTGAGACCGGCAGAAAACATGGTAGAAAGCTGTCGGGTGAAGAACACGAGTACTCTGAGAGTAACACCCGTGCGAATCTTGTAGATGGTGAGCATTACTTTGTCGAAGAGCGATAGTTTACCCCTGAACGCTCCTTCGGCTGCGGCTTTCACGGAGATAATGGTGGAGCCTTCTTTGGAAAGTTTGTCCACCGCCATATCCAGTGTATCAGCCTTGATCACACCTTCTACACGAGCGCCTTTGGCGTCTTTTACAATGTAGGCAAAATTTGGCATAAGAGATTACCTTCTATTTTTATCTTATTCAACGATAGTCATCTTGATGACTTCGCGGATGGTGGTGATACCACGTTTCATTTTGGATACCGCAGCATCGTGTAGGGTGCGCATACCTGAATTAAGCGCAGACGCGCGGATGAGGTCCTGGTTGCCGCCATCATAAATGAGCTGGCGGATTTCTTTGTCCACGGTAAGCAATTCGAAGATACCGGTACGTCCGGAGAAACCGGTGTTGTCGCAGTGAACGCAACCTTCTCCGATCTTGAATTGGGCTTCTTTAACATCCTGTTCGCTGAGACCGGCATCGATAATTTCCTGGTCGGTGGGTTTGTAATCGGCAATGCAATAAGGGCATATCTTACGCACCAAACGCTGTGCCATCACCAATGACAGGGAAGAGCCCACCAAGTAAGGCTTGATACCGATATCGATGAGACGCGTAACTGTGGAGGGAGCGTCGTTGGCGTGCAGTGTGGAAAAGACCAGGTGACCTGTAAGCGAAAATTTGATCGCGATGTCCGCGGTCTCTTCGTCACGGATTTCACCGATTAGTACGATATCCGGGTCCTGACGCAGCACGGAACGCAAGGCAGAGCCAAATGTAAGACCGATCTGCTCTTTGGTTTCGATCTGTGTGATGCCTTCCAGGCGGTATTCCACGGGATCTTCCACTGTGATGATATTAGTTTCGGGATCCTGAATTTCTTTCAGAGCAGCGTGCAAAGAGGTGGATTTACCGCTACCGGTGGGACCGGAAACGATGATGATGCCATAGGGACGGCGGATGATTCTATCGAAGATCACCATATCCTCTTGTTCAAAACCCAGGGTGCTGAGCTTGAAACCAAAATCACCTTTGTCCAACAGACGCATAACCACTTTTTCACCCAACACGGTTGGAGTGATGGAAACACGGACGTCCACGCTTTTCAACGATGTTTTCAGAGAAATGTGTCCATCCTGCGGCAAACGCCGTTCAGCGATATTCAGCTTACTCATCACTTTCACCAAAGAGACCAAACCGGGGTGCATACCGATGGGAGGAGTCATCACTTCACGCAGAGCACCGTCGATACGATAGCGAACCCTGGTATGCTTTATCAAGGGCTCGATGTGAATATCCGTTGTGTTTGCCTTGATAGCTTCGTTGATGATCAGATTCAAAAGTTTTACTACAGGGGCATCAGCATCGCTGGAAGCGGCAGAGATGGATATCTCGTTTTCTTCTTCGTCCACTGCCACAAAGTCAAACCCGCCAACGGCGTCTTCCACCTGGCTGGTGGTGCGAATGCTCTTGTAATACTTCTCTATGGTATCGTGCAACATAGTGTCGCCGATCAGTTCCGGCTTGATGTTTTTGCCGATGAGCTTTTTCAAGCTGTCCAATACGGTAAGGTTTTCGGGATCCGCTAATGCCACCACCACGCCATCGGCATCTTCGCGGAGAGCTATTACTCTGTTCTCCAAGGCATAAGGTTCCGGGATCAGGGATACAACTTTGAGATCCAGATCCATCAATTCGTTCTCTTTGACGATGTCGTAACCCAGCTGCATATGAAGTGCATTCAGCAATTGCTTTTCGCTGATGTAACCGAGCTTGATCAGCGTTTCTCCGAGCTTGAGTCCAAAATTGGTTTGTTTGATTAAAGCTTCTTTCAGCTTTTCTTCGCTTACATGGTTTTCGTGAAGCAGCACTTCACCCAGCCTGGCAAATTGGGGGTTGAAACTCATTCTTTTATCCTTATGTCATATTATTTACTGTAAAAATATATCGTTGGCGGGTTGCCATGCTTTGGATCGATAATCACTCCTGCATCTGCAAATTGAGCGCTGGGGGAGACTTGCTCCCCCGGCGCTATATTATTCTGTTGCTTTAGAAGGGAGGTGGTCCCCAGAAAGTCCACACCGTTATTACTGCCGGAGTAGGTTCGATTGTTGATCCCAACAAGCGAACACCCACATTTGCCGTACTTTGTTCCGGACTCAAGGACTCATCCTGTGGATCCGGATGCTCAGCTTCGAAGGTTTTGAACCTGGAGAGTGAATATCCGTCTATGCTGCGAATATATTGAGGATTAGACGGGTCGAGGCAATAACTCAGATAATCGGGATCATTGGGTCCCGGGGCAGGATTTGAGATATTGAATTGCCCTTTATCCGAGCTCAAGTGGAAATGACTATCCGTTATGGGAATTCCCTGACCATCCAACAGCCATATTCTAATGTCTGTAGTAAGAGAAGCAGGAGTGACATTGGTTCCGGCATTACCGAAATTCAAGTTCTGAGGATCGGCATACACAATCAGCTCAGGTCCTGTGATGGGAAGCTGGAACACTCCATCTGCACCTAATGTTGATGACACAGCGTCGCCACTGGAGGCCACAATGCGGACGTATTTGTTGGTTTGAGAACCGTGATAAGTGACGGTGGTAAAGGCTACGCCCAAGAGAGAGTCACCCTCGATACTCACGTTTCCGACCGTACCGAAAGCTTCTATCTGCGCGTGAACGCTATCGGCAGGATTGCCGTTTTCGTCACAGCTGACAATGCTAAACCAGACAGGGGTATTCAGGGATACGGGGTTGTTGTGCTTGTCACGTACATTAGCAGAGGCAACCACTTGCCATACACCGCCTTGCATGCTATTACCCTGGTCGTATCCGGCCATGCTCGGAGTAATCGTGGCAGGTAAACCGGCGTGAATGATCACATTGGGTTTATTGGCAGTAATCGTCATACCCGCGTCGTTGGTGCACTCCGCTTGGATGCGCAACACGCCCGAGCCGGTACCGGCGTTCACCGATACTTGCGCTTCACCGCCATTTGAAGTTACTGTTACCCAGTCGTTGGCAGGGGAGTGACCGTTCAGGTTGGCTCCGGTAGGAACGTTTGTATTCATGATCCTGAACCGAACGTCGAAAGGTCTGTCAACCAGGTTGTAGTTAATATCCCTCAGTTTTACTCTGAGAATGGCGGAGGACACTCCACCGGTCTCGGCCACGTTCAATTCTATGGCTTCTTCCTGGGTGAAATCCATGGATTGGACATCATCCGAAGAAATGGTGAAGATAATCTGTGTATTCAGGGTATCGTTATTGGCAGAAGCCTTGATGGTTGCGGCTCCGGCAAGCAGTCCGGGAGTGAAGCGTACAGAGGCTATGCCATACTCGTCCGTAGTAGCGAAAGAGTTTTGTGCTGTATTAGCAAAGGTTCCCAGATCTGTGTTGAATTTTACGATCTCGCCGGGGCATTCGTTGCTATACCTATCCTTCAGAGTGGCTTTGATCATAATCTCGCTGGAACTGCCAACGTCACTGGTTTGTGAAGGCACTCCGTCCACAAAGCTCTTTAGCAAAATTGAGCTGGGTGCATCGGGAGAGATCGAGATTAAAGCATCAGATTCTACTCCGCCGATGGAAGCTGTTACACTACCCAATTCTTCGCCGGGCCCCACATTTGATGAGGTTCCGGAATTGTATCTAACAGTGGCTCTGCCATTTACGGTCTTCACCACTGTCTCCAAACCAAGATCAGTATCGTCTGAGGCTACGAAATAACCTTGAGTACAGGAAAATGTTACCAGAGAGTTATCCGGAAGATTTGTGCCATCGGCGTACAAGGGTCTGGCGGTGAAAGGAATCACTTCCTGCACTTCCATATCTATGGGAACCCCCGCGACAACAGCGCTATTTTTGGCTTCCAGCTTAATCTGATCGATCTCGGGGACCGGAGCGATATACACACGTATCGTATCTGAATCCATGGAAATTATTGAATCCTTGACTGTTTCGTGGAAATTGCGGACGATGGCTACGATGGTCGCCATGCCGGTGTCGCCACTATCCCAGAAAGTGGATGTTGCTACACCGGTGCTATCTGTAGTAACGTCGGTAATGATGTTACCGATATCGGTCTTAAAGTTCACCATTTGATTGCGTACGCCAAAGTTCTCACCATCTTTTACCTGAACCGAGATTCTGGAGAAAGTAACGTTGTTATCTGCATATATCGTATCCGGGACAGCTTTTATGCTGGTAATTTCACGCATATCAGATAATGACGGAGGTTCTGGGGGAGTTGGTATGATTGGCGGCGGATTGCGCTTATCGCAAGAAGCTGAGAAGCTGACCAGGATAATGACAATCAGCGTTAAAAAGGGTATCAAGGAATTAAAACGTTTCATTATTCCTCCTCACTCTCATATTCGATCAGAGTACGGGTGAGTCTTTCGTCAACAATGGGTTCCGGGCTGGTCTCTGTCATAGAAACGAGTCTGGGAGTGATTTCCATGATCAGATCGGTGTTCTCCACCAGTTCATAGCGATGCTGGAATAAGCGCCCGATGAAAGGAATATCGCCCAGGAAGGGAACCTTGCTTGTTCTTTGAGTAATAGATGAATTTAAGAGGCCGCCAACAATGATTTTGTGCTCGTTGGGTACTGTAACAGTGGAGGATACACGGCGAACTTTGGTGCGAGGAACATATCCCCCCACAAGTTCGGTGATGGAAGACACTTCCGGGGCGATCTTGGCGGTGATGTTGCCATCTTTATTCACGGTGGGAGTAACGGCAAGCATGATGCCCACTTCTTCGCGTTCAACCTGTACTTGCTTTTCGTTGTCCATTACCACAAAGGGAATCACTTCACCAATGTGCAGGATTGCTTCTTCCCCGTTAAGCGCAGTCACGCGGGTGTCGGTTAGCAGTTTGGCAGCGTTGTTTTCCAAAAGCCAGTCGATAGTGATATCAAAAGCAGTAAGCTGACGGCTGAAGTGTCCGATGTCGTTAAAGCCATCAATCTTCTGGAAATATTGGTTTTCGGGCAGCATTTCGAACTCTAACAGATCACCATGAGGCAAATAACCGGTGTCATCGGTATAGTTGAAGGGCAAGCCCTGACCATTGGCGCCGATAGGATCTTCAGCGATGATGGTGGTAAGGTGGTTCAAGCGACTCCAGTCGATACCAACTTCTTTGGCGTTGCTAAGGTTAACCTCGATGAGGCGAACCCTGATCTCTATCTGGTCCTGAGCAGTGTCCATGCCTTCCACAAGGCTGCGGATTTGCTCAAAAGTTTCTTGATTGGCATATACCATAATGGCATTCTGGCCTTCAACTGGAACGATTCTGCCACCGGCATCTTCCAAGGAAGCAGCTACTTTGGTGGCATCGAGGTTGTTCAGATACAGGACATTGCTGCGTTCACCAACCTCTTCCATGATGTTTTGTTTGGGGCCCACCACAAATGTGTTTCCGGCGACAATGCGATAGGAAAGGCCGGTGGTTCTTGCCACCAGGGATACCGCAGTTTCGATGGGAACTTCTTTGATGTTTATGGTAACGCGTTTCTCGTTTTCTTTGTCGGCATCACCGGTTTGCTCTACGGCAAGAACGATGTTTGTTCCGGAAAGGCGCGACAGGGCATTCAACACAGATGACAGAGTGGCGTCATCGGCATTGAATGTGACTTTTCTGGTCAAAGGATCTTCCTGAGCAACAAGCGCTGAAAACGCAAAGAGCAGCACCAGGATCAGACACAGATATTGCTTAGTTGCAAGCATGTGTTTCATATTTACTCCCACTGTTATAATATATTTTACCAATTACCGTTGTCCCTGATCTTGTATGAAACGGGGTTATCCAGATCAAGTACGGGACGTGGCATCAGATTTGCTGTATAGGTATTTCCGCCCATAGTGTAGCGGATGCTTCTTTCATTTATCTCGATAATCCTGCGGCCGGCGACGATTTCGCCCACGCGGGCTTCATGTAGAGCGTCCTGATACTCAATGTAGGCGATTTTGTTGCCCAATTCATCGAGTGCTGTGGTAGCCAGGCGGAACGTGTTCCGGATCGTCTCTTCCAACTCTCTGGCGCGATCGGCTTTATCTTTGATGATATTGCCCTGGCGCAAAGGATCGGTGCTGGAATTGAAGACAAAGTTTTTACGGTCTTGAATGGAACTCTCTATAGAGCGGATTCTGGTCATCAGTGTATCTGATACAGATTCGCGGCTATAGACCGAAGTTTCGGGGATGTCTGAGACTTTACGGTCGATAATGACCAGTCTGATGATCAAATAGCCCAGAAGGATCACGATAAGGGCAATGGCCAAGTCTTTCACAAATCTTGTCTGCATCTTATACCTCCTTCTTCACTTTAAAGACCGAGATCTCAAGCAATACCCGATAGCGAGATTCAGCGTTTGCCAAGATATCTTCGTCACTACGTTGAACCGGACTGATATCCAAGGTCTGAATCTTGATGATGTTGTCCTGAGATTCCATGTCCGAGATAAACTGGCCAATCTGGCGGTAGGTAGCTTCCAACTCCATATTGAAGGTAATCTCGATGAGATTGGGTAGAGACCACTTGCTGGTGTCTGATAGCTTTGTGATGGAGATCTGGCGCTCGTGAGCCATCTGGCCGATACCGGTTTTGAATTCGTTGATTTCATCGAAGCTAAACTTTTTATCTTTGGTAAGGCTGTTGTCGATAATCATGGCAAACTGGCTAAGCTCCTGATCCATGATCCGTGCACTATTCAGCTTCTCCTGCGATGTCTTGATCTGACTGTCCAGTGTCTGGATTCGGCCCAAGTCCTTGTTCAGGCTTTCTGAACCCAGCATCACAAAAGCTACAGTAAGGCCCAGCATTATCAGAATGAGGATCAGATAGTGTTGTCTCATTTCAAACCTCCTGCGGCATCTGCGGTATAGCATTCAATTACAAATTCGAAGATCGCGGTATCCCGCACAATCTGCTTCAGCACCTGTCCGCTCTTGATCTCCGGGAAATCGTTGGAAATCTCGGGGTTGGCTTTGAGACGTTGAATGAATTCATTGATCAGATCAAACTCCTTAACCTTTGAATTCACCTCAGTAATACCATTGATGGTAAGGATACCATTGGCATAGCTGAACCTTCGAATAGCCAGTTTGGCATCCACTTCCTGACCCAGAGCGACCATTTTTTTGGCCCAGAATATCCGGTTGTTGAAAGTCTTTGCCAGGCGGTCAACATCATTTGAGGAAAGGTATTCGCTGCTGGTTTGATAGCTTTTCAGCTCAGCTTGAATCTCAGCCAGGTATTTGCGGCGGGCTTCCACCTTTTTGCTTAAATTGCCCACGATATAGAACCAGGCAACCAACACTAATATGAATCCGATGGCAAACACTATGCAGGCATTGCGGAAAGTACGGGTTTCGCGTTCTTTCTCCAGCCGCTGTTCGCCAAATTTATTCAGGTTTATTTTGAAGTAGAAATCGTATGTCATCGCTCTCCCCTTACTCCATCCTCATTGCTAAGCCGATGGCAAGAGCAAGTTGCGGATCCTTTTTATCTTGGAATTTTTCCGGCATTTCTATGTTTGTGAAGGGCAGGAACACTTCTGTGGGCACATTAACTTTGTCTTGAAGATATTCTGGCAAACCTTTCAGCTTTGCGCTTCCACCGGTGATCAGGATCTTGCGGAAATCGCTGTTACCGGCTTCTTTCACATAGAAACGCAAGGAGCGGCGAAGCTCTTCGGCTATCGCTTCTTCCGTGGGTTTTTCAGAAATATCCAACATGCTGATGGTTTGCACCGTGGGATTGTTCGGATCATCCAGAAGGCCATTTGCAAACTTGTATTCCTCAGCTTCTGCCCATTCCATCTGGCGTTTGCGCATTATATCCTGGGTGAAATTGAAGCCACCATAGGGAATATCGCGCGCAAAAAACTTGGCCTCCGGGCCCCAGATAACCATATTTGTCCGGTGAGCTCCCACATTCAGCAACACATATACACCTTCTTCGGCAAAAGCGTTCATAATGAAGCTGTTTGCTACCGCCAGGGAATCGATGTCCACAATGTGAGGATTCAAGCCTGCAGTCGATAGAATTCCGGTATGCTCGTTCAGCACTTCCTTTGATGTGGCAGACAACAAGATGTTCATGTTGTTCGTCTTTTCTTCCACGGAAAGCACTTGATAATCCAGCACCATGTCGGATCCGCTGATGGGGATGTGTTTTTTGGCTTCAAAGAATAGAGCGGATTCCAATTCTTCATCCGGCAGGAAGATGGTCTTAATCTGTTTTATACTGGTATTATCGCCACCTATCGATGATACCAGGTGTTTGATGGACTTGGGGGAAATCTTCAGAGTCTTCATCATTTCCACGATCACGGGAGCAAAACGCTCCGGTCGAAGATCGCTCAATGTGTACTCTACACCCTGAGGCACGGTAGGACGAACCTCATAGTTCAAGAGTTTGAAGCCATCATGAAGCTTCTTGAGGTGTACGATTTTCACGCTGTGGGTACCGATATCGATCCCCACAGATTCCTTGAATCGAACGGGTTTGTTCTTCTTCATATTTCCTCTTTATACCACATACATTATATCAATCATTAAAAGTAGCGGTTGAATTTGGGCCGATCCGGAATCACAATACTCCATGATCCGTGAGCCAAAGGCTTCTTTCCGCCGGTGAGCTGCGCTTCGGGATAAAACACCGGTTGGGTATTCAAGAACCGGTAATCAAAGTTATAGTTCTTATACTTGTAGCCCACCCCGCTTCCGGACGCGCCGGGCCAATTTCTGGGTAGTAAGACCAAGTTTTGTATCACAGGATCATTATATGGCACGGGAGGCGTAACAGGGCCACCGCACATATCCATTTCGATATCCCAGTATCCGTCGTTGGAAGGGTACTCTGAATCATTACCGCTTCTGTGCACAAAGCCGCGCCGGCGTTGCGCGATAGCTCCATATACGTTTATGGTGCCTCTTTCCAAATAAGGGCGAGCCTCAGGCCATAGCGGATTGTACCAGGGATAATCCAAACTGGGGTTTGCTATGGGCCAGGGATCGGATGAGGTCGGCGGGTAACGGTAACGATGCAAATCAATCCAGTCAAAAAAGTAAGTATCGCCATTATCATCTTCTCCGTTTATCGCGGGAGTGGAGCCATGGGGATGCTGGTATTCAAAGGTGAATACACCATGTTTGAAATTGGGGTCGGTCGCACTGGTATCGCCACCATCTCCCAGCGCGCACATGGCGGCATAGATAAATATCCCCCCACCGGCAGGGGCTGTGTAATCGTCATCGGCTCCACAATTCGGATGTACACGTGCCAAGGAATCCGGATCCTTGTAACCGTATTTGATCAGAATCGATTTTTCGGAAACTATACCGACCATATCTTTGGGATTATAAACGGGCGATTCACCTAGGGGCGTCATATCCAGAAGGATATCCCCCACTAAATATATGTTCTGAGAGCAACCCCAAGTCTGATTTCCACTAAATGTACCCTCAAGCCAGAGATTGGCGTCCACCCATATACCATTTCCGGACAGTTGGCCAAGAGTGCCGCTTGTCCAAATGGTATCTCTTATCGTAAAACTGTTCGTGAATAATGAATCGGCCGCATCAAGAGGAATGCTCGGATAAGGATCCCATACAGTAGCAGATTTGCGAATGGGAACAGATAAGTCACCCCTCCAGAAAGTCGATTGTCCTTTGTTCACGCGGACCAGATATATGGTGTTTTCCGGTCCTGTGCTTCCGGCCATAAGATTATGCCGGGCATTATGTCTCAGGGTAGTGGCTTCCTTTGGAAAAATATAACCATCATATTCTTCAATCAAACCGCCCTGAAACACCTCTTCCTCATCGTACTCACCACTGTGACTGACTATATGTCCGGTAGTGGTAACCAGGTTCAGGAAGGTGGGCCAGCCCCCGACGTTTTTGATCTGAATATCGGAGTTGCTGTGAACCTTGCCTTCGATCACGTCCGAACCATAGAAATAGACATTCTTTCCGGCAGGAGATGTGTCTTGATCGGTAAAATACATAAACTCGGCAAAAGAAGATTGATTGAGAGTAAGACTGGAACCGATTACTACCCTGGTGCTGTTAGAATCAAAAGTATTGAAAGAGCTGCCGACGGCTGTGCTGACCATGGTGTTCAACCTAAACACATCCATATTATCGGTGCCCACTATGCCGGTATCGGAGCCTATCAGAGTATTCTCTCTGGTCTTCTCCACATAACTGCGCAGTTTAAACGACCGCGCAAAATCACCGGAGTTTAGGCTAAACCTGCGTTCCGGGAGCACAAACACCTCGCCTATCGTAAGCGGATTGCTTACCAAAAAGTTCTGGCCCCGATAGGCGTCGCTGCGCAAAAGATGTCTGGCTTGCACGTTTTCGAATTCATAGGTGAGATTTCGAAAATCTCGCAAGACCAAACTGGACATAGAGAGCCCGGAAACCATACCGATCACTGCCATAAGCATAACGATGGAAAGATTCCCATTCTCTTGTTTTAGTATGCTGAGCATTTTTTCTCCTCTGGCTTTGCTATCAGGTTAATTATTATCATTCTGTCGAATATTTGTTGGCGATGTAGGTTTCATAAACCACCGTCTCGTACACACGGTCACGGGGCACGCGCGCGTCTTTCAACAACGCCTGGGCCTCAATGACTACTTTTACCAGTGGGATATTGTCTTTCTGACCGGTCGGAGTGTAATACGCACCTGCACTGAGGGGCGTGTTTGCATCATGCAATTCGAATCGGGTTACTTCGATAAAATCTTTTTCGGATTCATGCGGGAAGATGTGCAGAGGGCTCGGTACGCGACTGCCATTGTAGATATACTGAGCTCGAATCACGCCATCATCCAGGTAATACTCCAGATAATCCAAATCTTGACCCATGCTGCTGATTGCAGGCATAAGCCTTAGTTTGGTTCCATAACCTAAAGAGGAATTGAAGTCTTTGATCTCAACTTTTTTTGCAGTTGCAATGGACCAATACTCTTTGGAAGTGGGGCTGTATTTCAGCACGGTCATCAAGTTCTCATCGCGAGCCGGCATCAAAAGTCCGTGCCGCAGGATATGTATGCACTCCATCAATCCTTGTTGCAGATCCAGATTTTTCTTGATCCTGGTGTAGGAATTGTAAAAGGTTATGACGCCAACAGCCGAAACCGTTATCAAAACTAATGACATGATCATTACGGCTATCAACTCGATCAGTGTGCTACCTTTCTCATTCTTAATCATATTCATCATCATAGTTTACCGTGGGTAATGATCTTCTTGCAATTCGATTCTGTGATGGTCTTTCTTTGTGGGGAAGGTCCATTCGAGTGTCGCTACCACCCTTACAAAAGGAAAGTAGGAATTGCCGTAGCGCTCTGTCATACTGGTGGCTTGTACGCTTAAATAACCCTGCAACATCTCTTCTTCTTCCAATTCACATATATTCACTACACGGTTTTTGAATTCGTAGAACCGCATGCTAGTTTGGTTCAGATTGTAGCGATTATATACATATTGACGTTCCAGTTCGCCGGAAACAATATTGGTAGCGGCGCGGTACTGATGATTCCGTTCCGCCTGATTATCGGCATACATGATGCCGATGTAGGCTGTGAGGATCAGAACCGCCAGTACTGCTGCGGATACCAATACTTCCAGAAGAGTGACCCCCCGCTCATTAGTGAGCAGGCAGGGTTTGTCTGGTAAAAAGCGGGGTGTCATCCTAAACCATCCCCTTAGAAACCGGCACCTGTCGCAAAGAGCTTGGGATTCTCCGCCACTTCTTCTGCCACAGTGCGTTCCACGTAGTTGTTCATTACCAGATTGTACAGTGATTGATCCCTGGTTTGCATCCCTTCCTTGGTGGAAGCCTGAATGATTGAGGGAATCTGATAGGTCTTTTCTTCGCGGATCAAGTTTCTTACGGCGGCGTTTGCCAGCATGATTTCCACTGCGGGAACACGGCCTTTGCCGTCTTTGGTGGGCAACAGGGTCTGGGAGATCACGGCTTCTAGGGATTCCGATAGCATGGATCGCACTTGTTGCTGTTGCTCTTTGGGGAACATATCGATGATACGGTCGATGGATTTGGTGCAACTACCGGTGTGCAGCGTGGCGAAAACCAGGTGACCGGTTTCGGCGGCTGTCAACGCAAGTGACACTGTCTCCAGATCGCGCATTTCACCTACCAAAATCACGTCCGGGTCTTCACGCAGGGCACTGCGCAGTGCCGCTGTAAAGCTCCAGGTGTCATGACCCAACTCACGTTGGTTGATCAGGCTGTTTTTGCTGCGATGTACGAATTCTATGGGGTCTTCCACTGTGATAATGTGGCAGTATCGGTTATCGTTGATACTGTCAATCATGGTAGCCAAAGTGGTGGACTTACCGCTTCCGGTGGGTCCTGTAACCAGGATGAGTCCCTTTTCTTTCTTGGTGAGGCGTTTGAGAATCTCGGGCAAGCGCAGCTCGTCGTAGCTTTTAATTTCGTTTGGAATCACACGAAAAGCGGCGGATATACCATTAATCTGATGGAAAGCATTTACACGGAAGCGCACGTCGTTCGAAAGCTTTGTGGAAAAGTCAATTTCCAGATTCTTGCGAAACATCTCTTGTTGCACTTCGTTCATCACTCCATAGACGAGGTTCTCAACTTCTTCCAAACTAAGTACCGGAAGGTTGAGCTTTTTCATTCTACCGTTGACTCGCACCATGGGGTGCGAGCCTACGGCAACATGAAGGTCAGACGCTCCCGCTTCAGCGGTAAAGCGTAATAGTTCATGAATCGTCAAAGTACCGTCCTCCCTTATTAGTCGGCTTCCATTCCTCCGGACTCAGGGTTGGTCCAGGTATCGATTCCATAGCCGTGGAATTGGGCTTCCACTACATCGTATATCACCTGTTTACCTTCGCCACCAGCGAAGTCTTGTTGGGATGTCGCGACATACTGGCGAGGCGGATTACCGGTTACTTCAAACTTCCAATTCTTCATTGTGCTGGCACCAATGTTGGCGTCTTTCATAGCGTCTTCAATGGTGTAGTTGTCTGTAGAACCGGTGGTTTGGAGATGAATATCGAAGGCTTTACGCAGAGTGGTAATCGCAGTTTGAGCTTCTGTGCTACGAGATTTTTCAACATAACGCAGGTAACGTGGTACGGCGATAGCTGCCAGGATGGCAACGATGATAACCACCACCAACACTTCGATAAGGGTAAAACCCTTTTGGTTTTTGAGTTTTCTGAGCATTTTTGTATCCTCCTGGGGGATCGTTTTGTTTCTTGCCAAACTATATATGCACAATGCGTGCCAAAAATCTCTGAAAAGAATCGCATCATTGCGCGAACAATATACAAAAAACCATTTTCAACATAACTTGAGATTCTGTCAACATCTATTTCTGACAATGGCTTATCTTCTTCATTAAAGCGACGTATGAACATGTGCCACCATTGCGCTGATAAATTTAAACCATGACCTGTGAAGACAGTAAATAGAGCCACCAATCTCTTTTACTGCTCTCTTTGAGAATCTCTCGTGCGGTTTCAGAGCCCCGGCAAAAAAGGAGGTCCGAGCGGATTCTATGTTGAACTCACCAGAGCAGCGTGGCCATGTCTCCACACAATGTATATGATCAATGTCGGTTTTTGCCTTCCTTATATACAGAATATACATAGCAGATCAGCTTGATCTGCCGGATTACGTTCTTTTTTTGCAGGAAAGCCAATTATGGAGGGTATATTTGCAAGAACTCTGCAGCATTTGCTGAGATATGGATGAATAAAAGCCTTGACGCATAGCTTGGTCTTGAGTTTTTGTCATTATTTGAATAATATCATTTATAAAAGATAAAGGAGCCAGAATGTCATCATCCTTACAGAAACTACTGTTAAGCAGTCTGATATTGATGCTTTCCACTATGTTGGCAGCAGTTGAGATTAGTTCCACAACCGTTTCTAATTCTAATTTGCTGGAAGACCGCGACATCCTTGCCGAATATGACGGCGGACAGATCCTGCGCGAAGATATCATGGCAAAGATAGATAAAATACCTGCCGCGCATCGTGGTCGCTTTCTTACTACCGATGGTCAATTGCAGATTTTAGACATCATAAGCACCGAGGAAGTGTTTTACAAAAAAGCCCTGCAAATGGGCATAGATAAAGCCCCGGATGTTACCGAAATGCTTGCTGATCTGCAAGGCCGTTTTTATCTGCAGGAATACTACAAGCGCAACGTGACCGATCTGGTGGTGCTTGAAGAAGAAGATTTGCAGGAGTTTTACAACGAAAACCTCAGTTTCTTTTACCAGAGCCCCAATATCACTATCCATTACATACAGACCGCTACCGAGCAGGATGCCATCGACGCCATCGCGGAATTGAACGCCGGGGCCACATTTGCCGCGGTATCCGACAAATACAATCAAAACACCTATTCCAAAGGCTTGAAGGGTGTCATCAAACACATCACTTTAAATGGCAACATCCCCGGTGTGGGCAACGACAAAGTTCTGGAAGATATCATTGCCGAAAGTGAAGTGGATTCCCTGAAGATCAATGGTCCCATCCAGACAGACAAGGGTTGGCACCTGTTTCGCACTGTGGCCCGGATACCCGGTCGCCAGAAACAATTTGACGAAGTAAGATCAGAAGTGGAGCAGCGGCTACGTCCCCAAAAAGACCGGGAGTTGTTGGAAAGCTTGCGTGCTGAATTGAAGGCAAAATACTCTGTGGTCATCGATACCCTGCTGGCAAAACGCATCAATCTGAATGAACTGGCCAAGAATGATGAGATTGAAGACTTGTTTGTGGTTACTTCACCCCAAAAAGAGCTGAACATGAGAGTGAAAGAATTGATGGTGGACTTTTCCAAACTAAGCCCTCAGGAACAGATTTATTACTCTCGTGGTGGTGGGCCCATGGCCATTCTGGAACAGAAGCTGATCCAGGAACTTTTCAAAATTGACGGTAAAGCTTTGGGTTACGAGCGTTACTTTGAAGAAAATGAAGACTACCAGATGCTGCGTCGCAACACTATTTTGCGTCGGGTTTATGAAATCTTGGTAATCGAAGACATCCAGGTTACGAACGAAGAGATTGCCCAGCGCTACGAATTGGAAAAAGATAACTACTCCACCCCCGCGCATCGTTCCATCCAGGTGCTTTTCTTTGAAGACAACAAAACTGCGAAAAAAGCTTGGAGCAAGTTCAAGAAAGCGCATATGAAAAACAAAGATAAAGATATCGAAAAGATCATCAACAAATACTCCACCAAGCCGGATAAATCCATCTACGAAAACCAATATGACAACGGTTTGGTAACCGGTCTGGTGCAGGATCCTGATTTTTCGAAGCGCATTTGGGACAACCCCGTGGGTTATCTTTCCCCTGTATTCACTGCCGCCAATGGCGACATCGTGTTTTTCCGCACTCTATCTGAGACACCCAAGAGTTATCGTCCCGCTGTGGAGGTGGAACCACGCATCATGAAGGCGATAAAGCAAGATAAAGAACGTGTAAAGCAGGAGCAGGTGAAGGAAGATCTCTATGTGGAATTTAACATGAAGAAATATCCCGAAAGAGTGCAATTGACTCTGAGCGCGGAGCAACTGTTTGAGTATGCCGATAACGCAGCCAGAAACCGCAATTACAAGGATGCCACAGTGTTCTTCGATCAGATCATCAAAACCTATGCCAACGGCGTGGATGACTATAAGGCTATGTTTATGAAAGCCTTCCTCACTGCCGAAGAGATCAAGGATACAGACACTGCTTTGCAGCTGTTCAAGGAATTCCTCACTCGCTTTCCGGAAGGGGATTTGCATGAATCCGCCCGCTTTATGATCGATAGCCTGGAAGGGAATCTGGACGGCTTTGAAGAGTTCGAAGACTTCGAAGAAGAAGAATAGTTTTACCGGATATGATAAAGGTGGAATCCCGGCTTTGGGACTCCACCTTTTTTTGATCTTCTAATCCATTACCCGCGCTATCAGCTTATCTTCGATCCAGCCACTTTGTCCATTGGGCAGCCGAACCAACATCCATTCACCCGAGCTTTTCTGAATGTCCACTATCACACCCTCATGAATCTTCGCCACGCGAGCTGAGCCCGAGTCCGCTTCTTCCCTGAGTTCCGCGCTGTTTTCCAGCAGAACCGCCTGCATATTGTGGGCTCTGCGATAGGCTTTGAAGCTCATAAAAGCAATTGAGGTCAACAGCAGCAGCAGCAGAATACTTAAAACCAGGCCCGGCAATCCCTTTTCTTTTTCAGGATCATAATTTACATACCAGATCAAGCTCAAAGCGGTCAAAACCAGCAAAACCAGGCTGAGTATCGCCATCCGGTTCAGATTCATAAAATCATAGGCTTCCAAAAATACTCTCAGCAAAAACAGCCTGCGAGGATACAAGTCCCGGTCCTGGGACAGGTTGATCGTATAATTCAGATTCTCTTTTGCCGCCTTGTGCGCGGAATCCAGGTGTAAAGCCCTCAAAAAATACAGCGTCGCCATACCGCTTTGCCCGGTTTGCCAATAGCTTACGCCCAGATTGTAGTATAGATCCGGGTTCCGGGCACCCTGCTCTTCGAGGGCTTTCATTCTGTCAAATTCGCTGGCAAGCACCGGCCCAAACAAGCTGATGAATACCATTAGCAATACCAGTCTCTTCATCGTCTGCCTCCATTACGGCAAAATCCGGAAACAATCAGTTTCAAGAGCTGCAGATCCTGCAAAATCTCCCCGGCACTCGCCTCATGAGGAGCAAAACGATGCCGCTCGCAGCTGGCAATAAAGCACTTGGTATCTTCTATCAATCCTTCCGAAAGATTCATCCCTTCCATAGATTCAAGCTTCTCGATAGTGGAAAGCCCCATCCCTATCCCCAGTTTTGTGGACAAGTAGCGCATCAAACCGTTTTCTGCCAAGGTATAGAAATCTTTGCTGCCTTGTTGCGCCGCGTTTTGGGCCTCCTGCAAGTATTTCTTCAGAGCTTTGTCTGCCATCATACGGGCATAGCTTTCGGGATCCCGTGTGCGCTTGATGCGGTGAAAACTAAGATACATGGCAAGGCCCAGCCCCAAGAGAATAAAGCCCACCGCCAACCAATACCATGCCTTCTGCAGATAATTCGGATAGTCGGGATACGCAGAGCGGGATAGCATGGGACGCAGAGTTTGCTGTTTATTGCTATCCAGCAAACCGGAAAAATAGCTGATTACATTTGAGCTCTTCACCCTAATCTCGCGGCTTTTGCTGTTGTAGCTGCGATACATTCCCGCTTCCGGATCAAACCAGGAAAAGCTGAGTGAGGGCAGGCTATAGATACCTTTTTCGGCGGGAATGATGGTGTAATACAATACTCTGCTTCCTTCGATTCCCGCGTTCAGTTTATCCACTGCCATCGGAGAAGAAACTTGAGCTTCGCTTTTGGGAAATACGGGATTGCCAAATTGATTGTAATTTCCCCTTCCGGCTATGCGTAAACTGAAGGTGATGGCTTCACCAAGACTTATTTCGCTATCGCTGATATCTTCACTCAGTTCAAAGCTGCCCACGGCACCGCTAAAGCTTTGAGGGACCCCTTCTTTGGGCAATGGCACCACTTCCAGCCAAGCGTCTTGCGACCGTAGGGGCTGATTCATATAACCAAATTCATAGATTCTGGCACTTCCCCTAAGCTCCGGCGCACGGAGTTCACCCGTCTGATTGGGCGACAAGACCAGTCGCTTGATCAAAGCTCTTTGAAAGCGCTTACCTTGGTGGTTTACAACTTCATATTCCAGCATGCTCGGTTGTTCATACACACTTTTGCCATAGCCGGGAAAATCTTCTTCATCATCCAGATTGAAGGAGCGCACCATTTGATCCGTGTACAGGTAATAGGAGATGACCGTGGGCTGGCCTTTATACACCTTTTGCCGTTGAGGGATGCCCAAAAGCATTGTGTTTCCGGTGATGCGATTTGATGTCCAGGGAATATCCGGATCCAGCAGACCGGAGCTGCCCGGTGCAGCAGGATTGGTCTGAGAGGGTGAGCTTGACGGTTTCACTACCGTTACAGTGATGGGCTTGGTGCTGTAAACCTTGTTGTCCACCCTCACACTTTGTGTCGGGATCGTGCTGCTGCCTTCCCTTAAGGGAACGTAAATGTATGTGTAGGAACGTTCATGAACTCGTGTCGTCTTGAAGTTGACAATGCTGCTACTGCTGCGGGTAGAGCTGGTCATATTTACAAAGCTGAAATTGTCGATATGGGGCGCTTGCGGTTCTGAGACATTGAAGGCTTTGTCACTCTTTATGCGAATAGTGTATTGCAAGCGGTCTGAGGTCTCGATTCTTGTCTTATTCACCGACGCTGCAACGCTTAGCGCGCAAAGCAAGTAGGGCATCAACAGCAGGAATAGCACAATTACACGTTTCATCATCTACCACCAGTTATCGGTCTTTGGAGTTCCCTGTTTATCTTGCTGTTTGCGTTCTCTGGCCTCCAGATTGTCCAAAGCATCCAGAATATTGCGCACTTCTTCCTCATTCTTTTTATCTTCATCCTCTTTGGGATCCGGTGGCGGCGGCGGGTTTTTGTCCAGCTTTGTTAATGCGAGTTCCAGATTTTCCCGGGCATCGTCATCTTCCGGATTCAGCAGCAGAGCTTTTTCATATTCTTCCACCGCGCTTTGATAATCCTCGTTCATAAAGGCAATATTACCTTTGTCATAATGAGTCTCGGCGTTGTTTTGGTCTTTCTGCAGAGCTTGCTCCGCGGCATCGGCGGCACTCTCATAATCACCTTGTTTATAGCGTGATTTCGCCAGATTGGCTGCCCCTTCTTCCTCTTCGGCATAGCCATCAAAGATCTTGCCCGCTTCCTTATAACGACCACGTTTATACAGCCATTCGCCCAGACTGTTGAGCGCTGTGTTGCGCCGCAATACCAGTTCCAGCCCGGGGATCAAAAGTGCGAGTATCAACAGCAATATCAGGATCCAACGCCGCTTCTTCATCGCTTGGACTCCTTTACCATCTTTTTATAGGGCAGGATCAGGCTTTCCAGGATGATGATCAACAGCGCCGCAAGCACAAAGATGTGGTATTGCTCTTTATACATAAACACCCTGTGGCTGCTGATTTGCTCTTTTTCGCTTTGATATATGCGAGACAACAGCAATTGTATTTCTGACGCGGAAGGGGTGATGCGGTAAAACTCGCCCCCGCTTACTCGGGCTATCTGCTGCAGTGTCGCAGTATCCAATTTGCTGATGTGTTCCCCCCCGGTGTAGGGATTGGTGATCAAAGCGCCCTCTTCGGAACCAACACCCATGCTGTAAATACGCACTCCCGCTCCGGCAAGATCACGGGCTTTTGTGATGGCATTGCCGCTGATGTCTTCCCCGTCCGAAATCAAGATCATCACGCCGCCTCCGGCTCCGGCATTAAATGCTGATCCGGCCAAATCCAGCGCTCGGCCGATATCCGTTCCCGGTCTGGCAGCAGACTCCGTGCTGAGACTACTCAGTACCATTTTCACGGCTTCATGATCATCCGTGAGCGGGCATTCCAAGGTGGCAGAGCCCGCAAAGGAGATGATGCCCAGGCGATCTGTTTCCAATTGATCCGTAAAGGCAGCTACCTGAAGGATGGAGCGGGTAAGCCGATTGGGACTGATGTCTGTAGCCTCCATGCTGCGGGACACATCGATGGCAAAGATGATGTCCATGCCGGCACTGCTCAGTTCCTGCTCTCGGAAATCCCATTGCGGGCGCGCCAGTGCCACGATTATCATGCAGAAAGCCCCGAGCAGAAGAAAGAGCTTCAAGCCATTGTAATAAGGTGATCTTTTGGCCAGATAAACTGCCATAAAATCCTCATGCGCAAAGCGTTTGAACTTGCGCTGATAGGCCTTTTTCAGACCCAGGATCAGCCAGATAAACAGCGGTATCAACAGCAAGAGTAAGAGGTTTTGCACTTTGTCGATATTCATCGCGCTCTACTCCGGCAATATGGGGATTATTCTGCTTCTCAAAATCATCTCAATGCCCAGCAGCAGCAAGGCAAGCCACAACAATATTCCAAATTTATCGTCCCAACTGTAATTCAGTTTGCTACTCAATTCTGTTTTTTCCAAACTGTCCAATTCCTGCATTATCTTTCGCAGTTCACCCGCATCCGTGGCCTTCGCTGCTTCCTCGGTGCCGGTGATCGCGGCGATCCGATTCAGGCTTTCCATGTCCAGTTCGATCAAAGTGGGAACATTCCGATACCCAAAAAAGGGATCAGCAAAAGGAAAGGGCACCATGCCCCCACTGCCTACACCGATGGGATACACTTTGATGCCCAGAGTAGAGGCCATTTTTGCCGCGGAGATGGGATCTATCTCTCCGGTATTGCTCACTCCATCCGTAACCAGGATCACTATGCGGGATTTTGCCCGGCTGCCTTGCAGACGTGCCACAGCCTTGGCAAGACCCATGCCCACTGCTGTCCCCGACGCTTCCATATTCACTTCCAGATGGTCCAGAGCGTTCATCACCGCAGCGTGATCGTATGTAAGCGGACTGGCAGTAACGGCGTATTCCGAGAATGCCACTAGGGAAAAACGATCGTTGGGTCGCCCCGAAACGAAATCCTTGGCAACCTTCACTGCCGCCCCCAGTCTGTTCTGAGGCAAAAAATCCAATGCCAGCATCGATCCGCTTACATCCAAAGCTATCACGATGTCTACACCTTGTTTTTGAAACAAGCGTGAACCGCTTCCCCATTGAGGCCGCGCCAGAGCCAGAATGAGACAGAGCAGGATCAGTGAGCGCAGCACCGGATACAAATAATGTCCCCGGCCTCTGTTGCCCTTGATCCGCAACAAAATGTTCAATCTACTCCCCGGTAAGCACAGCTTCGCAGGCCTGCGCAAGACCAATTCCAGATACAGGTACGATGGAATCAGCAGCAAAAGAAGCAGATACAGGGGCAAAGCGAATCTAAACATCGGTTTTTTTTTCTCCGCTTTGCAGCAGATTGCGCAAGGCAGCAGTCCGCTTGAGTATTTCTTCGATTTCCACCCGGGCTTTGGCAAACTTTACCATATCACAATAGTGCAAGATCGCCATGTAATCGCGTTTGGGCGCAAAGCTGAACACTTTCAGGCTTTCGGCAATCTCGGAGCTGGTCATCTGTGTGGCGCCAAAGCCAAATCTTTCTTCCAGATACACGCGAAGGATCATGGACAAGCTAAAATGATATGACAGATAATCCCGATAGAGCAAGCCGCTTTGTTCCAGTTCATCCAAAGCTTTCAGGGCTTTCAGATGCGGGGGCACGATCTCCACGGGATCCGGTTTGGCTTTTATCACTACAGGCGGTTTCCTGTTCTTTTTCTTTGTGGGGATCAGCAAGATGATAGCCAATGCCAGAGCGAACAACAGTAACAGCATATACAGCCAAAACTCTATCTGAAGCGGATAGCGACGCAAAGGCTTGATCTCCCTCAATAGAGTATCCGCCTCCGCTCTGCTGCGCAATACAAATACCCGAAAGGCATCAGTGGAAGCACCCGGTCCCAAGAGTCCCGCGCGTTTCAAATCCAGCTTTGGAAAGCTCAAAGTGCCGGTTCGCAGCGGCACAATACTCAGTCGGGCAATGCTGCCCGTGCCCAGCGGCTGAATGTTTTGCTCCAGTACTCTAAATTGCTTTAAGGTATCCGGGATCTCAATCTCTTTTAGCGGAAAATCGGTTTCAATTCGTAGTTCAAAAGGCATTCCCACTTTCAGACTGTCCACTCCCGAAAGGCTTTGCTTTATCTGCGCGCTCAAGTAAACGCCCGTCAGGATCAAACACAGTATTAATATCTGTTTTTTCACACAATCCTCCGTTTGTTTCTCAGGGCAAAGAACTGCCGCAGCACTTTTACATAGGAATCTCCATTCTTAAACAGCAAATGATCGCATCCCATCTTTTTGAGGCTCGCTGCCAGCTTTTCCTGCTCCAGGCTTACCTGTGCTTTATATGCTTCGCGTAGTTTACGATCCGAGCTATTGATATATGCCACTCTGCCGGTTTCTGGATCTTGCAAGCGCAATATCCCCGCATCGGGCAGTTCCAATTCGCTGTTGTCCAATATCTGCATCGCCACCAGGTCATGCTTTTTTGCCAAGATCCCCATCGCTTTTTCATAGCCGCTATCCAGGAAGTCCGACAGTAAAAATACGATCGCACGTTTTTTTAGTATCCTGGCGGCATAGCGACATGCCTCCTTTAGAGATGTGGCCTTACCGGATGGTTCAAAATACAAGATCTCTCTGATGATTTCCAGTGCCCGATTGCGCCCTTTGCGTGGGGGCAAATATAGCTCCAGAGCATCGGTATACAAAATCAATGAACAGCGATCACCATTGGCCACAGCAGAAAATGCCAGTGTAGCTGCAATCTCGGCGATCCTCTCCTTTTTCAAGGCATAGGATGTGCCCAGAAATTGAGAGGCGGAAATATCGACCAGAAACACCACGTTCAGCTCGCGCGTTTCTTTGTATTTCTTTATATAGGGCAGCCCCAGCCGTGCCGATACATTCCAGTCAATATCCCGATAGTTGTCCCCTGGCTGATATTCGCGTACTTCACTGAATTCCAGCCCTTGTCCCCGAAAACTTGAGTGATACTCTCCGCTGAAGATCTCGTTTACGATGTTCTTGGTTTGAATCTCCAAGCGGCGTATTTTCTTGATCAGATCGGCAGTGCTTACCAGATGCACATCTTTCTCCAAATACCGGCTTAGGGAACTTCGATTTCATCCAGTATGCGGCTGATGATCTCCTCGCTTTTAATCTCTTCGGCTTCAGCCTCATAGGATAGCACTATTCTATGGCGCAACACATCCTTTCCGATGGCCTTGATATCGTCCGGGATCACGTAGGCACGCCCTTCCAGATAGGCGTGAGCCTTTGCCGCCCGAGCCAGATTGATGCTGGCCCTGGGACTGGCCCCAAAACTGATCAGGGGGCTTAATGTGCTCAAGCGGGGATAGCGTTCCGGATGCCGGGTAGCCATCACCAGATGCAGAATGTAGTCATTCAATTTATCCTCCATAAACACCGTATGCATCACTTCCCGCATCTGCATAATCTGCACCGGCGTAAGCACCGGACGGATGTCTATGGGTTTGGGATCCACCATCAGTTGCATGATCCGGCGCTCCTCATCCATCGATGGATAGCGAATGATCAGCTTCAGCATAAAGCGATCAACCTGGGCTTCCGGCAAGGGGTAGGTGCCTTCCTGTTCGATGGGATTTTGGGTGGCCATCACAAAGAAGGGTCTGGGCAAAGCTTCACTGTGGTCTCCGATGGTAACCTGACGTTCCTGCATAGCCTCCAAGAGCGCGGATTGCACTTTGGATGGCGCCCGGTTAATCTCGTCTGCCAGGATGAAATTGGCAAAGATCGGTCCTTTTTTGGGGCTGAATTCCGCCGTTTTCTGGTTAAATATCAAAGTGCCGGTGATGTCTGCCGGTAAAAGATCAGGGGTAAATTGGATGCGGGCAAAACTCGCGTCCAGACTGGCAGCGAGACTGCTCACGATCAAGGTCTTAGCCAAACCCGGAACTCCCTCGATTAACACATGTCCATCTGCCAGGATCGCGATCAACAAACGGCTGATGATGGCATCCTGGCCTATCACCGCTTTCCCTATCTCCTGACGTACATCTCTCAGAGCCAAAGAGCTCTCTTCCACTTTCTCACGAATTTCTTCGATTAACACATAACCCCCATATCGGCTAAATTTCCAAACATTAAAAAAGGGAACCCGGATTCACCGCAATTCCCGATTATAAAAAAAGCTCTTATGCGCGTTTAGAAGTATCTTATCTGGATACGGCTTTACGGACTTTATTTGCTTTTAGGCAAGAGCTACAGACCTTTATACGCTTGGTACCACCGTCCATAATAGCGCGGATTTCGTGTAAGTTTGGATAGAAACGACGCTTGGTGGCATTCACCGCGTGCGAGCGATGATTACCTACCTGAGCAGTCTTTCCACAGATATCGCATATCTTTGACATGATAAACCGTCCCTTAAATTTATGTTTTGAGTGCCAAATTATTTCGGGCCTTATTTTTGACAAGCCTTTTATTTTATGCTCTGCGGAATCCTGATATCAAAACGACTGCCACCCTGTTCCAAAGCTATGTATTCCAGGCGGCCCCGATGTTCTTGTACCAGCTTACGACAGATCGGCAGTCCCAAGCCGGTTCCATATTGCTTGCCTTCGGATACAAAGGGCTCAAAGAGCTTGTCTCGAATCGCCGGAGGCACTCCCGGACCATCATCGATCACACTGATCTGCAACCATCCCGAGGCCGAAGAAGCACTCAGCTTGATCTCGCCGTCGTTTTTCATGGCTTCACTGGAATTCTTGATCAGATTCATCAATACCCTGCGGATCTTACTTTCGTCGAAGTGCACATAATCCTTCACCTTATTCTCGGTTACAAAGCGGATATTACGCCCTTTCAAGGTGGATTCGTTTATCTCTTTGAGTTCATCAAAGAAATCGCTGATATTCACTTTCTGTATCAAAGGACTGCTCTCCACACCCCGAGCAAAATCCAGAATCTCACGCACCAATTGGTCGATCAATCTGGTCTGTTTCACGATGCTTTGGCTAAATTCACTGCTGCCGGGGAAGAGATTCTCGATCAGCTGCGCGGTTAACACGATCACGGTCAGGGGAGTTTTGAGATCGTGTATGATCTTACTGGCCGCCATCCCGATTGCCATCAAGCGGTTCTTGCTGATCATTTCGTCCATCAGGCTGGCAAAACGCTCGTTTGTATCTCTCAGGCGTCCGGAAAGAGTCTGCATCAGATTGAACATCACCTCCGGATGCTTGAACGAGATCCTTAAAAATAAGTCTTTGGGGATCAAAAGCAGCTCCACATCCTCGGTGGCAACCACTGTCGCGCTGCGGGCTTCATCGTTGATAATCCCCATCTCACCGAAAAACTCTCCCGGTTCCAAGGTGGTAAGATCGGCCGAAGGAGTTTCGAGATTTTTGAGACCCTTGCTGATCTTCACCTTACCCTTACAGATAAAATACAGGTTGTCGGCAGTATCGTGCTCCGAGATAATCTGGGCGCCCTTTACATACTTCACTCGCTGCAAATCCGGCGAGAATTCGTCTATCTCGGCTTCGGTCATTCCTCTGAAGATACCCACTGTATCGCAAGCGTCTTTATTCGTCATCCTTCCCCCTTGGGTTATGGAAATTATTCTTTGTAAGTAAGCTTCCCAAGCAATGGCATTTCTGTCAAGCTAATTTAGGAAAAGCTCACATCCCCCGCGTCTATACAGGGAATAAGCCCCGCCTGTGCTTTGTCCGATTGCCACTGCATATGAGAATATGACTCCGGATAATAAGGCAAAGCAGAAGCGAAAAACTTCAGTTGACCATTTCAGATGTTTTCTCATTAGTCCCAATGCCATCCTCGGTTGTACTCACCCCATCTTCCCCATATCCATCATCATGCTCCAGTATCAAGCTCTTCCGGCTCAATCGATTTTCAAGAATGCTATCTACATATTTAAAAGCTTGTCAATCAGTACGTTGCACAGAAATAGCCAGGAAATTTTCCCCTATTCATCCTCTTTACAAGGCGTTCATCAGCTCTCTATCAAGCCTTCATCAAGCGTTAATAATTAACGCTTGATGAAGGCTTGATGAACGCTTGATTAACACTGTCGACAGAGCATGACCAACGGCTTTGAAAAACATATTTGCATAGTGATTACATTGTGATTACATTGTGATTACATTCCTGATAGTCAATTCAAAGATCCAGATCATCTTAGTATTGATTATGATCAAGATGGGTTTCTATGCAGAGCGCAACAAATATTAAGGAGTAGTAATGATTACTAATATCAAAAAACGTTTATACTTGGTTCTATCACTTATCCCTTATTGTGTTGGCAGTTGGATTATTTTTGACAGATTAGGGAAAATAATCGCTGTAGCTGTCTCTTTGATGATAATCGGAGCCCTGCTTGCTTTTCACACCGATTTAATGTTTAAAAATAAGCAGGATAGAAAAGAATCAGACAAAGAAGTTAGATAATGAGTTAATCCTGATTTAATAAACATTATCCAAGCAGGATTACTGATTAAAGTTTTGTGCTTTCACCAACAATTAAGTATCTTTCGGTGAGAGTTATATCTTTGGCATGATATTATCGTTTATTGTGGTATGGTAAGTGTCTTATTAAGGAACCCTATCATCAGGTTTAAGCATATTGGCCGTATCAAATCTGCAGAATAATTTCCTGATTGAATTATACAGTTTCCTGAATACATATTGTCATTATCAGTGGTAGATAACATTGCCTATATTGCTCTGTCACATTGTATAGCCTAAGTGGACACTTTTCCATTCCCTTCAGTTGTCACTCTGACTGACTCATCGGCATAGTGATCTCTGATTGATTGGAGGAGAGTCTCTGAGACTCCGAGCGACTGAGCCTTGGCAAGCTCCACATCCCGCTCGATCTCCAGTTCCTTCTGTTTGCGGGCGACCAGATCGTCTATAGCCAGGGTATCATATCTCTGCTGTAGTTGAGCCAACTGCTCCAGTTGACGCTGACACTCATCGTAGTCATTGCCTGCTGCATTACCGCCACTACCTGAACCTGTGGTAGGTGTAAAGGTCAGGTCTGGAGCATCGAGCATCGCCTGTATATGGCTTGATCTTTCGCCTGGTCACTAGGCTGAAGCATTGATTCAGAAGCATGGTCAACTTGTAGTAGATAAAGCCTAAGATCTTTTTCCAATCCTGATTAGTGTAGGCCATGATGTTTGGAAAAGCCTGCAAGTATGAAGCTGCAAAGCTTTTCAGGGAATAAAGGAAACACATGGTCAGCAGCAAGATCTGGTTCATGTTTTGCAGTCGGGTATATGAACTCAGTTGGATCATCTCCCATTGGTATGCCTGCTTAACATGCTTGTGCATTTCTTCAATTTTCCACCTCATTCTGTTCATCAACGCTTCGGTCATGCTATCTCCTTGTTCCTTTGTGATCATTGATCCGGAGCCAGGAAAGCAGTCCCCTGTATGCTGACAAAGCAGGATGCATAAGGATGCGACAGATTTTGGGGTTGACAAATATAACTATTGTAATCTGTTGTAGAAAATGCAAATCAGGCTGTGAGGCATCAATGAAACACATTATTGAAGATATTCGTATTTTACTGAAAGACGGAGCATTTAAGGACGAGCAGCATGTTCGCTTTTCTCTTGTGGGCAGGATATGCCAGGCACTGGGCTGGAACATCTGGAATCCTGAAGAGTTCTACACAGAGTATAGGGTAAAGCGCTTGCCCCAACAGAATATCACAAAGGACGTAACAGGTCGCGTGGATGTAGCGCTGTTCATTCCGGAGAAGACCTCAGAGGGAGCGGAAGTCTTCATCGAGGTAAAAACCCCAGGCAAGCTCGATTCTGACCTCATAGCCGGAGAGACTCAACTTCACCTTTACAATGCCTACCACAAATCTGCTATCAGCATCCTTACCGATGGTATCAAGTGGAGATTCTATCTGCCCTCTGCCGGAGGTGAATTTGAAGATAAACTCTTCAATGAACTCAATATCCTGGAAGATGATCCCGATGATGTAGCGCTAACCTTTGAGATGATCCTGAAGAAGGAAAACTACCGCAAAAAAGCACTCAACACAGCAGAAGACATGCGCAATGAACTGGTTCGCATTAAGCTCATTGGCAACGTAAAACAAGAAGCAATCGTCATGCATGAAAAAACGGATTTTTCCCCATATCTAATTGCACAACAGCTTATAAAGAAGAACTATAGACTGGATATAGATCCAGCAGACATAGAACGTCTATGGGACAAAAAACAGTCCGGAATCAGGCACGAAACAAATACAGAGAACCCGGTAGATAGCAATCCCTATATTCACACGGAAGTACTGAAAGACTACAGGTTTAAAAAAGTGTGTTATGTCATCCTTGGAAGCTCACAAAAGATCGAAACTCGCCATTGGTATGAAGTGAAACGAGCGGTCTATAACTACTTAATCAAGACACGTCCAGACTTGAATCTGATAGGAACAATTAGATATTCCAAAGACAAGTCCGAATTCTTGAGGCCGCTAACATTGGATAACGGCTACTTTACCGAAAGCAATTTATCTGCTTCAGACATGGTAAAACACTCACGAACAGCACTGCAAGCAGCAGGCTTCGATCCAGTTAAAGACCTTGTGGTTGCATTTGAATACACTGATAAAAGGAAGGCATAATGAACGCAGCCCAACACTCTCAAATCGCATCTTTCATTTGGAGCATCTGTAACCTCCTCCGGGGACCCTATAAACGAAACGAATACCGTAAAGTCATCTTACCTTTCACTGTGCTCAGACGTTTTGATTGCATCCTGGCGCTCACCAAAGACAAAGTATTGGCAGAGCTACCGCATCTTTATGGAAAGTCTGATAACATAGTCTCGGAAAGCCTGATCAGGATCACAGGAGTTCCCTTCTACAACAAATCTCAGATGGACATGACGAAACTGCTGGATGACACGGATAATATCGCCATAAATTTACAGTCCTACATCAATGACTTCTCCCCTAAGGTTCAAAAGATAATAGAATACTTTGCCTTCTCGGAGCAGATCGCCCGTCTGCAGGAAGCCAATTTGCTATATCTGATCATCAAAGAATTCGTGAACGACAAGCTGGATCTGAGTCCCCAAGCTGTGGACAATATGCAGATGGGGCTTGTCTTTGAAGAACTCATCCGCATCGGGGCAGAGCAATCCAATGAAGAAGCCGGAGAGCACTTCACTCCCCGCGAAGTGATCAAACTGATGGTTAATCTCCTCCTCAGCCCGGAAGCAGACCTCGCCAAAAGCCACGTAGTGAAGACCATATTCGATCCCGCTTGCGGAACCGGAGGTATGCTCACCGCTGCTGAAACCTATATCAAAGAGCTGAACCGCGATGCCAAGCCCCACATGTATGGGCAGGACTGGAACAAGGAGTCCTATGCCGTATGCTGCTCGGATATGCTGATCAAGGGAGAGGATGCCACCATCCACTATGGCTGCTCCTTTGAAGACGATGGCTTTACCGCAGACAGATTTGACTATATGCTTGCCAATCCTCCCTTTGGCGTGGAATGGAAAAAGCAGCAAAAGACCATAAAAGATGAACATGAGAAGCTTGGCTATGGTGGTCGCTTTGGAGCGGGATTGCCCCGTATTAACGATGGTTCCTTGCTATTTTTGCAACACATGATCTCCAAAATGCGCAGCCCCGAAGAAGGCGGCAGCAGGATCGGCATCGTATTCAACGGTTCACCCCTCTTCACCGGAGATGCCGGCAGTGGTGAATCCAATATCCGCCGCTGGATCATCGAAAACGACTGGCTGGAAGCCATCATCGCCATGCCGGATCAGCTCTTTTACAATACCGGCATCAGCACCTATATCTGGATCGTCACCAACAAAAAGGAAACCCATCGCAAGGGCCGCATCCAGCTCATCGATGCCCGCCAATTTTACCACAAAATGCGCAAGAGCCTGGGCAATAAACGCAATGTGATCGGTGATGGGGATGATAATCGCTTTGATCACATCAGCCTGATCACCCGCATCCATAGTGACTTCATCCACGATCAGAAGCTGGAGTTTGAAAGTAACTCAGAGACTAAGACCGCCATCGTCAGCAAGATCTTTGATAATCAGGACTTTGGCTACAGCAAGATCACCGTGGAACGCCCCCTGCGCCTGAACTTCCAGGCCTCAAGTGAGCGCATCGCCCGGTTGGACAGGGTAAGCGCTTTTGCCAAGCTGGCCGTAAGCAAAAAGAAAGACCCCTCCGAAAAACTGAAAGAGATCGAGGCCGGCAAAGCACTGCAAGAAAAGATTCGAACTGCCCTGAAGGATATGGATGATACCCTTTACCGAAACCGGGAGCAATTTCAAAAAGCGCTCAAACAAGCTCTTGCCAAACACAAGCTCTCCCTGCCGGCTGCTCTAAACAAAGCCATCCTGGAAGCCCTCTCCGAGCGAGACGAAAGCGCGGATATCTGCACCGACAGCAAGGGCAGACCAGAACCTGATACCGAACTGCGGGATACAGAAAACGTGCCCCTGAAAGAGGATATTGAAGCTTACTTCCAAAGAGAGGTGCTGCCTCATGTGCCCGATGCCTGGATCGACCACTCAAAGACTAAGATCGGCTATGAAATCCCGCTCAACCGCCATTTCTATGTCTATACCCCGCCCCGCCCACAGGAGGTGATCGAAGCCGAAATGAAAGCGCTGGAGCGGGAGATAGCGGAGCTCTTGGAGGGAATATGAATCTACCACTTAATCTTGACGATCTTCTCAATGCCAGAACCATTGAAAGCGAACGCATTGAATATAAAAGCGGTTGGAATCCTGAGCCAATCATGAAGACGATCTGCGCTTTTGCCAATGACTTCAGAGATCAGGGGGGAGGATTTGTAGTAATCGGAATTGAGGCTTCGGAGGGAGTACCGATTCTGCCTCCCAAAGGACTGGAACACAAAGACCTTGATCGAATCCAGAGAGAACTGATCAATGTGTCGAATCGCATAAGTCCTCCTTATCATCCCATAACCGAACAAGCAAGCTATCAAGACCGCATGTTGTTGGTTGTCTATTGCCCCGCGGGTAATTCCAGACCATACAAATGCCCGGTAAACAATTCCAAAAACGCTGAACGAGCTTACCACATCAGACAAAACTCCAGCACCATCAGGGCAAACCAAGAACAAGAATTGGAGCTAATCCAACTGAACCAGAGAATCCCTTTTGACGATCAAATAAACAGAAGATGCACCATTGAGGCCATCGATCTGGGACTGATTCGCAGCTTTTTGAGCAAAGTGAAAAGTGATCTCTTTGAGAGCTCCGCAAGGATGTCTTTGGACCAAGTCCTGCTCCGGATGAACCTGGTTGAGAGAGCTGTAGATAGATTGTTTCCAAAAAACATAGCACTGATGTTTTTCCATGAAACACCTCACGCGTTTTTCCCTCAATGCCAGATAGATGTAGTTCACTTTCCCAAAGGGGTCGGTGCCGACAGTTTTACCGAAAAAAGCTTTAGTGGACCTCTTGATCGGATGCTGACACAAGCTCTGAGCTACATAAACAGCAGTTTTTTACTTGAGATTATTCATAAAGAACCAGGTGTCCCTGAATCCACAAGATACTTCAATTATCCCTACCAAGCGCTGGAGGAAGCCCTCTGCAATGCTATCTACCACCGCTCATACGAGATCAGAGAACCCGTAGAAGTGCGAATCCTCCCCGATAAGATTACCATAAACAGCTTTCCGGGGCCGGATAGAGCAGCCTCTGATGAGCAAATCAGGAATCTGGAGTTTGTCTGTCGCAGGTACCGTAACCGCCGGATTGGCGAATATCTCAAAGAACTCCGCCTCACAGAAGGCAGAGGTACCGGGATCCCCAAAATAATCAAAGCCTGCCGTGATAATGGCTCCCCCTTGCCGATAATACACACCGATCATGATCGCAGCTTTTTCATGATGGAATTTCCTATACACCAGGATTTTATAAAACAGACCGACCAAGTAAGCGACCAAGTAAGCGACCATGATAGCGACCATGATAGCGACTATGATAGCGACTATGTAGCAAAGCTGGTGAAGTTGATCGGCTTGAGGGAGATGTCCACACCAGAGCTTCTTCAATCATTGGGAATAAAACATAAAGGTTCATTTCGCTCCAGATACTTGAAACCTGCCATTATCGCCGGATATGTAGAGATGACAATCCCTGATAAACCAAAATCAAAAAAACAGAAATACAAATTGAGTTCATCAGGATTGAAACTTCTGGAGGGGATATGAAAAAGAGTAAACCCATAGCTGTAAGCGCAGATACTAAGGTGCTACTCTACACAAGTGCTGATCAAAAGCATAGGCTGGAAGTCTTTTTGGAAGACGATACCGTCTGGCTGAGTCAGAGGCAATTGGCAGACTTGTATCAGGTGGGAGTTAATACCATAAATTATCACATCAAACAAATCTATCTTGATGGTGAACTGGAACAAGAGGCAACTATTCGAAATTATCGAATAGTTCAAAGCGAAGCAAAAAGGGAAGTTACGCGCTCGGTAGAGTTTTATAACCTGGAACTAATCCTTGCGGTGGGCTATCGAGTACGCTCCCCAAGAGGAGTGGAATTTCGCCAGTGGGCTACCCAGCGCCTCAAAGAATACATAGTAAAAGGCTTCACTCTGGATGACGAACGCCTGAAGGGCAATGACACCATAACTGATTACTTTGATGAACTCCTTGCCCGCATCCGGGATATTCGCGCCAGCGAAAAGCGGGCCTATCTGCGCATCCGGGAGATCTTTGCCCTTGCCGTGGATTACGATCCTCAAAGCCGGGCCGCGCAGCTCTTCTTTGCCACCATGCAAAACAAAATGCACTTTGCTGCCACCGGTAAAACAGCTGCCGAGATCGTGGCAGAGCGCGCCAATGCCGCTAAAGCTAATATGGGACTCACCAATTGGAAAGGCTCTGTGGTGCGCAAAGTTGACGTTGCTATTGCCAAGAACTATCTGGACGCGCAGGAAATTGATATCCTCAACCGCATCGTGAGCATGTTTCTGGATATGGCAGAATTCAGGCTCCTGCGTCATCAACAAATCCATTGCCGGCAGTGGGACGCGTATCTGGATAAATTCCTTACCGATAACGAGCTTCCGGTGCTGGAATCTGCCGGCTCCATCTCGCATGAGCAAGCTAAAGAATTGGCAGAGATGGCATATATGGACTTTGAACAAAGACGCCGCAAAGAGATAGAAAACGAAGCTGAAGCAAAATATGTGGAAGACCTGAAAAGCAGTGTGAAGCTGGTGGCAGCCAAAAGGAAAAAGAAGTGAAAGAAGAACACAATTCATTTAGGCTTACGCAAGCAATCATTGTCCTGAGCAACTCTGTCACATGGGAAGATGCCAAGAACGAGTGGGTGTTGAGTGAAGTATATGAGGAGGAAGAAACCGCAACATGCCTTTGCGGGCACCATCCAATCAAAGAGATTTGTGTAATAAGGAATAAGCTTAACGGAAAAGAGGCCATAGTCGGCAATGTCTGTGTTAAGAAGTTTTTAGGATTACCATCAGATCGCATTTTTTCAGCAATTAAACGCATATCAAAGGACAATGCCAAATCCTTAAACATGGAATCAATTGAATACATGAATAAGCGAGGATGGCTAACGGTATGGGAACATGGTTTCTATAGTGACATAATAAACAGAAGAAGTCTTAATGATAAGCAGATCGCCAAGAAGAAAGAGATAAACCTTAAGCTTCTACAAAAATCAAAGAACCAATTCTCAAGAAGAGGCAATCGTGCTTAATTATAAGACTTACTCTGATACCAAAGACAGCGGGGTTGAGTGGCTGGGAGAGATCCCAATGAACTGGGGACGGTACAAACTCAAATATGTTCTGTCAAATAGAATGCCCAGTATGAGATTGGCACTGAGACACTCGATTATAACATCAGTTATGGGAGCAAAGAGTACACAGACGAAGGCTATGTCCAGAATTACAGTATCCCATCATATAGCGTTAGTCTTAATGTAGTGCAGTTTGCAGCTCTGAACAGCTTTGATACCAATTCAATAAGCGAAAGTGAGTTTAACGAATAAAAATCTAATGCGTATATATGTATCGGTTATGAGATTAGTGTGGTCGTTGTTCTACACTTCCAATGAAACGGGGGGAACGGAGTATGCGCTCCAGAGACACCAATAGGGTTCATCTCTGAGTCATATTCGATTTGATCGTCTTTGATCCAGGGTGCAAGGGCTTTGATGTAGTCTCTGGCATCGTCCAAGCTACTGGACTTGGTATCCAGAGCCATGAGATTGTCCATCACATCCAGTGCATCGTTCATGGGATAAATCTTATCCTGGGCTGCCAGTGCCCGGCAGATATCACTGGTGCGGTCATCCAGTATCACCACGAGTTTGTAGTATCTGGCTTTGGCTTTCTTGTAGCCTTGCAACCTTCCGAATTCCCTGATTCTAAGCGCTGTATGCTCTGCCAGTCTCTGCCAGTAGTTGGATGAGCGGTTGGCTAGGTCATTGAACTGGTCTTTGAGAGTATCGGCAAGCATCTCTTTCGTATAGCCTTGTTCGATGGCTGTGGAGAGGGTATCTGCGAAGTTCTGCCTGACATCTGCTTCAAAGTGATTCCCGATCCAGAACAACTGCTGCTTCTGGATGGTGGATGATAGGTGTTGATCTTCATCATAGTAGTATCGGAAGAACTTGGTGTTCTCAGTCTGCCGTATCCAGACGTGGATTGCGTAGAAGCGGTTTCCATCATAGCCAATGGAGATGACTGCTTTGAAACAGCCCTTCTCTCCCTAGGCAGGATCGGCATAGAGCCAGATCCGCTTCAAACTTTGGGTGACACATTGTAGTGATGCATAGTGATGAATGTGATGAAACTGAGCGGAAACAGTTTTGACCGATTTCAGAGGATAGTCCGGCCGGCTTTCAATCCGGGATTCCCATCCGGAATCATTTGCTTGATTACACAAATTTCTTGACACATATGCCTGCTGAAAAAAGCTAAGTGAATGGCATTTCA